>Ga0209253_10000040_pt1 | contig 81000 bp, 78 predicted proteins | sample FrelakmetBRP12BR_FD_187145 | JGI IMG/M metagenome (GOLD analysis project Ga0209253, IMG submission 187145) | Freshwater lake sediment microbial communities from the University of Notre Dame, USA, for methane emissions studies - BRP12 BR (SPAdes)... | ecosystem: Environmental > Aquatic >...
AGAAGGGGAGGCAGGGAGCGAAGCGAACGTTGGAAGGGGGAACGCGGAGCGTTCTCCCTCCAAGAACTCGATGTGGGAAATCGCAGCGTGACTTCGAGCCACATATCCCGAGCCTCGTCGGGGGGCAAGCCGTGGCAGGACCCTATTCCAAACTAGAATAATCACCGAGACGAAGATCGTTCTTATTGTGGGAACAAAGATGTTTCAACTATTTCAAAACAGGGCTCTTGGCTTTGAAGCTCCGGACCATGGCATACGTTTCGCTGACTCCCGACACCCGCGAAGCTTCTGTGGCGAGTTCCAGGCCGAAGGCTGACGCCTCCAACGGATTTGCCCCGGAGGCTAATTTCACTGCGGTGCCAGCGCAAAAAACATCGCCGCAGCCTGTCGTATCAACCACTCGACGAATACTGGCAGCTTCCATTTTTTTTGTGCCCTCGGGTGTCAGCACCAAAACGCCTTCTTTTCCCAGGGTAATAAATACGCTTTTAACGCCCATTTCAAAAGCGGCCCCGCCAAAATGACGGAGCTTCTCCCGTGTGGGCCGGGAGTTCGGGTTCCCGAGCATCGAAGCCACTTCTTTCAGGTTGGCCTGGAGATAATCAACTCCGTCGGCCCAGTCCCTCCATTCCTGGAGAGGCCGGTAATGCCGCGGCGCACGCAGGTCCAAAGAAAGAACCAGGGAATGGACATCAAACCAGATCGGGCACTCGGCCCTGCGGACAATTCTGCGCCAGTCTTCAAGCTTAATGTCGAACCCCGAATTGATGACCAGAATGAGCATCCCAAAGCGGGACAGGTCTTCGATGATTGGCCGGGGCTCGAGAGGAGGAACTTGAGATTCCAGGATTTCAACACGCTCGCCCGTCTCCGGATAATGAAGAAAAACGCGGTTCCCCGGCCCGGACACCGTCTGAATAACTTCGCCATGCAAGGTCGGCCATTTGTCAGTAACCTTTGTGACTTCGGCTGACAAATCCCTCCCCACGCGAGCATGGAGAAAAACGTCCTTTCCCAAACCGCACAGCGCCGCCGCTTGATAAAGGATTCCCCCCAATCCCCGGAAAACCCGGCCGGCGGCCGTGGTTATAACATCATGCGTGATTGTGCCGATGAGGCCAAACCCATCGCTTTGTTCGCTAAACTCAATCATCGACAAAAAAAATTTACGCTGCCGCCTTAAACGACCAAGGCGTTGGCCGTGAGCTCCAGGACCTGGACAACTCTCATGTTGAGCTTATAGTGCTTGATCAGGTCCGCAAGGCCGTCCACGCAATTATGACACATGGTGCAAACGAGCTTTGCCCCGGTCGCTTTGAGCTGCTCAGCCTTGATTCTTCCAACTTCGAGACGAAGAGGCCGATACTCCGCCATGGATAAGAGGCCTCCTCCCCCCGTGCAGCAAAAGTTCTCCGTCCGGTTGGGGTACATCTCCCTAAAATCTGCAGAGACGCGCTTGAGAATCCACCGCGGCTCCTCGGTCAGCCCGCCCGAGCGGGCGATGTTGCAGGAATCATGGAAAGTCACGGGCTCCAGGTTGCGCGACGGGTCGATCTTGATTCGTCCTTCTTTAATATAGCGGATGAGTGTCTGGACCACCGATTCTGTGGGGATTTTCTGATCATAATTGGCCCAGTTGTAGCCTTCCCAACGGGTGGAACGGTAGCCATGGCCGCACTCGGATATCACGACCCGCTTGGCCCGAAGCTTGCTTGCTGCTTCGTAGACATTCTTGGCCACATATGCGCCCAGGTTATCGTCTCCGGAGAAGAGCCCAAAATTGGTTTGATCCCAGCCCCATTTCGGTAGAGTCCATCTTTCTCCGGCAAAATGAAATATTTTCGCCGCGTTGGCTATGGAGCGGGGGTCAAACTTGATTTCCCGGGGGTTGATCACATAGAGGACTTCGCAGTCCAGCTCATCAACCGGAATCTGAACATCTGAAATCTTAAGCTCCTCTTCCAGTTCCTCTTTCATCCATTGGAGGGTTTCTAGGAAATCCTCTTCCGTGACAGCCATCTGATTGCCCGTCTCCCATTGGTCCCGGCTGACATTGAAGATTCCTTCAGGAACAATGCCCAGCTCTGTGAGCAGCCCGCGCGCGAATCTGATCAAGGCGGCCGTATCGACCCCCATCGGGCAGTTCAAGGTGCAGCGGCGGCAAGCGCTGCACGTCCCGAAGACGATGTTTTTGAGACGGTTGAGATCCGCGTCGTCGGCCGGGGTGCCGGCATTCACCCACCAGGGGAAAATCCGGCCTGTCCAGTCCAGATGCCTCTTAAAGATCCGGCGAATCTGGTCCGCTTTCCAGACCGGCGCCATCGTGGGGTCATCCGGCCTGGCCAGCGCATAATGGCAGGACTCGGCGCAGAGTCCGCAATGAACGCAGCTGGCCATGGAGGTGGCCAGCTGACGATTGATTCGCCGGCCGAACAACTCGAGAAACTTCTTTACGTTATCGGCTGTGGGATCATAAACCTTGAGCCGGCCCTGCAATACGCACCCCAATTTTTCTGCTTGCGCTTTTTTCTGCGACTCTGTCCCAAGAGGATAGTCTATGACTCCCGAGGCATTTGCCTTTTCACGGCGCAATAGAATTCTCCTTCCCAGTCATCGCCTCAGGCCGGCGTTCTGAACTTCTTCTGACCGGAAAACTCCCTCTATGTCCCATTGACCTTCCCAGGAAAAACCGGGTGAAGGGATAATACAGATAATGACAGATCTTGGAAAAGGGAACGTAAACAAGAAAGAAAGCTGTGAGGCCAAAGAAGAGAATCAAGGGCCACTCCGCCGTTTGGTAGGCATTCGGAACGGCAAGAAATCCTGCAGCGAAGAAGAGGATCATCAAAATCAAAGAAAGATAATCGTCCGGCGTGCTGATCAGGCGCACGGCGCGATTGGCAATCCTCCGGTAAAGCCTCATGAGGCCTACAGCGAAGGCCGCGCCGATGGCCAGTTGAAAAAGCCACACCACGGGCCTGATGGTGAACAAACTTGGTGCGTACGGGATGATAAACGTCGCGCTGATGGCTGTGGCGACCCCCAGATGAAAGATGACGAACTGAACATAGAAGACGAGGTTTTTCCGTGTGGATTCCATAGCCCAAGGCATAGCGATATTCATCATAGAATAGGCAATCCCCGCTCTTTGATTCCCTTCAGGAAAGGTTTTTTCCTTTCTTGAGGTGAACTTGAATAACCAAACAAGCCTGAAGATATAGACAATCCCCATAAAACTCAGGGCAGCAATTTGGACTTCATTCTCGAGAATTCGCAAAAAATTGCTCATCGACTCCCTGTCCCAGGGTGGAAATTCCGATTGGCGCTTCCGCGCTGCAGAGCGGCCAGAAAATCCATTATACTAGGGCGTCAAAGGCTGTCAATAGAGGGCTCCACCCCCACTCCTCGCTTTGATAGCAGTCAAGCCATGCAGTTGATTTTGGAAAAAGGTTTGTTTAGTATATGCCTTCACCCTGGAGGCAAACTATGGACAAGCTGATTTACCTTGACAATGCGGCCACTTCTTTTCCCAAGCCCGAGGAAGTCTACGTATTCATGGATCATTTCTACAGAAACTATGGCGTGAACCCCGGCCGTTCTGGATATGACCTTTGTTTGGAGGCCGGGGCCCTGGTCGAGGAAACAAGGAAGATGCTGACCGATTTTTTTAATGGCAAAGACCCTAACAGGCTTTGCTTTTCGTATAATTCCACCGATGCCCTGAACCTGGTCATCTTCGGGATGCTCCAAGAGGGAGATCACGCCATCACCACCAACCTCGAGCACAACTCCGTTCTCAGGCCTCTCTACCACCTCTATAAATATAGTGGCGTGGAGGTGGATCATGTCCCTTTTGACAGCCAAGGATTCGTCGACCCGGATGATTTCTCCAAGAAGTTTAAGAACAACACGAAACTCGTTATCATCAATCAGGCCTCGAATGTCATCGGAACGGTCCAACCCGTTAAAGAAATCGGCAGGCGCTGCCGGGAAAGAGGCATCCCCTTCGCCATCGATGCTTCGCAATCCGCCGGAAAGGTCAAAATCGACATCGAGGATTCAAACATCGACGTCGTCGCCTTCACTGGACACAAGTCTCTGCTCGGTCCGACAGGCATCGGCGGCCTTTACGTTAGAGAAGGCATAGAAATCAGGCACACCCGCGCGGGCGGCACAGGCGTCCGCTCGGCTTTGCGAACCCACCTTGAAGAATACCCCTACAGGCTTGAATACGGGACGATTAATTCCCTGGGAGTGGCGGGGCTCAATGCTGGCCTGAAGTGGATCCAAAAGAAAGGAATCGACGGCATCCATGAGCAAGAAATAAGCCTGGCGGCCAAACTCAGGGATGGGCTTAAAGAGCTCAACGGAGTGAATCTCTACTGCCAAAACGATTTGAGAAATCACATCGCCGTTCTCTCCTTCAATGTCGATGGCCTGGAAGCGATCAATACGGCGACAATGCTGGATGTGGATCATAACATTGCGTCGCGATCGGGGCTTCATTGCGCCCCTCTCGTCCATGAGCACTTGGGAACAGACAAAATTCATGGGGCGGTCAGGTTTGGGATCGGCCCTTTCAATACAGAGCAGGATATCGAGGCTGCAATCCTGGCCGTCAAGGAAATCGTCGAGTTTCAGAAGAAAAGATAGCGAGTCGCCCTAAACACAGCCGTCAGGCTTGGGCAGGCCGGCGAGTTTACAGGCACCCTGAGCCGGTCCCGAGGGAAAAAGATCGTAGATGACTTTTAACTGAATTCCGGTGGTTTTGCATATTTTCCGAACCATCGGAGCCAGCTTATTCTCTAGGTAATATTGCCTGATATAGTTGATGACGGCCCAGTGAGCCTCGGTCAACTCCTCGATTCCCTCTTCTTGCTTGGCTAGAAGGGCCGCGATATCTTCATTCCATTCTTCAGGATGAGCCAGAAAGCCTTCCTCATTGAGCTCGTATTTTTTCTCTTTGAATTCGATATACGGCATGACGGTCTCCTCCTTGAGTATTCCGATAAATTAAGTATCGATTATAGCACAGGTGGAAGCGCGCAGCCAGACCATTTGGCCTTTGGGTAACAGACTTATTGTCATTGACTTCTTCTGACCTCCCGCCTTATATTTTCTGGGGATCAGGCTGAATGTCCGCCATGTACCACCTCGGGACGTCCGGCTGGAGTTATCCCGGCTGGAAGGGGAAATTTTATCCTCCCGAGATTCCCTCCGGAGAGTGGCTGCAGTTTTATGCCCGGCATTTCGCGACTGTCGAGATCAATATGACCTTCTACCGCTATCCCAAGCCCGAGATGTTCAAGGCCTGGATCGAAAAGACGCCGGCTCATTTCCAATTCACGCTCAAGGCCAACCGCCAGATCACCCACCTCAAGAAACTCCGAAACGTCAAGAGCGAGGTCCGGTATTTCTATATTCTTGCCGATGCCCTTCAGGAAAAACTCGGCTGCATCCTTTTCCAGCTTCCGCCCTCGATCACGTTGAACCTGGAGCTACTCGAGAATTTTCTCGAAACACTTGCTCCTGGGTACAAGAATGTCATCGAGTTCCGCCACGAAAGCTGGTACGACGAAAAAGCTTACGAGTTGCTGCGGGCCTACTCGGTGACGTTTTGCACCGTCTCCTCGGCGAAAGTCCCCCGGACAGCCGTCGAGACTTCGGCCGTCGCCTATTTCCGCTTTCATGGATTGACAGGCGGGTACAGGTATAACTATACCGATGATGAGTTGCGGGAATGGGCCGAGGCCATCAAGTCGACAAAAGCCGCGGAATGCTACGTCTATTTCAACAATGACTACCAGGCGTTTGCGGTCAACAACTGTCTGAAGCTGGCCGAACTGCTCAAGCCTTCAAAGCCAGCCTGATGGGCCCGTTTCGAGTGAACATGGCTACTGCCGAGCCTATTTGCTCTCGATTTTGACAAAACCCGTTTTTTCGAGGAGGAGGATATAACCCTCAACATTTTTAAGCGATAGGGGCCCGTATTCAGCCGAGACCGCATTCCTGATATCGAGGATGCTCCGCTTGCCGTCAATGAAATTTCGCACTTCAAAAGCCGCTCTTCCAAGCTGATAAGGAGGCATCTCCTTTATTTCTCGGAGCTTCTTGCGGAACTCCCAATCGTCGAAATAGCCGCGCATCTTTTCGGTCCTGACGGGAACGCGCTTGCTCAGCCTGACCTCATCCTGGGAAAAGCTGGGCTTTTGCGGCTTCACATTTTCTCTAAGGCAGCGGAGAGCATAGGTCTCGTCGACTTCCTGAAGATACACCGGCTCCAACCCGTCCAGCCGTTTCGTTCTGGCCTGGAGATGGTTCTCTAAAGCCGCATCTCCCTTGATCAGGAAGCGGATTGAAGCGAGAGCCGCTTTTTCTCTGTCGAAAGACGCGCTGACTATATTGAGGGCTTCCTTATATGATGCCTGGATATCTTTCGCCTCGGCGTCCACGATCATTTTTTCTGCTTTGAGCTTATCCGTCCCCAGCCTGGCCAGGCCTCTTGCCGTTGTCTCGTTGACGATCTTCTGAGTTTCCGCGGAGCCGGCATTCGCTAAAAAGACTGCCGCCGCAGCGGAAATGACAACGACCCTCTTGAGCTGGGTGGAGTCGGACTTGTCCGGAGTGTCACCGCTCGAATGGTACCACATGTCCGGCCAGACAAACAGCGATACAGCCGGCACTCTTACTCCCCCGTCCACAAAAACTTCATTATCACTGCCTCCGGTGAAAGAGTCGAGCGTATAGTAAAAGGGGTCTCGAGTTCCAGTCGGCGAGACAATCAGAATGGGCTTGTCTAACCGCTCGTATATGATTCTCTGGTTGAATCCGACCCACTCGATCAAAGCGGCCAGAACGTCGTTGAGATAAGTGGGCAGTGACCAAGGTGTGAGCTCCAGTCCAAAATAGCCGTTGTTTTTGAGCAAGGCCTCCCCAACCATATCCTCATTGATACTTCCAAAGAAGCGCTTGACCACCGCGGGATATTTTTCTATATACGCCGCGGTGCCGGAATATTCCGGGACGAAAAGAAAGCGGACCGATCTTCGGAGCGGGCTGATTTTCTTGTCGTCAAGCAGTTTTTTTAGTGTTCTTGCAGTTTCGAGGATGGCCACGCAGCCGCTGCCATTATCATTGGCTCCCTGGTAGGTGAACCCCTCAAAAAGATGGGCGCTGAAAACAAGCTCTTCTTCCGGATAATCCGTGCCCGGCAGAATGGCCGAAACCATTTGTTCCTTGTACGGGACCATCTGGGTTTTCGCCACTGCCCGGACCTCAATTTTTGTCCCCCGCTCGAGCAAATTCCTGAGTTCCTGGCCCTGCCTGGTCGAAACCATGAAAGCAAAGGTCGGCGTCTCTTTTTCCGAGACATTGAGTTCGGCCCAGCCGACCTCATCAGGGTCGAATTCGGGATGGCTTGAAGCATAGCCCACAAGTCCCAGGGCGCCGAATTTATCGACAGCCAGCCGCTTGGCCATGTCAGGACGTCCGTTGACCAGGACGATCTTGCCTTTGACCTCTTTTCCCTGATAAAAGCTCTCCCAGTTGCCCGGCCCGACATAGACAAGCTCAGCGGTGGTGTCCGTAGAAACACTCCCTTCGCAGAGAGAGAGCCGGATTTCTTTTAGGTCCACGAGCTTGCGAAGGTCGGGTTTGGTTATCCATAACTCCGCCATCTCGGCGTCCCAGGTAGTGGCGGAACGTGTCGGCAGGTCGATGACCTCGGCCTTGACGATCCCGTATTCTTTCAATTTTTTCATGATGAAATCGACTTCATAGTATGAGGTCACGTATTCTTCGGGGAGCCTATTTCTGTTGGCGGGGAAGAGGGAAATCTCGTTCTGGAGGGCCAGTTCACCGGAGGCCTCGCCGATGATATCCTGAAGCGTCTTCAGGGGCAGGAGCGTTTCGGGACGGCTGATTCGAACCTGGGAAAAGACAAAGCCGGAAGAAACGATCAGGGCCAAGGCAATGAGCATGTTCTTTTTCATCGGGGCTTTCTCCAGAGGCTCATTTTATCCTTTTAAGAACGGATGTAAAGAAAAAAAACCCGTTTTCTGCTAAAATATTTGTCAGGAACTGCACGGAGGAAAAGATGGACGTGGAAACTCTTAAATATATCATGCTGGGTTTGCTGCTGCTCTGTGTCATCTGGCTGATCAAGATCATCGCCAAAAAAGAAATGGAAAATCTAATCCGGACCATCCTCCTGACCATTATCTTTCTGGCGGCCTTTCTCTATCTCCAGCAGCAAAAAACTGAGAAAATCAATTTCGCCGACGTCAAAGCTCAGGTCAAGGGAACTTTTTTCCCCGCAAAACCTCTGCACTTCATTTATTACAAGGAAGAAGGAAGGGCCGGAGCAAAAAGGTTTGTCCGCTACACTTTTGAGAGCCCCGGGCCGAAGCTCTACGTTTCCATGGACGCGGACCAGAAATATTTTAATCTTAAAGATGTCTACGAGTTGAACCGCGTTCTGGAGTATGTCGGGCTGCCGAAGGTCCAGAAGCCGGTTCCGGAGCTGGCCTCGATCTCGGGTTCGCGCAATGACCTCAATCTCTATCGCTGGGATAAGTATCCGCTGGGAATTCTAACCATAGAGAGACAGATCTGCCAGAACCGCGATACCTTAGAATCCTACCAGTGCATCCAGGCGATTATGATAACGGGACAATAATAAAGAAAAGAAGGCGAGCAAAGCAAAATAGACGCCCGCGATGATGAAAAAAGGAAGGCGGGCAAAAGCTTTCAGGTTATAGATTTCTCCTTCTCCGGGCTGCGGAAGAGGCCGGGGATCCCAGGGCAATCCATTACGTTCCGAGATTCCCTTGATATAAAGAAGGTGGACAACCGGGATTCGGCGGGCGGCCATCTCAAAAATTACCCCGCGCCGTTCGGGAGCAGGAAGCCGGCGGAAGACGGCCAGCCCCGGAGGGACACGGAGGATTTCCGAGTCCGTCCCCATGTTCGCGTATCCGCCGCCGATATTCACGAAGGCCTTAAGTCTGGCGCTGCCCGAATCCACTCCGAAGAGTCTGAGACGCTCCTCGACATTCCTGGCGAGGCCAGGTTCGTCGAGAAAACGGGCCCCGCTTTTTTGGGCTGCCTCCCGGAGAAGGGACCGGCCTTCGGGGCTCATGTCCTTTCCCACATCGCCGTCTCCCCCCAACGACAGAGCAACCGGCTCGACCTCCACAACGCCCTCCCGGAGAAGACATTGATAAATATCGAGCCAATGGAAGCCGGGGTCATTGGCTCCCCACTGGGAAGCTCCAAGAGAGCAAATCAGGAGTGTTTTGAGCTCCATTGTCTTGGCCGCGCAGAGAGAGGCAACGATCAACGCCGGAAAAGAACTTGAGGCACCGATGGCGATCGTGTCTCCTCTTTTGACGCCTGCCTCGTTAAGCAAGGAGACGATGAGTCCCGCGAAATTGGGGTTCGTGGTCGTCCGTTTTGCCTCCAGGTTCCCGAGAGATGTGGTTAGCACGGACGATTCGAGCCCGATGAGGCCGGTCAGGTTGATATCGTCCTGCCGATTGACAGGAATATCTTTCGCTTCCCGGCAGAGCCTGACGGTCTCGGTCGCTTTTCTCATCAAGGAGGAGGCGCTGAGCATCTCCTTTCTTATCGCGAGAGGCCTCAGGGCGAAGACCCGGACAAGGGCAAACGACAGAAGGCTCAGAGCGCAAAGAACATAGACGGCTGCTTCCTGCTTCTTCCTGGCCTGACCCACGGGAGCCGTTGTCATCTTGCCATCCCCAAAATATTACCCAAAAAATAAATGATGACTGCGACCGTCACAAGCGAGGCCAGTGTGGGGAGGAACCTTTGCCTCTCCAAGTTATTGGCCAGCAGACCGGGGATGATCAACCCGACAACCCGGAGCTCTGGAGGAGCGAGAGGCAGCGACGGCGCGAGGAACAGCCAGAGTTGCGCCCAGAAGGCGCCTAAAAGCAGCATGAAGACAAAGCGGCGCTTCCCGAAAAGGATAAAATAGCGGGAGACCGCCTTGTAGGCCAAAAGGCTCAGGACGGCGGCCAGGAGCGTCAGAAGGGCCCTCGAGGGTTGGTCAAGGGAAAGGGCCATAAAGGCCGGCACGATGATCCCGCCGGGATAAAGGCCAGTGATCTCAGCGTAAACAAGAGCGACCAGGATGCCGATGAACAGCGTCTCAAGGTGCATAGGGTCTCCCTATTTTCTGCCAGTGTCCGACAAGCGCCTCTCCCAGCCCCCCCATGTTTCCGATGCCGACAAGGACGGCGCCACGGCTGGTCCTGGCCACGATTTCGTCCATGACCGCGGCCGGGGATTCGGACGTCAAAGGAGTGAAATGGCGGGTCGAGGATGACAATTTCCTTATTCGCAACGAATGGACATGGGCTCCAGTGAAAAAAATCCGGGAAAAATCGTGGAAATATCCCATCTCTAAAGCGGTCAACCACTGCCGGGTTCTATCAGCCCGATCCTGCCTGAAATTAAGAATTCCGACAAGATTTCTATCCGAGAGGGAAAGCCCCTCTTTCAGGCGGGCGAGGATAAGCCCGGTGGATTCGGGCTCGTTGGCCGCAAAGGCGCTGACAAGAAGCCAGACGGTGGGAGGCGTGCCCAGTTCGGCCTCCCAGATTTTAAGGCTCCCGAAATCGGGTTCAGCTCGAGCTATTCCACGCAGGGCGACGTCCCTCCGGACACCGAGGTGGCCGGAGACGGCCAAAGCAAGGCGCAGGTCCTCTTCAAAAAAGAAAAGAGGGGAAATGCCAGGAGGCGGGCCCACTTCTCCTGCATGTTCCTTCTTGACCCGGACAATTCTTGCTTTCATTTTGTCAGCGGCCCTCTCGAATTCCGGATAGTATTCCTCATCAGGCAGGAAAACCGTGCCCCCGGCCGGAATCGCCCGAGCCAGACTTCGGGCGATCTCGGGTTTGGTTTGGCCCATTTCATCGCGGTGATCAAAACGGACATTGGTGATGGCCAGGATCTGGGGACGGAGAATCCGCTGCGATTCGGTCCGGCTCGATTCGGGCTGGATGCTCATCAACTCGACCACAAGGGTCCGAACGCCGAGCTCAGCCGCCCGTCTCATGACTTTTTTCTCCTCAAGGATGGTCGGCAGCCCAGTCCTCCGGATCTCTTCTTCCCGTCCATCAGGAAGGAGGATGACGGGTTTGGAGCCCGTGGTCTTGCCAAGCAGACTATGCCCCGACTCTCTAAGGGAAGCCGCGATGAATCGTGTCACCGTCGATTTCCCGCGCGTTCCCGTCACACCAACCCGAAGGGGGATGCGTTTCCAGAGGCGCCCGACCCTCAGCCGCTCGATGAAAAGATAAAGGCAGAGGAAAAGAAGGCAGACGCCAATGACACCGAGTTCCTTTATGGGCAGCCTCCCGTTTTGTTCACAGCTAAAGTTTATAAGTCGGCGGAGAATTTATCAACTTTCTTTGCTGTCGACCCATTGTCCTCTCCTGCTAGTCTATTAAAGAGGATTGGGACGCTCTTCGGTAAGCAGCTCTCTTTCCGTAATCATTTTGTTCTGGAATAGGGGCCTGCCGCGGCTTCCCCCCGATGAGGCTCGGGAGATGTGGCTCGCAGTCACGCTACGATTTCCCCAGCGAGGAAATCTTGCTCGATTCGCTCCTCGCTCTCCTCTTCGATGAACCGTGCCCGCTCGTCGCTCATACGGACTTCTCACCACATCATCCCTCCCCTCATCCCCCAGGGCGGGCACTGGCACCGTGTCACCCTCCCTAGACTGCCACCTCAGTATCACGGAAAGGGAGATGCTTAGCGTTCTTTGCCAATGATTGTTGGGGAAAACGCAATGTGGTATAATCTATATTGTATCGATGGGATTAGTAAAGTTAAACGGCAGAAAGAAAAACTTCATGAGGAGAAAAGCAATGAATTTTCAAAATAATCGAAAAAACGAATGGATGGCAGCCATTATTTGTGTCTTTGTCCTGGGGATCGTTTCGATGTCCAGCGCCGCGGGCACTTCTCGCCCGGCGCCCTCCCTCCAGGAGCAAACCGCCGAATATAAGGAGCTCCCGCCGCCCGGAAAAAAGTGCCCCCTCGACAGCGATTTTTATTTCACCTATGAATTCAGCGAAAAGCCGAAGATGGGGACCGCCATCCTGAAAGTCCAGGTGTTTGACGGGGCAGGACAGAAGAACGCCTCTTTTGTAATCACCGGCCGATACGATATGCCCGCGATGAGCGGCGCCCACGATTCGGGGGACCAGGAATTCAAGCTGAACAAGAAAAATGACTATCTTCTCCCCGTCACGGTGGTCATGCGCGGCGAATGGGAAGTCAAATTGACCTTCGTCAAGGACGGGACGCCTGTGTTTCACGGATTCTTGCGGTTTAATGTCTAAAACTATTCCGCTTTTTTCGGCGCTGCTTCTTCTTTCATTCTCCGGTTCGGCTCTCGCGCAGGATTCGCTCTTCTATCTCGAAATCCAGGGTGTTGCCGGCTATTCGAGCCCGCAAAATAAGCTCATCTTCTTCTCCCAAAACCAGCTCGAGGCCATGCAGAAACCGAGCCTTGGCTTCGACTATGTGCAGCGTTTTTCCATGGGGACCAAAGACTTTGGCCTCCTGGCCATTCAAGGAAGGCTGGCGCTCAATGCCGAAGGAGAAAAACTGGTCGAACCTCAGCTTTATAACGCCTATTTCAAGTATAAGGCACCCGGAGCCGATATTTGGATCGGCCACAACCGCCTTGCCTTCGGGCTCTCTTCCTATTTCGATACCCATGCGTCTCTCCTCCAGACACTGGCCATGAACGGGTATGGGTTTGACCGCGACTGGGGATTGGGAGTGAACCGGGATTTCTCCCGCGGAGACGTAGGCCTCTCCCTGACCACGGGCTCGGGAATGCCGCTCTATTTTAAAGGTAACTACCTTCTTTCCGGGAGGATTTCATACGGAATACTCAATCAGGACAACTGCAACGTCGGGTTTTCTGCTGCCTATGGTCGGATTCTTGAGACCATGGGATATCATCTCCTTTCTTCGGACCCGACGCTCTATGAAATGCTCGGTGCTGATTTCTCATATTTCTGGAACAACATGGAAACCCGCGTCGAGGTTCAAGCGGGTAGAAAAATGGGCGAAAATGCCCTGGCCCTCTACTGGCGCGCCGGCATCAGCCTTCTCGAGGAGGGACGCCTGAAACTGGAGGCTCAGCCCGTCCTCCTGAAACAGGGGGGGCAGACGAGCTTTGATTTCGGGGCAGGGGTTACCTGGTTGACGACAAAGGACGTAACCCTGCGGGCCATGTACGCCTATGACCAAATGGAGCACGGCTCTCGCATCGTTTTCCAGGTCTATTTTTACCAAAGGATGCTTTTCTAAGATGAGAAAAAATATTCTGTCTTTATTATTGCTGCTCTACCTCGGGGCTTGGCCTCTGTGGGCCGCTGTGGGCTGTGACTTGAACGACCCGGACCGGGATGTCAAGCGCCTCTTCCCCGAATCGACGAGCTACAAAACCATTTATGTATCTATAGCCCAGAAAGGGGGAGAAGCCCTGCTCCGTCAGGTCGAGCAGCGTCTGGGCGATTCATTCAAAGGGCTTTTTGAGACCATGGACGTGCCTTACACCATGTATCAGGTCTTCCGTGGCAAAGAACTGATCGGCTATGTCCACGGTGTGAATCAAAAAGGACAGTACGGCGGGATCCAGGTTTTTCTCGCCCTGGATTTGGAAGGCAACATCCGGGGCTTCTATTTCCAGAAGTTGACGTCCCAATATGCCAAGAGCCTGCGCGACCTCAGTTTCGGCAAGCAGTTCATCGGACTCGACCTGAAGGACTTCTACAATTATAATGTCGTCTCCGGCGAGACCATCGGGCCGAGCCGCGTGGGCTCAATCAGGAACCCCGCAACCGAAGCCGAGCAGGATTTCCGGGCCGCTCTACGGGCGACCAAAAAGAACCTGATCCTTGTGGACGAATTTCTTCTAGGCAATAAATACCTGAAATACTTTAGCCCTCCCAAATAAAAGGAGAACGAATCACATGAAAATCTACCAGGTCGCCTATAAAAACCTGCTGCGCAAGAAAGTCCGCAGCGGGCTCACCCTCCTGGGTATCGCCCTTTCCGCCTGGGTTTTGGTGAGCCTCCTCGGTTTCAACCGCGGCTACGAACGGGCCCTGAACAGGGATATCGACAATATGGGCTTCCAGGTGCTCGTAACAGCCAAGGGATGCCCGTATGAAGCGGCCACGCTCATGCTTAAGGGCGGAACAGGGCTCCGGTATATCAGCGAATCCGTGGTCGACACGATCCTCGAACATCCGAAGGTCGAAGGCATCACTCCCATGCTCATGCAGGCCGTTTTCGACCCAAATAAAGGGGAGAGCGGCGGCATCACGGCCTACCTGGGAATCGAACCTGACACTTATCCTCGGATGAAATCCTTCCTGAAATTCAAGCAGGGGGCTTGGTTTACCAACCCGGAGGGTTTTGAAGTCGTCCTGGGCTATGAGGCTGCCGAGCTGGAACAGAGAGAGGCCGGGGACTCGATGCTCATTCCCGAAAAGAATATCGAGCTTAAGGTGGTCGGCATCCTCAGCCGGACCGGAACCCAGGATGATGGCACGATTTTTGTCCCTATCAAAACGCTCCAGAAAATTTTCGGGATGGAAGGCCAACTGACAGGCGTCGGGGTCAAGGTCGAAAAAGATGCCAACATTAACCTCGTCGAGCAGGACCTCTATGACCTGCCCGACGTGCAGGTCGTCTCCCTGGCTCAAGTCAAACAGACCATTATGGACCTTATTACAACAGCCAAGATGATGGTCTTTTCCATCGCCCTGATCGCGATCCTGATCGCTATGCTGGGCGTCATCAACACGATTCTCATGTCGGTCTTCGAAAGGTTCCAGGAGATCGGGATCATCAAGAGCATCGGTGCGATGCCCTGGGATGTCTTCAAGCTGATCTGGGTGGAGACGATCATCCTCTGCTTTCTTGGGGGCGCTCTGGGAATTGCCTTCTCTCTCGGCCTTTCCAAGCTGACTGAAATCCTGATCCGGCGGCTCCTCCCCTACACGCCCACTGGAAGCCTCGTGGCCGTCAATCCAGGACTTGCCTTAATGACCCTGGCGATGGTCCTCGGGATCGGGATCGTCAGCGGGCTCTATCCTGCCTGGCGGGCAGCCAGGGTCAGGCCGCTCGAATCCATCCGCAGCGAAGGAGAATAAAATGAGCCGTTCTGAATACGCTCTGGACGCTTTAAACATCTCAAAAATCTATAAGCGCGGCAGCGAAGACATCCTCGCGGTTAATGACATCTCTCTTCGGGTTCGAAGAGGAGAATTCGTCTCATTCGTCGGGCCCTCGGGTTCAGGGAAAACCACCTTGATCAACATCCTGGGCTGTCTGGACAATGCCACAGCGGGAACACTGACCCTCGGAGGAAAGACGGTCTTTACGGAGAAGAAAAAACTCTCGGAGAGGGAGCTGACCAAGGTCCGCCGCCAGGTTTTCGGGTATATTTTCCAGAAATTCTATCTTCTTCCCACGCTGACCGTGCTCGAGAACGTCATCCTGCCGCTGACTTTTTATAGAAAGGAAGGGACAGCTGAGAAGGCTCTGGAAATTCTCCGGTCCCTTGGCCTTCAGAACCGCATCCACCACAGACCGGCCGAGCTCTCCGGCGGGGAGATGCAAAGGGTGGCGATCGCCCGCGCTCTCGTCAACAAACCGGAAATCCTTCTGGCGGATGAACCGACCGGAAACCTCGACTCCAAAAGAACCCAGGAAATCGGCGAAGTGCTCAAGCGGCTGAATGAGGAGGCTGGATTGACCGTGCTGCTCGTCACTCATAATCCCGCCCTGGCCGGGATCTCCCACCGGGCGATTGAGCTCCATGACGGCAGGATCCACGTTGACAGCTCATCATGAGGCCGGATATATTGCTTCACGCTGGACGAAAGGAGAAATGCCCGTGATGCAGCTTGTGAAGTTGTTTTCTTCGGTGTCAATCGCCCTGACCATACTGACCCTGGGAGCTCTGGCTCATAACCCTGTGATCGTGAAAAACAAGAGCTCCAAAGAAAATCCGGTGCTCGTCAAAAAGCCGGAAATCTCCTATGCCTACTATGGCGAACTTGCAGGCGAGCCCCATTATTACAAGATCGAAGCCGCGAGCCCCTTCCATCTTTATGTCAACATTCTTGTGCCCGATTTCGCCCCCAAATCTCCTCCTGTTGTCAGTCATGACATGTCTTTCGAGGTCCTGCGGGACAGCATCGAGCTGTCCATTCAAGAGGGCCTTCGCGCAGAATGGACCAGGTTTTATGAAAAGTACGGCCGCGACCATTATTATATGGGCCCGGAATTTGAGAATGATATGAAAGCAGGAACCTATTATATAAAAGTCTATAATCCCAACAACAAGGGCCGTTACGCCCTTGCCATCGGCAAGAAAGAGAGCTTCACAATCATCAGCTTCATCAGCGCCTTCTTTAAGGCCTGGTCTTTGGACAAGTGGTTCTTCAAACCGCCCGGCCGCTGACGCCTCCTCTTATTCTGTAAAAGGGTTTTACGGCCGGATAAAGAACTTTACTCCGTGAAGAGCTGCTCAAAATAGACTTCAGCAGGTCAGAGGCGCTTGTGAGAAAGAGGGAGTCCCTGCTGAAGTTTATAAAAGAGAAGAGAAGAAAAGGATGGACAAATATCTGAGGATGTTCATTTTAGCCGTTCATAAAAAGAAAAAAAGGAAGATCAGAACTGCCACGATCATAACCAGAAGTTTTGACATGGCCGGCGACCTCCTTCTTCAGGATGTTCACCTAAGATCAAGCAAACTTCATGCCAATCCAAGGGGAACACTTTCGCGGCCCAGAGACACGAAAGAGCGGGACCAGTCGTCCTAGGCCCGGTGTTTGAGGAGCTCCCTGACTCCCTCCAAGAGAAGGTCAACATCCTTGAAGGAAACATAGATCGGCGTGGAAACCCTGACGGCATATGTCCCGGTCTCTTTGCTGCCGATCGTCCGGACCACGAGATTGTGCTTTTCCCGGACATAATCGACGACTTTGGCCGGGTCGACGCCATCCATGGAGAAAGCGGTCAGGCCTCCTGAAAGATAAGGATCGTCAGGAGTATGGACTTTTACTCCTGGAATCTTGTGCAGTTCCAGTTTCAGATAGCCGGACAGTGTTTTGATCCGTCTCTCTATTCTCTTCCTGCCGATCGCATTCTGGAAATCCAGCGCTTCTCCCAAGGCAAAAATCAGCGCGTCGGCGTCCTGGCCGTGGGTCTCGTATTTTCTGGCGTTTTGATACGTGTCCCATCCACCAGTAACGATTGTCGGCCAGAGTTTGTCCTGGGCTTCTTTCCTCACATAGAACAGCCCGACTCCGGTCGGAGCCCCAAGCCATTTGTACGGGCTCGAAGAAAAGAAGTCCACGCCCAGGTCTTTCATGTTGAGGTCAAGCATGCCAATCCCGTGAGCGCTGTCTGCCTGGATGAGGATCCCCCTCTCGTGGGCAAGTTTGCTCAGCTCCTTGATCGGGGAAATAAGCCCTGAAACATAAACGGTGTGACCGACGCTGATAATCTTGGTCCGGGGCGTGATGGCAGCGGCGACAGTATCGACGATCTCGGAGACGCTTTTCGGCGGAAGGCCGAACGGCACCTCCTTGACCCTGATCCCGAATCTTTTCTCCTTGAGTTTCCAGGGATTGATGGAGCCGGGGTGTTCCATATTGGAGACAATGGCCTCGTCACCTTCCTTCATGTCCAGTCCGCTGACCACGAAATTGAGGCCCTCCGTGGTGTTATGGGAGAGCACGACCTCATCAGGAGAGGCACCGACGAAACTGGCCAGTTTCCGGCGGACCTCGTCTTTCAGGGTGGGGATGAAATTGTAGACATCGTAGGGGTTAGTGACCTGGACGCGGAAATACCTCATCAGGGTATTAAAAACGGGTTTTGGCATGGGGCCCACCGTGCCGTTGTTCATCATGATGAGGTCGTCCTCAAAGAGGAATTGTTTCTTGATGCCTTGCCAATAGACCCCGTCCGGGGATTCATCCTCGATGTATTTCTCGTTAAGGGTAGAGATGCTCTGGTAGACTGCGGCCGTGGCTTTGTTCAAGAACGCCAGGGAAACGGCCGAGCTTGCCGCCAAATATTTGAAAAAGTCTCGCCTCGTAAATCCCGACGATGACTCATAGGAAGAAGGATGAGTGGGGGTGATATGATTGTTTGCCATCCCGGACCTCCTTTCGCCCCATTCTATTTTTTGCGAAGGAGCCTGTCAAATGCATGAACATAAAATGCGGAGAGAAAAATCATAACCTGGGCCGGAACCCAGGTTCTCAGATGGCTTTGTCCAGGGCTTCCCTCGGAGTTAGAAGAAAGTCGATGGACCGAGTCAGGACATCAAAATCCAGGGGCTTGGCAAAAAAATGCCCGATGGAATAGCGGGCAAGATCTTCGATAGCGATCAAGTCTGAATGGGCCGTAATGAGCATGGCCTCTCCCCGATAGCCCATCTCCCGCAGGCGGCCGATCAATTCCAGCCCGCTCTGACGAGGCAGCCTGTAATCGGCGATGATCAAGTCAAACTTGAGATTCTTGAAAAGCCTGAGAGCCTCTTCGGCATCCTTGGCCACCGAGACACGATAGTTCTTCTTGAGAATCAGGGCAAATGTTTTTCTGATGGATTCATCATCATCCACGACGACAATTTTTTTCTCCAGCATTTTTCAGACCTCTTTCCAATGCTCAATAAGCATTTTTTGTGCCAAACTGCCAAACCTGGCGTTTATCCAGAATATCAGGACAGGAGAGCTTTTGGGGGCGGGTCCGGCAAAGATAATTTACACGACCGACAAGAGCGTTTACAGCTTCAAGCGGCCCGCCGGAAGCGAAGAATCCTTTAAGAAGAAGGCGGAAAGACCTGAAGCTTATATTCCTTGATCTTCTTGTCCAGGGTAGGCCGGCTGATGCGGAGTATCTGGCTGGCTCTCGTTTTGCTACCTTGGGAGGCGTTCAAAACATGCTGAATATAGTTTTTTTCTACTTCCTCAAGCGGCACAAGGTCAGCCGGATAGTGCTTCTTTTCCGCCGATTCCAGGGGCAAATTCTCCTTGAGGACGACGTCTCCCTTGGCCAGGATGACCGCGCGGGTCAGCGCGTTCTCGAGCTCCCTCACATTCCCCCTCCAGGGCATCTCCTGGAGAAGTGTCATCACCTCAGGTGGAACTTTCCTGACGTTCTTGCGCAGCTCCCGATTGATCTTTTCCAGGAGATAGGCCACCAGCTCGGGGATGTCTTCTTTGCGCTCGCGGAGCGACGGCAGAAAAATCTCCACGACCTTGAGCCGGTAAAATAGATCCTCTCTGAATTGCCCTTTGCTGATCAGGCCTTTCAAATCATGGTTCGTCGCGGCGATCAGCCTGGCCTCAGTCTTGAGAATCTTCTCGCCACCCACTTTCATGAAATCTCTCGACTCGATAACCCGGAGAAGCTTGGATTGGAGGTTGGGAGAGATATCCCCGATCTCGTCGAGAAAAAGAGTCCCCTTGCCGGCGATCTCGAACTTGCCCCTGGTCTCGGCAACAGCATCCGTGAAAGCTCCCCTGGCATGGCCAAAGAGCTCGGTCTCAAGAAGTGTGTCCGTGATAGCAGAGCAGTTGATCACGATGAAGGGCTCGTCGCGGAACGGGCTGCTATAGTGGATGGCCTTGGCGACCAGTTCCTTGCCCGTCCCGCTTTCTCCCTGGATCAGGATATTCGTCCTCGTGTTGGCCACAGACCCGATGAGTTTAAAGACATCCCTCATCTGGACGGAATGACCAATGATATTGTCGATGGTGTATTCTTTTTGCCGTTCCTCGACGAGATAGCTGACCTTTTCCTCCAGGGCCTTGACCTGGATGGCTTTGGCAACAGTGAGGTCGAGGTCGATAAAATTGAGAGGCTTGACAAGGTACTCAAAAGCGCCGAGTTTGATCGCCTCCACCGTGGTCTTCATGTCGTCAAAAGCCGTCATGACCAAGACATAAGTCTTTTTGTTTCTCTCCTTGATCTTCCTCAAGACTTCGATCCCGTCCAAACCGGGAAGACGAACGTCCAACAGGACCAACTCCGGCCGCAGCTCGGCGTATTTTTGAATTCCCTCGTCCCCGTCTTCGGCCAAATAGACCTCAAATCCCTGCCTGGCGAGATGCGACGAAAGGGTTTTGCGAATCAAGGGATCGTCGTCGACGATGAGAACCGATTTCATGATTCCCCCTCACTGGGAAGCTGGACTTCGAAGGAAGTCCCTTTATCCCTTTTTTTGATGACTCTGATCGAGCCTTTGTGCTGCTCCACGATTTTTCTGGCATTGGATAGCCCCAGGCCGAACCCGGATGGCTTGGTCGTGAACAACGGCTCGAAAATGTTCTCCCAGTCTTTTTCCGGGATTCCGCAGCCATCGTCGGAGATTTCAATCTTGATGGTCTTGACTCCGTCCTGATGGGCCGGGCAAAGAGCCAGGCTGATCCTTCCTCCCTCATCCACGGCTTCGGCAGCATTGCGGAGGATGTTGAGAAAGACCTGCCTCATTTTATCTCCGTCCACTAATACCGGCGGCAGGTTCTTAGCGTAGTCTCTTTCCAAGATGATCTTTTTCTCCTCGAAAGAAGTGTGCATCATTTTCACGGCCTCGTCCAAGATCTGCTCGGCAGAAAAGCGCTCCAGGTGAAGGTCAGAGACCCTGGTGAAATTGAGGAGTTCCTTGATGAATTTTTCGATCTGGACGATTCCCTGCTGGGTGATGTTCAGGTGCTCCTTCTCGTCCTGATCCAGGTCCTCATTCTGGAGGATTTTCTGGATATTGAGCTTCACCGAGGTCAAGGGGTTCCTGATTTCATGGGCGATGGTCGCCGAAATACGGCCGATCGAAGCGAGCTTCTCGGCCTGCACGAGTTTCTTGTGCGCCTCCTCCATCCTTCTTCTCGTTCGGAGAAGGTCGCGAGTCATTTCATTGAAGCTCTGGGCCAATTCGCCAACCTCATCCCGGGACGTAATCTTGATGCTCTGTGAAAAATCCCCTTTGGAGATGCGCACCGTGCCCTCGAGCAGTTTTTTCAGCCGTCCGGTGATACGCTTGGCCAGCAGGCCGGACGCGATAACGCCGAGGAGCAATCCTCCGCAGCCGATCAAAATCAGGACAAGGCGGGTCTGGCGAATGTCCACCAGCATGTCCTCCAGTGAAAGCCCGACCTTGACCGATCCCCAGTAATCCGAAGAATCTGCGGCGAAGATGGGAATCTCGATCTCGATGATCGGAAGGTTGGCGCCGTCCTTTCTAAAATCTCTGGATTCAATGAAAAAGCTCTCGGGCTTGACGAGTCCAGGAAGCCGGCTGCAACAGGTGATCTCCTCGATGCCTTTAACCAGGTCGCTGGCGACAAAAAGAGTCCTGTAGCGGTCATAAAAGACAACGTAAAGGAGATTCTCGTCCGTCTCTTCGTCGATACTCTTCTTGATCCCGGCAATATCCCAAAATTTCATCATCTCCAAGTTCAGATAGGCGATATTGCGGGCGATCAGGATGCCTCGCTTTTGGGCGCCGGCTGCGATCGTCCGGACTTCCCTTTGCTGGATCACAAAGAGGATCGACCCGACAAGCAGGATCAAAATGAAAGTGATGGCAATCATAAACCTCGTGTACAGCGAGATTCTCACCCGGACCTTATTCTTGTTCATTTGGCCAGCCAAATCTCCTTGGCGTCAAGGTACAAAAATCCCAGCGGGGGTATCTTTGCGCCCCTGACGTAAGGCTGAAGGGCCAGCCGCTGCTGCCTCGAAAACAGTGGGATGGCCGGAATATCCGCACAAAGGATATCTTCAATCTTATGAAAGAGGGCAATTCTTGCCCTCCAACTGCGCTCGACCTCCGCTTTCTTGATGAGTTCGTCAAGACGCGGGCTGGAATAGCGAAGCAAATTCATGTTCACCACGGAACTGGAGGAAAACATGGGCAAGACGATATTTTCCGGGTCGGGATAATCCATGAGCCAGCCGATCATGACCAGGTAGGGTTCACTCGAAGAGCTGAGGTCCTTCCCAGACTGATAATATTTCATCCTCACCGTTATGCCCAAAGTCGCCAACTCCTCCCTGAGCACACGATAGACCTTCGCATCCTCGTCCTGCCTCGGCTGCGGGAAAAAAACATTCACGGTGGGGAATTCATTAGCTTCGGAATATCCCTCTTGGCGAAGGATGGCCTTGCCCTCTTCCGGGTTATGTATTCCGTCATCATCCGCGGGAAAAAATCCGCGGAGCTTGGCCGGGATGTAATTGTTCGTCACCAGAGGAACCGTATCGAAGCGAAAGGCCGCCTTGGCGACTTCTTTCTTGTCAATCCCCAGGGAAATGGCTTTCCGCACGGACGGCCGGTCAAGGGGCGGGATGTGGCAGCTCAGCCCCAGGAAAAACGTGCTGAAAGTGTCGTTCCCCAAAACCTGGCAGTCCGTCTCGGATAACCTCTCGGAAATATAGGGAATGATATCAATTTGTTTTTCCAGGAACTGATCGAGCGTGTAATAGGGGCTGAATTCGAGGACCTCCAAGTACGGCTTTTTCCCGAAGTAGTCTTTGTTCCGTTCCAGCCGCACTCCAACAATGTCCAGCGTGGGGCTCCTGAGCCAATAGGCGAACTTGAACGGGCCCGTGCCCGAAGGCCGGAAAAAAAAGTCATTTCCCTGACCGAGGACGAGGTCGCGGGGGACGATCTTGCAGAAATTCATGCTTAAAAGATAAAGGGCGGAAACATACGGATAGCGCCACTGGATCTCGAAAGTGTATTTGTCGCGAACCTTGAATCCCTGGACATCCTGCGCCTTCCCGTCATAATATTCCTGGGCTCCCACGACTTTCGATGTAAAATATTGATAAAAGGCGCCGGCCGTCTTCTTGTTGACCAGCCGTTCCAGGGAGAACTTGACGTCCTCGGCATCCAGCTCTTTTCCATGATGAAACCGGACTCCTTTCCTCAAATAGAAAACAGACTTTTTCCCGTCTTCAGAGATCACCCAGGATTCAGCTAGAGAGGAAAGGACGTTCAAATCCTGGTCCAGCCTGACTAGGCCGTCATAGATCTGTTCCATAACAAAAGTCTGGGAGTCTTTGGCCGGGTCAAGGCTCGGCCAGAAATCAGCGGTAAATGCCTTCACCCGCAAGGTCCCCCCTCGAAGGGGCACCTGAGCCGCTTTTGCGGCCGAGTAAGCCTGATGAGTTGATATCAGGGCAGCCAGAAAAACAGCGGGGAGGAAAAGAAGACGCGCCTGTTGACGGGACATCGGGCTTATCATTATGATAAAAAAGAACCCACGGAAATGCAAATGGGGAGCAAATTCTATGCCAACCAATAGAGCTCCTAATTCTCGTCGTTTCATAGGATTATAAATCATAGAGCTTGCTCCATAACACTTGTTTGTAAACTAAATTTACACATCAGCCCCGCATTTGACATTCATGTCCACGGATTATATATTTCTTTCTCAAGATCTGCGGTCTTCGAACAGGAAAGGCGAAGAGAAATGAGGAGGCTGACGATGGAAGGAACAGGGATATTCTTGCTTCTTGCGGTCATCTGGACTGGTGTCCAGGTGCTTTTAAAGTTTGGCTTAGACAAGCTTTCGGGTAGTGAAGTCAGTCTTGCCTTTTTCGCCAAGGCGTTATCCTCCTGGCAAATTCTTGCAGCGCTCTTTCTTGCCATTGTCGGCTCCCTGATCTGGTTTGTCGTCCTTACCCGGTTTGAGCTGAGCTACTCGAACCTCATGGTCAGCCTCACCTTTGTCCTGGTCATGCTGGCGTCGATGGCCTTGTTCAACGAGCACATCTCACTCCTGCGCTGGATCGGAGCTGGCCTGATTGTCCTGGGCGTTTTCTTTGTCTCTCAATCCCGATAGTCCGCCCGGACTGTTCAATGAACACATTCCGCCGCTGGCTCGTCATGACCTGCCTGTGCTTGTCCGGCGGCCTCATCTACCTCCTCCCTTTTCTCAGAGAGGTTTATTACATCCCCCTTCAGAAAGCCCTGCGCCTCTCCAACACCGAGCTCGGTGTCCTCATGAGCGTCTTTGGCCTGACCGCGCTCCTCTCGTATTTTCCGGGCGGGTGGCTGGCCGACAGATTCTCTCCGCGAAAACTGATGACGCTCTCGCTGGCGCTCACCGGAATAGCCGGGTTTTATTTTGCGACTTTCCCCTCCTACGAGATGGCCATCTTTGTCCATGCCGTTTGGGGAGTGACGACAAGCCTGACGTTCTGGTCGGCGATGATCAAGGCCACGAGAAACTGGGCGCCGAGCACCGAGCAGGGGCGGGCATTCGGCATCCTGGAGAGCGGCCGGGGTATCGGGGAAGCCGCAACCTCGACGCTAATCCTCCGGTTTGTTTTTGTGAAACTGGGAGGAGGTGATCACGCGCTTTCCTGGGTCATTATTGTTTTTGCTCTCGTGAATATTCTGCTCGCGGTTATGACCTGGTTTGTCATCAGCGACACGGTGCGAACAGATGTCGAGCCGGACAAAAAACGAAATAAGATCGGTTATCGCGAAATTCTCGGAGTTCTCCGAATGCCGGTGGTCTGGCTGATCTCTCTTGTCATTCTCGCCGCGTACTGCGCCTATTGGGGATCCTATTACTTCACTCCATATGCGACGGATGTTTTTCTAATGAGCGTGGTCTTTGGAGGGGCAATCGGCGTAGGCAAAATGTGGCTCAAGCCTTTGTCCGCTTTGGGGGCAGGGTTCTTGGCCGATAAAGTCGGCGTGTCCAAAACCGTGGCCTGGTCTTTTGGGATATTGATCCTGAGCTTCGGAGTCTTCATCTTTACTCCCGGCAACCCGCACTTAATTATGATCCTGATCGTAAATACGGCCGTCGCTTCTATCGCAATATTCGCGCTGAGAGGAGTTTACTTTGCTCTCTTAGAAGAAGGAAACATTCCTCTCATCGTTACGGGCACGGCAGCGGGCGTCGCTTCGGTGATTGGGTTCACTCCCGATATCTTTATGCCGATGCTGGGAGGCGTGCTCTTGGACCGGTACCCGGGAGGATGGGGATACAGATATCTCTTCGCCGTCATTGTAGGATTGTGTCTTCTCGGCCTGCTCGCGAGCCTTGTTATTCTTAAGAAATACAGCAGGCAAAGATAGGCTCTGGACGAAAAATCCGATTTTCTCTGTCCGCTATTGTCCTGGAATAAGAGCCGCCAGGATCGGTTCCACCCATTGGTCCTTGTCGATATCGTAGACGATGAAGTCTGAATCAAACTGCCAGTACGTCCAGGCCCAGCCTAAAGATTCAGCGGTGCGGGCGAGGTGTGCTATATAGCGCACGCGGGATTCCAGCGGGGCTTTGTCGTAGGCACCGAATTCCCCGAGCAGGATAGGGCGGTGGTGCGCGGCCGCCCAGGTCTGCACCCGCCCGAAGTCGTCCTCGACCCGCTTTTTTTCTGCTTCGGTGCCCCAAGTCACGCCCGACAAATTGGCAAACTCGGGCGTCCAGGCCGCGCCCTGATGGGTAAAAGCAAAAGGTTCATAATAGTGCACCGTCACGATGATGTTGCGTTCCCCTTCAGGCAGCGTCAGATAATCGAGGCCGCCGATTCCGTTCCAGAAGGGCGGGCCGATGACCACCGTGCGCGTCGGGTTGGTCGAGCGGATGATCGCCAAGACCTCGCTCCGCAATTGGGCCCAGAGTTCCGGAGTCAGTTTGCCGTTGGGTTCGTTCAGGATCTCGAAAAGCACGGAATTTGGGGCCTTCTTGAAGCGTTCGCCGATCTGCCTCCAAAAGGCCAGGATGACGGGCTTGAATCTGGCCGGGTCACTGGCAACATCATTGTAGTTATGAAGGTCCAGGATAACCATGAGGTCGTTGGCCAGGGCCGTGTTGACCGCCCAATCCAGCGTGCTCAGCCATGACTGCGGCAACATGTAGCTGTTCGAGGCATCCATGCGCTGAAGGGCATGAAGGTTGAGGCGCACGGTCTTGAAACCGGCGTCGTGAATCAGCTTGAAATGCTTCTCCTTGAAGCGCCCTTGGCCGAAGTTGTCCCAGATCGGGTCATATCCGAGGATGTTTACTCCCCGGCCCAGCCGCTTAACCTGCTCGAAGGCGTCAACCGCTTCAATGGCGCCCGCAGCCTTTTTTTCGCACTGGACAAGGAATATCGCCAATAACAAGGCCAACCCGGCCCAGCGCAACTGACTTTTTGCTTTCGACATTCCAACCTCCTTTCCGCCTGGGAGAAGGCGCGCGTTAATATTGACGGGCTAGAGTTATCTTCTAATTTCTTTTATGAGGCCGCCTTCCCAATATCTAAAATCGCGGCGTCCCGCTCGCGCCGATAAGCAGAGGAGCAGTTCTCAGGCTTCCCGGATTCTGGTGATTTCAAAGACAACCGGATTAGCGGCATCCGTGCAGGGGTGAGTCTTTTTGTCGGGGTCTGTGAGCCACGGGAACCTGGCCTCGAACATCATGGCAAAAACTGCCGGCAGCATGCTGTAAAGGGCGTGGATGCAGATCATCCCTTCGACTCCATGCTCGGTGAATGTAATGACGTCACCGACTTTGTGCCCTGCTCCGCATTCCCCCTTGATGCTGATGACTTTGGCTTGGACCGCCTTTACCTTTTTCTCCATTTTTTCCTCCGCAGTTATTAATCTTCCCCCCGAAGATCTCTTCGCTTCTCCCTCAGCAGATTTTCCGAAAGCCATTTCTGCGAGGAGAGGCAGGGACAACCCCGCGAGGGCGGCGCAGGGCGCAGCCCGGCAGAATTCACGACGCTTGATCCCCGTTTTTTTCGCCGGATTCTTGGTGGTTGAATCCATCCTGACCTCCTTTCTGGCTAAGGTCGATTCGGCCCTGGTTTAGTGTCATTGAGAGGCATCGATGACTTTTTGGAACACACGCATTGTGTTCCCGCCCCAGATCTTGCCGATATCCTCCTCCGAATAGCCGCGGCGCAGCAATTCTTCAGTAATACGGAACATCTGGCTCACTTCATTACAGCCCTCAACCTCTCCCCCGCCGTCAAAATCTGTGCCTATACCGACACAATCCACACCCGCCACTTTGACCACATGGTCGATGTGGTCGACAACATCCTTGAGTGTTGCTTTCTCTCCCGGGAATTTCTCCTCCAAAGCTTCGATTTCCTGCCAGATTGCCTTGCGCTTCGCTTCATCCTTAATGTCTTGGAAAGAGCCGAACTTGTCCTCCAATTCCTGAATTGCCTTATCCCTTTCAGGATTGGACTTGGGCGTCCGCAGATAGTCAGAAACAAAGCAAATCTGAATCACTCCTCCGTTGGCCCGCAGCGCCCCGAGCATTTCATCCGAAAGGTTGCGCGGGTTGTCGCAGAGGGCGCGGCAGGACGAATGGGAAGCGATGACCGGAGCTTTGGTCACTTTAAGGATATCATAGAAGGATTTATCCGAGCTGTGAGAAACATCCACCATTATACCCAGCCGGTTGCATGCCGCGACAACTTCTCTTCCAAAATCGCTGAGGCCTTTGTCCTCGGGATTGCGCCTGTCGGTCGAAGAATCGCAGATATCATTATCCCAGGAATGGCAGAGGGTGATGTAGCGCGCTCCCAAGCCATGAAACTCTTCCAAAGAGGCGATATTGCTGCCCACGGGATAGCCGTTCTCAATTGCGATAAACGCGGCCCTTTTCCCCTCCTTCTTAAGGCGGTAGGCGTCTTCGGGCGACGTGGCCAAGCCCACTAAAGACGGATGCTTCAGGCACATGAGCCGGATGGCCTGGATTTCTCCAAGAGCGGTGGCTCTGGCCTTGGCATAGCCGTCTTCGGTTAAAGGTCCCTGACCGATAAAAACGGCAAAAAATTGGGCGTCCAGCCGTCCCTCGGCCATGCGGGGGAGGTCAATCTGACCGCTTCCTTTTTTGCCGGGTTCGTGCCGCACACCGATATCCCAGTTCTTGTCTTCAAGATGAGAGACGGTATCACAATGGGTATCGACCGAAAGAATCCGGTCATGGACGGCCAGCGCTTTGGCTTCCAGGTCTTTTTCGGGAACCTTGGGAGCATAGGCAGTGAGCCCGGCGATAAAAAGAACAGCTGGGATAAATAGAAAAAGAGTATTTTTTCGCATCGGAAAATTTCCTTTCAAGATCATGAAGCGCTATTTTAACATAAACAAGCCGCCGTAGCGCTCTCTGTCTGTTTCGCTTATAATGTCACCGATGATGAGACGAGCCGTTCTTGTTTTTGCGGCGATCCTTGTCCTCGCCGCTGTCTACTGGCTCGGGGTGAGAAAAGACATGACGGATTTCGGCATGTCCTATCGGGCCGGGGAGAGAATCAGGAGCGGTGAAACGCTCTACCGGGAGTCCGACGGCCACCTCAAGTATTATTATTCGCCGACGTCAGCCCTTTTTTTTGCGGGGTTTTCCCTCATCCCTTATGAGTGGGCCAAACTCACCTGGTACATTCTCCAGTTCCTCTGCCTAGCCGGCGTCTTTTCCCTGTCTTTCAGGATCCTTCCGTCTCCAGAGAAAAGGGCATTTCCGGTCTGCCTTTGGACTTTTTTGATCATGCTCAAGTTTCTCGGCCGGGAAGTGGAACTCGGCCAGTTGAACCTCTTTATCCTCTTTTCCCTCACCCTGATGCTCTATTTTCTCCTCGAACAAAGAGATATCGCGGCTGGTCTCGCCTGGACGCCATCGATGTTCTTCAAGCCCTATGCCCTTGTTTTTCTGCCTTATTTTTTGATCAAGAAGAAATTCACGACCGCAGCACTGGGACTATTTGTTTTTGTTGCCGGGCTATTTTTGCCAGCGCTGTTTTACGGTTTCCGGGGCAACCTCATTGTCCTCAAAGAATGGACCTCCCACCTCCTCTATTCTACCTCTCATCTTTTGTCCGCTTATGACAACTCCTCCCTGTATGGCTTTCTATCGAAGGCTCTTCCTTCCGGCTGGTCTAAAGCTGTGGTCCCTGTGCTTATCTTAGGTTTTCTCCTGCTGGCGTCTGCCCTTCTCTGGATGATGAGGGCGGGCCGGGTCCTTCAGGAATCAAAGAGGGCCGAAGTCTTGGAAAGCGCCTTTCTCTTCATCATAATTCCCCTTTTCTCGCCGCTCGGCTGGAACTATAACTATCTTTACTCCGTCCTGGCCGTGATGCTCATTGTCAGTGCCTTCAAAAAATTTCCACTCTCCGTCAAAGTCATCTTGACCGTCAACTTCGTCATGATCAGCACAAGCCTGGTGGAGCTCTGGGGAAGGGCCCTTTTTCATTTTTACACCCGATATTCCGTTGTTGTAATAAATTACCTGGTAGTCTTGTCCGGCCTTTTTTATCTCCGGCTTAAAAAAATCGCTTAGTTGCAGGCCGGCCTTCCGCGAAGGCCGGTGGTCCTCCTCCTCCATCCGGAGAGAGAAGAAATTGATTTCGATCTCAATGGCGGCGACAGGACGTATTTCCTATCGCCCGGCGACGGTCGCCCTGATCATCAAATCCCGGTCGCCCACGTTGGCGACGTCCTCGATTCTAATCCAAGGGGAAGTCGAATCGGTCTTCCACCAACTCCGCCGATCAGGTTTCGAATAGTCTACTCCAAGAAGCTGAGCCTTCGCACCATGATCCCCGGCCGGGGTCAGCCATTCCATGGAGACGCAAAAATCACCGCCGCTGATGGTGATATTCCGGTCAGACAAATCGACGTCTACCCACTTGTTCCCAAAGGGCGCCGAGGCCCTCACTTCCAAGCCCAATAAGTCTCGGCTTTCGTCCGGGCCATCAGACACCGATCCACCTAACACTCGGACGCGAAATTCTGTGGTCGGGACGCCATCGATGCCGACAAGAAACCGCACTCCGGTCAGAACAGCCGGATAAGTCTTCGGCGTAAAGACAACAGCGAGTTGGCCGCCCGGCGTGTCCCACCAGGGGGAGTGCTGGGCTTCGGGGAGGCCATCGTCATAGAATATTTCATCTGCGGCCGTCTTCATCGCTTCTGCCCGAGTGGAGGTGTTGCCAGAGCTCAGCCCGGAATTCCTGCAACTTGAGGACATCCAGACGAAAACGAATATTCCCAGGACGACTATCTTATTACTTTTCATGCTTGGCCTCTCAGATCTTCCCGCCGTCCGGATAGTGTAATGCGGCAGTGCGCGCCCGGTCCTTTTTTATCGAGAAAGGCGATTGTCCCTCCGTTGGCTTCAACGGCCCATTGAGCAATCGAGAGGCCGAGCCCGACCCCGCCGTCCTTTCTGGATCGGGCCCCCTGGACCCGGTAGAAACGCTCGAACACCTTGGCCCGCTCGGTTTGGGGAATCCCCGGACCGTCGTCGATGAAATCGATGATGGCTTTCCCTTCTTCCGTTTTCATTACTCGAACTTCGATGTGACCTTTTTGGGGAGTGTAGGTGATGGCGTTATGGAAGACATTGATTAACGCTTGCCGGAGGGTCGGCTGGTCGGCCGTCACCATGACCGAGGGCTGGAGGTCTGAAAAGAACGATTGGCCCTTCTCCTCGGACAGGACGCGCAGTTCGTCGACGACTTCTGCGGCCAGGACGCTGAGATCCAGAGCGCGCGGCGAGAGCTCTGACTTTCCGGCATCGCCCCGGGCCAGCGTTAGGAGGTTGTCCACGACCTGGGTGAGACGTTCCGTCTCCTCCAGCATGCTGCTGATCGCTTCCCGGCAGGAAAGGGCGTCTGAGGATCCCTGCAGAGCGACCTCACCGACACTTCGAATGGAGGTCAGGGGCGTTCGCAGCTCGTGGGAGGCATCGGAGGTGAATCGCTGCAACCGCTTGAATGAACTGTCAAGCCGGGCCAGCGTCTCATTGAAGACGGAGGCCAGACAGCCGATTTCGTCTCGAGGATTCGGTACAGGCAGACGCTCGGAAAGGCATTCGGCATTGATTTCGCCTGCTTTTTTCGTGATCGCCTTGACAGGTGAGAGAGCGCGCCCGGCCAGAAAGTATCCGCCAAAAACGGCCAGAATGAGGGCGATAGGAATCCCGGCCGTCAGGATCACCGCCAGGCTTCTGAGGGTTGTCCTGGTGGAGGTGATATCCTGAGCGAAGACAATCTCGACGCCAGAAACAGGCTCCATGCCCTTCTTCAGCCAGTAGAGAGATCCGCTGGCGGAGCGCCAAGAGCCGGACTCACTGAATCGCGGATTGGGAAGTGTTCCCGCCCCCATGATGTCCTGCCATGACAATGTCTGGTAGACTACCCGTCCGTTCTGAGAGAGTTGGAAAAGTAACTCCTGCCCGAGATGGTAGATGTCGCTCAGGTCTGCGTCCGAATTCCTGACAACAGCCTCAACACTTAAATAGCCGTTTTCCAATCGGCTCCGGACTATGGATTCCAGCCGGCTCCGCATGAAGAAAAAGCTGCCTAGCGATAAGACGACGAGAATCAACATGAGAACGGCTGCATTCCAGAGAGTGAGCCGTAGGCGGATGCTCGAGCTTCCCAGGATCATCATTCCTCCTTCAGAACAAAGCCTACCCCCCGAATCGTCTGCAGCAGTCTCTTCTTGAAAGGAGCGTCCACTTTCTGACGCAGCCGGGCGATGTGGACATCGATCACGTTATCCAAGGGCGTCGCCCGGGTTGTCACCTTCCAGATGTCCCGAGCCAGCATCTCGCGGGACACGACATGTCCTTGGTGACGGAGCAAATATTCAAGGAGGTCAAATTCCTTTGCCGTTAGATCGATCTCCTGTCTGCCGCGGCTGACTTTCCTGGTGACGCAGTCCAGTTCAAGATCGGCAAGCCTAAGCCTTAAGGCCTGCTCGGGCCTGCCGCGCCGGGTCAGCGCCCGGATACGTGCCAAGAGCTCCGGGAAGGCGAACGGCTTAACCAAATAGTCATCCGCTCCGGCGTCAAGCCCAGCAACCCGGTCTTCGACGGCATCCCGGGCGGTGAGGATCAGAACCGGAGTCTGGCATTTCTGCCCCCTGAGGGCGGTCAGGATCTCGATCCCGCCCCGCCCAGGAAGCATGAGGTCGAGCAGGATGAGGTCGAAGGCGCGCGTGGTGACGAGAAAATAGCCGTCTTCCCCGGTCGCAGCAACGGTGACATGGTAATTCTCAGACTCCAGCCCTTTGCGGATCGCTCCGGCGACCTTGGATTCATCTTCAATGACCAGAATGTGCACAAAACCCTTCTTTAGATTATCACAATCCGCGTCTTGACGCAGAAAATGAAAGGTGCATATCGGCATCGACAGGGATGAGCTTGCGGTCGGCCGGAAATAACGCGGCTTTGCCGGATTTATCAGGTTGCTTCCAGATTCCGAGACCTTTGTCCCGGGCTTCCTTTTCCAGGTCGAGATAGTGTTTCAAATTTTCCGGGAGGTACTGGGGATCAACCCGGGCATATCCTTTCTTCAACATGACTTCATTGAAACTCACGGAAGCCCCTTTTCCGTAATATATTTGGACAAAGGGATATCCTTTTTCATCATAAACGATACCGCTCGCCTTGTTATCCCTTGTCCAGGTGAATAATTTCACCGTTTGACCTTCTAATTCCCTCTTCGTGAAATCGTAGATTTCGTAGCCGAGGACCTCGCTTCTCGAGGGCGCGGCAATTCCGGTGAGTCTAGCGACGAATGTGTCGCCGAACTGGACGAGATCCCCGCTCAGAACCTTCTTGATGACTCCGATGTTGCCCAGGACGGAAATCACGGCTGCAAGCACCGCGGGGACGATCATGAATTTTTTCATGGCTCTTGACATCTCTAACTCCTTCGCTCGTGCGGCCCGGCCTCGCTCATCTAAATCATACAAAGCGCCTCGTTGAAATACAACTTAAGTCATTCCTAAGATTTGTTAAGGATAACTTCAGTTGTCCTGACGCCCGCGTGGATTGATAATGTCAAGGTGAGGGAAAGACCCTTTAGGCAGCACTTTTTATTGGATTACGGCCTCATGCTTCGTGAAAAAATAAGCTGCCGGCCGAATAAAAATCAAGGAGTGACATTATGACAAAGCCAGTTGGAGTGATGGTTTTAGTGGCTCTCGTCTTGGCCTTCAATTTGTGTTCGCCTGCGTCCGTGGCGGGTTCTCGAGTGCTCCGGGATTCCCGGATCGAAGTCGGCCTCGCTGGCCGAGACGTGACCGCAAACGAGCCTTTGCCCACCCTAAACGGCATCCTGGGAAGATACATCCAAGCCCTTGGTGGGAAAGAAGCCATCGAAAGAATCCGCACCCTCAGGATGACTGGAGTATTGACCCATGAGTTTCCCGGGAAGAGTCTTCCGAAAACCCTCCTTCCCGCGGAGGTTATCGCGTCCGTCCCTGATAAGTGGCGTCTCATCTTGAAGACATCCAAGGGAGTCCAGCAGATGGGATTTGACGGGGAGGACGGCTGGACGCAGGACGCCGACCGTATTCTCATCGACAACCGGCAGGCGCGTTCCAAACTGGCCTATCTGTTCAATCCCCGGGCGCCCCTCCATCTCGAGGAATATTTCTCCGAGTTGAGCGTTCAACGCAAGGTTACGTCGGGAGGCCTCACAGAGTATGCGGTGAGGGCCAAGGGATCTAGAGGAACTGAAGATACACTCTACTTCGATGCCGGGACCGGGCTTTTGAACAGGTTGGGTGATAGTGTCGTGGTCCAGGATTATCACAGGAGCCATGGAGTCCTGCACCCCGCAAAAATCATTATCACCAGGGAAGGAAGGATCTCGATTTACGTTTTTGACAGCATAGAGGCCAATGTCGCGATTGAAGACAAGCGATTCGCCATCCCCGACTTGGGGGAAGTATTCTCCGCCGTGTTCGAAGGGCTTCCGGAGTCGAAAACCCTCCCGCTCTTAAAAGAGTTTCCCTCTGAGCACGAGGACATGAATGTCCCTTGCAGCGACGGCCGCTTTCTCTATGACCTGATCCTTCGAAAGGGATACAAGCGGGGCTTGGAAATCGGCACCTTCACCGGCTATTCAGCCCTGTGGCTGGGCTGGGCTTTCGAGCAGACGGGAGGGGACTTGATCACCGTTGAAATCGACCCCGAACCCGGGGAAAAAGCTCGCCGGAATATTAAGAGCGCGGGTCTGGAAGATGTTGTTGATGTCCGCATCGCCGACGCTTTTCAGGAAATTCCGCGGATCAAAGGCGAGTTCGATTTTGTTTTTATCGACGCCTGGAAGCCGGACTATGTCAAATTTTTAAATCTGTTGAGAGACCGGGTTGTGAGGGGTGGCGCCATCGTCGCCCACAACGTGACCAACTATGGCCATGACATGCGCGACTACCTGGAGGCCATCCGGAATGATTCTAATCTCGAAACGACGTTCGACGAATCGAGCGCCGAGGGCATGTCCATCAGCATAGTCCGCGGCCCAAATGCCCGCTCGGGCGCCCTCATCCCACATTGCTTATGTTGGAGGGGTATCCCGTGTCAAGAGAAGAGAAAAGGAAGTTGAGCCTATTTCCGCTCGAGCATTTGTAAGAACTCTTCTTTCAACAGATAGCGATAGCTCAAGAAGCGGCCATCCAGAACGACATTGAAGACGCCGTAGGGAGAAGGAGACAGGCTATTTGCTTCCGCGGCCGTCTTGAGTTCGACGACGCGGCTCTTGATCCCCTTCTCAGCAGCTGCTTCCAGAAGAGCATTCGTCGCATCCTCAAGATAAGGGCATTGATCAGAGCGCAGGACCGTCAGGCCCTTGCCGAATCGCTTGGCCCGCGCCTCCCAGTCCCGGGAAAAAGAAGGCAGAGGAGCGGTTTCGAATGTGTTGACCATGAGGGTAAAGGAGGGCGGCGCCTCAGCGACGGCCCTAAAACCATGTTTAAGGAGGAGCTGCTTCCCAGCCAGCCAGGTGCCCTCGCTCGTCACCATTGCCACCCCGGCCATCCCCGCCTTTTTGGCATCACGAATGCACTCGTTAAGGAGCGCCGCGCCAAATCCTTTGCCTTTGCTTTTTCCGACCACCCAGAGGCAGTGGATGGACATGTAGCCCTTCGCCGCGTTGACCGCGCGCCAGGCATATTCGCCGGGGAGATATTCGATGAATCCTCGCTCTGGAAGCTTCAACATCTTGATCCGCATCCCCTCGTTGAACCTCGCCATCACCCAATCTAGCTTCCGCCGGAAACCTTCGGACTTCCTCTTGCTCATATAGCAGAAGAACCCGGTCTCAGAGACGTTCGGCGAACCGACTTCGATGATCTCGACTTTGTTTGTCAACGGAGACCCTCCAATTTATTAAATTCACCCTCTCCTCTATCCGGGTTTATCTTGAGTCTATGACTTCGGTCCTCTCCGGAACCGCTCTTTCAACCAGGCGATCCGGTCCGCGGGCCCGCTGAGCACCTTGTCCCAGTCTGGCGGCGCATTATCGAAAAAGCTCTCATACCGGATTGTCACCGCGTCCATGATATCATGGAAATCCCGTTTCGCCCCGAACATCTCGCGGAAAAAAAGCGGGTAGTTGATCCTGTTCGAAAACTCGAGCATCTTGCTCTGGCCCAGGTGTTTAAGGACGGCCCCGGAGAGCGCAACCTGGTGGATGAAGATCCTTTTGCGTTCGTCCTGCCGGCACATCTCTTGCAAGACCGGATCCCGGTAGAGAAGAGGAAAAGTTTCGGCCCATTTCCTCAGCAAACCGCGCTCCGGCCGGACGACAAGGCACCCGGCGTTGATATAGGGCCGAATTGGTTCTCCGTCTGCCACCGTCACCATCCGAAAGGCGAGGGATTCCGGGATGGACATATTTTCGTAGGCCCGCTTCCAGAAGTCATCCAGTGGCTCGTTATACAACGGGCTGATGTTCCTGTGCATGACAGGACGGTAGCCCAAGCTCTTCCCTTTCGGAAGAAGGAACTCGCCGGGCTCCTGCAGAAAGATCGTGTCAACGTCCAGCCAGGCGAGGATGTCCGCTTTACCCGCTGCCTCCGCCTCAGCCTGGGCCGAGGCAAAGACCTTGCGCGAGAGATAGAACCAGGTCGCGTCTTCGGGCGCCTGGCTGATCCTGAATTCCGCGCCCAGAGATTCAATTTCCCCCAGGTATTCTGATTCCGAGGCCAGGAGCCCCTCGGTGAGGTAAACCCAAACGGGGGCGTCTTTGAACCGGCCTCCGAATGTCCGGAGGCTTTCGATCATAACGTGGATGCGCGCGAGGTCGGATTCCTGTTCGGCAAAAGTAGCGAAAATCATTTTCGGGCGCGCGGCGCCAGTTAGGGCGCCGGCTGTTCCCAAAGCTATCACTATCAATCCAAGCAAGATTTTTTTCAAGTCCATGAAAATCTCCCTCCTTCCAAATCCGTTGCTCCATGCCTCATCGACCGCCCCCGCGGGAACCGTTCACCAGATTCCCGGGATCAATCGGAATCTGACGTGCTGCAAGTACTCCCGGTACCCTGGAAGCTTTTCAGCCAGGACCTTCTCCTCGGTCAGGATTCTGGCAACAAAAATAAAGATCAACAGCAAAGCCGGAAGCACGGCCCAGTACGACCCGAGGGCAAGCGGGCTGAGTAAATAGATGATCAGGCCGGCCAGATACAGCGGATGCCGGATCACAGCATATGGACCTGTGGTGATGACCTTCTGGCTTTCTTCTACCTCGATTACTCGGGAGGCGTAGGGATTCTCTCGCATGACAAGCACACCTAGGACATAAGCTGCAAAGACGATGGCATCGGCAATGATGACAACGAACGGCGGAACGGCTGACCAACCATACCGTCTGTCAAATCCTGGCAGCAGGAAAGCGCCGACGAATATAGGAAGGGAGAGTCCGACGATCCATTTTTGTTTTCGCTCTTCCTCTTTTGTCCTCATCCGGCGCTCCAGGAGTTCCGGGTTTTTCCTTAGAAAGTAGACCAGAACGCCCAGCATCGGGATGAACAGGATGGCGATATAAATCCAGGCCTGCCAATACCGGAATGTCCCCGCCGGCCAGAAGAACATGAGCCCAAAGATGAGGAGAACAAAGATGAACCTCAGGGCGACCGTCTTTTTCAACTTGCCCACATCGACCTGATTTTCAGGTGTAGAATTTTTATCCTTTTCCATTCATGGGTTTCCTCTCATCGCGGCCCGGCGTCCACAAAGCTGGGAACACCGGCTCTATTCATTCTGCGGCCAGCCGTATTCATTCGAGATGGCGGGGAGAATTTCCAGGGAGAGCAGGTCGCCTTTTGCGCCGTTGGCCATGATGACCGCCCCCTTTCCCAGTTCCGGGTAGCCGACCAGCCAGCAGGTTGTGCCCGGGTAATTGCTGCCCGGATGGGTGAAAGCAAAATCCCCACTTTTTCCCATGAGCATGACCCCCAGGCCTTCCCCGACCGGAAACCCGAATAGCTTCGGGTCAAGGTCCAGTTCCTTATGAAACATTTCCCGGACGGTTTTTTGGGAGAGCAGGCGGGAGGATCGGCCTTGATAAGCGAGCATTAATTCGATGGTCAGCCGCGCCAGGTTCGAGGGAGTTGTCAGCAGACCTCCTTGGGCCAGGGCCGATGGAGGCATGCCGGGTTCGCCCGCTTGCCCTCCCTCATTATGGGGCATCGCCTCCCTGGGGCGCATCTTAGCTTCTAACGGATAGACCAGGGTGCTGGACTCCATTCCCAAGGGTTTGAAGATAATTTCTGCGGCCATCCGAGGAAACCCCTTCCCCGAGACATCTTCGAGGACCTGCTGGATCACCGCGTAGCCAATATTCGAATACTGCCACTTGCTCCCGGGAAGATATTCCACAACGGCAGGTTTGTTCTGGGCAGGAAACTCGCCCTTGAGCACCTGCACGAGGGTGGGAGCGCCGGCCTTCTCATCATGAGGAAAATTCGTCGCCGGCAGGCCGGATTGATGGGTTAGCAGGAGACGCAAAGTGACCTTTTTCTCTTTGGTGAGGTCGTTCTCGGGCACCTGCCATGACTTCAAATAGGCGTTGACATCGGTGTCCAGGTTGAGCTTCCCTTTCTCGACATAGGAGAGGACGAGCACGGCGGTCAGCAATTTGGTTGTCGAGGCTGCTTGAAAAATGGATTCGGGAGTCACCGCAGCGTCGCTCCCTGCTTTCAACACACCGTAGCCCTTGGCCCAATCGACCTTATTGTCGGCGATGACCGCGATGCTGACGCCCGGGACTTTTTGAAGGGCCATTCGCTCCTTGAGCGACCACTTCTTTTTCGACGGAGGAGAGCCGGGGCTAAACTCCAGAAGCCCGTTCTCGACATTTCTTATCATTTGGCCGACCTGACTTTCGGTCGGCTGACCGGATTGGACCTCCACCACGGCCGGTCGCGTGGGCATCCCAAGAAGAACGATCACCGTGACGAGATAGAGCGTCATTTTCATCTTGTCTCCTTTCTCGAGGCTTCTTCCCGAGGCCTGGCCTATTCCACTCGAGAAGTATGTACTACAAATTGCGCCTTCATTCCATTCTGGAGGGTTTTCAGCTCACTTTTTCTCTCGGTCTTTTTTCAGGTTTTTCAGCCGGTCATTGGCATTTTGGTTGTCTGGATTGAGCTCGAGCGACCGCTCGTAATATTGAATCGCCAGTCCCGTCTCCCCCTTGACGGCATAGGCTTCGGCCAGACTGTCATAAACATTCCAGGACTCGGGAAAGAGATCCACGTTCATCTTGAAAAGGGCGATGGCCTCCTCGACCCGGCCCGAATTGAGAAGGACGTAGCCGGCGCTGTTGAACTGCCGTTCGTTAAAAAAATAGCGGCCCTTGTCGGCTCTAAGTTCTTCAAATTTTTTGGTGCCGGCATCTGTTCCTCCTTCTCCGAGCGCTTCCTGGACAAGCCGGGCTGCGGACTCAACGAGCTGCGACCAGAAAGCCTCCAGGTTGCCGCGATGGAACTCCTGGATACGGGCGTCGGTGTGTCCGTTCTCCCTGAGGTAGTAATATTTCTCACCGAGCGGGAGCCGGGCGGCGGCCTCCTCAAAGGCGAGGCCGTCCGCTTTGGCTTTTCGCAGTCCGCTCCAAAGGTCGACGATATAATCCCTCCATAGGTCGAGCTTCTCCGGAGTCCAAGGGTCCAAGTGACCGGGGATGACTCGGGTCAGCTTATCGGGCCCATCTAGAACGGCGTTGAGGACTTCGATCCATTTGGGGATGTCGAGTTCGGGCTGTCCGGCGAATAGCGGCAGCCACCTGCGGTCGAGGAAGATGTCTCCGGTAAGGAGGATCCCTTCCTCCGGGATATGGATGAAAATATCCGTGCCTGAGTGAGCCCGGCCGAAAAAGTACATCTTCAGGGTGACGTCCCCCAGGTTCCAGGTCATCCGGTCATTAAATGTAATATGGGGCGGCATGATGACGAAGCCCTCGGAATGGTCCCTGATATCCCGCTCTGTCTGTTTGATGGAGTGGCGCAGTTGATCGGCTTCTTTGGAGCCTGGCGCGGCTTGAGCAAGTTTGTTTTTCTGTTCCTCAAGCCTCCCCTTAAAGGACTGGACGCGAGTGATGACATACTCCCGGTCCCTGTCCATCAGCGGCGGACAATCCTCATGAGCGATGATCGTGGCCTCGGGGAAAGCCTGGTTTCCCCAGGCGTGATCCCAGTGAAAGTGGGTGTTGATGACGAAAGCGAAGTCTGTCCGGTTGAACTCCCGCTCGATAATCCCGCGCATTTTCCGGGCCGTGCTGGGAAAGCCGGAATTGTCCACGACGATAAGACCCTTCTTCGAGGCGATGGCCGTGACGTTATTTCCCATGACATCTTCCTTGAGCACGAGGACTCTGTCGCTCAGACGGACGACCTCCACCGGGATCTCATCCTCTGCTTGAGGCTGGGCAGCGTTCTCCGGCTTCAACTCATCGATGATCTCGGCATCGACCCAGTAAGTGTCCTGGTCCCGGGAGAAAAATAGGTACCGGCCGTCTGGCGAGATCACGGGCAGAAGTTCCATGTCCTCAGTATTAACTTCCGTGCCGAGAGGTCTGGCTTCGCCCCACTTTCCGTCGGCCTCACGGAAGGAGACGTAGATATCGAAGTTCCGGACGAACAACAGATAGGCACCGTCGGGGTCGATAAACGGAAATTCCTCCCGGGCAGCGGAGTTGACGCCGGGACCGATGTTATCGGGCTTTTGATAGCGGTCTTTGACGAGCCGTGAGCAATAGATATCCGACTCTCCATAAGATCCGGGGACGTTCAGGCTCAAGTAGATATTGCCCTTCCGGTCCACTCCGAACTGCCAGTGGAGGGAGTTATTGTTAATGGTTTCATCCAGGGGCTGGGGACCGCTCCATTCGCCGTGCGTCTTCTCCCATACCCAGATATTTTCTTTTCCCGGGCTTCCTCCAGCGGTGAGCGGCCGGTTGGCCATGTCGTAAAGCTTCATGCCGTCTGCGTGGTAGATGGGCACATCGTCCAAAGGTATGCCGCCGAACACCGCTTCCACTGGGTAGGTCCAGCGGCCACCGACCTCTCTAGACACCAAGGTCTTTCCCGAGCCGTATCCCCGCCCGCGCGGCGGGATCATGATCGACCAAAACGCTTCCCGGCCATCCGGCGAGAAGGCGATGTTGCTGTGCAGGCCGTAGCGGCCCGAAACGATGCCGGGGGCGAAAACCTGGGGTTTCCGGCCGGGTTGCTTCTGCCCGAGATAAGGGCCCTTTAGCTCGGGAAATCGCGGTAGTTGGCGGTCGGCTCCTTTGTCCGCTAAAGCGCGGGCGATGTCCGGATTCCCGTTTTCCTCGGCGATGTTATAAGGGGTTTGCCCCATCAGTGTCCTGGCATCGATGTCTGCTTTCTCGCCGAGCAGGAAGGAGACGGCTTCTTCGCGTCCCATTTCGGCGGCGAAATGGAGCGGCGACCAGCCGTTGCCGTCCTGCCGGTTGATATCGAGCCCTTGGGCAAGCAGAGTCTCGAGGATGGGAACGGCCCCGCCCGAGGCTGCGGCGTGGAGGAGTGTCCCTCCGTCCTCGATCGGGAAAGTCAGGTCGGCCCCTTTTTTGACGATCCTTGCGAAGAGCCCTGTCAGTCCCTTCTCGGCGGCGTTTTGCAAGAGGCCGCGGATCTTAGCAGGAGCGTCCGGAAGGGTTGCACCCCGTTCTAGAAGAAGGTTCACCACTTCCTCGAATCCGCGCCAGGCCGCTAAACCCAAGGCCGTTTCCCCCCACCTGTCCGAGGAGTTGACGTCGGCACCCGCGTTGAGCAGCATCCGGATGACGTTGATATTGCCGCGCTCCCTGGCCGCGCCGACGAGCGGCGTCCGGCCGTAGGCATGCTTATTCTCGATATCCGCCCCTTTCTCGATCAATAACTTCACCATCCCTTCAAGGCCATATTCCGCGGCCAGGTTAAGGGGAGTCTGCTTCACCGGATTCTTGATGTCGATATCGGCTCCCTTCTCGATCAGGAGGCGGGCCGCTTCCGTCTGTTCACTCCCGGCCAGGGTGTGAAGCGGCGCCGTGCCGTTGTTGTCGAGGGCATTGAGGTCAGCGCCCTTGTCGACGAGGTATCGCAGGACGTCCAGATGCTTGCCCCACGCCGCTAAATGGAGTGGTGTCCGGTTGTTCTCGTCCTTGGCGTTGACGAGGGCGGGGTTACTTTCGACGAGTGTCTTGACTTTAGCCAGATCGTCGGCTTCCACTGCCTGATGGATTTCCGCTGCCTGAAGGTAGCAGAACAACCCAAAGGCAAAAAAGAAACCGGCCAGGCATATCCATTTGGCTCTTCTCATGTCGCTCTCCTTTCTTTTCGATTATCTGTCAAATCAAAGAAATGTATCTCTTTAGCAAGCTTAAGCCCAAATCTTATCCCCTTTTATGTACGGATACAGCGCACGAGGAGTTCTCTTGATCTGGAATCAAGGGCCGATTCCGCAAAATCGCCATAAATGGCTTGAGCGAAAGTTCGGAACGAGATGATTGTATATAGCATTGAGCGTCTCTAGAAAGATCCGGCCGGTCCCGACGCCCAACTTCGAGCGAAGATCCTGGGCACGACAGCAACTCGCCGACATAGTACCGTTTATCGGGGGAGCCACGCACCTGCCGATAGACACTATCGTAGAATCGCGCGACATAATCCGGATATGTACTCATAGGCCGGCGTTGCTATTGAAGGTCTTGAAAGCGCCGTTTCATGTCGGCATCACCCTTCATAGCATCCAGTAGATCTCGGGGAGCTTTCACAAATTTCCTGAAGGCGAAGTTCGGGATAGCCAGGATAGCTTCTTTTAGGTTTTTCTCGGTGATGAACTGATCATCCGCCGTGCAACCCTCATAATCTTTGAAATGTTTCTGAAAAATATACCCATCACAGAAATCCGCCAGGGTGAAGGCGTCATAGCCGTAAGCGTAGTAAGTGTCGGGGTCGCGAATTTCTCCAAAAGGAGAACCTTGGACATCGAATCCGATTTGTTTCGTCTCAAAATCGCTCATGATTCGGTCAATCACCCCGCCCACGGGATAATTGTGCTCGTCGAAACTGGCTTTCGTGCTCCAGGGCGAATGCAAGAAGATATTGAAAACCTTGTCCGGTATTTTCTCCAAGACGAGGTTTCCCATCCTTTTCGAGTTCATCCGGATGACGGTCTTTTTTTCAAAGTCGACAACCGGCTGATGGTAGCGGGTGAAAGCATGATGGGAGCCTGAATAGATAAGCGCTTTCAGTTTTTTGTCGACGAATTCCTTGAGAATGACGCTGCCCATGTATTCATCGGGATCTCCCTTGTGCCAGACCTTCTTCCATAATTCCGTTGTCATTGTTTCCTCGAGGGCCGTCCAGTCGGGCTTATAGTTCAGTCCCACCACGCGAAATTTGGGGTTTCCTGGAGGGAGGGACCGGTTCAGCTCCCAGGCTTTCCGGTAAATATCCATGTATTCTATATATCCCCAACTGCTGTCCCATTGGAACATCAGCTGGCGGGCGAGGTCGGCATCATATTCCGGCGCCGTAATCAGTTTGTCCACCTGATCCTGGAATTCGGAGCAGGCGAATTCGATGCCCAGGTTATAAATTCCGGCCTGGTAAAGCCGTGGGATGAGCCGATGAATAAGCTCCACATCATGTTTGATGCGATGGTATTCTCCGATAAAAACCACGTCATAAGTGCGGAACTTTGATACGACATAATCCTCCGGACTCATCCAATGAGACTTAAGATAAGCGGAGAGCTTGGCTTTTTCAGCCGGAGTCACGTCTTTCCACGGCTTAACTGGGTCTCCCGCTCCCTCTTTTTTGGCCGGGCCGGACATCTTCTCGTCCCAGGCCTTCCTCAGTTTTTCCTTCGTTTCGATATTGTCCAGGTAGAGATGAAGGTTGATGAGCTCGTCCGCGATGGCGTTGGCCACCTGGCCAATGGCTTGAGGGCCCGAACCCTTATATTCTTCGCCCAGGACTTCGCGGACGAACCGCGCGAGCTCGTCATTGAATATGGGAACCAGGATACCTTCGGGATCTGGAGCGACGGCGATCTTGATAATGGCGAGAATCCGGGCGTAGCGGGCAAAGAAAACCGCGTCAATTTGATTCTGGTCTCTTGCTTTCCGGGCGTCGGCCATGGACTTCAGGACCGCCTCGGTCACTTTCTCGACTCCTCCTGTCCCGGAAACAGCCATCTCGTGAAACGTTTGGCCAATAGCGTCTAACAGAGCATAGCCGACCTTTTTATCCACCGGAGCGACGCCGGATTTCTCGGCGAATAAGGGAGCTGACACAAGAATCAGGACCAAAAGACAAACGGATTTCTTGAACATTTTAATCCTCCTCGGTTTTGGTGGAAATGACCGTCGAGACGCGCTCGGCGGACTGATTCATGATCGCTCTGCCGCAAAGCTCCGCGAGATCCATTGGCTCAGCTTTCATCTTGTCCTATTTTCAGCCAGGTGTAAAGACGAAGACAGAAAAAATCCAGGCCCCGGGATGAGCAGCTTGCCGCAAATCGGGTGATTTCCTATAATAGTTCTGCAAAGACGCCGCAGATCTGGAAAGGATATCCAATGTTAAGCAGATTGGCCGTGTTTAAAAGAATACTGGCCCTGGCCACGTTGCTGGGAGTGGCTTGCGCGCTTGAAAATCCTCCGGAACCAACAGGGCTGCTGCTCCTCGGCCGAATGCGCCAAATCGCACAGGCACCAGCGCTCACCATCGAGCTCATTCAAAACACTCTCGACGTTGCTTTAATAAAAGACATGGTCGCAAGCCACGACATGGTCACTTTTTTTGTGGGCAAACCAAGGCCTGGAAGTCGCTTCGAAGGTCTCATCAAGCTGGTCGATTGTCGTGTCCCGACACCCCTGAACGCGGCCCTCTTGGAGCCGTTCGTGGTGGTCGAGCTTGAGGCGGCTAATGGGAGCAGGCCCGCGAGTGATGCCGGCCGAACCACACGCCTGTGGCGCAGTGATGTGATGGCCACGTTCGGCCAGCCCGACTCCTTCCAGCCTGAACTGCCGGAGAACCCGGAGTCCTCGGGAAGCTGCGTCTACAAGGTCGGAGGGCGGTCATTATGGTTCAGCCTTGGTCGCCAAGTCCCGGAACAAGTCGTGACTATCTCGATTCATCCGCTCCAGGATCTCCGTTAACTGAACAGCCTTCCCCTGCTTCCTTACATCAAAACAACATTCCTTCTTATCGGCGCAAGAATGCTCATTCTGGCTAGGCCGCGGAAAAGTAATTTTTTCCCCGCCTATCCCGGAAAGGAATATCGTATAATAATGAATTATTCCGTTGAGAAAGGAGCAAATAACCATGTCCGGTTACTTTGGACCGATTGAGGGACAGACCCTCAAAAACACGTATTTTCGTCAGGTTCTATTTACCGGCAAGTACTGCCAGCTCGTAGTGATGTGCCTGCAGCCAGGCGAAGAGATCGGCAACGAGGTGCACCCCGCTGTTGACCAGTTCTTCCGCGTCGAGCAGGGAGAAGCCAAATTCGTCTTGAATGGTTCGGAAGAGCACGTGGTCCGCAAGAACGAGGCCGCTATCGTGCCGGCCGGCACATTCCATAATGTCATCAACACGTCAAAAACCGCGCGGTTGAAGCTGTATACGGTCTATTCTCCTCCCAACCATCCGGATGGCACCGTTCATAAGAACAAGGCTGAGGCCGTAGCCGCAGAGAAGCACGGGCATTGACCTGTTCACAGCGGCAATCGGTTTTTATCCTTTGTATTTTTCTTTCAAGTTCCCGACGTCCAGGGGGAAAGAAAAAAGAACCCGCTCTCAGTTTCCGCAGTTCGAATTGACATCCATTCGCCTAATATTTCATCCTCCCCGACCATGAAAAGAGAGGAAAATGGGCGCATGAGTGTCCATTCAAAGTTATTTCAGGTTTGAGAGGTTCGAACGCATGAAAAAAAAGGAGGGAATTTGATGAACAAAGCGAGAATCTCAATGTCCGTGTTGGGCCTTGTTTTGTTTTTAGGAGTGTTGGGTGCAGCCGAAGAGGCCAAGGAGGAGCCACCGCACTGGAAAGGGGATGTCTCTCTCGGGCTGTCCCTGGCCCGCGGGAATTCCCGTTCCTCCAGCCTATCCTTTACCTTTGAGGCCGACGGCCCAATCAATAAGGCGAAGACTGTGCTTTGGATCAACAAGGCTATCTATCTTTTTGGCGAAATGGAGGGCGAGACAAGTGCCCAGAGCCTGCTGGTTTCCAGCCGTATCAACTGGCATCACTCAGCCTGATTCTATTCCTATTATGAGCTCCAGGGGATCCACGACCGTTTCAAAAACTGCAGCTTCCGCCTTCTCCCTGCTGTCGGCCTTGGGTACCAAGTTATTGCCCAAGAGACGGTCACCCTGGGCCTGGACGCCGGGTTGCCCCAAGTCTTCACTAAATATTACGACTCCGGTGAAACCGACAGCTTCACCGCATTGAAGATCGGCAAACAGTTCGTCTGGAAGATCGCCAAGACCTCGGAGTTCAATGAAAAGCTGGAGTTTATCCCCAAGATCTCCGATTTCGGCTGGTATTTTCTCCGCTGGGAGGCCAACCTTATTTCCGCCATCGCCAAAAGTTGGTCGGTCAAGCTAACTTTCATCGACACTTATGACAGCCATCCGGTCGGTCCGGGAATCAAGAAAAACGACATCGTCTTCATCGCTGGGGTGAGCTGGAAATTCTAGGCAGCCGCTCATCACCCCCATCCAGACAACGCTGTGCTGCTTCCCGGCCTTGGTTCAACTTGAGATTATATGGTATGCTACTTTTTAACAATTTAACCAGAATGCAAGTATAACAGGATGTCCCAGAGTTTGCCTCGCCATCCAGAACGGAGCCCTTTTTCTCTAATCCCCGACAAGATGCGCGTCGCAATCTATGCCGGCATGTTCATCCAGGACTATGATGGAGCCACGAAAACCCTTTTTGAGCTGATCCGGTCTCTTCGTCAACGGCGGGCAGAGGTTGGCGTATGGTCTTTTTCCAGCCAGCCGACTGCGCTGCCCGGAGTCCCGGTGTTCAGAGTCCCGGCTATTCCCCTGCCCTTTTATCCCGATTACAAGTTCGCTCTGCCCGGACCCAGCTTGTTCCTTCAGATCAAGAGATTCAATCCCGACCTGATCCACCTGACCGTGCCCGATGCCGTTGGGCTTGGCCTATCAGGCTACGCTAAGGTCAAGCGTATCCCCTTGCTTATGTCCTACCATACAGATTTCGTCTCTTATCTCGAGGAACGCAACATTTGGTACTTGAGTCGGCCGTGGTGGCCTATACTCCGCTGGTATTATAACCGTGCGGATAGCCTGCTTGTGCCCAGCCGGGATAGCGGCTCCAAGCTGTCCCGGCACGGCATCCAAGCGGCTTCAGTATGGGCACGCGGGCTGCCGGAAGGCCACTTCAGTCCTTCCCATCGCAGCGAGACCCTGCGCTCCCGCTGGGGAGCGGGGGGCAAAAAAGTCATCCTTTACAGCGGCCGGTTCGCCTGGTTTAAAGGCCTTCAAGTTTTTGTCCAGGTTTACGACCTGTTCAAGAGGGAAAAAGGCCTTTCGCCGGTGTTTGTCCTCCTTGGCCGCGGTCCCCTCGAGGAGGACTTGAAAAAACGCATGCCCCAGGCTGTTTTTCCGGGCTATCTCACCGGCCAGGATCTTTCGGCCGCCTACGCCAGCGCCGATATTCTGCTTTTCCCATCGACCACTGAGACTTTCGGCAATGTCATCCAGGAAGCCATTGCCTCAGGTCTGCCGGTGGTTGTCTCGGATGAGGGGGGATGTCAAGAAATCGTAAAAATGACGGGCGGCGGCTTGGTTGCCCGGGCCAGAAAAGGCCTTTCGTTTTATAAACAGTGCCGCAGGCTATTAACTGATGAGACACTCTATCCGCGGATCAGGAACACGGGGCTCATGAACATCAAGGGCAGGGATTGGGAGGCAGTCAACCGGGTTGTCCTCGAAGAATATGCGCGCCTGGTGTCTGTTCACGCCCGTTAGAAAGCAGCTCCTGTCGACGCGGTTTCCCTTTCTGATTTTTCAAACCACGATCATCATTTCCTCTTGATCATAGTCTGCATGATAACAATACCCAGAATTGTGATGATTAGTCCCGAAACCGTCAAGCGTGTCAGCCTAAAACCGGGTAGCGAGGCGGCCTGGATAAAGATGGGAGAGACGATATAAGCAAAACTTTGGGAGGGGATCAGCACCGAAGCCCGAACCCCCCGGCTGAAGATCCATTGGGAAGCAGCAAAGGACAGAGTGGCAAAAAGGAAGCTTGACAGGAAGATCAACCACCCCAGGGAGAGCTTGGGTAAATAGCGCTCATCGCCTCCGAGGTTCTGGCCGATCCCCTTGAGCACGGGGTCCAGGCTGGCGGCGAAACCTATAAGCAAACCATAGACCACGCCGAGGACAAGAAGGCTGTGGGTCCGGCGGGTATAGAGAAGAAGGAAGAACCCGACAAGGAAAAAAGCGCCGATGACGATTCCCGCGGCCGGGAGGCTGATTCCGGCCATGGTCATCTTTTCCCGCACGATGCCGTCATAGCCGAGGATGAGAGTCCCCAGGATGAGAACGACGGCGCCGGCATACTGGAGCGGGTGGATAGGCTCCCTGAGAATGATCCCCGAATAGAGCATCAGGGCGATTATCCCGATGCCGAACATGGATGTGTAATAGGAAGAGGGGGCATATCGATTGGCCAGGATGGCGAAAAGTCCCAAGCTGTTGTTCAGGACGAAGCCTGTCGCGTAAAGGGCAAAGTTTTTTGCGGGCTTAGGCCGGCCTTCCTGGGCTCGCCGTATTCCGCTTTTCGGGAAGATAAGGAAAAGCGCGTCGATGCTCCGGCGTTGCATCCCCTTCGAAATATTGAAAAGGACCGACCCGACAATTCCATAGATCATGGCTATAGCGGAATTGGACATGCTTCAATTATGCATGGATGCGCTGTCCCAGCAGACGCTGGATGGTTCTGGACAGAGGCAAACGGATATGGCTTGGGAGATGGTCATGTTCTTTTCTGAAAGTCAGGAAAATCCAGCGATGCTCCAAGACATTCAAAGCTCCGGCCAAATCCCAAAGGGGCGGAAGAATGATTGTGACCTGTTTCCCGACCCGGGACAATTCCTTAAAAAAAGCGACTGGATCTTCGACATGCTCCATGGTGTGAGAGCAGAGGACTGTTTTAAACTGATGGTCCCCAAAAGGCAGGCGATAAACCGAGTCGACGAGAACAAAATTGGGCAGGTTCGCATGATTGACAATGTCCGCGTTGACGCCGCCTCCGTCAGTTTTGCCGCAGCAGATGTTGAGGTCCCACTTCCGCTTCTGCAGGATACGTTTCTTAAGGATACGGAAACTCAAAAAATTAAGCGCCTGGGAGAGGACGGCTAAGGACAACAGGAGCAGAAACCATTTCATGTACGCCTGCACTCTTCAGCCCACCGTGCTTTTACAGCTGATCCAGGCGCTTCTTCGCGTCGGTATTCCTCTGCCAATTCTCCCTCATCCTGTGTCAGGGATGATAAAACGCGATGTTCAGGGATGTCAAGTTGAGTCAGCAATCGCGTAAGGCGGGCTGGGAAGCCGGAAACAAATCCAAGAAACACGGAAATTGCCAGAGTGTCGCGATTTTTGCTCAACCGGTTGTCTGTTTCAGTCGTGGCGGAGGGCCCGCACCGGGTCAACTCGCGCCGCACGCCAGGCTGGATAGATTCCGGAGGCAAGACTGACTGCCACTGAAAACGCCACGGCGCCCAGGCATATCCACATTGGAAAGCTGAAGTAGTTGATGAACGGAACCCCCTGTTTGGCGAGAAAATAGTTGACGACCCTGTTAATGAGTCCGCTCGTCACCCAGCCCAGGGCCAGACCAAAAAGGCCGCCCAGGAGCCCGATGGCGCTTGATTCAAAGAAAAAGATCTTCTTGATGTCTCCATCGCTGGCTCCCACGGCCTTCATGATCCCAATCTCGTTATACCTCTCCAGGATGGACATCACCATAGTGTTGATGATTCCGAGCGAGGCGACGACGATGGCAATCATGCCGATTGCAAGCAGGATCATGTCCAAGACCAGAAAGCCCCTCTGAATGTCCTGGAACTGGTCAGCCAGGGCGAATGTCTCAAACCCCATCTCCTGAATCTCTTTTTTCACCGCGTCGACAAACTTGGGCGAAGAAAGCCGAACGTTCAAGGCCGAATACCCCAGCCTCCCCTCCTGGGCCCGGAACACATCCCAAATATTGCTGAAGGGCAGCCGTTTCATCTTGCGCGCTGTCCCCGGAGGAATATAAACGTCGCTCTGGATGGGAATTGGCCCACCGAAACCTAAGTTTTCCGCGACTCCGGCGATGGCCAGCTTATAATCTTCCCTGGAAAAAGGAAGCCTTTCTCCTCGAAGCACGGCCGTCAAATCTCCGGGATTTAGAATAGAGAAGTCGAATGCGATCGACGAGACGACTAAATCTTTTCCCACGGCCGACTGGGCATCGTTGATGTTGAACTGACGGAGAAGCGAAGTCGAGACGACGACGGAATTTTCGTCATCGGAGCCGTAGGCTTTGCCGGCGCGGTACGTCACCAACTTCGAGGCAGCCACGCTGGCCGGGATCGCCTGGATCAACCGGAACTCTTCCTTTTCATCGAACTTGACGAGTGCCGGGATGCGGATCTCGGGGAAGATAATCTCCACGCCTTTTAGCCCGGCAATTTTTTCCGCTGCTTGATCATCCAAGATGCTCCGAGCTTTGCCGCCCGGAGGGCTCTCGGGTCTCCGCTCATCGGGGTCATGAGTTCCGCGCTCACGCATAAATCCGCTTGGAAGAACAGTAACGGAACTAAACAGGTCCAGGGCCTTGAATCGTTCCGTAACATTCTTTTGCATCCCGCTGCCGAACGAAATCATGGAGACGAGCGCACCTATGCCGATGGTCACGCCAAAAGTGGTCAGAAAGGTGCGGAGTTTGCTCTTCCAGAGGTTGGAGAAGGAAAACTGGATGTGGTCGGCGAGCCTCATCTTCGCTCTTCTTCTGTCATCACCCGGCCATCCTGGAGGCGGATGGTCTTTTGAGCAAACTCTGCGGCCAGGGCTTCCTCGTGCGAAACCATGATAACAGTCAAACCTTGGCTCCGGTTGAGTTCGGCCAGAAGCTCGACGATCTCCAGGGAAATGCGGCTGTCCAGGTTTCCAGTCGGTTCATCGGCTAAAAGCAGTTGGGGCCTGTTGACGAGCGCCCTGGCGATGGCCACTCTTTGCTGCTCACCCCCGGAGAGTTCGGAAGGGCGGTGGCCGAGCCGGTGCGAGAGTCCGACCCGGTCCAGCATCTCTTTGGACCGTTCTCTCCGTTCCTTTTTCGGGGCTCCGGAAAAGACAAGCGGAAGCTCGACGTTCTCGAGGGCGGTCCGGCTGGAAATCAGGTTGAAAGACTGGAAGATCATTCCCGCACCGTAGCGACGGTAAAGAGCGAGCTCGTATTTTCTCATATCAGAGATTCTCTTCCCCTTGACTTCTATGGTCCCCGAAGTGGGCGTGTCCAGGCCGCCGAGGAGGTTGAGCAAGGTGGATTTTCCCGAACCAGAGGCCCCAGTGACTGCGGCAAAGAGACCTTCTTCGAACTTGAGACTGACTTTGTCGAGGGCCGTGACCCGGATCTTTCCCGAGGCGTAGACCTTGGTCAGTCGATCGACCGCAATGAGCTGAGAATAGACCTTAGTATTTTCCATCCATCTGGAATTCGGAGCTGTCGAGCCAGAAGCCCGAGCCGGTCACAGAATCATACTGGGCCAGGAGAAGGTCATAATGGAATCTTTCTTCGTCGGCGATTTTTTCAAAAATCTGCTTGGCCTCGGGATCGTTCATTGTCCCGGCGGACTTGGTGAAGAAATCCACGGCTTTTTGCTCCAGTTCCATACCGATCCTGATGGCCTCGACCTCACTCTGGCCCTCGGCTCTTTTCATCCTCTGGGCCAGCTCGTCGATGATGGCCGACGGTCCCTTCAATTCTTCTCTCCTGACCTGTTTTTTCCAGTCCTCGGTCCCGATGATGGTGCTGAACAAGCGGCTGAAGGTGTCCAGATGCTTGACTTCTTCCTGCGCCAGCCGGACGAACATCTTCTTCCCGAGGTCGTTGTGGGTGATCTCCGCAGCCTTGTTAAAAAAGGCCTGCCCGTTGATCTCCAGTTTGATCGCGTCCTGGATCAGCGTCTTGACGTCATGGCTAATTTTTTTCATCTTCATCTCCTTTCTTCGTCTTCTTCCCTCCCGTTTTATAGAGGACATAAAAATTTCTCCTAGGCTGAGCCCTCGTCTGGAAAAAATCCACGACCCTGTATTTCTTATTAAAAAGAGTCTGGAAGACTTTTCTCGTCTCGAGCCGCCACTCGAGAGGAATTCGCCTGACGTTCTGGTCCTCGACATCCGTCTCCCGGAGAATGAGATAAAAATCCCGGGGTATCCGGACAAACAGGACCTTGTCCGTCATGTGCGGGTCGGTAGCGGTGATGATTTCGAGCTGGACCGGTCCGCTTCGGCCTTCGACTCTCTTTTCCTCAGCCTTGACCGCAAGCCTTGATTCGGAGACAAGAGAATCATAGGGCTCAACCGGCCGCTTCACTCTCTTCTTCAGGTCCCAGGCCATGAAAAACCTGTCGCTCGGGACATCCATCCGGTTGAGCAGCCCGCCATACTCTCCATAGGTCGCAACTCGGTACTCCACGACGTCCATCCCGAAATAGTGCACATTTCTCCAGGCGTTAACGCCGGTCAGAGGATCAAAGGTGCAAGTGATCGTGCCAATCCCGAGGCCGGCCGCGACCGTTTCCCTTTGGAACTCCTTGAGGGCAACACCGAGCCCGCAATCACGGAACGGCTCTTTGACTCCGGTGTACTGGGAATAGAACCAAAGATTCTTCCGGCTGTGGAAGGCAATGTCCTTGTCCTTGACCCCGACAAATCCGTAGGAAAATCCGACAAAATGGGCCGGGTCGTCGCTGAGCTTTCCCCCTGGCTGCTCGCTGTAGGCGGCGATAAAGAGAGCGCTCCCATCATGGAGGAAATTTTCGCACATCAGGTTTCGCGGCCCCGGGAGATAATCCTCGGGAAATCCCCAGACCTCATTTCTGATGGCCTCATATTTATCGTAGTCCTCATGGTCGTGGGACGTTTCCACCTTGAGCAGAAACTTCCTGCCCTTGAGAGTGACGATTTTGTTCAGATCTTTCATCAAAGTCACCCACCCGAACGGTGGATGGCAAAGAAGTGATTTTAGCGAAACCCCTCTTGCAATGCAACTTATCCTCAAGGAAAGACAGCCCCCTCCGCTTCCGTGATTGGGGCGACGGCCACTTCCTTGTGGTATAATGACCCTTCATTTTTTTGGCGCGACCTCGACGCCTCTTATCTCATGGAGAAAAAATGAACGCCTTCAAGAAAAATCCATGCGTTTTGTTTATCCTTTTCCTCCTGGCTTCGCCTCTCCTCCTCCTCGCAGGTTTTGAGGTCAAGATCATCCAGAGCCCGGCTGACCTGCCCGAGCCATTCTGCTCGTTCGGTCAAAAGGGAGATATCCTGCTTGCAGACGGCCGAACTTATACTCTGATCGGCGCCTCTCCGAGGCTGCTTATCACCGGCGCAAATTACCCCTATGGCAATGCCATGGGAAGCATCCTCAGCTTTGTTCCGGCAGGGAAAGCTTTGGCGAGCGACCTGAATATCGGGTCCCCGGCCCTGAGGGTCAAGGACAAAACGCATTATGTTGTCTATTCCAAGGTTGAACAAATTAAAGCCGGCGCGGAAGGGGCCGAGACCGGGTTCGAAGCCCAGGGCTTTTTTGAGGATAAAGAAGGACGAAAAGCCCGGATCAAAACGGCCTACCTCTTCTCTCCTGAAAAAGGGCGGGTAGACATCACGTCCACGATCACCAATACGGGAAAGGTCGATTTCGACGATTTGAGTTACTCTCTCTTTTTTGATGCTTATAACCGCTACTATTTCAACCCGTATAATGAAAAGAAATTTCCAAATTCGAATTTTCGCGTTTATCAGAAAAAGGGTCATTCTTTGGGCTGGATCAGCTTTAATCCCGTTGAAGAAGAGGATGAAGAATCCCGCTTCCCGGGCGAGCTCGGCCCCGGAGAGGAATTCAAGCTCCGGTATGCTCTGCTCACGGATACCTCCTTTTTTGGCCTTCTCGAAAATATCTACGAGATCCTGAACACGAATCCAGCGAAGGCGGTTGTTTATTTCAAGGGTTTCAGCGGCGATTGGATGGAGCTTGTGGTCAGGGAGGCGTTAACCTCGACGGTCTTTTTCCGCGCCATCCTGGAAAAGCCTCTCTCTACAGAAGTCGCCCTTCCTCCGGGGACCTACCGCTTCCAGGCCAACTTCTTTCCGGCGGTGGTCGAGAAACTTGTGGAAGTCAAGCCGGGAGAGAACAATTTCTGCAACCTGGAGAATCCTCCTCTGGGCTTGCTCAAAGTCAGGATCAAGAACGGCCGCGGCGAATATGTGCCGGGTAAGGTCACGTTCATGGGCCTGGCCCCGACCTGGTCCCCCTATTTCCAGCCCGATAACCCGGTCGAGACGGGACGGAGCTGGGAACGCAACAAGAATTCCTGCTTCCCCGGCCGGGAAGGGCTGGAAGTGAATCTTCCAGTTGGAACTTATCTCGTCTGCGCTTCGCACGGCCCCGAATACACGATCGACCTGAAGGCCATCGAGGTGGTCCAAGAAGAGAACCGTGAGATCGACCTTGTCGTTAATCACGCCGTCGACACGCCAGGCCTTATCGCTTTTGACCCTCATATGCACACCCAAAGGTCAGACGGTCATGTCTCCATTCCAGAAAGAATCAAGGAAGCCCTGGCCGAAGGCCTCGAGGTCATCGTTGCCACAGACCACAACACCATCACTGATTATTCAGAGGCCCTTAAAAAGCTCGGACTTGATAAGGAGCTCGCCTTCGTCTTCGGCAGCGAGGTCACTGTCGCCGACGTTATCCACTACAATACTTATCCCCTGGCCTTCCGCCCCGGCGAGCCGGGCAACGGCGCCATCCTTGCCGCTGCCGATGAGGCGTCACCATTGTTCCTCGCCAGCCGGGAAAAAAATCCTGCGGCCGTTCTCGAGGTCGACCACCCTCGCGCCGGAGACCTGGGATATTTCAACAATCTTTATCTTGACCCGGAATCGGCCGCCACAGCCTTGATCCAGTTCAACCCCGACTTTGACCTCCTCGAGGTCCTCAACGGCCCTTATTTTTATTCCTCCAACGCGGCGGCCATCGAGGACTGGTTTCACCTCCTTAACAGAGGGTATTATTACCCCATCGTCGGTGCTTCGGATTCCCATGGCATTGACAGGGACGAAACCGGGTATTCGAGGACGTACGTTTTCTACGACGGAGAAAAGGGCAGCCGATTGGACAGCAGCGCCATCACCCAGGCTTTGAAAAATGGCCGCGCCTTTGTCACCAACGGCCCCATTGTCGAGTTCAAGGTTAACGGCCGGAACTCTTCGGGCGAACTTGTGTCTGCCAGGGACGGCAAAGTGGCTCTGCGAATCGACATCCGAAGCGCTCCGTGGGTTGATGTCGACGAGGTCCGCCTTATCCTCAACGGAGAAAGAAAATATATCTTTCCTGTGTCCCTTCAGGCGGCCTCCGGCGTGGCCTTCGAGAAAGAGATCAGCCTAACCTTAAACAGAGATACTTACATCTGTGTCGAGGTTCTGGGCAAAAAGACGCTCTTCCCCGTGCTCCAAGATGCCTCTCCGAACGGCCTCCTCGAAAACGGAACGCTCCCCTATGCCCTGACCAATCCTGTGTTCGTGGATGTCGATGGAAATGCAAAATTCGACCCTCTCTTCAACCGGAAAATCCGGCCCGTGGAGCAACCGGGCAAGGGGGCAAAAAAAATCTCCCGCTGATATCCTCACGCGTGCTGGCGTCCTCAGCGAGTCAAGTTTGGAGGATGCCTTTTGACATGGAAAAGGCCGGAGTGTTATAAGTACAAGGTCAGGCGAGTCCAAATGACCGAGCCGAAAGATCATGTCCGCAGCGTGGCCTGCATTATCAATCCCCATGCGGCCAGGAAGAAATGGCTTCGCAGAAAAAGGCTGCACAAGTATCTGAAGGAGAATCTGCCGGGCCTCAAGTATGACGTGCTGGCCGAAAAGGAACGCACGATCGAGCTTGCCCGCGACCTCAGTTGCCGCAGCGAAACAATTGTGGCCATTGGCGGAGATGGGACCATCGCCGATGTCCTCCAAGGCGTCCGGGAAGCCCGGAGGGGGAAAGATGTTTTATTCGGCATTGTCCCGCTCGGGAGCGGCAACGCTTTCCGCAAATCGCTTTCCATCCCAAAAAATGTCAAGAAAGCGGTCAAAGTCCTCTATGAAGGGAAAGCCAAAGAGATCAGCTTGATGGATGTGGAGGGCAAGATCGCCGGGTTCGCCAGCATCGGCGCCACTGCTTTGGTGACGGTCGAAAAAATCAAGCACAAGATCCACGGGTTCTGGGGCCATATCCTGAACGGGACCATCCTCTTGGGTCTGCCCAGGTGGGAGGTGGAGGTTGAGCTTGAGGACGGAATCGATGATAAGGGCAAACCGTTCGAACATCAATTGCTTAAGCTGAAAATGTTTGATTGCGTCGTGGCCAAGTCAAACTATTTCGGCTACAGCTGCCGCATCGCGCCCCTCGCCAGCCTGGAGGATGACTACCTGGATATCACGTTTTTCGAGATCAGCTGGCTGACCACTTTGCTCATGGCGCCCCTTATCTATTTCGGCCTCTTTCAGCGCACCCAGAGACATTTCAAAGCTCGAAAAATAATCATCAAAGGAAGGGATCTCCCGATTCAGTACCATGGAGAAGGGCTGGGGGTTCAGGACAAGGTTGAAGTGAAGGTCCTGCCCCGGGCTATCAAAGTGATCTGCCCGCCGCAGGCATGACAATAGCGCCGCTCAAAAAATCACCCAGGACCTCGGCTTTCCCCTGCAGGAATAGAAGGCCGACCAGAGCTCCGGCCGCGGCGTCGAGCTCGTGACCGCTGGCTTCTTTTTTTAGCCCTCTAACGCCCAGGCGCACCAGGCCTCTTCTCAACCCGGACAAGCTGGCCTTCGCTCTCGGCAACCGCCAAACATCCTGGGCTCCTCCGGGATAGATCTCGATCACGCGGAACCCCGCGGCGTCGAGCCGGCGCTTCAGGTTCAGGCCTCTTTCCGTGAGGCCTCTCATCGGACCGAGAGTGATGGGGAAAAACGGTATTTTCCTCCGCCTCAGTTCTTCATCACAGGGACGAAAATGCCGCCCGTTCCGGTCAGCCATCGACTGTCTTCCCGGAGGAAGGCAAAGAGGAGCGTCGACTGCGACAAGGTCGGGCTTTTTTTCTTTGATGAAAGCCATGATCTCCTGGTCATCATAAAAAAGCGCCGTCCGGGCTTTTAAACCCGAGAGCAGGCAGACTCCCGTCGGACGATGGGCCACTCCGGCAAGATCCAGGCCGACCACAATCGGATTTCCCTTTTTCTTCATCGTCTTTTCAAAGCGTCCCGCAGGGACTGCCCGGAAGCGGCCGGACCATTCACACAGACACTGAGGTTATTTGAAGGAGAGCCCGGACTGCGGAAGGCGGGAAGGCGCGTCCGGAGAGCTTTTCAATGTCATCCATCGACCGGATTTCGTCTTTCCACTGAGGCAAAAGCATGCCCGTTGAGATTCTGTCAGAAAGGTCGGCCAGAGCGATGATGCTGCTCCCCATAGGAATACTTTTCAGGTCTTTGTCCAGGATGTTGGCCTCTTCGACGTAATGATAAAAATAATTGGTCAGGATCGGCTCCACTTCTTTTAAAAGCGAAGCGGTCGTCCTTAAAAGAACCCTCCCTCTGTCCTCGACCTGCTTCTCCACGGTCTGCCCCTCTTTCTCAATAAACGCAGCCACTTTCTCGTAAAGCGGGATATTGGATCGCAGGTCTCCGGCCTCGAGCAGGAGCGCGGCCGATTTGATGTTCTCGACCTGGAAGGTGCTCAGACCAACCGCCTTGGCGATCTTCCCTGCCAGGAGCGATACGCGAAGCGAATGAGGTTTCTTTTCGTCGGCGACTTCGAGATACTTAAGCACAATCTCGAGAACCCCGACATAAGCCCTCTGCAGACTCTTCAGCCTGATCTCACGCTGTCCGGCGATTGTCCCGATGATCGCCCCCGTCAGGATGAGAAATCCGGCCCAGGTGACGACATTGAGTATCTCATCGAGAGCGATAGAGGGAAGATCCTTGAAAAGGATTCTGGAAAAGATGAGATAGAACACGACCAAGAGGATGCAGAGGCTGGCCGTCAGGACGGCTTGCCTTTTCCCGAGATAATAGCCGGCCAAGATGACCGGAAAGAAGAAAAAATTCAAAAACCCGGAATTGAAACGAACCAGCAAAGCAATGACGATGATTCCAAAGAAGATGCTGATGATCAGCGCGGTCTCAAAATGCTTGAGGGCAAAGGACTTGATCCTGTTCATCTTGATCCTTCCTCTGACGCTCAAATTGGATTATGGTTCTTATACCACCCACGCCGATTGAAGTCAACAGACAGGTCCGTAAAATGGATCCGGCGTCCCCCAGGTCCAGGCGGGCGCATGATTGCTTTCGGCTTCCCGAAAAGCGAACGGGGGAATTGACAAAACTGGCCCGACAAAGGATATTTATGATTCAAGAAACGGAGCAACGTTTTGCCCGAAACCTTCAGAATTCCGGGGCTTTTTGGCCATTTATGGGGAATTCCCCACCTGGGAAGGGAGAGGGCTGTCGCTTTTCAAGACAACAGGTTGAAACAGGTTCTTTCTTTTGCCTACAAAAACGTCCCTCTCTACAAAGAAATATGGGATAAGGCTGGAGTTCGGCCTGAAGATATCCGGACACGCGCTGACCTTTCATATCTTCCTTTGACATCCAAGAAAAACTTCCAGGAGCAGCCGGGGGAAAAAACCGTCGCGCGGGGAATCCAGAGCAACAGGTTGACCGTCCATAAGACCACCGGTTCTACCGGCGAGCCCCTGTCCGTGCGTCGCACGGCCCTCGAAGAATTGATCACCGCTATCCTCAGGATGAGAGTTATGCATGCTTATGGCTTGCGTCGCCGGGACAAGGTTGTGAGAATAGGGACTCGCACTCGAAAGCAGATGCCCTTAGCCTGGCGAACAGTCCAGATTCTCGGTCAATACCGGCAGGAGCTGCTCCATCTCCTCGACGCCCCTGAAAACTTGGCCAAAAGGCTGTTAGAGATAAGGCCGGATGCCATAACTGGAAACACCGGCGTTTTGGCCCGCGTCAGCCAGGAATTCCTTTCTCTGCCGAGCCACCCAGTCAGACCGCGCTTCGTGGTGACAGGGGGCGAAGTCGCAACTCCATTGATGAGGAAGGACATCCACCGGGCTTTTGGGGCCCCTGTGTATGACACTTACGCAAGTGAAGAATTCGATATCATCGCTTGGGAATGTCCCGAGACAGGACAATACCATATCTGTAATAACAGCCTCATTCTCGAAGTCCTGAGAAACGGGTCCCCCGCTGCCAAGGGGGAACGAGGGGAGGTCGTGGGGACGAGCCTCCATTTCCTGGCTATGCCCTTCATCCGTTACCGGCTTGGAGATGAAGTCACAGCAGGAGAAGAGACTTGTCCGTGCGGGCTTCCGTTCTCGACAATCTCCGCCGTGGATGGGAGAAAGACCGACTATCTCGTCCTCCCGGGAGGGCGGGAATTGTTCGCCTCCGCAATTGCTTACATCCTTCATGACAAAGCCCCTTGGATAGAGCGGTATGAACTGGTCCAGGAGAGAGAGGACAAGGTCGTGCTGCGTGTCGTCTCGGGCAATTTCCCGGCGCAAGACAAGATCCAGGCACTGAAGGAGGAAATCCAGGAGCAGCTTGGTCCAGGCGTGAACTTCGTGCTCAAGCGGGTGAGCCAAATCGAGCCGGGGCCTGGTGGAAAATACCGAGTCCTGCGTTCCCATGTCCGCTCTGCTTATGAAAAAGAGGAGACGCTCCCGAAATGAAAGGTCCAAAGAGCGACCTCTATTCTTCCAGACTCAGAAGCAAGCTCGTGACCGCATTTGACCTGGCTAAAAGCTTTGGCTGGCGCATGTTTCTGGGAGAGATTGTTCCCTGGCTTTTTGTCCGCCGGTATTTCTTCTGTTCTAGGGTTATTCAAGACCTCGTGCCGGAGTCTCCCGCGCAGGTCCCCTTGCGCCTTGAGCTGGCGGCTCAGAAAGACCTGCCTAACCTTATGGCGCTGCGGCCGCATTACTACAAGCTTCAGGTCCTTCAAAAACGCTTGGAGGAGGGGCATATCTGCTTTTTGGGCTGGAGGGGAAACAGACCGATTCATGTTCGCTGGATTTTCGTGAAATCCCTTTATCTCCCCTATCTTCATCGAACTCTCCTCCTCGCCCCCGGACAAGTTTATTTCGATGAAGCTTATACGGCTCCCGAGTATCGAGGGCGGAGAATTTTTGGCGTAGCAGGAAACTTTGTTCGCCTGCGGCTTGGCGAGATGGGCTATAAGAGTGAGATCAGTCTATTCGCTTCCTGGCAGGCGCGTTCCCGGACCCTTGCGGGGCGGATCGAGCGCGAAAAAGTGGGCGAGGCAAAGATCGTGAATTGGCCCGGCCTGAGGAAATTTTATTGGAAAGGATCGATTCGAGATCATGGTGATGGAAAAATCTCAGTTGTCCGGTCCTGAACAACCCTCGTCGAAAGACGCGCTCAGGTCTTTCTGGGATTGGACTGGCTATTTCATCCGGCCTTTTATCGGAGCCCCTTCCACCCGGTACTATTCTGAGTGCGAGAAGATCCTCTTCCGAACCTATCTCGCCGACCTCAGGGGTAAAAGAGTCTTCAAGACAGACCTCTGGGATGAAGCCAAGAACAGTCAGATCTTGAACTGGGCGGCGGAACAAGGAGCCGAGGCCTTCGGCCTGGATATCTCGGAGCAGATAACCCGGGAGGCCAGAAGGTCGTTTGCTCGAGCGGGGTTGGCCTTAAGCTGCATCATCTCCGACCTGCGGGCCCCGGGGTTTAAGGATGAATCGTTTGATTATATCTATAGCATGGGGACCATTGAACATTTTCCAGAGTACCGACTGGCCCTTCAGGAATGCTTTCGCCTGCTAAAAAAAGGAGGCCGGGCCATTATCGGGGTCCCCAATAAATTCGACCTCTTTTTCAGGCCGCTCCTGGTCTCATTTCTCCAAAGCCTCAATCTCTACGCCTTTGGCCAGGAAAAATCATTCGGGATGCGGCGGCTTGAGCAGATGCTTGAAGAAACCGGCTTTCGAGTGGTCGGTCGAAGCGGAATCCTTTTCATCCCCGGCTGGCTGAGGATGATCGACCTTCTCTGGCATGAGCACTGGCCAAAGTCCAATTTCCTGCTGGCGCCGCTCATCTCTCCTTTCGCGTTCCTCTACAGAAAAAGTCCGTCTTTGAGACGATGGGGATACCTGATCGGCTGCGTCGTTTACAAGCCCTAAGACCGGAGCCCGGTCCAGATCGGGACGTTTTTTCTAAATCTTATAAAAGTTTGTATTTGCGAAGTTCTTTGGCGGCGGCGACAAGGACACGATTCTTGGCTTCGTTTTCTTTTGGCTCCCTCCAAATCGTGCAGAGATGGCCGAGCATGCGGTCCGAAGAAAAGGTGAGCGAGTAATCGATCAAGCCCCTAAGATTTTTGACATTCTCAAAGCTTGTCGGCAGAACCCGGAAGCCCTTGTCTAAGAACATGGGGATGGAGGGATATATTTTCCCTTTTTCGTAATGCCAGTCACAGATAATGATGTCCTTCGGGATCATATCTACCGCGGGATAGGTCTTGTTCATCGAAGCTTCCCACTCCCCGTAGCCTGTTGCAGCCCCGTCAATCAGCCTGTCTCCCCACATCATCATTTCCAGGCCCCGCTTTTTGACGATATGGCCGTACAAGTCGTTGACGGCCTTGGCAAAAAGGTCGGCCGGGTTCTTGCCCTTGCAGCGCGGACAATAATCGCTGGCGATTAGGAAGACTTCGTCCATGCCGACATGCAGGGCATCGGCTTCAAAGGCGTCGATCAACTCATCATAGAGGTCGAAGATAATCGGGTTGACGTCAGGGTGAAGAGGACACCAGCTCCGGCAATAGATATCCTTGTTATTAGGAAACTGACCGGGTGTCTCGTCAAACTCGGGATACTTGACCAGGAGAGGATATGTTTTCTCTTCCCAGGACTGGTGACCCAGGCTCCGGAATTCGGGGATCACTCTGATCTTATGGTCGCGGCAGAGGGCGACGATCTTCTTGACGTCTTCATTAGAGAGCGGAGTATCACCCCGCAACTCCGGATGGGAGACATATTCATAATTGTAATCCAGCTCAACGATCAGGAGATTGACGCCTAATTTGGCCAAAGCGGGAATTTCTTTGAGCAACTCCTTAGTAGCGTTTTTCCTTTCCATCAGAACTTGGAAACCGAACCAAACAGGCTTGGCGCGCGGCGCGATGGTGACTGTTGGCTTGGGCGCGCACCGCTGTTGCAGCATAATCCCTAGCCCGAGTAGCAGTGCCAAACATAGGCAGAACGCCCTTCTTTTTTTCATGGCCGTCTTCTCCCTGTCATAAATTTAGCTTCTGATATTACCCCAAACGGAACAAGTGTTACAAGCTGTCGAACGGGCCTGTAGGCAGCTCCGTTTCTGTGCCATTTTGTTCTGGAATAGGGGCCTGCCACGGACTCCCCCCGACATCCTCGCGGCCCATTCTGTTGCTCATGCAAAAAGAAATTCCGGAGGCACCAAACGCTCCGGTGGTCGGGGGGCCCCCCAGCCGTGCCACCCTCTCTAGACCACCGCCTCAGTATCACGGAAACGGAGCTGCCTAAAACGAGCCTTCCCAACGCGGCGGAGCGATGGTTTATGTTATAATGCGTTTCCGCTCCAAAGAAAGGAGAACACAATGAGAAAAAATTGGGCATTTCTGGCCGGTTTGCTATTGCTTTTGACTGGTTGGGGCTGCCATTTTCATCTCGATTTTATGGGGACTGAAAACATCAGCGAAGTGCTCCTTTTAGAGAGTCGAGCCAAAGAAAAGATGCTCGTCATCGATGTGGCGGGAATGATCAGCAGCTCAGGACACGGCAGTCTCTTCAATCGAGAAGGTGACGTTCTTTCCCAGGTCTATTACCGGCTGGAACAGGCTTCCAAGGATAAATGGATCCGCGGAATCATCTTGAGGCTGGATACGCCAGGCGGTGAGGTGACCTCCAGCGATATCATCTATCACGAGATCATCAGATTCAAAAAGAAGACAGGCCTGCCCGTGGTAGGTTTGATGATGGGAGTGGCTGCTTCGGGAGGCTATTACATCGCCTCGGCCTGTGATTATGTTATTGCCCATCCCTCAACCATCACCGGGAGCATCGGCGTCATCTCTTATTTTCCCAATGTCGGAGAGCTGTTCGCCAAGGTCGGAGTAAAAACGCAGGTCATCAAATCAGGAGAAATGAAAGACGCCGGGAGCCCTTTCCGCGACCTGAGCCAGGAAGAGCAGAAAGTCTTCCAGGGCATTATCGACGAGCTCTATGAGAGATTCCTCCAAGTCGTCCATGAAAAAAGAAAAGACGCCATCACCGAGGCGGAGCTCAGAAAAATCGCTGATGGCCGGGTCTACACCGCTCTCCAGGCGCTGAGATTGCATCTGATCGACGAGGTCGGCTATTTCGACGTGGCCCTGGCCAAGATCCTCTCTCTGACCTCTCTCAAAGAAGCCAAGGTCGTTGCCTACACCTATTATCCCTCGAGAAAAACGAATCTTTACGCCTCTCAACTGACCAAGCCTGAGCTTTTTGAGGGGAAAAGCATCGAAGACGTCCTGCCCACCCTGAAAAGCGGGTTTTATTATCTCTGGCTGCCGCAGTTGAAAACTGATTGAGGCCTAAGAAGAGGCCTTCGCCGCGATCTCAAAGGCCGGCGGTTTCGTCAGGTGCACTTTCACAGTGCAGCTGTTCACCGCTTTGATAACGGCGTTTCTGTATTTTTCTGGGAACTCGGGGGGAAGAAGGATATCAATCACGATTCTATCGATCATCTTGCTCTCCAGCCCTTTTTCTGTCCTCATCACCACGCTAGCCTTCTCGGTCGGGATCTCCCTCTCCCGGCAGAAGGCCAGGACATAGTACCCCGCGCAGGTGGCGATCGAAGCCAGAAAGAGGTCGAAAGGAGACAAGGCCGTTTCTTCGCCGCCGTCACTCACAGGCTGATCGGTCTTGACCGCAAAGCCCTTGTATTCGGCATCAACCCGCAGACCGCCGGGAAAGGTTACCTTGATCTCAGGCCTATTCATGTCTTCCTCCTCAGAAAAAAATAGGGGACGGTCTTAATTAAGAGCCGTCCCCGACATGCGAGAATATCGCCAGCAACAATTTCCTGTCTTTGGCTGTGAGGGTCAGACGGCCCAGGAGGTCGCACACCCTCTCTGTCATGTGAGCTTTGTTGGTCGGGTGAATAAATCCCTGCCCCTCTAATTTATTGATAACAAAATGGATACACTCCTCCTGCTGGGCCCGCGGGAGAGGGAGGTCCTTGGGACCGAAACCTCTTGACAGCCCTGGCGTCCCATGGCAAAAAATACGGAAAAGGGCGAGCAGCGTAGCTGCGGCCAAGTTATAAGAGGGCTGTTGTCCCGCCTGGGGGATCATGAAGCGATAATTCGAGGAACGAAGCTCCCTCGAGGTCAAACCTGTTCTCTCGTTCCCGAAGACAAGCCCGATTCCGGTTGAAGGCGGGAAAGAAAACATCCTCTCCACAGCCTCCTCCAGCGACAGGCTGGAAAAATTCTTTCTCAGCTTTGACGTTGCTGCGAAGATAACGTTAAGGTCGGCCTCCGCAGCCGGCAAGTCAGGATAAAAAGAGGCCCCGTCCAGGATATCCTTCGCGTGCACAGCTGTTCGGAAAGCTGCCGCCTCCATTCTTTCCGGTCCGACGATGCGCAAACGGCCGAACCCCGTGTTCTTCATGGCCCTGGCCACAGAACCCACGTTTTCCGGGTTCTCCGGCCGGCAGAGGATGACAAAGAAGCGTGTTCTCAAGTCGCTCTTTTCCGAGTCGCCGGGCGGTTTCGTCATTTTCCTCAAGCCAGAAAAACTACAGAAAATGTGGGCATAATGAAGCAAAAATATTATAATTCATCGTGCCCGTTGGGAGAAGACAAAATTCAATAGAATAAGAATTCCCGGCCAGGAGGCTGCCATGGTTAAACGACAAGATCTGGCAAATACGTTCAGACGGCACGGCTTCAAGGATTTCAAGTGGATCAATCCCAAGAAAATCGTGGTGGCCCAATGGGCCCGGATGAAGTGCCTCTACGGATGCGCTGAATACGGAAAAACACCCACCTGTCCGCCCAACACCCCCTCCGTCTCCGAATGCGAGCGCTTTTTCCGCGAATACCGTCTGGCTGTCGTCTTTCATTTCGAAAAGAAAGTGGCCAGACCGGAAAACCGCTTTGCCTGGACCCGGAAAGTCAACCTTAAACTTCTAAAACTGGAGCGAGAAATATTTCTTTCGGGATATGAGAAGGCCTTTCTTCTCCTCCCGGATAACTGCAATATCTGCGCTGAATGCACGGAGAAAAAAGAGCGCTGCAAGCAGCCGAAACTGTCCCGGCCAACTGCTGATGCCCTGGCCGTTGACGTTTATTCCACAGTGAGACAAATAGGCTACCCGATCGAGGTCCTTTCCCGGTATGACCAGACGATGAACCGGTATGCCTTTCTGCTCGTTGAATAGGAAGGAAACACAATGAAGACCGACGCCCTGAAATATCATTTTTCGCTTTTCCTATGGTCAACGCTCATCCTTGGTTGTGTTTTTTTGGCCGAGGCAGCCGGAAAAGTCCCGGCTCCGGAGGAATTTTTCGGGTTCAAAGTCGGGGCCGACTTTCATCTTATCGACTATGCTCAGGCTGTCGCCTACTGGAAAGAGCTGGAGAAGTCGACCAAACGGGTCAGGCTGTTTGAATACGGCAAGTCTTCAGAAGGCCGAACGATGGTCTTCGCCGCGGTCTCTTCGGAAGACAATATGGCCAGGCTCGAGGAGATCAAGGCTCTCTCCAAGCGCCTTTCTCTGGTCAGGGGCGTCGCCGAGGACGAAGCGAAAAGACTGGCCGCAGAGGGCAGGGCGATTGTCTGGATCGACGGCGGCCTTCACGCCAGCGAGGTCGCGCCAGCGCAGCACATCCTCCAGCTGACCTATGATCTGGCCGTAGGTAAATCTCCAAAATTCCAAAAAATCAGGGATGAAGTCGTGGCCATGCTCGTCCTCCCGAACCCGGACGGCATGGACATGGTTGCCCGCTGGTACCGGCAAAACCTCGGAACTCCCTACGAAACCAGCCCTCTGCCCTGGCTTTATCAAAAATACATCGGCCATGATAACAACCGCGATTCTTTCATGCTCAGCGTTCCTGAGACACGGAACATTAACCAAATTGTTAACCATGAATGGTATCCGAACATTTTCTATAACCATCATCAAGAATCGCCCTATCCGACTCTGATTTTTGTGCCGCCCGACGCCGAGCCCACCAACCCCAACCTCCATCCCCTGCTCCTCCGCTGGCAGAATGTCATCGGGACGGTCATGGCCTTGGCCTTTGAATCCGAAGGCAAACAGGGCGTTATCTCCCGGTTTCTTTTTGACACCTGGTATCCGGGTTATGTCACCCAGGTCTGCGACTTCCATAACATCATTTCCACCTTTTCCGAGACATTCCTCTTCAACTACGCCAGCCCTCGATTTTTCCCAGCCGGCAAATTTCCGGAGGAGTACGTGGACTTTACGACCTCGATGTTTTTCACGAGCCCTTGGCAAGGCGGGTGGTGGCATTTTCGGGACGCCGTCGATTACTGTTTGACGGCTTCGAAGTCAGTCCTCGACCTTGCGGCCAAGCATCGGGATGAACTGCTTTACGCCAAGTATTCCATGGGCAAGGAGACGATTGAAAGATATTCCAAGGAGCCGCCCTTCGGCTGGATTATTCCTCTAGAGCAAAGGGACCCCGGAGTTGCCTCGGAGCTTGTCCAGAACCTGACGACTCTGGATATAGAGGTCTACCGGAGCGAAAACTCTTTTCGAGCGGACGGGATCGACTATCCCCGGGGGACATATTTAGTGCCGACAAGCCAGCCTTTTGGCCGTTTTCTGAAGACCTTGTTTGAGGTTCAAAAATATCCGGACCTGAGATTCTATCCTTCCCTCTGGCAGAGCATCGTCGAGCCGGTCAAGCTGAAGATCCCCCCGCTCCAGACTTATGATGTCCTGGCGTGGACACTGCCTCTTCAGATGGGTGTCAAAGCCGTCATGATGAATACACCCCTCGAAGCAAAAATAGAGCGCGTATTTGAGGCGGACTGGCCCAGGGGAAGGATCGCAGGACAAGGCGGCCACGCTTTTGCCATTCCCTGCCAGCCCAACAATTCAGCCCTAGCCGTAAACCAGCTCTGGAAAGCCGGCGTCGAGGTATCTCGGGCTCGGACTTCCTTCAAGAGCGGGGAGGCGGATTTTCCACCAGGCACGTTTATTGTACCGATCTCTAAAGCAGCGGACGCCATCATCGAAAAAGCGGCCCGCGACCTCTACCTCAACATCCAGAGGATCGAGCTTCCGTCCAGCGTCAGGGTGACCAGGCTCCGCGAGCCCCGCGCTGCCATCTATCAATCCTGGGAGCCAGAAATTGACGAGGGCTGGACCGAGCTCGTCCTGAAAAACCATGGATTTTCTTATTCGCTCCTCCATGACGCCGAAATGAAGGCGGGCGAGCTTAAGGATCGTTTTGAGGTCATCATTCTGCCGAGCCAATCGCCAGATGCCATCGTCGCCGGCCATCCCAAGGGGACAATGCCGCCGGAGTATGCCGGAGGGCTGACCCAGACTGGTGTCGAGAACCTCAGTCTCTTTGTCAAAGAGGGCGGCACGCTGGTGGCCTTGGGCTCAGCCTGTGATTTTGCCATTGAGCGGTTCAATCTTCCGGTGAGGAACGTTTTAAAGGGCCTCAGCCGGGAGGAATTCTTCGGTTCCGGGCTTCTCCTAAACACTGTTTTCGACCCGAACAACCCCTTGGCCTTTGGAATGCCCAAAGAAAGCGCGGCATTCTTTGCCGAAAGCCCGACCTTCACCGTCTGGCCCGCATCGAGCGAGAAGGATAAGCCCTCGGTGATCGCCCAATATGCCCAAGAAAATCTTGTCCTCAGCGGCTGGATGGTCGGAGAAAAATATCTCCTGGGAAAAGCGGCGGCCGTCGAGGCCCCGCTGGGTCAGGGAAGAGTCATCCTTTTGGGGTTCGGAGTCCAGAACCGCGGCCAGACAAAAGCCACTTTCAAGGTGTTGTTCAACTCGATCTTCTCCGCGGCTGCAAAAGACTGACCGCAGGGAAAAAGAAAATGAAGTCAGACCCGCCGTTAAAAAATCGCTTGAGCGGCGGGGGCAAAATGTTTTAGGCTGGAAGCATCCGCGATTGATGAAATTGAGGAGGTGGCCCGGTGATTCCATTGGTTAGGTGCAGGGTTTGTGGATTCATAACAACAGAAAAAAAACTCAAGGACAAATGTGCCGCCTGCGGCGCTCCGAGAAGCGCTTTCATTCCCTACACCGACGCCGTCTCGGAGCGAAGGCGCAGGATACTTGACCTGAATCTGCATCCCATGGTGGTCCATTTTCCTCAGGCCTTCGCTACTTTTATTTTCGCCCTGTCCATAACGCCTTTTATCTTCAAAGGATATCTGCAGGACCTTTTCGTCTCCTCGACAAAAGTGCTATCTCTCATCCTTCCCCTGGCGGTAGCAGCCTCATTCCTGGCCGGATATCTCGATGGAAAAATCCGGTTCAAAAAGGTTCAAAGGTCTCCGATCCTGAAGAAAAAAATCTCCCTTGCTGCAATTCTCGTTATCGCCTCGCTGGCCCTGGCCTTTCTGACATGGCTTGGGGATCTTTCTCTTCCTGGCACCCAGGCTGCCGTCATTGGCTTGGCTCTTGTGACCTTCGTCAGCAGTTTGGTTCTGGGAGTCTTGGGGCAAAAGATCCTGGGGTCCGCGATGCCGGGGGATTAGCTTTTTTAGAATGGGCCGGTGCTGCCGAACCCGCCTTCGCCCCGCGAGGTCTCGTCAAGTTCCTCTGCCTCGACGATAGCCACGGTCTCCACGGGCTGGATGAGCATCTGCGCGATCTTCATCCCTTTTTTAATGACATAGGGCTCCTTGCCCAAGTTGACCATAACAACCCGGACTTCTCCCCTGTAGCCGGCGTCGACAACGCCGGCGAGCCGATGGACTCCGAGAAGTGAGATCCCGCTCTTGTCCCAGATGAGCCCGACAAATCCCTCCGGAATGGCCATCTGAATGCCCGTGGGAATCGGTTTTACCTCTCCAGGTTGGATCACCTCATCAACCAATGAGAAGAGGTCCATCCCCGCATCGCCCGGGTGGCTGTAGCAGGGAATCTTGGCCTGAGGGTCAATCTTTTTCACTTTCAGTTCGAGTTTCATGTTTTAGACACCTTCAATGCGCACTTCGGAAAAATAGGGCTTCAAAAGCTCCGCCATGCCTTCAATCTCTTCGCGTGAGTAGGGCTTGATCTGGAGGTAATTCCGGTCGATGGTATGGCGGGGAGAATATTGCTGGACCTGAAAGACGCGGGCCCCCTTGAGCAGCGCGGCGATCTCCAGGAGGTCCTCTTCCCCGACCAAACCCGGGACCACGGTCGTCCTGAACATGTGCGGCACCCCAGATTTCCTGATGATTTCTATGCTCCGGCTGATATCGGCTTCAGCCACGTCCGAACGCGTCACCTGTTTGTACCTTCTCAAGGGAGCTTTGACATCCATGGCCACATAGTCCAGGAGCTTCGTCTTCAAAACCTCTCCCAGCCTTGAGGGAAGAGAGCCGTTGGTATCGAGCTTCACCTTAAGGTCCCTGTCCTTGATGATATGAAGAAGGACTTCGAGCTCTTCCTCGAGAAGCGGCTCGCCGCCGCTCACACAGACGGCCTCGAGCCAGCCTTTGCGGGCATCGAGATAGGAGATGAAATAGTCCGGCGGCATCGTCGGAAGCGTCAGGGGCCTCAGGACCAGGTCGGCATTGTGGCAGTAGGGACAGCGAAAATTACAGCCGCCCAAGAAGATGGTGGAAGAAATGAACCCCGGAAAATCAAGCGGAGCAAATTTCTCTAGGCCCTTGATTTCAACCAATTTTCGAGCTCCGCGTGATGGTTGAAAACCCCGAGCACCTGGCCGTTCTCGCGCAGGACGAAAACAGGCAGGACGATAGCCCCCTTCTCATCGCGTCGGATCTGCCCGAGGAACTCCCGGACGCGCAGCTTGCCATCCTTTTGGACAAGGCTCAACTCCAGGCCCTGGAGCATCGTCTCTTTCAGATACGTCTTGAAAGCGTCGCACTTATCGCAATTCGGGTAGGTGAAGAGCAGATAATCCATGGTTTATTGAATTCGTTCATACGGCATTCGATCCTTGAACTCCTGCTGCTTGCCGTCATTCCAGGTTCGGACCGGCCGGAGATACCCGACGATCCGCGAAAAAACCTCGGTGTCGTTTCCGCATTCCGGGCAGTTCGGATGCTGCCCCCGGATATAGCCATGGTCAACACAGACGGAGAATGTGGGCGTGATGCTGAAGTACGGAATCCTGGTCCCGGCGATTTTGCGGACCAGCTTTCGGCAGGTCTCGCGGTCGATGGATTCGGGAAGGAAAGTATGAAAGATCGTCCCGCCCGTGTAGAGGGGCTGGATGTCCTGCTGGTGCTGGAGGGCTTCGAACACGTCCCGGGTGGCGTCGACGTTAAGCTGGGTGGAATTGGTGAGGTAGGGATATTTATCCGTGCCGGAGGTGATGATGTTCTTGTACTTTCCCTTGTCCTTCCGGGCCAGCCGGTAGGAAGTGGACTCGGCTGGCGTGGCTTCGAGGTTGTAGAGATTGCCGGTCTCCTCCTGGAATTCCCGGAGCACGCTGCGCATGAATTTCAAAGTTTCTATGGCGAATTCTTTGCCTTCAGGCGTCCCGATCCCCCTGCCCAGGAAATTCAAGCAGGATTCATTCATCCCGCAGATGCCGATGGTCGAAAAATGGTTATCAAAGTGCCCGAGATAGACGAGCGTGTAAGGCATCATTCCTTTGGCCAGCATGTTGTTGACGACTTCCCGTTTCGTCTCCAGGGATTCCTTGGCCAGGGTCATGAGCTCTTTCAGCTTGCCGAAATACTCTTCCTTGGTTTTGGATTCATACCCGATCCGGTTGAGGTTGATGGTTACGACACCGATCGAGCCGGTGGAATCGCCCGGCCCCCAGATGTTGCCCGGACGGCGCATGAGCTCGCGCTGGTCAAGGTTGAGGCGGCAGCACATCGCCCGGATATCGCCGGGATTCATATCCGTCCCCAGATAATTCTGGAAATACGGAATTCCGTACTTGGCCGTCGCTTCAAAAAGCAGGTCGGCCAGGGGTGAATCCCAAACAAAGTCCTTGGAGATGTTATAAGTCGGTATGGGGAAGGTGAACACCCGGCCCTTCTGGTCACCCTCGATCATGAGCTCGAGGAAGGCCCGGTTAATCATATCCATCTCTTGCTGGTAATCGCCGTAGGTGGAGTCGAACTCTTCCCCGCCGACGACGACCTTCTTGTTTTTCATGTCCGCTGGGACCGTGAGGTCGAAGGTCAGGTTGGAAAAAGGAGTCTGCCAGCCCCAGCGGGAGGGAACGTTGAGCCCGAAAATGAGCTTTTGGATATCCTGTTTGACCCGCTCATAGTCGAGACGGTCTGACCTCACAAACGGCGCCAGGAGTGTGTCCACCGAAGAAAAGGCCTGGGCACCGGCAAATTCTCCCTGCATCGTGCCGATGTAGTTGACCATGTGGAGGGTGGCGGTTTCGAGATGCTTGGCGGGATTAGAATGGACCTGATTGGGGACATGGCCGAAGCCCTTGCGGAGGAGCTTTTCGAGCGACCAGCCGGCGCAATACCCGACAATGGGATAAGAGAGGTCGTGGATATGGAACTCGCCGTCCTGATGCGCCGTCTTGATCCGCTCCGAATAGAGCTGATTGAGGGCAAAATTGGAGAGCACTTCGCCGGCGACGCGGGCGTTCAGTCCGGAGAAACTCGTCACTCCCTCGTTGCTGTTCTCCCTGACCTTCCAATCGACGTCGTTGATGTAATCCTTGATCAGCCGTTCCAGGTTAAGCCCTGTTTTCTTCGCCTCCCGGATGGCTTTGTGCTTCTCGCGGTAAAGAATATAGGACTTGGCGACATCGAGGTAGCCCTGCTTCATCAGGACCATTTCCACGATGTCCTGAGTCTGCTCAACCGAGGGAATCGTATAACCGCCGAACTTGTCCTCGAGCATGAACGTGGCAATATCAGAGACGGTTTTGGCCGCGGCCCGGTCAGTTATGCCGTTCGCCTCCATGGCTTTGCCGACGGCCACAGTGATCTTGTCCTGGACAAAGTCAACGACAGTCCCATCCCTTTTCTTAATTCTTGAAATACCCCGGGTCATTGAGCGCCTCCTTTCCTCCCTCAAAACAGCGGAAACCGGTTAAAAAGCCGCCCAAAACAACGCCATATTTAGTGTGTCTTGGTGGTCTTTAATACAAAATATTGTATATTGCGCCAAAAATTTACACCTAATTTTTTCTGTTGTCAAGACCTTTTTTGAGAATATTTTTTCCTTTTTTTTTGACTTCTTTTTGACTATCCTAAGGAAGAGGTCCCAAATGAAGACTTTGGAAATTCAAACGCCCTCCCGTGAAGCCCTCGTCGACATAACCTCGCTCGTCGAGGAAGAGGTCAGAAGAGAAAAAATAAACACAGGCCTGTGCTTGGTTTATGCTCCTCACACGACCGCGGCCATCACAATCAATGAAAACGCTGACCCGACGGTGAGACAAGACGTGCTGATGACGCTGAAGAAAGCTGTTCCCGACACTCTTTCCTACGCGCACTCGGAAGGGAACTCGCCGGCCCACGTCAAGGCCAGCCTGGTCGGATCATCGGTCCTGCTCATCATCGAAGACGGCCGGCTGGCGCTCGGAACATGGCAGGGCATTTTTTTCTGTGAATTTGACGGCCCAAGGCGGAGGAAAGTCTATCTGAAAATCATCTCATAAAATGGGGACACAATATCAATTTCCGAATTTGACCGGCTCATAAGCCACGCAGATGTGAGTATCCAGAATTGCCTAACCGCAGGAGGGAGTGGGCAGCCCTCTGATTTCGGAGAGCAAGATGGCCCAGGCGCAGCCTACGCCGGCCCTGACAGAAATCGCACCGAAGGGGCAGTTCTTAGCGCAGGCGCCGCACTCCATACAGGCATCGAAGTCACGCAAGCGGGCTTTTCCGTTTTCGATCTCAAAAACTGCATGGGGACAGACCTCTGGGCACATCCCGCAGCCCGTGCACTTTTGCGGGTCATAGCTTAGTGTCACGACGTTCTTGAGATAGCGATGTTCCTTCATGCTGCATCTCCTAAAAAGCCCTGATCAACGCGGCCACGACGAGCGCCAGCCCGAGACCGAAGGAAACGAGGATAGCGGGCATCGCGTAGCGCATCTCCTTCAGGACTCCGGAAAGAGACGTATTTGTGGAAGAGCCGGTAAAAGTCATGGCCAGGAAGGCGGATATCGCTGGAAGCAGCAGGAAATGAGCGACGGCCTGCCGCCAGTCCGGGGACGCCGATAGAATCCACCCCCAATACAGATTCACGCAAAGGGCCCAGATCATCCCCAGGAGCCAGCCTTTAAAGGCAAAGGCGCGGCCGGGAATCCAGGGAAGCAGCGCCGGCACTGCAACTGCGCCAGAAAGGACGGCGCCGAAATAAGGTCCGAGAGTTCGCCAAGAAAAAACGTGCAGCCCGATAATATCTAAGACCAAGAGAATTGCCGCCGCGATCAAAAAATACTTGAGGGGCACGGCCAGCTCCATCGGAGTCAAAGTCAGGCGGTCCCGAAAAGTGAAGTGGACGCGGCGCATTTCGGGTGTCGCTTGGCTGCCCGCCTTGAGGAATTCCTTGATATCAGCAGCCCGCACGGGCCCGTATGCGACTTTAAACCCCGAGCGCCTCGTGACTTCGTGCGCCGCCACACCCGAAGCACCAAGCTGCGGCACGATGAGCGTCCGGTGCGAAATGATTTTGGCCAGACCCGTGTCTTCAACTCGACGCACGACCTCATCCGTGCCGAAAGTCCCCTTCCCTGCCGCGCACCAGACGTTAATTCCCTTTGTGTCAAGCACAAGGATCCAGGCGTCAAAAGCATCCAGCTCTTTTCTAAGCTTATCGAAGCTCAGTTTGTAATTCGCCGAGACGAAAACAGGCGAGCTTGAACCGGGATTTCCGACCCCGTAAAGGCCGGGCTTGACTTTATAATTCATGCGGCCGAATCCAAAACGAACCCTGACGATGCCGAGTTTGTCGCGTCGGCTCAACGCCGTTTTAACGGCCGGAATAGAGCCCGCGAGCGTAGCCATTCGCCGGTCGACCCAGCTCGAAGATTCCCTCACATATCTTTCCGGTTTGGAGTCTTCGGCAGCGCCGCCGCAACAGGCGGAAGATTCGCAACACGGAGCGAGGTTGGACTCATTCTCTTTTTTCATTTGTTTACGTCCCTAACTAAAGGTGCCTCTTCGCGGCAGCAGCCGGAGGAGTCGTTGTATTCGCGCAGAGCATCCGCAAAAAGACCGATGCTCTCGATTATAGGGTCCCTTTTTTCAACCGGAATGAGTTCCAAGACGCAGGAGAAATAATCGTTGAAGGTTTTTTCGATCTCATCAAAAACCTTTCGCCCCTGGTCCGACAAAGAGATGGCGATATACCGCCTGTCTCTCTCGTTGGTCAGCCTATTGACAAGCCCGAGAAAGACCAAGCCGTTGATCGTCCGGCTCAAAGTGCTCGCGTCGAGCCCCAGATTCGCGGCCAGATTCACGAGCGAGACTTCGCCCTTGTTGCCGACCTCGATCAGGGTATGACATTGCCCAAGGGTCAGGCCGCAGCATCCCGAATCAGGCTTGAACGGGTCACTGGATTCTCTCTCTAAAAGTCTTAGTTTTTTTCTTAAAAGGCGGATTTTTTGAACATCCATTTCTCAAGTCCTTCGATAGGATTGATTTTTATTTCATTGCCAAACTATTGTACACTACAATATTTGCAATTGTCAAGGAATATCTTGCAGATGTTCTTTCCGCCAAAAAGTTACACATCATAAACGCAAAATATACTGGACGTGCGGCATAATATTTTAATTAAAGAGAATCCTTTGCACTGCGCATATTTCTCCAACTTAAATTCGGAAATTGGTATTGTGTCCCCAATTTATAAGGAAAGGCCAAAGGCGCGGAGTTCTTTTTCGAGATCCGTATCGCGTTTGTAAAGAATGCCTTCGAGGCCAAGGGTTTCAGCGCCCCGGATGTTCTCTTCCAGGTCATCGATAAGAACTGCCTCCTGCCCGGTGACTCCTGCCTTGCGCAAGGCATGGCGATAAATCTCGGGATCAGGCTTCATTATCCCAACCTCAAAGGAGAGCACATAGTCATCAAAAATCAAGATCTCCGGGAACCTGCTTTTAATGAAGGCAAAGCGGACGACATCGGTGTTTGAAAGCAGAATAAGCCTGCATTTTCCCCGCAATTTCTTCAAAATATCCAGAGCCTGCGGGTTCGGCGAAAAAACATCCCTGTAGGCTGCAAAAAAATCGTCATAGCTGACCCGGGCGTCCAGCTTGGCGACAGCACGCGCATAGAATTCCCCGGGCGTTATCTTCGCCGTATCAAAGAGACCGATAAACTCCGCGCTCTGATGGACGATCTGACGAATCTCCTCCACCGAATATGGGCAGTAAGACGTCATTCTGCGGTAGAAGACGCTGTTATCGAACCAGAGGATGACCTTGCCCAAGTCGGAGATGACGGCGCGGATCATGAAGGCGATGGCTCAGTCTTTTCCTTCAGGATTTCCAGGCCTCCGCCTTCACGAAGATCCGCTCTTTTCAGGAGAACGGCAAAGACCAACCCGAACAGGCCGAGGCTCGCGAACATGACCGAGCTTGCTGTGTAGGTGTGGGTCACGTCGCGGAGAAGTCCGTTGAGCAGCGGAAAGAGGCCGAGCCCGATATTCTGAATGGCCGTCATCAACCCGAAAGCCGTGCCCACCCGTTCTTTGCGCACGATCAGGGGGACGGAAGGCCACATCGCCGCCGGCACCAGCACAAAGGCCGCGCCCAGGGCGACCATCGGGATGGACGGGTAAATTCTGGTCAGGCCCATCAGCAGATGGCTGGGGATCATGATCAAAGATCCCAGGATCATCAAGGTCGCTCTCCTCCCGATCTTGTCCACCAGCTTTCCGGCGAAGGGCGCGAAGATCATCGAGGCAAAGATGATAATGCTGCTGATCCCGCCGGCTGTGCTGAACATATGGATGAGGTTATTGAAGACCTGGTACAGGAAACCGCCGCTCGCTTCAGCGGTCCTGGCGATCCCCCATTTGTCCACAAAAAAGTCCGTGGACAGAGCCGTGAACGGAAAGACCGCCGAATAGAAGGTCAGACACAGGAGAGTCACGTACCAGAATGTGGGCTTGAATTCCTTGATATCTTTAAGCGCGATCTTTTCACCGGCGCTCTCATCTTTGAGCTCGAGCACCCTTTCTCCACGGCGATCCATGAAAATATAGAAAAGGTTCCCTACCAGGGAGATGGCGCACGCGCCCACGGCCGCCACCAGAGCGTATCGAAAACTCCCAAAATACCTGGTGATGAGCTCGCCCGTGTTAAAGGCAAAGAGGGAGCCGAGCCGGCTTACAGTTAAGGTGATGCCAAAGGACAGGGCCAGCTCTTTGTGCTTGAACCAGCGGGCCAGCATGGCGCTCTGGGCCACGATCAAAGGCTCAGAACCGGCGCCAAAAACGAACCGCCCCAGGAAAAAGATGGGGATGCTCTTGGCCCGCCAGACGATGGCGGCGCCGAGAAGCACAAGCACGGAGAACAGCAGGCTGGCTCGGCGCGTTCCCAGCTTGTCAACGAGCAGGCCGCCGAAGAACACGGCCAGGACAGCGGCGACACTATACATCGTGAAAAATGTCCCGACCGTGCCGCGGGCCGCATGCAGCTCTTCAACGAGCGTGGGCGCAATGGCACTGACGATATCGTAGGCGAAATAGCTTCCAAAAGAGAGGGAAGCGATCCAGAAAAGGTTGGCAAAACGATACAGAGTTCTAGAGGGATGAAAAAAACCGGCCGGCTGAGCGATCGAGGTCATCGGATTCTCCGTCTCCTGGGACTCACATCGAGCGCAAAATATAACACTCGTCCTGAAGGTGTCAAGGAATTTCCGCTGCGGACTTTGAAAAGGGCTCGGCTCCTCGCTGACATACCGTATAGTTGCCTGGGACGCAGGATTTTGTTCTAATAAGTTTCCTTGCGAGGAGGGAGCGATGAAAAATCGCAAAAAACCAAAAGACTCTTCCGGAATAGGGTTCATTCTTTGGCTTGCTGCGGTCGCTGGACTGATCGTCGGCGGGGCCCTGGCCCTCTATTTCTTTAAGGGCAAAAAGATCACCACTCAGGATATTGCCTCGGCCGAAAAAATCGTCGCACTGCATTTCACGGCCAAGGAAAGAAAACTGATGCGGGGAAACCTCAAGGACAACGCCGCCGCTTATGAGAAGCTCCATAAAGTGCCTCTGCCCAACGACGTTCCTCCGGCTGTCCAATTCAGCCCTATGCTTCCCGGGATGAGCTTCGAAAATGAAAGAAAGCCGTTCCCTCCGCTTAGCAACACGGGCGCCGAACGGCCCGCCAACCTCGACGACCTGGCCTTTTATCCGGTGACGGCTCTCTCCGAGCTCGTCCGCTCCCGGAAGGTGACATCTATGGAATTAACCCAGATGTACCTGTCCCGGCTGAAGAAATACGGCCCTCGCCTGGAATGCGTCATCACCCTAACCGAGGAGTTGGCCCTGGCCCAGGCAAAAAGGGCAGACGAAGAAATCTCCGCAGGCCGGTACCGGGGACCCCTCCATGGAATTCCCTGGGGAGCCAAAGACCTTTTGGCGACCAAAGGGATAAAAACCACGTGGGGCGCAATGCCTTTTAAGGATCAAATGATCGACCTCGACGCTACGGTCGTCGAGCGCCTGGAACAGGCCGGAGCCGTGCTCGTGGCCAAACTGACGATGGGCGCTCTGGCCTGGGGAGACGTCTGGTACGGCGGGAAAACGAGAAATCCCTGGAATTATGATGAGGGTTCGAGCGGTTCATCGGCAGGCTCCGCTTCGGCGACAGCCGCAGGGCTCGTCGGGTTTGCCATAGGCACAGAAACCTGGGGGTCCATCGTTTCCCCGTCAACAGAATGCGGTGTGACCGGACTGCGTCCGACCTATGGCCGGGTTCCGCGGAGCGGCGCCATGGCTTTGAGCTGGAGCATGGACAAGATCGGGGCGATCTGCCGTTCGGTGGAGGATTGCGCCCTTGTATTCGAGGCGATCTACGGGCCGGACGGCAAAGACTTGACCATTGTAAACCTCCCCTTCAACTGGGATCCCGGCCTTGACTTGAAATCCCTGCGCATCGGCTACCTCAAAAAAGCCTTCGCTAAGGATTACCCGACCAAAAAAAACGATGAGGCCTCGCTTGGAGTGCTGCGTTCACTGGGCGTCGAACTCATCCCCTTTGACATACCCGAAGATCTACCGGTTGAGGACATTTCCTTCATTTTGGACGCCGAGGCCGCCGCGGCCTTCTCTGAGCTGACGCTGAGCAACCGAGATGACTTGATGGTCCGGCAGGGAAAGGACGCCTGGCCGAATGTTTTTCGCCAGGCCAGGCTCATCCCGGCCGTCGAGTACATCCAGGCCAACAGGGTGCGCACGCGGCTAATGGAGGAGATGGAGGCGAAGATGAAAAGTATTGACGTCTATATCGCCCCGTCATTCGACGATAACAACCTTCTCCTCAACAACCTCACCGGCCATCCCGCGGTGGTCGTGCCCAACGGGTTCACTGAGAAAGGAATGCCCACAAGCATTTCTTTCATCGGAAATCTCTTCGAAGAGGCGAAGACGCTCCGCGTGGCCCAGGCCTTCCAAGCGGCCACATCTTTTCACCAAAAGCATCCGTCGCTTAAGGAGTAGATTCTCATAGCCAATTCAATGTCCTAAACGGCATCAGAGAGGCAAGCCCGAAGCCAGGTTCCCAACATTAAAAACATATTGGAGAGGAGAACATCTGGAAGCATGTCCAATTCCATGATAGTCCTATGCTGATTGAGGGGGAGGGTGGCGTGGTCCGGGGGGTGAACCACGCCAGGACCCGCCCCTATCACGCAAGTTTAGATACAATCGTTACATTTCTGCGGCTTGACAAAAACAGGCGATATTTAAGAATATTTGAACATGGAGCCGGCAAAAACAATGATTACGGCCACAAATATTGAAAGATACGAAAAACCCATCGAAGAAGCATTGGCCGCTCTGTCCAGCCAAAGGATCATCTCCCGAATCTGGAAGAAGGATTGGACGGTCTGGCGGGATGACCCTCAGGAAATCGCCAGCCGGCTGGGTTGGCTCACTTCGCCCCAGGAGATGGAAGACAGCCTTGAAGGCATAGACCGGTTTGTCCAAGTCTGCCGCTCCAAGGGCTTTACTCACGCTCTCCTGCTCGGCATGGGGGGATCGAGCCTGGCACCGCTGGTGCTGGGGGATATATTCAAGGCCGCCCCGGAAAACTTCGATTTCGACATCCTGGATTCGACGGACCCGGCCGCCGTCCTCGACTTCCAGAAAAAATTGAACCCTCGAAAAACCCTCTTCATTGTCTCCTCCAAATCCGGAACGACAACCGAGACCACGTCTTTCTTCAAGTTCTTCTGGAATCGCGCCGCCGCTTCCCTAGGAGAGGCAAACGCAGGAGCGCATTTCGCGGCCATCACGGACCCGGGGACACCGCTTGAAGACGCGGCTAAGCGTCTTCGGTTCGCCTTCACCTTCCCCGGCAACCCGGAAATCGGCGGCCGTTTCTCGGCTCTCTCCCCTTTTGGTCTCGTGCCCGCCAGCCTCAAGGGCATCCCCATTCAGGAGATCCTTCAGACAGCCAACGACATGGCCACCCTCTGCCGGGCTGAAACCGACCTCAAGCACAATCCCGGGGCCTACCTTGGGACGATCTTAGGCGTCCTGAACCAGCACGGCCTTGACAAAGCGACCTTTCTGCTCTCACGCCGGCTTGAGAGCCTCGGCCTCTGGCTGGAACAACTCCTGGCTGAAAGCACAGGCAAGGAAGGCCGGGGGATACTGCCAGTGGCAGGAGAACCGATCGGCCCGGCTAAGGCTTACGGTCATGACCGTCTCTTCGTTTATCTCAAGGAAAAAAACGGCCACGCTAAGGACGCTGCCATCGCCAGGCTCGAGCGCGCCGGATTCCCCGTGCTCTCCCTGACATTCCCTGGTCTTCATCATATCGGAAGCCAATTCTTCCTCTGGGAATTCGCCACGGGTGTGGCAGGATTTTTCCTCGGAATCAATCCTTTTGACCAGCCCAACGTTGAATCAGCCAAAAAGAAAACCCGCGAAATCCTGGATATATACTGCCGGCAAGGTGTTTTCCCGCGCGAAAATCCTGTCTTCGAAACCGCTGAAGTCTCCTTATTCTCAGATATGCAGGCACCATCTTTGGAAAGCTGCCTGCGCACTTACTTCGAACAGGCCCGCACAGGTGACTACGTGGCCATCCAGGCCTTTCTGGCGCCGAAAAAGCAAACGACCTCCCTCCTTCAAAACCTCAGGACCATCCTTCGGGAGCGGACAGGACTGGCCACAACCATGGGATACGGACCCCGTTTTCTTCATTCAACCGGGCAGCTCCACAAAGGCGATCGAGGGAACGGAATGTTCCTCCAGATCACAGCCGAGGACGAGAAAGATGCTGCGATTCCCGATGAGCCGGGCTCGCCCCGGTCGACGCTCTCCTTCGGAGCGCTCAAAGCCGCCCAAGCCCAGGGAGATTTTGAGACATTGAGGTCGTCCGGCCGCCGGATCATCCGTCTGCATTTACGGAAAGATGTGGGAGCCGGGCTCGAAAAAGCGATTCAGCTTTTCCGGTCGACTTGGCCGGTCGCTCAAAGGAGGGACGATGACCCCGAAGGGAAGAGTCCTGGCGAGCCTTAACCACCGCGAGCCCGAAGCGGTTCCCCTAGATTTCGGGTCAACTGCCGTCACGGGAATCCACGTAGCCGCCGTGGCCGAGCTGCGCGATTATTACGACCTGGAGCGGCGGCCGGTCAAAGTCTATGAGCCCTACCAGATGCTCGGTCTCATCGAGGACGACCTCAAAGGAATTATGGGAATCGATGTCGAGGGAATCCCCGCGCCAGAAACGCTGTTCGGGTTTCGCAACGAGAATTGGAAGCCGTGGACGCTTCAAAGCGGGCTTGAGGTCCTCGTTTCCGAGCATTTCCAGACCACCAAAGACAAAAACGGTGACACCCTCATTTACCCAAAAGGAGACCTCTCCGCCCCGGTCTCTCGCCACGCTCGATTTTTATCAGGACTGGGCCGCAACCCAGTTCGGACCGGAGGCGGGCGCGGCCGTC
>Ga0209253_10000041_pt1 | contig 79291 bp, 69 predicted proteins | sample FrelakmetBRP12BR_FD_187145 | JGI IMG/M metagenome (GOLD analysis project Ga0209253, IMG submission 187145) | Freshwater lake sediment microbial communities from the University of Notre Dame, USA, for methane emissions studies - BRP12 BR (SPAdes)... | ecosystem: Environmental > Aquatic >...
TAAAGGCAAAGGAGCTTGCATATCGGATGTCTCTTTGCATATTGTATAAGTTCATTTGGACGTAGTACACAGTTGTTCGTTTTACTGCAACGCTTACCAAATCTGGATCAGCATTGAATTGATCGATGTAATCAGCTATGACACCACCCCAGTGAACTTCATGGTTCAATACAGCTAAGGAAGAGGCCACATCATCGGGGATGATCAAGTAGATCATGCGCTCAATGTGATTATCTCCCCATTGCAGGTGATAGTCTGGATAGTAATCGAATACCACTTGGTTGTCGAATTCATAGTCGGTTAATAAGAAAGGACCGGTTCCAATCAAGGGATCATTAAGATCGATTCGGTTTAAGAAGGTATCTCCATATACGTAGTCTGCATCCGGTAACACAATTGAACAAGCAATGAATGCAAGTAATTTTTCCCAGATCACAGAAGCGATGTTTAGTACGAATTTCACTTCATATTCGCTGACAATCTCGGTGTGATTAAGGATGACAGTAGCACCTTGTTTGAACAATGTATAGGAAGCTGTTCTTGCTGGATTAAATTCTAAGATTCCATCTCCTGCAGTATAAATGTCACCACCATCAATATCCCAACCATAGGTCCAGTATTGAAGACGATCAAAGTTCCATTTCACAGCGGATGCATTGAATTTCGATCCGTCGTGGAAGGTTACTCCTTGTTTCAACACGATGGATAAGTTCTTCGAACCCGAGCCAGGTTGCCAAGTACCCATCGAAGCAGCAAGAAGTGGAATGGATTCCATATCTGGAGAAGACCAGTTATACATATACAATCCTTCACACACTTGCATGATGGTTTCAATGGATTCGGAATCATATGCATCTAAGGGATCAAGTTTTCCTGGTCCATTCGCGGTTGCAACAATGAATGGAATAACTTCATCTTGTGCTGCAGAAAAACCCGCAACGGCAAGAAAACTGGAAGCGCATATCATCACGCCAATTAAAAGATATACATGAATTTTTTTCATTTTGTTAATACTCCGCAATAGTATTTTTACAATTTCATCCGTGAATATGATTTTCACGAACTACCATTATTTGCATCTTATCATTTAAAAGCCTTATGCTCTTTCCATTGGTGTGGTTTCTTATAAAATAGCACGGTATTTTAATTCAACACAGTACCGTCAATATAGGAAGTTTACTATAAAGACAAGCGCAGATCAGAACACGTAATGCTATTAATGGGAACTGTTCTGTCTACAAAGCACCCTAAACCCTTATTAAATCTTTTAATAATTTTTAATAAATAAAAAATTCCCAATATTTTATGTATACATTGGAAGAATTGAATCCAATAAAAATCCAAGAATTGGTAATGTCTAATTTCATCCAATCAATAACGTAATCTTAAACATATAAGCATTTTTTAATTTTGCACGAAATTAGATTTCTAATTTCAAAGCCTTTAAATGGTTCGAGTGATTAAATTAACACGTCAACACCATTTTTGGAAATATTGTGACAAAACCAAAAGGTTCAGAAAATCATGTTTTATCGACCAAATAATCTGGTTCCTGATAGAATCCGGTCTAATCCCACTGATGTTGCTCCGATGATCTTTTGCATTGATGTTATTTCCTCGGATCAATATACTAATCCGGTCATACCAGTTCCAGTGCGGATCGATAAAATATCCAACGGGGAATATACCTATATAGTTTTACCAAATATGCAACCTCAAGCAATTATAGACAATTCCGTTTATTACTTTGACCTCTATCGATTTTTAGAACTGGGATTTCGAAATCTTCTTGCCTACAGTGCCAAGAAATTTCAAGAAATCACCTACCGACCTTTGAATCCGATCAATGTTTCCAAATGGTGGGAAGACACCAGAAATCATACATGCAATATACCATCCTATACGGAGGACATAACTATTTGCCTGCAAGCGTATTTAGATGCTTATCAACACTGGAAATTATCCGGAGACATGCGAGGTGCATTAATCCAATATTCTGAAAAAATCATTGATCTCTGTACAACTCGTCTACAATCTAACACAATAACGTACCAGCGGGGGAAAACAGTGATTAAAAGTAGAATGTTCACGGAAAGACGGGACGGGAAAAAATTACCACAGATATGGGAAGTAGATCATATTAATACTTCAAATGGGAAAGTTCGAAAACGCGCTTTTATCCCCTTAATGATATATGATGACCTTTTGGAATGCTTTCTATCGAATAAAGCAGAATTGGAGAGAGGGGAATTAGAAATAATTGATTTTGCATCTCTTGAAAAGTTAAAGGTTCTTGGAAATCACCTAATAGGAATAAATGATCATTTCTATGCCATCGAACTTTCTTCTCCAAAATTTGACAAAATTCTAGTGGGAAGATAATAAATATTTTAATTGAGAAAAGAATAAGAATTATAATACTAAAAATGGAAAAATAACAAATTTTTCGGGATGATTATGACAGAAGAAGAAAAATTTGAATACAAACACGGATTTAGACTTGGACCCTACTTGTTCGGATGGGCGGTTATCTATTTTATTGTATTCGGATTCCTTAGCAATTATTGGCAAAAAACCCCGGGGGATAACGTATTGTTTATATATAAGAACCTATGGGTTATTCCCTTTAAAGAATTAAATTTCTCAACTGGAGATATCGAATGGAATTGGGGTTCATGGTATATTATTCTAATCTTATTTGGGGTTGCGATTTTTGTGGGATTTCAAGAGGATTTTCTGATAAATGCCATTAAACGGTGTTTTTGGTTAATTCCCCATGTGCTAATCTTGTCTATAGTATGGGATGGGATTAATGACGTGTTTCTATACAGAAATTTCATCAAAACAACAACATTTGTATTTACAATAATTATGAGTCTTGCGGAATATTTTACATCCGTTCATGGATATTTGAACCTTCTTGCATTGCTAGTAATATTCGTAGGTGGTGGTATGTTGGGAGGATGGATTAAAATATTTCGAAGAGAACGTATGTATAAAAAAGCACAACTACTTATCGAAAAAGAAGTGGAGGAATCATCATGAGTTTATTAAAATACACAATTAGACGATTATTAATGACTATTCCAATCATATTTGGAGTGATATTTTTAACATTTATGCTATCTCGGTTAATGCCGGGTAATCCTTTTCTACAACCAGGCATTTTCGTCAAGGGTAATCCTGAATATATTCGGGCTTTACTCGAACAATATGGTCTTAACGATCCTCTTATAGTTCAATTCTTAAAATATCTAGGAAATATGTTACGAGGTGAATGGGGAGTTTCCTTAGCCATAGCGCCCCAAGTTGACGTATGGGAATTAATAATGGTTAAATTTCCTGTAACTCTTGAGCTTGGGATTTACACAACAGTGATTTCTTCCCTTATTGGGATCCGAACTGGTGTATATTCCGCTGTGCACCGAAATAAACCGGGAGACGCCCTTATTCGAACAGTGGCTATCTTTGGAGTTGCGATTCCTGTGTTTTGGCTAGGAATTCTATTGCAATATCTCTTATCTATTAAGTTGTCTTTATTTCCTACGATTGGTATAGCAACGCCTGGCTACCCAGATCCTCCTGTTACTATCACATCATTTCGGTTAATAGATTGTTTACTGACGGGGCAATTCGGCTTATTTATCGATACTGCATGGCATTATATATTACCGGTATTTTGTTTATCATTCATTCAAATTGCTGGCATTACGAGATTTGCTCGCTCCAGTATGCTTGAAGTACTGGAATTGGATTATATTCGATCAGCTCGGGCAAAAGGATGCAAGGAGCGGGATGTAATCAATAAACATGCTCTGAAAAATGCATTAATTCCGACAATAACCATCATAGGATTTCGTTTCGGTTCGGTACTGTCAGGAGCAATAATGACAGAAACAACCTTCAATCTTAAAGGATTTGGTATGCTATTTGTTGATGCAATAAACAATAGAGATTATTTCGTTATAAATGCATTAACTTTTATGATTACATTTGTATTTATTATTGCAGTGGTTTTGGTGGACGTTCTTTATGCAGTCATTGATCCACGTATAAGATATTAGGAGGAATAAAAATGGTAGAACAAAAATTAATCAAAAAGCAAGATGAATTATCTCTAATCTATGGGGAGACCTATAGACCTGGAAGCTTCAGAGAGCAGTTAAAAGAAATTCTAACACCAAAATACCTGTTATACATTCTCAGTCCGGGTGCAGAAGATGAGGAAATCGAACGTCGCGATTTCGAAATGAACAAGTTCAAATCCAAACGTAGTTTCATCAGACGCTTGAAAGCTCCATTGACAATAGTAGGCATAATAATTGTTTTCATGGTTTCTACGTGGGCGGTATTCGGCCATTGGATTTCATTTTATTCGTATCGAGACCTAGCAGTAGTGTTGCACCCAACTACCTTTCAACCTCCCAGTTTTGAGCATCCTTTTGGAACAGGAGATGCTGGACGAGATGTATGGGGTAGATTAATCTGGGGTGCACGTGCCTCATTAACCCTAGGCTTGACATCTATTACAATCAGTGTGGTGGGAGGAGTAATTTTAGGAACGATTGCTGCCTATAAAGGCGGCTGGATTGAAAATCTCATTATGCGAATGTGTGATGTAGTTAGTTCCATTCCGGGTTTAGTCCTAACTATCATTGTGGTGAGTGTAATGGGATACGAAGTAACGAACATCTTGTTAGCTTGGGGTTTATTGGGCATAACGGGATATACATACTTAATGCGCAGTGCTGCGATTTCACAACGTGCCATGACTTATGTGGAATCCGCAAAAGTATCAGGAGCATCTGAATGGCGGGTAATGTTTCGCCACATTTTGCCAAATTCAATTGCACCGATCATTGTATCAGTATCATTTGATATTGGTGGAATGATCCTTGGTCTAGCGGGATTATCATTCTTAGGATTTGGAGCGGAAAATATGATAGAATGGGGGGCAGATGTCGCTGATAATAAGAGTAGATTGGTTAATGCACCTTGGGCTGCTATCTGGCCTGGAATCGGAATTATAATAACGGTCTTGGGATTCATGCTGTTAGGGGATGGATTACGAGACGCTCTAGATCCGAGAACAAAAGTATAATGAATTTTAAAAGCAGTGCATATTAGGTGTATATCATATATGGCATCAGATACTGAACTGAAAGATATCGCAAAGCAAAATAATCTTTTACTAAGTGTGAGAGATCTCAAAACTTATTTCTATACTGAAGAAGGAACAGTAAAAGCAGTCGATGGGGTATCATTTGACATAAAACAAGATGAAATTTTGGGCTTGGTTGGAGAAACTGGTTGTGGAAAATCAGTTTCCGCTCTTTCTATCCTGAAACTCATTCGACATCCGGGAAAAATTCTTAGCGGAAAAATTGTCTTCGAAGGTAGAGATCTTGTATCCTTTACTGAAGAACAAATCCGAAGGATCCGAGGCAATGATATCACCATGATTTTTCAAGATCCCCTGAATTCACTCAATCCCGTACTCAAGGTTGGATATCAAATTGCTGAAGTGTATCTCTTGCACCAAAAAGATATCTTGCAACAAAAATTGGATTATGCAAATATTCATAATTCGGAAAACCGAATGAAACTGGAAAAAGTCAAAAATTCATTAACATATGAAAAAAAACCTTTAGAACTTGATAAGGATTTTGCGGTAATAAAAAAAAATGCACCTGTTATCGCACAATTGAAGGATCAATTAAGTCAGAATCAAGCATTTGTGGAAACCCAAAAAACTCTAAATGATTTAGAAACATTGCTGAATAATCAGATCTCCTCTATCCGCGCCTTAATCGATCGAATGGATTTGCAAACCAGCGAGAAAGAATTTCTACTTTCCAAAATCCGTCTTGCAGGAAAAAAGATTCGCAACATGGATATTAAAATTCTCAAAAAAGAATTGAATATTCTTCTCAAAGAATTAAATCCAAAAGATATCATTCACATTAAGGAAGAACAAGAAGGGGTTTTGGAAAACTCAGAAAAGGAAAAAATCATCAATGAATTGGAATCTACTCGAGCCCAATTAGTGGAGTTGGGTATTACCCTGAAAGCATTCTGGAATGAGATGGGTCCGTATGATAAAGTCGTTGTTATTGCGGAAAAAGAAAATAAAGTACGATCCAAGATTCAAACTCAGTTAGAATTAGTTGAGCACCAAAGCCAGATGCGTGCAGATCGGATTATTCACTACCTGAAAGTCATCGATACCAATGAATCTCGAGTACAGCAGTTTTCCCAAGATTTCGATGGATTAATTCATACTACTGACGATGCTGTTTTTGAGCAATTGAAAATAAAAATTATCACTAATATCCAAGATATGAAAGCAATTGAACAAGTAAATGATCTTGTTCAAGAATATAATGATATTGATACAGTTGAGAAAAATCGAGAACAATTCCGTCATGAAATTGAAGAATTGAAGATGGAAGAAGGACTTAAACAGCTAAAACAGAAAAAATCGAAGGCGCGCATGCGATATCGCCAGCTTCGGGTTGAGCATGGAGCAATTTCAAAGGATTTCTATGAGAAACAATACGAGTATGAGGATACCCTCGGATTGAAAAGAATAGGATTTTCCATAGATGATGAGAAGTTTGATAAATTAAAATACGTGCTTGAGGAACTCAAGAGACAACAAGTAGAACTTTACCGTGAACTGGATGTCCTCAAATGGGATCTGAAGACTGAATTTGAAAATGCTACTGGTATAAGCACAGATTCTTTTCCTCCCAAAGTAATCAATCACATAAATGCTCTGCAACAAAAAGTGGATTCCGTTAGCATCAACCGGGAAAGAAAGGAAGCATTAGAAGCTCAATTAACTCCTATTCTCATAGTTCGCAAGGAATTAGAAAATGAACTTGAAGAATTAAAGGTGTTGGTACGAAGACGAATAAAATTGATGGATATTGCACATGAAGAATCTGCAAAAATCATAAAAGCAGTGGGAATTGCAGACAGTAGAAGTATGTTGGATCGCTATCCACATGAATTATCTGGAGGTATGCGGCAGAGAATCATGATTTCGATGGGTTTAGCCTGTCAATCAAAATTGCTTATATGTGATGAACCAACTACTGCTTTGGATGTGACAATTCAAGCGCAGATTTTAGAATTGATTCGAGATCTAAAGAAAAGATTGCATAATTCCGTATTATTCATAACTCACAACTTAGGTGTAATCTACGAATTGTGTGATAAGGTTGCAGTTATGTATGCTGGACTTATTGTGGAATATGGGGATAAACAGTTATTATTTGATGATCCAATGCATCCCTATACCAACGGGTTGATGGGAGCCATTCCCCGTATCCGTCCCCAAGATCGACACAAAAAACTCGCAATCATTCCTGGTACTGTTCCTAATTTAATATTTCCAATACCCGGATGCAGATTTCATCCACGTTGTGAGCAAGCGATGGAAATTTGCAGAAATATACGACCAGAATTGATCCCACAAGACAATGGAAACTCAGTTGCATGCTGGTTGTTTGAAAAAGAACATAATAAATATGAGCCCGGGTATTTCAACAAACTTGGGTCTGAATTCAAAGTTGAGGTGCTTTAAATGATTGAACAAACATCTGAACCATCAGAAATCTATCCCCTAAAAAGCCAAGGAAAAAGCAGAGAAGCATTATTGACTCTTGATAATGTGAGTATCAGTTATCCTGTGTTTGGAGGAATCTTTCAGAGGCAAATTGGGGAAGTAAAAGCAGTTCAAAATGTGACCATTAATCTTTATCCCGGAGAAACTCTTGGATTAGTGGGAGAAAGTGGATGCGGTAAAACTACAATAGGAAAAGGGATTCTTGGATTAGTACCGATCAAAACCGGACAAATTTTCTTCAAGAATGGACGCATCGATCAGGGATTAACCCAAAAAGACCGGCAGAAAATCCAAATGGTTTTCCAAGATCCTGATGCATCCTTGAATCCTCGAATGAAAATTGTTGACATCATAGGTGAACCATTACGGAATTTGATGGGAATGACTAAAAAGCTGGAGATACGTCGTGAGGTGCTGAATCTTTTGGAACAGGTATCAATGAAGCGAGAGCATCTTGATAGATATGCCCATGAGTTTTCAGGGGGGCAAAAACAGCGAATTGTAATCGCTCGTGCTTTAGCGTGTAATCCGGATATGATTGTATTAGATGAACCCACATCTGCATTGGATGTAAGTGTGCAAAGTCAAATCCTTAACTTGCTGGAGGAACTGCAAAGGGAATTTGATCTGGCTTATATTTTCATTACACACGATTTATCAGTAGTGCATCACGTTGGTGCAGGTATCGCAGTCATGTATCTTGGTCATATTGTGGAAAAGGGAAGTATTTCCGATATGTTCTATAGTCCTAAACATCCTTATACTCTAGCATTGCTTTCGGCACGACCTACAGTTAACAAAGAAGAAAAACAAAAACAGATCATTCTGGCGGGAGAAGTACCCTCTCCAATCAATCCTCCCTCGGGATGTCCTTTCCATCCACGCTGTTTTGCTCGAACGGAGGACATGCCATGTGAAGTGGACTATCCTGATATGATCAACCTAAGTGACACTCATACGGTGTGCTGTCATTTATTCACAAACAATTAACTATCCTGATATTTTTTCAGTTTTTTTTTTACTTCATTTTTATTTGCCTACTTGTGCAATCAAGTAATGTTTTAATTCTCAATTTCGAATTCGTTTAACCGTGATACTTTTTTCAATGATCCAACAACTATTTAACCGAAAATTGGAAATCTTCTAAAATTGTTCTGAGAATCTCTCTCACACGAGTAGTATAAATATGTTTCCAGAAAGGATGGTAGAATTTCCTCAAAGAACGGTGTTCAGTCTGAATTAACTGATATTTCCTTTCTACTTATAGAATTTCGGCCTAATAAATTTCCCGAAAAGCAGGTATGTATCATCTGCATGTTATCCCAAGTCGTTATATTTATAAGGTTTAACCGAAAAAGACTCTATAGGGTGTACTTATTCGCGTGATTGTTCGTATCCCTTAAGTGGGGGAAGGGATATCTCAATCAGATCCGAGTGGTGAACAGGTCATTAAAATGCAGATTCCGGAACGTGCAGACATAGAACGAGGAAATTATGGACTCTTAAAAAAAAATCTGCCTAATTATATTGAAGAGTTCATCTCAAGGAAGGAATCCCCCTCTACTCGTAATGTTTTCAAGCTTGAATCACCGATTCGTTTTGCGGTGAGAAATGATGCTACCCAGATTGTATCTGTTAATCATCAAGTGTATAAGGGTTACTATCCTTATCGAGATATGTTGGATGTCGAATATGTAAGTGAATTTGCATCTGACAGAAAACGAGGAATTATTGGGATATACGAAACCGATGACACCCGTGCAATTGGAGGATTTCTTCTCCTTGCTGTTGACCGAGAGCAACGGAAGGGATATTTTCGCGGACTAATGGTTAGTCCCGAGTACCGGAATCGTCTACATTTAAAAAATCGTGTATTAGAAACCGTTTATCAGGGCTTTAAACAATATTATCAAGATGTGGATCTATGGTTTGGAGAGACCCGAACTGCGCATATTATTGGTCAAAAATGGATGGAGGAAGTAGGCAGTCGACCATGCGCATTTCTCCCGAATAAAGATATTTTTTCAGCAAACCATATCCGTGAGTCTGATGTTCTCGAAGCTGCTTACACTCATAAGGGAATGCATCAGCTTAGGAACACCGAACCATTGCTACTACCGGAATTTGAATCTCTTTACGACCGCATCTCTCAATACTATGGATTTCCAGATATTTCCTTTATTTCGTGTGCCAATACCCCATCAAAAGTATTACAAAAAGCACAAGATACTTTTCAGCAGTGTGTTGTGCAAAAAATACCCTCCCTGTATCAGACTCACATACTATCCATCCAAACGAAAAACGGATCTAGCTTGCAATTCTTAGTTAATGAGGTAATAGGAAGTGCGGAAAAAGCAGTTTTGCATACTAGTACACCCCAAGAACTCGCAATATTATTACTATTCCTAAAAAGCTATATGGTTAAGGAAGGATTGCACTATTTTGAAATCTATATACCAGCGACCAATTTAGAATTTCAACGCGTCTTTCTCGATTTGGGATTTTCCTGCTTTGGATATCTACCCGCATGGAAGCATGAACGAAATCAATTACATGATTGTATTCTATTTGGCTTATTCCGATCTCCTATCGATTGGAAAACGATTTATCTTACGGAAGATTCGTCCGAATTAGTAAAAAATCTCCGACCCTTCTTAAATGTATTTTAATTCTATTCAATATATGAAACTGATGACCGATCAAAACCACGGACATAATACACATTTGGATCATTTGAAGGTTCCCATCCATATTCAACAGTTTGGATGAAGGGAAGAAATTGAGACATATCTCTAGCCATTTTTGTTGTAAAATGATCGAATCCGAATAACTCCAGACAGATTTCGTGGGTCATTTCTCTGCATTTACTCTCATCAAGAATTCCTAAAGAATGGATGTACTCGTGGAGAAGGATGACAAATTCATATGGTTTAAGTAAACTGGGATTGTGTTGCGTAATGTAAGCGATGGGACGAGAATTCATGATAATACCATTGGTTGAAATTACGTGATATCCTCCAATCCACTGATATTTTCCAGCTCCTAGATCCGTTAAACCAAGCATAATTCCTGAACGACGACCTCGTTTGGTAACATAGACGGCTTTTTTTACGATTTCGAAAATATCGGGTAAATCCTTTGCTTCTTCAAGTTGTTTTGAGAACTCCATATATAATTATTAAAGTGGAACCCAGAATATAGGATGAAGGATTTTAGACTAAAACCTTTTCTGGAAGAATTCCGCTAAATAATCAACCAAATCATCCGCAATCTTTTGAATAGAAGGAGATAAATTGAACTCATAAAAGGGAAGATCTGGATTGTTCTCATAATCATCCAAGGAGTATCGGTCTGGTTTATATTGAGCCACTTCTTCTTTGTATTCTTGCGAAATAGGGATTACTCCGATTAAAACAGGCTTGAGATTTTTAACAGATGCTTTCAAATCCATTATAAAAACGGGAATAGGTAGGACGTGAGAGGATAGGGGAAGCCAGTTTACTAATTCATCTTCCCGTCCAATAAGAATTCTATGAGGCATGTCTTGGATTAATGTAGTGGGTCTACACGTATCTATTATAACAAGTAAATTGGGACTGAATTCAAGTACTTCTTGCTTTCTCTCCACATAATTGGTTTTTCCATTGATAAATTTAACCGAATGTGGAAAAGATGTGGAACTAAAGTGTTCGATTAATTTATAGGATACATACGGTCCAAATCCATCATCGCCCATCCGATTCTCTCCAATACCCAGTATCAGAATCCTATTACTAGGTTCCATCAAATTTCGGATAGTTTCCCTAATTTCCACCGGTAACATGTATATTCCCAGGAATTGAATTAATTTAAATGAAAAGATTTAAGCACTTTCCAAACTTAACAAGCATATATCACGTTTTCTACTATGAAAGATTTTCGCTTGATTCTTAATGTACGCTGAGAACACATCAATAACCGATTTGGAACTTTTTGGAGATTTCGATCCCCCAAATGGAATATGGGTGGAGTTTACCGATCAGTCCAGGAAATTTTATGAGAAATCCTATTATGGAAGTTTATATACCATTAGTAAACAACCAATCTTGGATTCTTTTCATTTGGTTGAAGAAGATAATGAGGGAGGATTCCGTATTAATGATCAAAGTACATCAGTTGAAAAGAGACCGGCTTTTATACTCCTCCATCCCCTTGAAGCACTTTATCTAATCGAAAGGAATAAATTATCCGTTAATTCCAAAAATACTGAGCAAAAAATTACTTTTGACGGATTGCTTGAAGAAATTATGGGAGCCGATCCCCAAATCTGGCAGAAATATATTGTATATCGGGATATTCGACATCGAGGATATATCATACGGATAGGATACGGAGGAGCAGCGGAATTTCGAGTATTCCAACGGGGGGCGCGTTTTGCCAAAGATGCGGCAAAATATGTATTTTTTATCATTAAGGATGGAATCCCCGTAGTAGTAGGAAAATTGGAAAACCTTGTTAATCAGGTGTTGGGAGATCGGAAAAAATTAATACTCGCGATATTCGACAAGTTAGGAGATTCCACGTTCTATGAATTAGAGCAAATTAAGTTCTCCCCCTTCAACACATTCGACACGATCTGGAATACGAAAGTAGAATTGAAAAATCAAGACGATCTTTCTGAATAATTTCTTTATTTTCTTTAACTAACCACGTAGGATAGAATTATAATGAATAAAACCGAAAAGAAGGTCAATAACCACAGTTATTTGCCGGATTCTTCCGTAATTTTAGGGGGACAATTACTCGAACTCTTGGAATCGAATCAATTATTTGACATTCTAAAGCTGGATATTGGTACTCCAATTGAATTCGTGTATTCTCGAGTAATGTTAGCAGAACTTGAAAATCAAGCAAATAAAGATAAAATATTGGGAGGAATCGGAGTAGATTCCTTGCAAAGATTAAATTCACGAATTGTTGAGCTAAATGATCGCAATTCTTCTATTTCCATACGCACCTACGGAGATCGTCCCACATTAGAGCAAATCAAATTGAATTCTGGTGGAGAACTTGATGCTGCGATTCGACAACATGCATTAGAAACTCATTCCACCCTCATTTGCGGAGATAAAGTACAGAATCAACTAGCTCAGATAGAACAAATTCCTGTAATCTATCTCCCCCAAAAAGAGGTCAAGATCCCATTTGAAAAGTCGTTGGATCGATTTTTTGACGCCACTTCCATGTCCGTTCATTTACAAGCAGGATCCCACCCTTACGCAAAAAAGGGGAAACCTGGAAGTTTCAAATTAGAAAAAATCGGCGATAGTATTTTAACCACCCAGGAAATCATCGAATTAGAATCGAATATTATCAAAGATGCGAAAAGTGATCCGCATAGTTTTATCGAAAAAGAACTAAAAGGAGTAACCGTGGTGCAATTGCGTAACTATAGGATTGTTATTTGCAGGCCCCCGTTTGCAAATACGCATGAAATTACGGCTGTAAAACCTCTTGTCAAATTATCGGTTGAAGATTATTCCTTGAATGATAATTTATTGGATCGGTTAGCGAATGCAGAGGGAATATTAGTTGCAGGTAGACCGGGGGCAGGAAAATCCACTTTTATTTCAGCTTTAGCTGAGTTCTATCTCAAGCAGAAAAAAGTCATCAAAACGCTTGAAAGTGTTAGGGATTTACAGGTCCCACCCGAAATTACTCAATACACCGAATTGGAGGACGATTTTGAGAAAACGTCCGATATCCTGTTGCTTGTGCGTCCTGATTACACGATTTTCGATGAAATCCGCACTTCAGCTGATTTCCAAATATTTGCTGACATGCGTCTGGCTGGAGTTGGCATGATCGGGGTGATACATGCCTCTTCTGCCTTGGATGCGATCCAAAGATTCATTCGCAGAGTGGAATTAGGAGTCATCCCCTCTATCATCGATACGGTCGTCTTCATCAAAAAGGGGGATATTCAAGAAATCTTGAAAGTAGAAATGACAGTCAAGATTCCATATGGGATGCGTGATGCAGATTTGTCCAGACCAGTTGTGGAAGTATCGGAATATCAAACAAATAGGTTATTGTTCGAAATCTACGAGTTCGGATCTAATATTGTGGTTATTCCCGTAGTCCGAAGATATGACCGTTCCCTCGACAACTTTCAATCAAAAAGCAAATCGAGGTTTTCTAGTAAGAAAAAATCCAAATTTTCCCGCAAATCTTCCTGGGAACGTGATTATGATGATTCTAATGGTGAAGAGGATTTACCAGATGATTCGATATTCATGCAGGAGCGAGATCGAGATGAATCATCCTCATCATTTCGCAAAAGCGATCTCATAAAACAGCTCGGAGCTGATGAGCATGATGTATTGAAATTTTTTATTATCTTTGGAAAAAAATCCCTGGTCTTACGGAGTAGTGCAAATCATTCCGATCGCTATCTGGATGTATACGCAAACGATGAGTTTGTGACATCAGTAACCTTAAATAAAAAAGGAGAAGTGAGATTCGATAAGCAATCCCACATGTTTCATAAATTGGATGATTCATTGCAAAATGGAAAGCAAATATACGGTGTAATTGTTCGCAAATAAAAATCCGTCATTTCCATAATCTTTTTATGGCAAGATCCAATATTCTCATTTTTTTAATGAATAATGGGTCCTTACGCAATCGATTTTGCAATGTTTTTGGTTTTATGATTAAGTTGAGCAATATTTCTGCTTTTTGACGTAAATTCTGGGAAAATTCCCCTGATTTGTTGAATAATAACGTAGAAAGAATGAGTTGATCATCTAAAAATCTTTTTTCCTCATTTGTTAATTGCCGGATTAAATGTATTAAAGGGGGATTTTCCTGGTTTTTCCCACAATCAGAAATCGTATTATCCTCTAGACACCCCTTTTTGCGGAGAACGGATTGATAGTGTAGATAAATTTCCTTTACACAAAAGGACTGCACATAGTTTTCAAGATTCTTGGCTAATTTTGCGATCAAATTCTGCGACGGAGTTCCCTTGTACAGAAAAATGTTACACTTCAGGGGATTTTTATGGATATTCCTGAGGGATCCTCCTGCTCCAGTACTACCCATGGCGTTAGTGAAATCAGTAAGAATGGGAGAATTCAATACCCCTACCAAATAATAAGCTTCCTCCTCCGATTTGGGGTTATAATAATATAATGAACTATCTATAAACACATCCCCTTGAAGATAAGCAGCTTTTACATTACTCCCTATCCCATTATAAACTACTTTTTTATGTTCCCTCTGTGCTTCATGGAGCAACTTATTATTATAATTCATATTCAAGAATAAATCTGCAACTGCTCCACCTGATTTGATATTTTCTAAATAACTGGCATGAAGCATATTGTAATGGGATTTAGCTTTGAAATTTTGACCAAATAGCTCCGTAATATCATGTTCTGTCAACGGTTTTTTTCTTTCGTTCAAAATCTCTTTATAATCGTGATTTCTTGAAAGTGGTAAAAATGCAGTGCTGTATCGTAGCATGAGGAATGGGATTAATTCTGTACTTTTTGCTACCTTATACAAGTACTCCTCTTCTACCCATGCGTATTCGTATGCTTGATAGTCCCATCCTGCGTATTTTTTGGATTTAATGAGAGGATCAGGATGGATCAGACAAGCGTCCTTTGAATTAGGGATACTTGGATTACAGACCACAAATAACAAGTTTCGCGGACCAATACATGCCCCTTGTCGAAACATATCATGATATGCACTCTTTTGCACTATTAACGTTCGTTTTTGCTCTGGAATGAATCGTCCGACTCCAAAATTATCTAAATTAAAATCTTCCCGAATTTCTTGAATCGAGTAATAAATTCCATCAGAAGTTATGTATGCAGGCACATAATTCTGGGTATCTATTGTTACGAGTTTCTCCTCCTTCGAAATGCCCTTGGTTTTTACTTGAATTCGGTATTTCGTTTGCACTCGTTCGGTTCCAAATCTAGCAAAAAAGCAAATATTGTGAACATTAAATAGATCTTTTTCAAAAGCCCAAATTTTTATGTGCATAAGATTTTTGAAGCGACGAACTCGTTCATTTTGGGAACCCGTAAGAATCCCCGCACTAACCACCAAAAACATTTTGCTATCTTGTCCCATATGATGAATTATAGTTTTTTGGATAAAGAGAGAAGAAATTTCTAAATTACTCACATTTTGAGTGTCAGTGGAAATTTCCATTGTTCTCGCTAAGGTTTTAAGTTTCTCTTTGTAGGAATCCGAGTTAATACTATTGATCACTATCCATGGAGGGTTTCCGATAATTAAATCGTATTTCTCTTGACTATTTCGGAATAAAAAATCATATTGAGTGATATTTTGGAGTAATATGGGAATTTTCTGAAGGAGATCAGGATTAGCTGACTTATTCCTGTTCCACCATATAAGAACTGCAACTGCCAAATTCAATTTAGTAATTACGACAGATAAGGGATGAATGTCAAATCCGTACAATGAAGTGATTCCTGTCATATCCGTTTCTTGCGCTAAAAAACGTAGAATTTCAATAAGAAACGTACCTGAACCGCAACAAGGATCCAATACACGATCTCCCCGTGTATACGCAACTAGTACCATTTCTCGGCTTAATTCCACGTTTGTATAAAACTCTCCAAGGCTATGCCTTCGGGAAAACGATATAAGCTCTTGATAAAATAGATTTAGGAGATCTATAACATCTTCAGGAGGATACGTTATCAAGAGAGTCATTATTGCGTTTTTTAACTCCTTTCTAAAGCTGTTCAATCCAGAAATTCTAACATGCGAAAAGAATTGTGTCTTAAGCTTGTTGATCTCTTTTATATAATTCGGTAACCTTAACACATGGAGTTCTGGGATATTTGAAAGAACATCTAAAATCTGGGAGCAAATAAGAAGAATATATTGATGGGTCCAATACAAGTCCTCTCCAAGATCAGCATCGTGGTAAATTTCTTGAAAATAGGTTTTCCATGATGTAACCTCCAGTGGGGATGCAGTCTTTTTGTTATAACAAAACCATCGATGAAAGAAGGAGTGATATCCCACGACTTTCGCAAAAAAAGTACTGTTGCATGTACTTGGGGAAACCAATAATGAGAGTAACCAGTCCCCATCTCGATCCCGTAAAAATGAAGATAATTTGCTCCATTTCTGGTCTAATTTCCCCCTTTTTTTTTGATTTGCTAATGTTTCATCGCGCCGGGTTTTTGGCCTGGTTTGTATTGATTTTAAATAGATGTGAGTAAACACCTTCTCATTGGTATCGGGAGTTCTCAGAAATGCATGAATTGCATCTTCACAAACCTGAAAATAGAATTTTGGAGGGTCTCCTTGTTCAGATTCAAGTTTTAGATCTGCAAGTTTTATGGGAATCAACTCATCCGATATTTCTACCAGTACACTACCTAATAGAGCATTCTTTTCTGACCATAGTTGATGAACTAGATCCAGATTGACATCCATATTTACCAAATACCATAACGATCTAGAAAAGAAAAGCGTTACCGTTTTCGAAATGGATCATTATCGGGAATTCGCGATTTCAATCCCAATACCTTCACCATCAAATCGCGATCATCGAAAGCTTTTGTATATGCATCTTCTATTGAGTCTCCAATTACAAAGTTTGTACAAATTGGGGAACTATTGGGAATGAAGGACCCGATCAATGGCACATCCCGGAAATCCAATCCTTGCAGATCAACCATTATGTGAAAATCGATCGGACTGAAATAAATCACTTTCATATATGTTTGTTCATTGAGAAAACATACATCATCCGGCAGATGATGCTTCTTGATACTTTGTATGTGTTTTTGAAGGATATTTTGTCCTGTACTCTCCAGAACTAAATCCATTGTTCCTTGGAACCGAGGATTTATCTCCATGAATACTATTTGAGGCAGTGATCTTTTTTGCGATAATACAAAATCCAGACCATTAGAACCCCTCAGTGATGCAAAATCTGTCGATAGTTGAATGATGTGATCCACTTGTGCGAAGATTTTTTCATTATTCTCATTGTATGGATTTGAAATCGTTTCATTCATAATATTACCGCAATAAGTGAATAGACCTTTACACCCAAAACGGTTCTCGCCGATGATTTGATGGGACAGCGTATAGGCTTTTGCGTTTTTTCCATCTGCAAAAAAGGAGCAACTCATAGGAACTCCTTGAATATATTCCTGAATTAAATACGGAGGCTTTCGAATATTATGAAGAATTCGGTATTTGTCTAAAAAATCGGATAGAGTGTGAATTAAAAAAATCCCTAATCCGCCCCCCGAATTTGAGGGTTTTAAAACAAATGGGGGAGGGATAAGTTCCGTAATTTTCTCAAACAACATTTTCAGTGATTCTACAGAATTAGTCGCACTATTTCCTATAGAATCCATTGGATCGAAGATCTCGTAGACAAAATTATCGTGGTCATGCTTAAGCACTATTGTTTTAGGAAACGATATGGAGTTTCTGAGAAGGAATGGATATAATGTATCTGGATTTCTTAGATTCTGGGCGGAGGCAGGAATGTTCCCCAAATAATTCGAATATTTACTCGCTTGTTGCCATGATTCACAATCATTTTCAAACGAGCTTCCCAATAACACATAGTCTACATTATTGATTTTTTCCTTATTATATTCCATTTCTTTCTCCAGATAGTAAGCTGCAGAATTTTCAAGTTTTCCCTCTGGATTTCGCTGGCGATCCAGATCAACATGAATAAATTCATCCGCAGTTCGCCGTAAATCCATATCCGCAAAGCAATCAATAACTATGGTGCGTAATCCGGTTACTTTTGCTAAGTAATTCAATGCTCGAGCAGAATACCCAACAATTACAGCTGTTTTTCCCATTAATTCGGGATCAGGTGCGAAGTTTTGCAGCTCCTTTCCCTCCTCCCGCTTGCAACTATGCGGAACTTGCATAAATCCAATAACAATCGTGCAAATTAAAAATCAATGGTATGGATATGAAATTGCATTTACAAAATCAAAATCATTATATCATTTCTAGTATTTTATATTGCATACCAGATTAACCGTGATACATATGCGGAGAAGCACAAAACAATTCTTAAAACGTATACTACCCGTTATAGCATTTTTTTTAGTAATTAATATTGGATTTGGGATTGATCTATATTTGCGTTATCCCAAAGAATGGTTCACACCTGCACCTGTAGGTGAGTATAATTCTCTTTCAAATCCAACATATAACGCAACAGCACATAGTTTTGCAGTAAATACTGCAGAGAAAATTGTATATATGTCATACGGTACGAATTTGTTGATTCTTGACGTTACTGATATTAACAACCCTACTGTGCTCTCTAATTTCAATAAAACTAACGCAGCAAGGCGTGTTGCACAAGAAGATGATTTGCTTGTTGTTACAAGTTCCAAGGATTTCAACGTACTTAATGTGAGCAATCCATCTATGCCCCAAAACACAAGTGTTTTCAACATTCACGTCAATTATACGATTTATGATGTGCAAATTGTAGATCAAATCGCATACTTAGCTGTTTCTGCTGATAATTCATATGTAGAATTACCTGGAGCTCCATTTCGTGCATTATATATTGTAGACATTAGTGATCCATATAATCCGGTAGAAATGGCGGTCTACTCTCAAGTAGGTTTATATGCTACTGATTTAACTGTGGATAATGACATTGTGTATTTATCCCAAGCAAATTGGGGGATATCTTTAATCAATGTGAATAATAAATCCCATCCTGTAAAATATAGCCCTGGTAACTATGTTGGATTCGGATTGGTCGAAAATCTTCCATACTACGTAAATGTTAGAAAAACCACTGTTCGAAACTTTGAAACTGACAGATATATATTTGTTGCAGATGGTGATAATGGATATATTATTGGAGATGTTTCAAATCCCAACCGACCCGAACCAATTGGTGGAGTTTTTCTCGATAATCTTGTATCCCTACATTTAATTTTTGATTATGCTCTTGTAGTGAACAGTACGGGTCACGGAAACATGTATTCATTGAAAAAACCATTAAAATTTAACGTAGTGGGAAGTTATAATTTCTATGTTTCAAGTGCCACTACAAGAGACATTGTTGTTCATCAAGCCACTTCAACAATCTATTTATTACGCAATAATGGATTAGCAATTTATCGATTAATAGAAGGGAGACCCGCAAAGGACAGTCCAAATTATCAATTTTACCGCGAGGAGACAAGAATCGGTTATACTTGGATCGCTGTGGCACTTAGTTTCATTATATGTGTTCCTCTAGCAATCACGGTGATTCTTCGACACAAAGACCAATACGCTTACAAGTCAAGAATATAAAATCTCTCTTTTTTTTATAATAATCATAAGGATATCTTTATTTTCCTTTGATTTAGTGTGATGATCATCACAGAGTAAATGAGCAAAGCATGAGTAAACATAAACCTGTTACAAAAGAAGAATTAATTGAGAAAGCAAAATTACCAGAAAAGAAAGCACTTCAATTGCATCCGTTTTATCGGGGGAAAATTTCTACCGTTCCCAGATGTTCTATCCGTTCCTTTCAAGATTTTGGAATCTGGTATTCCCCAGGAGTTGCAGCACCCTGCCGTGAAATTGCAAAAAATAAGGAACTTGTGTATAAATACACTCATAAATGGAACACCGTAGCTGTAGTCTCTGATGGTACTCGTGTTCTGGGATTGGGAAATATTGGACCCGATGCTGCCATGCCAGTAATGGAAGGTAAAAGTCTTTTATTCAAATATCTCGGGGGAATAGATGCTTGGCCATTATGTGTTGGACCCAATTTGGATGCTGAGCAAATTATCCAGATTGTGAAGTGGATACAACCTACTTTTGGGGGGATTAATCTAGAAGATATTGAAAAACCCAAATGCTTCACCGTTTTGGATAAATTACGTGCAGATCCTGAGGTAAAAATACCCGTATGGCATGATGATCAACAAGGGACTGCGTGCGTTACTTTAGCGGGGCTAACAAATGCGCTGAAAATCGTGGGAAAGAAAAAATCAGAAGTGAAAATCGCATTGATTGGAGCAGGAGCCGCGAATGTTGCTATTGCGCGAATCCTCTATTCAGCGGGGTATGATCCAAAGAAAAGTATTTTTGTGGATTCTAAAGGGATCTTAAGCTTGGATAGAGACGATCTGGAGGGATATAAAGGAGAGATCGCTCATACTACAAACGCGGAAGGATTAACAGGTGGAATCGCTGAAGCCATGAAAGGAGCAGATGTGATGTGCGGTCTTTCCCAGCCTGGTCCTAATACCATCAAGAAAGAATGGGTAGCATCAATGGCAGATGATGCCATTGTGTTCGCCTGCGCAAATCCGATTCCTGAGATTTGGCCGTGGGACGCCAAAGAAGCGGGAGCACGTATTGTAGCCACCGGTCGTTCGGATTTTGAGAATCAAGTAAATAATTCCTTGGGTTTTCCAGGAATCTTCCGAGGAACCTTGGACGTACGTGCTGTGACGATCACAGATGAGATGTGTGTGGCAGCGGCTGACGAAATTGCCAAAGTTCAGGAAGATAAGGGTCTGAGTGAAACTCAAATTATCCCTACCATGGATGATTGGGAAATCTATCCCAGAGAGGCGGTAGCAGTAGGGATGAAAGCGATCGAGCAAGGTCTCGCACGATTAAAATTGACACGTTCACAAATTTTCGCAGAAGCGGAAAAAATCATAAAAGAATCTCGAGATATAGCTCAATATCTAATGAAAGAGGGTTTTATCCCTCTAAGTAAAGACTAATACTTCCTCTTATTTTGGTTTTTTCTCATCCAGTGTGAATCGCATTTTCCCTACCTTGGACCATAGTTTTTCAGCTTGTTGAACCCACTCAGAAAATAGTAATACTTGCTCGGGGAACTGCTCATAGTGTGCACGGATGGATCCCGATACTTTCATGGAATTTAGCATTGAACGGATTGTCTTAAGAGATAGTTTTCCCGAAATCACTCCCTTTGTTAATAAAGAGATAATTTTTGCCATTCTGCTTCTCGGGATTTTGAGTTCATAATCCGTATTCATATCCTCAAAATCTTTTACGCTAAAGATGATGTCTTTTTTAAACATGAAATTCATATCCTTGGCCGATATATTGGCAGCATCGGGTATTTGAGCTAATAAAGCAGCAAGTTTAGCACCCTGATTTCTAAAATATTGAACATTGATTTTCCATAGCTCTTTTCGGGACAGGTAATCTGAAGGTTTCTCCTTAGTTAAGAGTTCATGTACTGTGTCCACAATTATATCGCAAGCACCCCAGGCACATTTGATTCCCTCCCCGGAATGAGGTTCGGTCATACATGCGGAATCTCCAACGCAAACGAATGCCTCTGCTACTAATGAATAAGGAGATCGTCGATAGGTGGTAGTTGCACGATGCTCTTCAAGTATTTTATACGCGGGAACTGAAAAGGCTATATTGAAAATTTGAAACGCTTTTTCCGTATTTTCGAATCCACCTGGTTGCCCATTTCCAAAGATATTCGCATTTTCCATGAAATGTTGTGCAAACCAAGTTTTATAATATGTAAATGAAATACACTTATCAATTCTTGTGGGATTTTGCTCGGGAATGTCCCATTTCACTACCCGCTGGATCACGTACATTTTTTCATCTTCATTCACCCCAAAGGTTTCCATATGGTAATAATCTGGTAAAGAACGTCGAATCACGGCTGCTGTACCGCTAGCATCAATCATAAGTTTTCCGTAATATTCCAATTCCACATTATACTTTTGGACTTTTACTCCTCTGAGGATCTTATCTTCATAAATACCTCCTTGAAATTCCGCTTCAAATTCAAATACAACACCTGCATCTTTTGCCAGTTTAATTAACCGTTGCACAAAAAATCGGAATCGCATCGCATAAATGGGATAATGCATAAATTTAGAATATTCAAAGTTCGGAGATACATTTGTTGTTCCCTCTAATGTCGCAATCCACTCAGCTGTCCTTTCTATAGGGGGCGGAATATCGTATTTTGGGAAAGAAGATTGTGCCATGTGGAACTGGTCCATTTTCGAGCCACAATTTGTGGTTGGTTGTTTTTCAATCACTATTACCGAATGACCACTCTGAGCGAGCTTACGTGCAATAAACAATCCTGCCGTACCTGCTCCTACAATTACGACGTCATACCGATTTTTCATAAGCTTCTATTGCATGTTCTATTAAAAATAGATTTTGGAAGGAAGTACCATAAGTACTCCTAGGGTTCGTGGGTAATCAGTACTTTTGAACCATAGCGTATAATATATACTGAATTACAGGATTGAACTAATTTATTTATACACGATTGCAGATCTTCCACAAAACTCACCTTCAAGACCTCCATCACATACTTTTTGGGAAGGTCGGTTTTATAATAGACCTCGTGATCCTCGGTGAATTTACGGTAATAGTACGCGTTATGCATGCCTTGCTGATACTCATGGGTTTTAATATGAGTTTGTATTGATTGGGAGCTGAGAAATTGGTCTAAATAGGATTTAAATGCGGGGATCCCGATTCCGTTTTCCCCCTTTAGAAAATACAAAACTTTCCCTCCTGGTTTTACGGCTTGTTGGCATTGCATTACCGCTTTCATACTTTGTTGGTAATTACTATCAAAAGGATACCCTCCTGCACTTAAAATCAGGAGATCTGCTTGTTTCTTGATAGCAATTCTACAACTCTGCTGATAGCATTGTACTGCTTCTATAAATGCGTGTTTTAATGCGCCACTTTTAATATCAAGGATATTTCCGTCACTATCTAGGCTCACATTGATTACAAAATCCGCTCCTACTAAAGAAGCAGCCTCCATCATGTCTTCATGAATGGGATTATTCTCGATAGTTCCTGGATATATTCCTTCCATAACCATCGAATGATTTTTGTTTATACCTTGAGCGGACGCAATCCCAGGAAAGATACTTTTCCGATCTCCACCGAATCCTGCAAAATAATGCAATGTAACATCGGAAACTATTATTTTTAAATCCGCTGTTGTATAAATGGAATTGATTTGTACGGGAGTTCCTCGAGATGTTGTACCAAAATCGTGGAAAATAGATTTACTCTGGTCGTTCCAACGTATAGAATATGTTGTAACAATTTCATTACCAAATAAATAATGTAATTGCTCCATGGTGGGCTGTTGATGAACCCCCGTGGCAATTAATATTCTAATATGCTCTGAATGGATTCCATTTTGCTTGAGATATTCAAGTAAAGGGATCAAAATTTGGCGATGGGGGAATTTTCGAGTCTGATCATCCACTACAATCGTGATGCTCTTAGGCTTTTTTGTATTAAGTATAGTTTGTAAAGAATCTGATTGGATGGGATGTTGAAAGCTTGTTAGTAATACTTTCTTCGGATTTCGGACTGCGGGATGCTCTGGAAGAATCAATTCCCGGATAATACAATCCTTCACTGGAAGAGATATGGTAATCGAATCTTTACCATATGGCATTGCATAATCCATGAGATACACTGTTCACGAAATTTAAAGAGGTTTATCTAGTTTATACATCCACCACTAAATCTATTACCTAAGGGAATTATAGGTGATTCAATGAAGCTAATTAGTTACTATCATAACAATACTGAAGAAACGGGGATTGTACTTGGGGACTATGTTGCTTCCATTGAAATGCTAAATGAAGTTTTTAAATGGAATTATCCCGTTCATTTAGATGAAATGTTTCACACCGATCAGTTTTTTGATTTTAAACAAAAAATCATGAAACTGAATCCCTCAGTATCCCAATTGGACGATTACAATTTAAACCTTCTAAAAGAACTGAAGATTGCACCATTGTATAAGCATCCCTCCAAGATATGGGGTATCGGACTGAATTATAAAGACCATGCAGATGACTTAGATGAAATTACACCCTCTTCCATCCCTGCGAGTTTCATGAAAGCGGATACTACCATAATTGGGCTTGGAGATACGATCCACTTGCCTTCTCTAGCTGAAAAAACGACAGGAGAAGCGGAATTGGGAGTGATTATTGGGAAAAGGTGCAAGAATGTTCCTCGAGATCAGTGGATAGAGGTGGTTGCAGGGTTTACATGTATAATTGATATGACAGCAGAGAGTATTCTACGAAAAAATCCTCGCTATCTCACTGTTAGCAAAAATTTTGATACTTTTTTTTCTTTTGGTCCCGTTCTTATCACTCCCGAAGAGATTCCTGATCTGTTTAGTCTGAATGTGGCTACTGTTCTTAACGGAAACACCTTTGCAGAAAACAGAATTAAAAATATGTCTTTTCCCCCAGATTTTTTAGTATCATGGCATTCTGAAATTATGACTTTTCGAGCAGGGGATATTATATCCACAGGAACACCACGCGCCACTCCACTCAAACAAGGAGATCTGATCGGGTGCAGAATCGACGCAATCCCTTTTCTATGGAATCCGGTGGAAAAAGAGTGAATGATGTATTTTTGCCGATGAATGATGATTTTTTTATTGCAAATAAAATCAAAAAAATCAGAATTCAGGGTATGTTTGGAAATCCTCTAATTGCTGTTTTATTTTTTCTTTCTCTTTAATCTCGTCAAGAGTAGGATAAACTGTTTCCTTCCACAGATCCATTTCAGATATTTGCAGTTCCTTCTTGGATAGATTTCACATCAAAATTATCTTTTATTGCTCGTTGGATATATGCATCCGTTTGCACCTCTACTGTAACATTAACACCCGAATCCCGTAGGTTTAATACAAATGATTTCGCTACGTTTCCATATCCTAAATCGCCTATTTTTTTTGTTTTTAATATATACAAATTTCTATCTTGTTTAAAATATATGGTCGCTCTCATTTCTTCTACTGAGTTCCTAATTTATTTTTGGTAAATCCGCGATATCTAATGCTACTGCTATGTGCCCATCTCTCCCCATCAATGTCTTGGCTGCAAGCATCCCCTTATAAAGAGCTTCTTGAACCAACTCCCCCACAGCCCGGAATGCATATTCCATTACAGAAGAGTAATCACTTATGAACTTGCACTTTTTCACTCCAACATCTTCAAAAGATATCTGGTTTTCCGTTGAAAATGCAAATACAAAATCACCAGATCCGTTTGACACATGAGATCCTGTCCAGATTATTCCATTCATACCCCTTTTTGCTAAACGAGTTAATTGGTGGGATGAAAGCGGTAGATCTGTCGCAATTACAATGATAATCGATCCATGCATGTTCTGTGGAATGATGCTTGGTTTTTTTCGACCATAAGGGAAATACTTTATTTCCTCTAAATAATCTACCATTCGATTTCCATAAAAGAGAAAATCTTCGAAAATGCCGTAATTAGGAAACACTACTGCAGCAATATGGTAGTTTTTTTCCAAATTAACAACGTCTTTGCCCAGAATCCGGGATGCAGTGCCCACACCGCTTTTTAATTGAAATACTTGAAATCCCGTTGCAGCTCCTACTGATCCTTCCTCTACTTCCTTACTCGTTTTCGCATTCTGGATAGCTTGCATAACATGATCGGTTTTTACATGGCGTCCTTGTATATCATTTAGATAACCATCATAACATTCAGCCACAATAGGAGAAACTGATCCAGTGGTTATCCCAATGTCCGGATTTTCGCGGATCATATATTCCACAATCGCATCATATACTAAACCTACGTTTAACGTATTCGTTACTGCAATGGGAGTTTCAATACATCCTAATTCGCAAATCTGAGGGATTCCTGTGGATTTTCCAAATGCATTCGCAATATACACTCCCGCTGGAACTTTTTTGCGGTATAGATTCCCTTGATGAGGAAAAATGATCGAAACTCCTGTACGAATGGGACCGATAGTTGGTACAAGTTTTCCATCTCCACTAATCAAAGTTTGATGACCTAATGATACTCCGGGAACATCCATAAGAGAATTTGTTGGTCCAGTCGGAAATATTCCACATTTCCATCCATAATCCCTAAGGTTCACCATAATCATAAACACTTGGTTTTAATTCGTTGATGCCGTTATCTAAGAGTTCCTAAAACGAAGATTTAAAATTGATCACTACAATTTTTGGGATAGGTGAGTGTATGGGATTTCTCAATGCAACTTATTTATTAACGAATAATATAGCAAGACATATCTTCGTACAGATTAAGGATCTTCCCATTGTGGATGCTCATAATCATAGTGATGCTCATGAAATTTTGGTAAATCACCATTATTCCGATATCTGGCAAGTTGAAGCTGCATCTGATCATTATATATGGGAATTACTCCGTAAACGAGGAGTTCCTGAGAAATTTATCACAGGAAATGCATCTAATCAAGAAAAATGGATGAAATTAACCGAAGTATTCGAAGACTTTGTGGGAAATCCCGTGTATGAATGGATACATCTAGATTTACGTCATCGATTGGGCATCCAGGAACTTATTTCGAAATCCTCTGCTCAAATTATTTGGAATAAATCCAAAGAAGTATTGGCCCAAGATAATAAGCGTCCTCAGCAGTTGCTTAAAGAAATGAACGTGGAATCCATGTGTACAACCAATGATCCAATTGAACTATTGGAAGACTATAAAAAACTCATGGAACTATTCGGAAAGGGATATATTCGTCCAACATGGCGACCGGACAATGCGATGAACATATTCAAAGACTCCTGGATGGATTATGTGAAAAAATTGGGAGAAAGGGTGAACAAAAACCTTCTTACATTGGATGATTTTTTGGATGCGTTACGGGTTACGCATGATTATTTTGCGGAATTCGGATGCATTGCAAGTGATCATGGTATGTTAATCCCTTTAGGACTTGATGTAAATAAAGCAGAAGTAGAAGAAATCTACAAACGGAGAATCAACGATGAAGACATTACCGAAGAGGACCAGTTACTATTTATGTCATTCATGCTACATGAATATGCAAAATTGGATGTAGAAAAAGGATGGGTTATGCAACTGCACATCGGAGCGGTTCGGAATGCACGAGATTCATTAGTAACCCTCATAGGACCCGATAGTGGTGGAGATATTTCAAGCCATGCTATTGAGATCGACGATCCCATTCTGGATTTATTAAATGCTTTTGATGCGGATAATCCAATTATTGAACCTAAGTATCGGGGTCTAAAAGTCGTCCTATATTGTCTGGATCCGTCTCACCAATCCACATTAGCAACCATTACACGAGCGTTCGGGAAAACTGTGAATCTAGGAGCTGCATGGTGGTTTAATGATACACCAATTGGAATGAAAAGACAGTTGGAATACATCTCTTCTGTGGATTTACTGATGAATTACGCAGGAATGGTAACCGATTCTCGGAAACTTCTCTCTTATGGGTCACGAACAGAGATGTTCCGAAGAGTATTAGCTGATGTGTTAGGAACTATGGTAGAAAAAGGACAAATGCCCGAAGAACTGGCTATTCGAACTGCAAAATTTGTGTGCTATGAAGGACCCAAGCAATTTTTCGGTTTTTAGGATTGTGCTTTTACTCGTCTTTTTATCTGTAGTATATTTGCTAAAACCAGTCGTTTCATGTTGGGACTCATAGTTGCTCCCGTAACTTCTGCGTCGTATACCAAAAAGGGTATTTGATGATCTAAGTAGACTGGTTTTAATATAGCTTGGGAAATGCGATAAGGTAAGCAAAATTGCGGTCCTATAAGTATTAGACAATCAAAATTATTGCCATTTATCGTTTCCAATCCTTTTCCGATTGCAGGTATCGATTCTCCAAATATCATGGGATTAATCAAAGTTTTCGCATTGTCAAAGATATGTTCAATATCGGTTGGATGAGTATATAAAAGACCAGTTTTCTCAAACTTGTTTCGGATTGAGCGTTCTACTTTCTCCATATATCGTAATGCTACTTTGCTTGCTAAAAATTTACTTTTAAGATTCGGCGAACCACTGACCATTTTCCCAAAATATAAGGAATATAACAGCAGTTCGTATAGATCTGTAGATTTAATGATCACGCCATGCTGGTTGTATATTTTACTGAGTTCTTTCAGGAAAAATGGACTAAATCGGACGAAAAAGTCTCCCGATACTAACACTTTTGGATGTGATCGAGGAGAACTGACGCGTGGGATGGATGTAATTTGCTGAATTAAGGTTCTCATTCCCTTTCGTATTTTTCCATTACTAGTTGCTTTCTCGAGGAACATATCCCAATATGATTTCAATAGCTCCTTTGCTTCTGAATTCCCGACAACGCCCAATGCACTGTCAATCTCATGGATTACATCTCCCAGAACGACTAATTTTGGAGCAACACGAAGGATTTTGGTTAAGGATGTGCCCATAAAATTGTTATATTTGTCAAAGTTGAAAATAAACACATTTTCAATACGATTATTCACAAGAAAAGACTCAAGGTAATCATAATAGTTACAGATAACACAAGGGGCTCCTCCTCGTAGCATCCAATATCCAATTATCTCATTTGGGTGTTGTTCTGAAAGATATAGTATGTGTCCTATCACTACACTTAGCGGATTACACTCTTTTCCACTACTATATTTTAATCCTTCAATTGGGAATTGTGGCAAAATATCGCTTGTGAAACCAGGATTAAATCCCCAATTGGAAAACATCTTGCTCATAAGATCAGTGTGGTATTTGGAGAAAGATGGAGAATAAATTTTCACACGGTAGTCTGTTAATTGAAACTGATTTCCTGAATCCGTAACGATAACTGGTCGATTACCAATAATTTTGATTCGTGTTGCTTGGAAATCTTTTTTTCCATCGAGTTTTTGGCTATTTCGATAATTCTTGATTATTTCCAGAAATGCTTCCAGACGAGTTTGAGTACCTGCATCGGCTTGGTGAGCATCGAGTTCTAAAAACAGATATGGTTTGGACTTTAATTCGGTTCTCACATAATTTTGAATAAAGGAATCAATAGTGCAGCTGAAGCTATTGATATAAAGGATAAATAAGTTTGGATGGGATTTTGACAATTGCACAGCGTTTTTAACTAAATTGGCAAAATACCATGGGAATGTGACAGTTCCGGAATCTTGTGACAGTTGGGGTAGAAAATCAAAGGGAATCACATTTACTCCCATACTAACTAACTTTTTTGGAATCGCTTGGGAGGTTTCCAGAGGGTATGTATTATAACTTCTTCCCACTAATAAAATGCCAACCTCGCCTGATTCGTGAATTTTCGCTAGAATTTCCACACCTTTAGTATGGAAAATATGTTCAATTTGTGTTTGTATAGAACAAGCTTTCTCGTATGCCCGGTCACATTCTGCATAAGAGATCTGGAATTCTTTAGCAGTGGATACTGTTAAGTCAGTGCTACTGAGGTATCCATCAACAAAATCCAAATAGGGTTTAAATATTGTTGAACCAGGGAATGCTTGGGAAATAATATACGGACTGGCTTGCATGATTGGACAAAACGTGGAATCCGCCGACCATTGCGGTTTTACCATAGTATGAATATGCGGGAGAAAAATATTTGGGATGTCATGCTTGATCAGATCCAGAACCGCTCCGTGAAGAATCTGCATTGGATAACAAAGAGGTGCGTTCGTAGTTTTCTCCATTTCATCATCGATACCAGATAATACAACTTCAAATCCCAACTCGGTAAAAAATGTAGAAAAGAGAGGATATAAACTATGAGTTAATAAGGCTCTAGGAATCCCTATTTTCCCTCGTACTGCTTGCTTTAATAAGGTTGGTTTCTGAAACATCAAATCATTACGAAATGTGACAAGATCCTCTTTTTCCTCGATCTTATGGGAGCCTTTCCATATATGTTCGTATCTTGAACATCTCCCCCCAAATGGAAACTTCCTACCGCCTACTTCGTATTGTTCGATTAAACAGAAGTTCGTACAAGCTCTACATGTAAAATTTCCTGTATGCATCATGGATTCTTCGGTTAGTGATAAAAGAGATGTTCCCTCTGGCATTAATCTGGTATCGTGGATGGAGTATTTTTCTTTCGCAATTAATGCGATTCCGAATGCTCCGATTAATTCGGGATGAGGAGGAATTATGATCCGCATTCCTGTCATTTGCGCAAAGGCATACCCTACAGCGCTGTTTTTTGCAACTCCCCCTTGGAAAAAAATTTTTTTCCCAATTGGTCGAGAGCCTTTAACTTTATTAAGATAATTATTCGCAATGGAATACACTAAACCTCCAATGATGTTTTCTCTTCCATAACCCTCCTGAAGTGCTGTCCGTATGTCGGTGTTTATAAATGCAGCACAATCTGCCTTAAAACTCACCGGATCCGATGCTTTCATAGCTTCTTGAGCAATATCAAATACACTCACTCCCAAATCGCATTTTGCGCTTTCTTCCAAGAAACTACCTGTTCCTGCAGAACAACTTGTATTCATTGCATAATCCACAGGAACGCCATTGTCCAAAAACATATATTTGCTATCCTGTCCCCCTATCTCAAAAATGGTTTCTACCTCTGGATCATAATAGGCAGCACCAGTAGAATGAGCTGAGATTTCATTATATACGGTTGAGGTACCTAAATACGCACTTACAATTGCTCTCCCTGAACCTGTGACCCCAACCAGATGTATCTTGCGATCTCCCACTTGATCATGTATGTTTCGAATGGAATCTTTCGTGGCTTGGATAGGATTTCCACTGGTACGTCCATAGTGAGATGCCAAAATTTCATTGGTATCAGGATCCATCAAAATTGCTTTTGTAGTAGTGGATCCCACATCTACTCCTAAAATATAGGATTTATCGGTGAGTATAGGAGACCTATCGGATGTTGAAATAATTGTCACCAATTTACCGAACTGTTCTAAACTTGGAAGGGTTGTGAATGTTTTGGAAATATTGAGTTTGACTTGAGAAAATACAGGATTATCCCGAATCAATAAGGCTGTGCCATAAGCCTCATATACAGAACTTTCTTGTTTTATTGTAATTTCTGCGGTAGTCAGTTGCTTTCTTAAAATGTGGACGAATGCATCATTTAGGGATAAACCTCCAATTAGGAGAACGTTTTTCACATCTACCCGTGATTGCCATATTAAACCTAAAACCTTATTCACCATGCTATATAGGACGGAATACAGAATATCTTCAAGATGTTCTTCTCCCCGGTTCAGTTTATGCGTGATATCGGATTTGCAATGAACAGAACACCGGGATGCTAGATCGATTTTTTTCCCTTGTCTGGCTAATGCAACCGCTTCTTCTAGCGAAAGAGCTAATCGTTCAATTTGCTGGAGGAAAAATTCTCCCGAACCCGCTGCACACTTATCGTGAGAGAGAGAGTTCACAATATGTTGGTGTTCATCTAAAACATATAGAACGAAAGCTTCTCCCCCCAAAGATAAAATTACATCATATTTTTCATCATCTTGCTGTATAGCCCGTTCAATTGCTTCAATTTCCGATATGTCCCCGAATGAACCACACACTCCATAGAAATTGGTACCTACTAAAAAGTTACTGGAAATTATGTCTTTTAAGACATCTTGGGGGTTACCTTGATGAGGTTTTTTAATTCGTTGGATTGTATTGTGATTATCAATACTCACTAAATTAACAGATACAGAACCAATATTTACTCCAATAAAGCGTTCGTTAATGAGGATCCACCTTTGAATAATACAATCCTTGTCTTTACTTAGGACAGAACCTTATAGTATAAATAAATCTTTGTTAAAAAATTTAATAGGAGAACGCCTATTAAAGAATGGGTTAGTTTACCGATTATAGGGTGATCGTTAAATATTTGTCAAGTATACAATGTAGGTCTAACAAAATTTCTTCAAAAATAATCCTCTACCGATAAACTGGAAAAAAGAATGAAAAAATGGTTTAAGTTAATAAATCTGGCACAAACACTCCTAAAGCCGTATAAAGGATACAAAACACCAGAAAAACAGCAAAAAATAGAACGATCATCCCTGCCCCATAGTATTTCTGTGGTGGATCAGTAAGAGATTCTGCATTCACTACTGCATCGGAGATTTTTGCACGGTCATGACCACGCTTTCCACTCATGAGTTTGACGGTCATCCATTCAAAAGAACCGATGAAATCGAGTTTTTGCCACAACCATAATACCAAAGACCAAAATGCAAGAATATACACGATTTGCCCAATTACTCCATACCCATCCAAACCTTTTTGGAAGAATGGACCTTCCCTAGTAGCGATAAATGCACTCCAATTAAAACCGAAATTAATAAGGTTCAGAATTAGTTGTAGTAACATAATCGGGAATACCATGACCCATTGTAGCATCCAGAGACTTAATGACAGGTTACCGAAGCGCTGAAAATAGAATAATTTAACTTGCTTGCGTCCCCTACATATATCGATAAGGTATAGGAAGATAAGAATGGCTAAAATGGCTCCTCCCGTAGTCATTAGGTATACTCCCGCTTTAATTTCAATATTGAGTAAATTTAACGAATCTTTAACAAGTTCTTCTACTATAAACAATCCTGCACCTGCGATAAACAGGAAAATACTCACAAGAAAGAAGCGGTTTAAATGTCGCTTTTCCACTTGTTCTTTGGAAATTAGGAATCCTATAATTACTCCTATAAACATCACCGAAACATCGGGAAAGAACGGAAAATCATCCTTTATGAATGGTGCAAGAACAATTCTCAAGATATTTGTTCCCCAGGGGGTTGTTTGCCAGAAATCTTGGGATTTATTTGGAAAACCTAATGTGGGATATAACCATTGGAGAAATGGCGTTACTATGAGAAGAATAGACGCGCTAATAAATATGAACGTTAAAATTATGCGTTTTCTCGACCAATCGGCTCTTTTCATTAATAGATAGATGAAGGAAGTTACAATAAGTCCTACCCCAATCAACCATAGAATGTGGGCTCTGAATAGCATCCTAACACCCTCCTCTACCGCATTTACTTCTCCCAATATTGTGTAAAGAAGCATATGATTGAGCAGTGATTCTGCTACATATGCTAATAAAGCAATAAATAGCCCTCGTATTAATTGAGTTTTCAATATAGTACGAAATGCATGTTTTTTTCCTTCTCGAGGATCTCCTTGCCAATTTCCAATGATTTGGTCCCATTTTCGGTCGATAGAAATAGTATTCACTGTTGCAGAAAGGCATGTAAAGAGAACGTCAAATTCTCCAATGAAGTACAAAGGAATGAGTATAATATAGAATATAATTCCTGGATCTCCTGCTAATACCGCTTCATAATCATAGGAAAGGTTCATCAAATGAAAACTAAAGACCCCAATTATCGCTAGACCTCTTAGTACATCTAGCGAGATATATCGTTTCAATTTCTCAGACATGCATAGGAATTTGATGATGGACTATAAAAAAATTGTGGATGAGCTATGCATCCAGACCAAAAGCTTATTTATTTCAAATCTGATTGGGAGTTAAATGAAGCGATATATCTCAATTGATATACTAAAAGGTTTTGGAATGTTTTTAGTGATTACTTTTCATGTTCTAACCAGATCCCTTGATATGGAAATCATTGATTCCACTTTGGGAGATTTTTCCTTTTTCAATCTTCCTTTATATGGTCTGATCGTCATTCTCGGGTATATATCGCAATTTGATCTCGTGTATATTTGTATTAGCGCATTTGGTAACATCTTTTCCATTCAAACTCAATGGGACCGAAAGATATCTGATGAATCCACAAACGAAGAGAGAACTTATGCCTTTAAAACGATAATGAGAACTCAACTCATCCGTGGAGGATTTGTCGTCTTGTTGGGTTATGTATCCGAATGGTTTTTCAATGGATTGATTGTGGATTTGGTTTTCCAAAGACCGAATTGGGCGACAAGTTCCATCAGTGCATTTTTTTTTGCTCAAATTCTCACTATCATAGGATTGAGTAATATTTTTTTCAGTTTTATCCATTTGACTTTGCTGAGAGAAAAAAAAAAGGGATCTATCCCAGTGGTCTTGTTAAGTCTATTGATCGGCTTTTTGGTTATTACTCCGGGTATTATTGAGTTAATTAAAATCAATCCTATAGTCTGGAATAATTTAGAAATCGAATGGGAAAACCGCACCGTAGGAATGAACATCTTAATGTTTTTCCTTAGCCCCATTGTTCGGAGACATACTCCGATATTTCCTAATTTCAGTGCGTCTGCGTTGGGTGCACTCATTGCCTACAAATTCACCAAGGATGGAATAAAAAAGACTTTCCTTAATTGGCTCGTTCTGGGTTCTAGTATCTTGCAGCTTGTGGGATTGTGTTTTGCATATTTCGAATTGCGAGGATTTTCACGAATCCAAGATTACAATCTGGGCGCATTTTTATTTGCTTATTCCGGTACCATTTTGTTCATTTTATTTTTTGTTTATTTTTTTGAAGTACGGGGATCCAATAGAATTATTAAATATTCCAAATTCTGGAGAAGATTAGGAATCTTCACGCTAACCTTGTGGTGTATTCAGTGGCTTGTTATTTTACCAGCATTGTTAGTTCAAGTGATAATAAACTGGATCACTGGTACGTGGACGAAATTTATGGATAGTCCGCTAATCAATAACGGATTAAATATCTGGCAGTTTCTTATCGCATTGGTATTCATTATAGGATTTTACTATGGAATTCTGTTGCTATGGGAAAAAATCCATTATATTGGGACCTTTGAATGGCAAACTGCCCAATTGATATCAAAATTCCACGGAGGGGCAAAAAATCGCTTGGACATGCAGGAATCATTGTATAATGTCGAAGCGTTTATCACTGAGCGAGTTAATCTATATAAATGGTGGCAGTTATTTCTCGTGTTCCTCATGTTCTTCGGATTTGCTCTTATCTATGCGTTTTTCTATCTCATGTAGGAGCAGGATGTGGTGAATTGTGGCATTAATAAAGCGATTTGGTACATGCTCCAAGGATTGCTATGGAGGATGCGTATTTCACGGGTATTGGAATGATAGTTCTGATTTTCCCCTTCAAAAAACTACTGCTTTAAAAGATCATCCCTTTACGCAAGGTGTATTTTGCGGGAAATTATCCAATCGAATTCGTTATTTATATCATCCGGATCGCCTGAAGCACCCTTTAATCACCCATAAAAAAGGATCAGGATTCTTTGATCCTATTCCCTTGAACGATGCCTATACATTGATCACAGCTAAGATCAAAGAGATATCTCAAACATTTGGAGGGGAAGCAATTCTTGGAGCATATTACTCGGGAAATGTGGGATTAATCTCTCAATACTCCCCATTGCGATTTTTTAACGCATTAGGTGCTACTACCACAACGGGCGGTATTTGTAACGAAGGAGGTTGTGCAGGATTGAATAGTTTGTTCGGGACCTATTCTACTACTAATCCCCTGCAGCTTAACAATCGCGAAACCCATTTAATTGTCGTATGGGGAAGTAATCTCACCGATAATAATACCCACGCATACCTACTTATTCGTAAAGCTCGAAAACACGGAGTTAAATTGGTTGTACTTGATTCGAGAAAAACTCAGATTGCCCGGGAAGCAGACATTTTCATTCCTACATTACCGGGAACCGATCACATCATCGCACGGTATATCTCACATAAATTGAGCCAATCGTCCGCAATTGATATGACCTTTTTGCGTAATCATGTGGATGGATACGAGTCCCTAATTCGGGAAATAAATGAAATTGATTGTAATTTTCTGGACAGTGTTCATGTGTGTTCTTTGGGTTCCCTCGATAAAATTAATTCATTAATCAGATTACTTCACCAATATCAGCATCATTCGATCTTTAATATTGGGTATGGAGTGCAAAAAGACCTGTTTGGTGGGCAAATAGTCCAATCCATTGCTTTAATCCAGACACTATTAGGGAATTTAGGAAAACCTGGTACGGGAATCATTTACTCGCAAAGTGACTTCAACAAATCCTTTTCAAAATCTCTATTGGATTATATCACTCAAAGTAACGACTCTGAATCGAGTACACGATCAATTCACCTTCTAAAATTAGGAAACCTCCTAAATACTGATAAAATCAAGATTTTATTCATATATAATTTCAATCCAGCGAGTTCTTTGCCTAACCAGTCTCAATTCCGTAAAGGATTGATGCGAAATGATATATTCATCGTTGTACTGGACCAATTTTTAAACGAAACAACTAAATTTGCTGATATAGTTATCCCTGCCAAATTCGATGTGGAAACATACGATCTAGTTACTCCCTATTACTATCCGGGAATTTCACTTATTCAAGCAGGTCCTTGTCCTTATACGGATTGTGTTTCGAATCACGAATTTTTCCAAAATCTGGGTTCAACATTGAATTTACCGATGAAAATAGAAACCAATGAAGATATTTTTAGGAAATGCATAGAACTCTTGCCAGAACGATTAATTAGTGAGTTGGAAAAAAAAGGATATACTTCGATCTTTAAAGGTGGAGAAGTGCCATTTTCAAATCTAAAATTTCCAACCCCCAATAAGAAAATTGACTCGAATGGACCCCATTTTCTTTTCAAATCCCCTATATTGTCCCAATTAACTAACCTTGCTTCCAATCAATTCCTATTAATAACTCCGAATAAAAATAATTATCTTCATTCTCAATTGGGATATTCTGCAACCAACAATAGGGGAATTAGCAACATGATCTTTCTGAATTCGTTCGATTGCAACAAATTGGAAATAATAGATGGAGATTTCGTTGAAGTGAAAAATAATTTTACCAAAGCTAAGTTCAGAGTTTCAATTTCTGAGATGGTTATTTCCAAAACAGCAATTATTTACCATGGGCTATATACTGATTATGAAATTAATGCCAATTATTTTACGAGTGAACACCCGGAAGCTTTGGGAAACTCTGGGGCATACAATTCATCAATTGTTTCCATAATCAGATAATAATAATTAGTTTGTCGAGGAAGTGAGGAGAAGTTTTATACAAATCATTGTTTGAAAAAATATCATTCCTTTTATGGAATCCACCCATAAATTAACCGCAGTCATCCAAATCGTTACAAATAACTATCGAATCATCAAGATTTAAGTAGACAATCTCCCTATTATCATACAATGATTTCGTAAAAATCATTGATGAAAAAAATCAAAGATGGTAATTAAAATGGCAAAAGCTGGCAAAATTTTAGCTCTGTTAGGAGGAATTTTCACCCTAATTGGGACTTTTGTATTGAGTCTGTTTACTACCGGTTCATCCTATTTTTATGGTATTGGTTTATTTATTCCCTTTACAAACTTTACTGGACTTTTCCTAGGTGATTGGGTAAATATCCTCGTAGGAATTGGCGTTGTATTGTATCTGCTTGCGTTTCTGTTAATCCTAATTGGAATCAAAGTTAAAATTCTTGCATTCATAGGTTCCCTCTTTCCCTTGGCAATGGTTGTATTTATTGTCTTAGGTGCTTTTGGTCTCACAGGTCCTTTATTTTATATTGGAAATGTGATCGGTGGGGGTGGTATGACTGCTCTGGTAGATGGATGGGTACCTCTTTCATTTCCCGTACTTTTATTGGGTGAAATTGATTTAGGAACATGGATTATTGGATTAGGTGGATTATTAGCTCTAATCAGCAGTTTTTTGTCTCGAGATGACTATTAAATTAAATTGTGTGTAATAAATTTCCTTTTTCTCTTAATTTATTGTTTTTAATGCATTTCTAGTCCCTTCTATCAATAAAATTCGATAAAAGACTATTAAACAAGGATTTAAATTTCCAATCCAGCTTATTTTACGTATCATATTGTGAGGTGTTCAAAATCATGCAAACAAGCAAATTATTGGCACTAATTGGAGCAGTTCTTTCTATTTTGGGGTCGTTCTTTTTCACTCTTTATACATATGTGAATTCAGTATATGGAGTGGGGGGAATCCTTTCTTTAATCACTGCATTCGGTATTGCAACTAGTTGGGTTGATTATTTGCTAATTATAGTGTTTTTAATTTTCCTATTGGCATGCGTAGCACAAATTTTTGGGATCCAGTCGAGTATCTCAGCCATAATCGGGGGTGCGATAACTGTTGCATTCTGCATTTTCATATTTTTAGGAGTGTTTGGAGTTTTATCCGGATTCACTGATGGAATTGGATTATTGCTGGATCATGCGGATTGGATCTCTGGTGTAATTCCTGTGAATGTTTTCTCATTGAATCCTGGATTAGGAACCTACATTGCTGCAGTAGGTGGTATTCTAACTTTTATTAGCGGTTTCTTGCATCGTGAATAAAATCGAACATATTCGTTATTTTTCATATCTTTAATTTTCTAGACTAAGACTTTTAGGAGCACTCAAACAATACATCTCTCAAAGGTGTTTCATATGGATTTTGGCAAATTGTTATCAATTTTGGGTGGTTTATTGACCACAATTGCGATTTATTTATTGACACTGTTTGCAGTTCTTCCCAATTATTCCTATGCAATAGGAGGATTCATAGCATTTAACTCGGTAATTGTGAATTCTGCAATATATGCAGGTATGCTAGGTGTGGATGTTTGGGTAATTTACTTAATCCTCGGTGGGTATGTGATTTTTACCACTACCGGATTCATGCAGCTTGGTGGTGCCAGAAGCAGAATTTCAGCTTTTATTGGCTCTATTATTCCCCTTGCACTCGGAGTTTTATTGATATTATATTCATTTTTGGGTCTCTTGCCAGTTGTTCCGGGTGCTCTAAATATGTTCCTTGGGGCTTCTTTATGGACGCACTCTATGACGACCTATATTCCATTCCATTATTTTTTGGGTGGTATATATTTAGAACTTGGACTTGGAACATGGATCATGGTTGGTGGGAGTTTACTTACATTCGTTAGTGTATTCATAAAACGAGATCACGAGAAATTTTAATTTTTTCAATTTTTTTCTTTTTTATGCAGGAAATAAGCTTGTTCCATTAATCCCTCAATAATTTTTCCTTCCTTCTCAGTATTTGTCACTGGGATAAACCGTAATCGGGATCCGCTTCCTCTCAAAACATGATCTGGGTCACTTAATTTCGCGCCTTCAAAAAAGAAAAGTTTTACATGGTTTTGTTCGGGTTTTATAGCAAAAATCGCTCGGGGTGCTCCATAGGCGACCCATTTCATTCCAATATGCACTTTTTCTTCTGCTGTCGGGATAATTTTTAAGATGCCTACCCGCAACGCCAAAGCGATCTTCCTTATATTTTCTGGATATTGTTCCAGATATTTCCCAAAATTTCTCGATGTCATCTACTGGTCTCTATTCGGTGTTGAAATTTAAATCATTTTCTATCAGAATAATCACTTTAAGGCCTCAAATGCTTGCTTTAAGTTCTGCATTGCTCGTATAATTATACTTCTTGGTAATCCTAAACTCAGCCTCTGGAATCCTTTCCCATCATCACCAAAAAATTTCCCATCTACTGATATTACTTTTGCTTTATTCAGTAGAAATGAAAATATTTCATCGAAAGGAATACCTGCGTCCCGAAAATCAAGCCAAATTGTCGGTGTGCCCTCTCTTTTCACTACAGAGATACCGACATTCATTTCATTTATACATTTTTCAATATAGGCATAATTTTCATCAAGGTACACCCTAAGCAAATCTGCATATTCCTCACATTCATTATATGCAGCCATTGTTGCCACAATTCCAAACACATTTGGTGCGTACACAAATTTTTTGTTAACTAATCGATAAAAATCCTCCCGGATTTCTGAATTTGTTATATGGTAATTCGAGATTTTCAAGCCCGACAAGTTAAATGTTTTTGTAGGAGCGGTTAAAATGATTGAGTGATCAGCAATAACCTTGGATATCGAGGCAAGTGGAGTGTATAAATGGTTGTTATGGGTTAAATCACTGTGAATTTCATCCGAGACAATTAAGACATTATGTGATACACATAGATCTCCCAGTTTTCGAAGTTCATTTTTAGTCCACACCCGACCGACTGGATTATGGGGATTGCATAAAGCTAGCAATTTTATAGAACAATTTTCGAGGGTTTTTTCCAATAATTCGAAATTTATATAATATTTGGAAGCATCGAGTAAGAGGGAATTTGTTATTAATTTTCTTCCGTACTCTTCCACACCTTCAAAAAATGGTCGGTAAATGGGAGTAAAAACTAATACTTCATCTCCGGGAAATGTAAAATGATTGATGATTTGACGATAACTGTGAATAATTCCGGTTCCGAATTGTAAATCTTCGCGTTTATAGGTTATATTATATCGTTTCCGGAACCAGTTTATCACACTTTCGTAATATTCATTTTTCACCAGTGTATACCCATAGATTCCATGTTCCGCTCTCTTTTTTATAGCATCAATTACTGGTTGAGGGCATTCAAAATCTAACTCAGCATGATTGAAAGGAAGCAAATCCGTGCGATTAAATCGCTCCATCATGTAATCGGGATCCCATTTTATCGTCCAAGTCTTGGTTCGGTCAATCACTTTATCGAATTGTGAAGAACTAAATTTCATACACAAACCATCGAATTGTTTCAAAAAAAAAAGAATTATGCAAGAGTGATCTCATTGCATAGATAAACATCTTGCACCGCATTAAGTATCTTTATACCCTCTGACATAGGTTTTTTGAATGCTTTTCTTCCTAAAATTAATCCCATGCCACCAGATCGTTTATTGATAACAGCTGATGTAACAGCATCTACTAAATCTGAGGAACCAGATTCTCCCCCTGAATTAATCAACCCCGCTCTTCCCATGTAACAATTTGCCACTTGATAGCGGTTCCAATCAATCGGATTATCGGGGGCAAGTTTTTCATAAACTAGCTTGTCAGTTTTAGCAAAGTTTAAATCTAAAAATCCTCGATCCATGGTCGAAATTTTCTGCTTAATCAAGTCTGCTTCAATAGTCGCTCCTAGATGGTTTGCTTGGGAGGAAATATCATTCGATCCATGATAGTCCTTTCCATTCTTGATGTATTCTTCAGAATTTCTTGTATAGCACCACAGAACCGTTACTAATCCCAATTCATGTGCATACTTAAAACTATCGCTGATCTCTTGGATCTGACGCCTACTCTCAAGAGAACCGAAATAAACCGTGGCTCCCACTGCTGCAGCACCCATATCAAATGCCTGTTCAACAGACGCAAACAGCACTTGATCATAATTCAATGGTAAGGTCAACAATTCATTATGGTTGATTTTTACAATAAACGGGATTTTTCGAGCATATCGCCGTGAGATCGAGCCTAATACTCCAAGCGATGAAGCAACCGCACTGCATCCCCCTTCAATAGCAAGTTTGATGATATTTTCGGGATCAAAATACAAAGGATTAGCAGCAAAACTTGCAGAAGCTGTATGTTCTACACCCTGATCTACAGGCAAAATACTAATGTATCCTGTTCCGGCAAGTCTTCCGGTTTGGTTGAATAGACGGTGGAAATTATTCAGTACTCGATTATTTCGATCTGTTTTTTCGCACACTCGATCAATAAAGTCTGGACCGGGTGGATGAATTTGTTCTTTCGGAATGCCTTTGCAAGTATGAGTAAGTAATTTATCAGCATCCGTTCCAAGTAGATTTTTTATATCCTTAAAACTCATTTTTTGTTGCGACATACGGGTAAATTAGGGACTTCACGTTAATTAAATTTTTTATGATGAGGGAAATATTTCTTTTCTTCTTCCATTTTGAATTATAGTAATATATTTTGCTGCAATTAACTTATCAATATGGTATTTTATTTTGTTCCGATGGGGAATCTTCAAATTCCGAGCAATTTCGCTAGAGATCAGACCTGGACTTTCTAAAATTAGCTGGAAGATAGCTTCACGAAGAGGAAAATGAAGAATTCGATCAAAATTCAGGGTCGGGTCCGAATTTACTGGGGAAAAAATCACGTTTTGACCAATTTTTTGTTTACAAATAACACCATAATCTATTAAAATTCCGCAATGCCACCGGAATTGACCGGGGTGGAGATTACATTCCTTCCGTAACGAATTGTACTGAATCCCGGGATTTTGAAGAACATTCTCAATGATATGTTTTCGAAATTCATTATCCATCACTTGTTCATATGATAATCGATGAGAATGATAGCTTTGATCCTGCAGATTTCGGAAATAAGAAACATATTCTTTGACTTCCATTATGGAAAAAAGAGATAATAACAAAGTTGCTAGTCCCAAAAAGAAATAAATACTAAATATTAATGGAGTCATTTCCCCAAGAAAACTTTGTTTATGTTCAATTACCGCTAGAATCAAAGATACAAATAAAAATACTAAAGAGAATATTGATAAAACGAGTTTTAGAACTCGTTGCGGTGAATAGACCAGTGTTGTAGCCCTCCTACACAAAAAAAGGATATCCCAAATTTATCTTTTCTGGAACGGTTTTTGTACATACAATACATAATATAACTAAGAATGAACTCTCCTACTAAACTCGAGATTAATGATCAAATGGTTTTTTTTTCCAGTTCTGAACATATGGAAGAACTTCAAGATAAATGTATTGATATAATTATTACTTCACCACCATATAATAGAGGAAAACACTATTCTATAGACGAAAACGACGAAAATGCCTATAATGATGCAATCCCAGAACAGGAATATTTGAGCTTTTTAAGTCGTGTTTGGAAAGAATGCTATCGAGTAGCTTCAGAATCCGCAGTGTTTTTTCTGAATATTGGAGATTCTGCTAATGATCAAGGCATATCTGAGAAAGTTGCATTGAGTGCGGCTTCTGTAGGATGGATTCGCATTCAAGACATTATATGGGTAAAGTCCATTCATGGAAGGGGACATTATACTCCCTCAGGGAATTCCAGACGCTTCAATAACACTTGGGAACATATTTTCCTGTTCGTAAAGAATAAACGGAAATATAAATTGGATACTAAGGCTGTAGGAATCCCATATGCTGATAAATCTAATATTGGTCGATATGGAAAAGAGGATTTGCGAGATCCCGGCAATGTATTTCATATTGAGTACGAAAAAACAACCGGAAATATCATAAAAAAAGGACATGATGCACCTTTTCCAATCGGTTTACCTTATATGTGTATTAAAGCTGTTCCGAATTCCAAAACGATCTTAGATCCTTTTCTAGGTACGGGAACTACACTTGCTGCTTCCTTCTGCTTGGGGAAAAAAGGTTTTGGATACGAAAAATATCCCCGAATAGACTTGATCTTACAAACAATTCAACATGGGAGTGATTATCGTCCAAAACCCATGATATTAATTCCTCATTACGAAATTACCATAAAAAAATTAGTAGAAATGCTTGAAAAAACTACTCCCAAATTGCTTGCTGATTCTAAAAAAAGTTTACTTGAATTCGAAATTACTCTGGATACACTAAAAAAATTAGGAATTCAATCGGTACTCGTAACTCAATTGGAATCTTATCAAAAAAGTAATAAACTATCATAAGATATCAGTCATGGATTGGATCTTGAACCTGGTGGATCTTAAACACTTTTGAATGAATAGGTAGAACTTCCTCAGTTGAAATGCTAGCAAGTATATGTGATTTTGCTGATGCATGATCAGTTTTGTGAACTGGCATTCCATTAACGAGAATTGTATATATTTCTTGAAAGCTGTAGAATCCTGAATCATCTTGGATGATAATAGTGTCTCCCTTTTGCAGCGAGCCAGAAGACAAGTCTATGATTGCTTGAGAATCTTCAGCTCTGAATTGAATTATTCGCCCAACCATTTTCCGTTTCCATAATGAGGTGTTTCCTTTAGCTCTAAGCTCAATATCGTTGGGATCTGGGGGGGAGAAATAGAATCCCGTGTGAAATCCTCGATTATACACTTTCATTAGTCTGTGGATCCAATCTTGCTTTTTTTCCCGGGTATAACTATTCATTTGGATGGAATCGATGGCTTCTCGGTAGCATTTGGTAGTCTCCGAAATATACAAGGGATCTCGCATTCTTCCTTCAATTTTAAAAGCGGAAATTCCCGAATCAATCAGGAAATCCATATATTCAATCATACACAAATCTTTTGCATTGAAGAATCTGCCTGTGGATGGTTCAAAATCCAATAATTCTCCATCTTCTCCTATGAAACTATAAAAACGACGGCATTGATGTGCACATTTCCCTCGATTTGCGCTGTGTGATTGAGAAAATCCCATTAGTTCCGCACTAAGGTAGCAACGACCGCTAACAGCTGTACACATAGCTCCATGCACAAAACATTCTATTGGACATGAAGTAGTGTTAATAATCTCTTTAATCTGTTCCAAATTTAATTCTCGTGCTAGATTTATGCGAGATGCTCCAATAGATTCAAAATATTGTGCACTAATAACATTAGAGACATTCATTTGAGTTGAAATGTGGAATTTTATCCCTAACTCTTTAGCAAGTTGGATAGATGCAAAGTCGTAACAAATAACAGCATCTACATTACAAACTTTTGCGATTTCCAACACTTTCCGTAATTCCTTTAGTTCATTGCTATACACGACTATATTGGTACAAATATAGAGGAAATCTCCATGATCGTGAACATGTCTTACTAGAGGGGGGATATCTTCCAGTTTAAAATTCCCCGCATGCGCTCTCATGGAGAATTTCGACTGAATCCCAAAATAAACAGAATTAGCATTATCTAATACCTTCAATTTGGGAGCCAATGTTTTCCAATCATTCAAAGGAACAAGCAGTTCTGGTTTTACAGCCATTCTAGGGGATCACTCTGAGCGATGAGTTGTGAAGGATTCATCCATTATGTCATATATGTGGAGAATATCCAATATAAAAAGTAGATGAATCCTGTAGCGAAACCCAATTTCCCAATGCATTTTATTACCCACTTTATCAATTTCCACAAAATAGACGATGTTCTTGGCATCCTATCCATTTTGGATGGAAATGAAGGAAAAGGTTCATGCGGTTCAATTTGATACCAATAAGCTGTGGATTCCCAACGATCTGCAAGTCTATGATTATTATGTCCCCGTTCTATTGTCACTAAAATTTCTTTTTCGAATGATATGGGATCTAAGAGGTGATATCGGTAATATGTGATTTTTCCATTCCAATTGAAACCTCCCGGTTTAATTATTCCATGATAAGGGGCATTGTATTCCGATCTCGGTCCGTAGGCCGTATTTACATAATCTTCTGTTCCTGTTCCGTATAATGTTGGTTCACCACCAACATCATCATCAATGAAGATCATATCATCACCCTCCCCTGGCCAGTTCGCAAGTAGAAGACGTGGCTTATTATCGATATCCAGATGACCCCCTATATATTGCCCTTTTCCTTTTGCATGGAGAATTTTATGGTTTAAGTCATATCCTTTATTTTCTCGGGTATTCCTTCCACCTGTCGCTTGCCATTGGATTTGATTTAATCGTTTTCCCGTATCCCTATCAATTCTTTGATCTTTACTTTTAATCGATTGCAGGAATTGCACATGAAAATATCCCAAAGGTTCATCAGGATCTTCTGGGAATGTGTCGTACTGTTCATAATCTACGTAGAAATACAGTGTTAATTTTCTGTTAAGTTGCGATTCAATCTCAATCGTCGCATGCGTTCGGAATGGCATGGGTAACCAGCAATTGAATCCTTTTCCCATTCGAGGACTCATTTGAAAGGGGACAGATACAAAATTCTTGCACTCCCCGTGCCCCATTCCAAAAAAATCTCCGATAGGAACTTCAACACTGGGATATTTCTCAAAATCCCAATACATGCGGATAATAATGTCACGTAACCACGTTTGTCCCGCTCCGATGACTGACATGGTCATCCATATATGTTTGATGCAAGAAGGACCATCTCTATCAAAAACCACCTTCTTCTCATTAGGCAATATGACTAGAAAATCATTATTTCCACCCGTACGGTCATATGAGGATTCACGTTTTCTTTTAAATATCCGCAACTTAGCAATATCAGAAAGATTCGAACTAAAGGATGAACTCTTCATCATTATAATCACACTACACATACCATATCATATATATAAGAAAAAAAACTTTTGAAAGGCACGAAATGCTCTGTTTTCCTCCTGAATCAATTTCATTTTATCAAGAGAAAATGGTCATGGTATCGATTTAGCTTCACACTAATGTTTTTATGGCTTCTTCTAGTCCATCTATGGATAGGTCAAACATGGGAAAAATCTTTTCTATTACTCCTCGCGTATAAGGTTTCCATCCGGATACGATTTCAGGGTTTAACCACACGCTTTTAGGGCACTTTTCCTTGATGCGGTTTAACCATACAACACCAGGTGTGTAAGTTTCTTCCCATATATGAATACTGCCATAAATATGAGTTAATTCATTTGGTGCCATTGCTGCATCTCCCACTAATATCACCCTCGTCTCAGGATCTAATTTCTTTATGACTTCAGCTGTCAGTTCATGAGTCTCAAGCTCGATATCCCTATAGAGTTTGGTATAGGGAACATTATGAAAGTAAAAATATTTGAATTCCTTAAAATGAGTGGATTTATTTGCAGCTGAAAACAATCGGGACACTATATCCGCAAATGGATCCATAGATCCACCTACATCCATTAGCAGTAACACTTTAAGATTATTTTTCCTTTCCTTGCGAAATATTAAGTCAATTTCCCCGAATTGTTGACACGTCTTGTCTATTGTTTTTTCCAGATCCAATTCCTCTCGATTACTATCTCGGGTCAAATTACGCAATTTTTTCAAGGCAACTTGGTAAGAACGGATATCTATGATGCGATCCGAGCGATAATTTCGGAATTTTCGTTTTTCAGCGATTTTTGTTGCCAGTTGCATTCCCCCATACCCTCCTATCCGAATTCCCCCTGGATGCTCTCCTCCGGCTCCAAATGGAGAAGTCCCTCGAGTTCCTACCATCTGGTCCCCATATTTATGCGGTTCCGTTCCCTGCTCTTCGAGTTTTTTCCGCAATTCCTCTTTCAATTTCTCTATATCCATGGAATACAGTTTTTCGTAAAACTCCCGAGGTACGTCAAATTTAAGTTGTTCCAATTCCTTTTCAATCGCTCGTATTAGATCTTCTAAAATTTCGAGGGGAATTTCTTTATCCTTGAAATATTTGGCAAAAGCTAGATCAAAAGAATCATAGAATTTCTCATCTTTTATTAGAATAGCACGTGCAATATAATAAAATTCCATGGAGGTTCGAATCAGTCTCTTATCTAATGCTTCCATCAATGTCAAATATTCCTTGATTGAAACCGGAATTTTTAATTCACGTAAAAGGAAGTAGAATTCGATAAACATGATTCAGACTCCATAGCATCTGTACATCGGTAAGATTCTATGATATCCCTTTAAATTTTGTTAGATAGTCCATATCTTGTTCTTTTTTGATTAAAGCTCCTAAGAATGGGAATCCCTTTTGTTTCAATTGCTCTTCGTTGATTCCCGATTTAAGTAGCACTAATATCCAATCAATAAGTTCGGACGTACTGGGCTTCTTTTTTAGTTGATTATACTCTCGTAATTCATAGAATTTATCCAATACTGCTTTTAAAATATTTTCTTTAATATCCGGATAATGCACTTTCACGATATCTCGCATCAGTTGCTCATCTGGAAATTCAATGAAATGAAACACACAACGTCGCAAGAATGCATCAGGCAACTCTTTTTCGTTGTTGGATGTAATAATTACAATGGGACGGTGCTTTGCTTTGACTATTTTTTGCAGTTCAGGGATATAGAACTCCATTACATCCAGTTCTTGTAATAAATCATTTGGAAATTCCACATCGGCTTTATCTATCTCATCGATGAGGAGAACTATCTGCTCATCGGAAATAAATGCTTCTCCTAATTGCCCCAATACAATGTAGTCTTCCACCTTATCAACATTTCTTACCTTTGAACCAAATCGGGAATCATTTAACCGTTGAATGGTATCGTATACATAAGATCCATCAATCGCCTTCGAGGTGGATTTGATATTCCAAGTGATTAATCTTAATCCGAGGGAATCGGCGATACTTTTTGCTAGGAGAGTTTTTCCAGTACCGGGTTCTCCTTTAACCAAAAGTGGTCGTCGGAGTGCAATGGCAACATTAACGATGCTCTGAAGGGAATCTCCTGCGATATAGTCATACGAACCGCTATACTTTTCAAATCCCATAACAAAATGATTTCCTCTTTGATAAAATAGTTTGTCCTAACACATTACAAAAATTAAGGAAAAAAGAAGAGGAATAAAACAAGAAATTATGTACTGCGTTTTGGAGAATCTCCAATTAAACGAATGGATTTCTCAGTTCTGAACACATTTCCAAATTGCATAACCCAATATTCGAATCCATATTTGAATTTCGCTCGAGACCATCCCCAAATCGTCAGTAACCAGAAACCCAAGGTAAATACCATAAATATAACGATTTGCCACCAAGTCACCATAAAAGAATCCACTTTACCCCATCCAATAGTAACAGGAGAACTGAATAAGTGATGAAAATTTGTGGCTATAATTGTGTTAATTGGTCCCTCTAACAGGTATAAAGTTAAGGTCACATTTCCCATCTTTCTAAAGAACGTAGTTTTCCGCAGAAAGTTTTCTCTTTTTTGCTCTGTTCCATATTCAACGTAGCGTACAAATCCCAAAAGAATTAAGGTCATCAAGAATAACGAGAAATACAACCACACTCGCGGTAGAACCTCGTAATCAAACAATGCAATGAGGATATCTTCTGATGTGAAAAATAACAATCCTGCAGTGATAAGAAATCCCGCAAGAAACACTAAAATGATGGACAAGAAGATCTTCTTGAAAAATTTATATTCAACTTTAAGAGATAAGAGATATCCAGCAAGTGCTCCAAATATAGAATAGGTACCCATGGGAAAGAAACTCAATTGACCACCAAAAAACCACTTGAGCAAATAGCCCAAGAAATAATACCCTCCTCCTTTCACATATAATTTCTCTACCAATTTTAAATCGATTATGATGTAATCTGATATGGGATTTGCTAATCCCGCAAATAAGAATCCTAATACTAGCAGCACGATGATGTTTCGTTTTACTTTTTTATATCCCTCTTTTCGGAAGAGAAATGCAAATATAATCACAACCATGAATCCGCCTAATGCGATTGCAGGGAGAGAACCAATAGCATATAATTTTTCGGGATCAGGCCATCCAAGTTGACCCAATTCTACGAGTTTTCCAAGAATAGAGCGGTTTAATCCAAATGGTTCAAGATTTGGAAATCCAATGGGAGGAAAGACATTATCAGTAGTTCTATAAAGCAAAGTGGAGCGGAAAGGATCAAAAAGAAACATGAAAAATCCGCTTACAATTATAGGTATCACCGTTTTCCGATATTTTATTCCTTTTTCTACTCGTCTCTTCATGTTGTATACATTTACAATTCCCGAAATATAACTAAATCCTCCTCCCCAAGTTGCCAATATAACTAATGGAGATAAGGTAGCTACCACAGCGATGTGCACAACATCTAACGCTAAACCTTCAGAATACCACACCCCATATATCAATGTATGGAGCACAATTAGAAGGAATATTCCTAAACCCCGTGCAAAATCAATTGATATGATCCTTTTATAGGAATCAGATTTTTCTGAAATTTCCGTTATCATGATGAACACTTTAATGAAATTTTACTAAATTTTTTTGTTATAACTTCAACCGATTCGTTTAATAAAGTTGTGCTTTTAATCACTGGTTTAAAAAAGAATCTCCCATTAATTTGGGTATGATGGATGAACAATTACTGAATCGTGCAATGAAATACTGGTTAGAGACTCCGGAAATCAATTGTGCACAGACCACTTCCGCTAGCCTCCTCGAGTATCATGGATATGACGCTGAAAGTAAAATTCTCCTTCAAGCATTCCGTGTCTACGGAGGAGGATTAAATTGGGGATTAGTTTGTGGAACCATAACAGGAAATATAGGTGCATTAGGATTCCTTGCATCTCAGAATGGTCTAACGAAAGAAAAAACTAAAGAAATTGTATCAGAATTTCTTTCAAAAATGGAATTGAAATTTGGTAAGTTAAACTGCGCAAATCTGATGCAGGAATTTTATCAGGATGGGGATATTAATTTTGATCTACCCGGAAGGCATGAAAAATGCACAGATTTAGTGAAAACTTCATTAGACATAAGCAGTGAATTAATAAAGAAGTTTATGAAGTAAATAGTGACTCTAGTAAAATAATCAACGATTTTTCTCATAGTATTCGCTGATCATCCCATAGAGCATTTTACCACTCTTGCAATGTATAACTTTGTCCAGCTTGGTTCCTATTTCAAATAATGTGATGGTAATTTGACTTTTGCGTTTTTCGCATACATGGTCACCTTTCGTTTCGCTTGGTAGAGAGGAGCCAAGGTTCCCGGTCCTCCGATACAACCATATGGACACGCCATACCCTCAACAAGCAGTGGAGAGATTTTTCCTGATTCAATCTCTTTCAGCATTTGCACGCATCCAGCAAGTGTGTCTGCAGATGTAAAAGAAATATCTACGTCCTGTTTCAGGATTTCTTTAGTTTGAGAAATAATTGCTTCCGCAACACCACCTGCAACAGCAAAACCCCGACCTACCTCAGAAGCATCTTTTAAATCTTCCGTTTCTTCCATTTCCGAGGGATCGATCCCATAAGCTTGAAATAATGCGCCAAGTTCCTCAAATGTCATCACAAAATCCACAAATTCACCTACTTCTGGACTAAAACACTCATTTTTTTTAGCAATACACGGTCCTAAAAACACTACTCGGGCATCAGGATCCATCTTCTTAATCTTTCTGGCAGTTTCAACCATTGGAGTAGAGGATTCACTAATATTGGTAGCTTGATTAGGAGAATTTCTTATGGCTGCTAGCACCCAAGCCGGACAACAGGAAGTCCCGATGAATTTCCGCTTGCTTTTTCCGTTTTCTTTTTTCTGCTTTACCATTTTTGCAAGTTCCTTTGCTTCAATTAATATATCCACGTCGGCACCATACGCTACTTCAACTACTCCCGCAAATCCCAATTCTTTCAATGCTTTTACAATCATTGGTGGCTTTATCAAGGGACCGAATTGTCCTACAAAACTTGGTGCGATTTCGATATACACCGGTCGTTCTCCTCGAAGTGCATACATAATTTGTACAATTTCTGATTTCTCGCCAATTGCACCAAATGGACACGAAATGATACACATTCCACACGAAACACATTTCTGGTAATCGATTTCCGCAAATCCGTCCTTATCTGAGATGATTGCGTTTACTCCGCAGGCTATTGCACAAGGACGTTCCCGGTGAACAATAGCATTGTAAGGACACACTTGTCCGCAGCGTCCGCACCGAATGCATTTCTTCTGATCGATAAATGCTGCATGTTCCCCAATCATAACTGCATCAACGGGGCATATAATGCTACATGGATGAGCCATACATTTTCGGCAGTTGTTCGTTACCCAAAAACTGTCTGTCTCGCATCTCTCACATCCTGCCTTAATTACATTTACGATAGGTATTTCTAGGAATTTTTTATCCGTCATTGCGGGACTTACATCATCAATAATTGGTCCATGAGCACCGAATTCTTTTAAATCCAGACCAAATGCTAAGCGAGTACGTTCTCGAACTATTGCACGTTCTCGAAAAACCGACTCCCGATAGGTGGGAGTATCTTTTGCAATAATATTGTACGGAATTGTTTCGATATATGACGGACTCTTGTTCTCAACTATCATTTTTGCAACTTCCGTGAGAACTTGGCGTCGTACTTCTTTAACAGGTGTAAATATACCCCTTAATTTTTCAAAAATTCCGAGTTTGGGTAGATCTGGCATAATATAACAATAGAAACTATTGCTTAATTTATAAAACTACGCAAAGTAGACACGAGACGTTCTGTGGTCATTCTGGTGTGACATTCTCCATTAATCGAAACAACGGGAGACAAAAATCCGTCATTACAACATTGTAGGCAGTTAACGGGTATAATATCAATTCCATTTTCCCGAAATAGAGAATCAGATTCGACAATATCTAATAATTCTTGTCCTCCCTTCATCGAACAATTCAAACCGCAACAAACTTCTACAATGACTTTTCCCATATAGACTATGTTGTATAATAAGATTTTAAGGAAATCCGATCAAGTTTAGTGAAAATTCTAAATCTTAATAGAGGAATTGCTGATATTAAGGATACATTAGGATAATATGGAAATAATACGGATCAATAAAAGGCGGACTGAAACATGTTTTATTGATAATTATGGAGGAAAAAGAAGATCGCATCGAAGTCGGACGATTTTGGGACGACCTTGAAAAGGAATTAGAACTAGATTCGAATCCCTCTAATAAATTTCTCGTCGAAGATAAGCCAATATTACCAAAATCAACCTATCCGCTGCGGACCATATCTCCTCAAAATAATTCAGAATCAAATTCCATCAAAATAGAACGAAAAACTCCTCTGGATTACATCGTACGTAAAAATCAACAGATAAAAATGAGTCAAGATAAGAATTTGCCAACATATTCGGAATACAATAACAAAATTACTCCACCTGAACGATTGGAACCAACTAAGAACGTTCCTTCCTACTCGACTCTTAGACAACAACAGCAGGAAAACCATCAACAAAATAATCATACTATATATCCCCGTTATCAAATTCCAGAAACCTCTAAATCAAGTCCTCCACCCCCACCAGATGCAAATTATTTACGATCTCAAATGTTGAAAGAACTCCGCTCCCAACAGGAACGAACCCCGATCGATCTGCCAAGAGGACGGTTACAGCCCCCTGTTGTTCCTGTACCCCCCAGTCCCGTTCAATTTTCTCCCCCTAAAACAGAATCCCCCCAAAATACAGGTTACTATTCCGTTTATCATGAAGAACTGAGTTCCCAACCCGAGATTATCAATGAAATTGAACTTCTGCGTTGTATGCAAAAGATCGAAGATCGGACGAAGATCGATGTTCTCTTACAATTATTAGATGGAAATTGGCATTCTGAATCAGAACTGCTACGAATAGCCAAAAAAACGCGAGATTTCATCGGATCGGTTGGCTTTGGAATGTTAATGTGTTCTTTTGAGGATATTATAACAAAATCCTTTTTAATAAAACGAATTGATCCAGGAAATACTTCACTGTTCAAAATCAACGAGAATTATATCGCACTCGCTCGATCAGCGTATTCTCAATATAAAAAGTCTGAAAACTAATCTTTTTTCACACCCTAAGTTCATAGGTTAAAAGCAAGCGGATTTTCTACGAACTACAGCGTAGTCGTAGCATCGAGACTTTCAGAATCCTCACAACGCTACCCAATTTTATGGTAGGAGTTCATAGGGTAAAAAATGGATGGAGTGATGCTACGATTAGCGTCTCGATGCAAACTAAGTTTATTTTTATTTTTGATAGTCGGTAATCAAACCAGCGGATAGGAAATACAGGATTGAGATGATTATTAATCCATAATATCCCAAACCTAAGGCAACGCTGCCTAAATTTATAAAAATTAGCACAGTGAAATACAATAATTCAAGTACTACCGTGAATCCTCCTATTAAAAGAAGTTTCTTGATGGTAGCGGGTTTCTCCTTGTAAGATGCTCCAATAATCCCGCATATTCCCGAGAACAATAATAATATCCATAAAAGGAGAGGAACTATATTATCGAGTGAAAGTTGGACAAATTCAAACCACACATTTCCCCCTTCGACAACTCCCCATATATAATAAAAGATACCGTGTAATTCCACTATGTGAAATCGCATGGAAAATAAACTTCCAATAGGAATGTGTGCAATAAATCCGATAACAAGAGAAATTAAACCCCCGAAGAACGGGAGAAATCGGATAAATTTTCTTTTTGGTTCCATGATCAGCTTTTCCATTAAAGATTGATGTTATGGATTTTTAATGCAATAATTTGCAATAGAATAATGATAATTAGTAAATACATTCCTATGCCTAAACTACTAAATAATTCGGAAATAGTTACTACCAATCCAAGGGTCCCAATTACTAAAATGTCTAATAATATGAACACAAAACTAAGGATTTCCATGATTAGGATAATTACCATCATCTTTCTACCTCCATTTCCTTCGATCCAGCTCCCAATAAACGATAGAATGCATGATACAACCAATACAATTTCAAGAATAAAACCGGAAATCCCCATAACTCCTAACCTCAACCACCAAGTACCATTAGATAAGGCAATATCAAGTATACCCCATGCATATACGGCGGTTATTCCATCTTGAGCAAACATGAGGGGAATACCCGTATAACTAGATAGCCCGATTCCGAAATAGATACCTAGTGGTATCACGGAGAAAAAATTCAGTATCACCAATAATATCCCATTAAGAATTCCTACTTTATTTGCCATGGTTATCCCTTAGTTTCAAGATGTGTATGATTTCCTAGCCAAAATATTCCTATTAAGATTACGTAGTATGTATTCGTGAAAGTGTCAAGAGTAATGGAAGAAAAATATAAAATTTACAAATGATATTCTAGTTTTCAATATGAAACGAAGGAACAAAAATGTCAAATCCGATACCGATGAGGATATAGATGAGGACGATCGTCTACTGTTTGAAACTGCGAAACAAAATGACAAGTCTCATAAATGCGGAACTTACCGACAAAAAAAGATTTTTTCAGAAGAAAAATAAAAGGTTATATATTCTTTTTTTTATTCTGATTAGGAAGTGGATAATCCTGATCGCTGGCTTCCCCCTTTAGGAAGGATATATCCCCAAACTGTATGAGTTTTCCCGATAGGTTTTCCTCATTTAAAGTCAATTCCACCGTGGAAATCCCGCAATTTAACCACCGATTATCGTAAAAGAAGCGTCTATCGATGTTAGTGAGAACCTCTGCAAGACCTGTGATAAAAATCCCACCATGACCAATCAATACCGAGGGTTCACCGGAACTCGTTTCTAAAATCCGTTTTACGCCCGTATAAAATCGTTTAACTAATTCATGCATGTTTTCACCATTGGGGAATCTTCTTTCCGGAGTTCCTTGATACCAAGATCGAGCGATCTCAAAATATTGATTCCATGCTTCTTCAGACGGAGGTGATTTCTCGAGATCTCCGACATTGACCTCTCTTATTTCCTCGATAACTTGAATTGGGAGGTTCTTCTTCTTCGAAATATATCTTGAGGTTTCATAAGCCCGTTTCATGGGAGATGAGAATAGATTCGTAAATTCGATTTCCTTCAGGTAATCCGCAAGCTGAGATGCTTGTTTCTTCCCTTTTTTTGTGAGACTCTTATCCACCAATTTGTGGGAAAATTCCCGAGTCACATTTACGATACTTTCTGCATGACGTATGAAATAAATCAAACCCATGTTTGAATGATGAGATGGACAATAAATAAGGTTTTATAATCAAAAATATAGATTCTATACCATGTCTCAACATAAATGTGAACATCGAACAGAACCCTATCATAAATTTACTTATTCGGAATATCTTGTTATTTTAAGTATCTTAGTGATTTTGGCAACCGTTGGACTATCCTTACTTTGGTTAGGAAAGAATGAAGCATTCTTCGTTCCAAATGAAACTATATATGAAATCTTTAAATTGATAACTTTTCTTGGAGATGAAATGGCTTTTGTGATCCTGTTTTCGTTCATCTATTTTGCATTTGATAAGCGTTTTTCTCGAAGATTAATGATTCCATTTCTGGTAAGTGCTCATATTAATACAGCTCTAAAACTGTTTTTCAAAGATCCAAGACCTCCTTCGAATGGGTATTTCGGAGATCCTGCTACAGGTTATGGATTACCGAGTGGTCATACACAGAGTTCGGTAGCTTTTTACGGATTCGCATTTCATCAATTTAAAGATTATGAGAAAAAAGGACGCATTGCGGTTAGAATTATTTCATTTCTTCTTTTAGTGTTAGTTCCTGTTTCGAGATTAATCTTAGGTGTCCATGATCTTCAAGATGTGCTATTTGGTTATTTATTTGGATATGGAATTTTACTCATCTATTTCATGCTAGAACCGTGGTTGCTATCATTGAAAACAAAGCTACCAGTGATCGTTAAAATTCTAGTGGGTATAATCGGAAGCATGGGTGTTTGGGTAGCTAGCGTCTTTCTCTTTCCTGAGGATGCATATGAATTCGGGTTAACTTGCGGTGTTTTATTAGGTTTCTCGATTGCATTTCCTCTTGAAGAAAAATATGTACGATATGATCCCAAAAAAATGGCAACTTGGCAACGAATTGTGTATGGTCTTATCGGAGTAATCATCACTGTTGGATTGTATTTAGGACTAGACTTCTTATTTGATCTAATACCGTTAATTGAATTAGATTATATATTCCGGTTAGTGAAATATTTTGTGCTGTCCATAATTGTAGCATTAGTTGTACCTTTCATATTTACTCTGATAACCAAACGAAAAGAATAATCATTTTTTTTCTAATTTTTTTTGATATTTCCGACATGCATTATCGATTATTTTTTCGAATTCCAGATAATCAGCTAGTAGCTGTTTTCCAGCAGGTGTAAGAGTAGTTTTTCCTCCTCCTTTCCCTCCAGAAGTGGTTTCAACTGGACTTAAACCCCCAATATGGTTTTTTATTTTCTGCAGCATACCCCATGCTTTTCGATACGAAAGTCTATTTGCGAGTAGTTCCGTTGCTTTGGATATATTATGGGTTTCATCTATTGCCTTCAGCAAGTCCGCACCTCCCCTCCCGATGACATAATCCCCTTTAGTGTTAGAAAGCCATAATTTATATCCAATTTGGAGTTGTATTTCGTACATTATCCTGACCTATTCTTCTGAATTCCTAAATAAAAAGTTTAAATATTTTTCTAGAAATATAGCGTTATGCATCAATTTGCATATCGAAAACTTAAGGTTTGATTTCAATGGCAAAACCAAAACCTCAACTAATATTTGGAGTGGTTATTGGTACTCTGGTGGTTGCTGCAGGGGTACTGGTACCATGGTATTTTTTTGTCTATAAGAATAATCCCTATCCCACATGGGATTTAGAATTTTTTGGGGATACAGTAGTACAAAGTGTAAATGTTACCTATGGTGATATACGAGATAAATTGGTTGCGTTTGATTACTCCTTTAATTATACGAGATGGTGGAGTCCTGATGGCTACTTATCAGAGATTCGTAATTATACGGGGATCCCCTTGTGGGATTTGATTGAGTATTCAGGAGTAAATTATGGAAGTGCGAACGCACTTCGATTCGTGGCAGCTGATGATTATACAAGCGCCATTCTTTCCTTAGATGTTGTGGAAAATAATAAATCCCTCATCATCGTGTGTTATGAGGAGGAAGGGGAACTATTGACAGGACCTGAAGATGCCGGGGATGGATACCTCATGAGTGCTGTAAACTACTCAATTAATGAAAACATTAAAAGCAGCCAATATACTCTAAAATGGCTTATTGGAATAGAATTTTTGGTGGATTGGGATGTAACTCTTTTTGGAGACACATATGTTGAGGAAAATAAAACCATTTCCTACTATGATATTGTACATTCTCCGGAATTAGATAGGTATGAAAATGTTCTCATAAATTATACAAAACTTGGAATTTCATCTGAATTACTAAATGTATCGGGTGTAAGCCTTTGGAGCATAATCCAATATACAGAAGTTAACTATACGACTGCAAGCGGTGTCAATTTTACAGCATCTGACTGGAATTCCTATACTGTTTCTTTGGATTGGGTGGAGAATAATGCCTCTAAAGTGCTAATTGTCTATGCACTAAATGGGGAACTATTGAATCCGGATTCGGATGGGTTCTTGATTTCTCTTGTGGATTACACACTAACTGTAGGGACGTCGAGTAGCAAATTCAAAGCGAAGTTTTTGAGCGGTATTGAATTTACAATGTTTCTGTAACTCTTCTCCATAAAAAGACCCTAGAGGATACGAATGGATAAAAAAAACAGACGAAGAATACTACTCATTACCCTTTTTTTTCTCATTCTTGTCTCTATTCCCATTCCCCTTATTATTTATAATCTGATGACCCGCAATCCCGATTTATACGTTATCAGATTAGAAGGGAATGTATCAGAAGTGATAACATTTTCCTATGAAGATATCGTCGATGGCACGTATGGAATTATTGATGATCAAGAATTTGAATTTCTAAACCAATATGGTACCAGATACACTGTAACATATACTGGAGTTAGTGTATGGGCTTTACTGGATTATGCTCAAGTTCATTACCCAAATTCCACCGGGCTGTACTTCAAATCCTACGATAATTTTGTTACTGAGCTGTTGTCTCTGGAGGATATCAAGACATACTCTGAGCTAATTATTATTGCCTTTAAGATTGGAAACAAAGTTTTAAAATACACGGATGAGGATGGTGGTCCAATGCGTTCGATTGTTAACCTAAGTGTTACTGAACCCGAATACAACAGCCAGTATTGGGCTAAGTATGTTAATACAATAATTGTTATCTAAACGGAGAATAGATGTAATGATAAAAAAAAGAATGGACGATGATCTGGAAGAACAAAAAGCATCAGTTTCTGAGGGATATACGGATACTTCCGAATATATTCGTAAAAACACTATTATGGGATTACTAACCGTTCGAGATTTACTATATTCTTCCGTTCTGGGTATTATGGGGGGATTCATCTCCTCCCTAGTTCCATTTAGCTTGCTGATGAAAGTGATTTATCCTTTCGTAGGGGGATCCCAATTATTGGGAGGGCATCACTTGATTTGGATGAGTATTGCCTATGGAACTACAAAAAAAAAATCCAGCATAGTGATTACAGCATTTTTAAAAGGAATTATTGAGTTTTTATTAGGAGACTCGTTAGGAGCCTTCATTATCGCAATTAATTTGTTTGAAGGGATCTCACTTATCGCTGGATTTTACTTAGTAGAATGGATTGGCGAATATAAGACAAATTTTGGATGGGCATTGGCTGGTGGTATCGGAAATGTGACTCAAGCACCCTTATTTTGGGGATTAGCGGGACGCTATTCTATTTTTCATTGGTCTTTAGCAGTAATTACCTTTATATTTGCATTTCTTTCGGGATGTTTCATTACAGGTTTTCTCGGACGCCAAATAACTATATCTATAAAACGTGCCTTGGGAGAACTTCCATGAATAATATGTTAAATGGCAATCTCGTTGAATTTCAAGATTTTTCCTTTCGATACCCACAAAGTGAGGAGGATATTATACATAATGCTTCATTTCATATTCGCAAGGGCACAATCAATCTTTTATATGGACTTTCAGGATCAGGAAAAAGCACCTTATGTTATGCAATGACTGGTCTAATTCCGTGGTCTATCCGGGGTTTCATAAAAGGAGATGTAATTGTTATAGGAAAAAATACCAAGGATGTTAGACCAAATCAATTTGCGGGAGAAATTGGATATTTAATGCAAAATCCAGACAGCCAATTCGCCACTTTGAATGTATATGATGAATTAATTTTCGCTGCTGAAAATATCCAAGTACCACACGACGAAATTGAAATCCGTCTTAAGAATATTGTTAAACTATTAGATTTGGAATCCTATCTGCCACGAGCTGTCACTCAATTAAGTAGTGGAGAAAAACAAAGAGTAGTTCTTGGTTCAATCCTTATGATGAATCCAGAGCTACTCATCTTGGATGAACCACTTTCTTTTCTTGATTTTCCAAATCGTTTGAAGTTATTATATTATTTGCGAAAAATGCCAAGCTTATTTCCTACGATGGGTATAATTCTTGCTGAACATAGAATTAATGATGTTATTCCGTTTGCACATAATTTTTTTGAAATTATAAACGGTGAAATTCATCAATACAGCACGATTCCCCCTGAAGTTTGTAACCAAGACCCAAAAAGATATTCAGTAATCTCTAATACTTCATTTTCTTATAGGGATTTGATTTCGTATTATGGTTTCCAAGAGAATAATCATGAGTTTTATCCCCCTCTTCAATCCCCCCTGCTTGAATTTAACGAAGTATCCTTTCAATACACCCAAGACTTAGGAAAATTTCATGAAACCCAAGTAAATGTTCTGCAAAATATTTCTTTTCAAGTATTTCCCGGGGAGATTGTTACAATTGTGGGTCCAAATGGTATCGGAAAAACAACTCTTCTGTATTTAATTGCAGGGATATTAGAACCGCATCAAGGTGAAATAACATATCATAAGTCAACACAAAAATTATCACTACAGAAATGGAATCCCAAGGTAAGAAACAAAATTAGTTCGAAAAACATTAAAACATTGTCATATGGAGATTATGCCAAGAGCATTGGATTGATATTTCAAAATCCTGAATCTCAATTGTTAAAAAATACGATCCAAAAGGAGATTGAATTTGGTCCTAAGAATTTTAAACTCTATCCTTTATTAGACCCAAAGAAATTAAGTGAATTATTAAGATTTATTTTTCCAGATACTGCCAATCCCGAAAACTGTAAAGATCGTAATCCTTTCACCCTTTCATGGGGTGAAAAACGCAGGTTGAATCTTGCCTCCCTTTTTTCCTATTCTCCCTCAATTTATTTATTTGATGAACCTTTTACTGGACAAGATTTTCACACAAGAACTGCTCTCCTTCAAATTATAAAAACTATTTCGGCAGAATCAGGATTAGTAATAATATCCAGCCATGATGATGATGTATTGCCGATTAGTGATCGGATATTTTTACTAGACAAGCTAGGTCTTCGTATATTTGGAAAAAGGGAGGAGGATTCACCATAAAAGGTATGAAAAATCAACAAATTGTGGATTATGTATCCAATTTTCGACCAGGAACATCCCTCTTCCACAAATTGCATCCCGTTCCTAAAATAACTTGGTTTATTCTCTTAACATACGTCGTGCTTATTCAATCAAGTTTACTCATTTTGGGGGGATTATATATTGTTATTATATTCATATCTCTCAGTGCAGGGATTTCGTTAAAGAGTTTACTCTCTCGTTTGAGATGGATTATAGTTATTATCGTTTTTACTGTTGTGATCAATATTTTATTTAATGCACAAACTCAAGCACAAGAAGAGGTGTTATTTTACTTAGGAACCCCAAACCTCCCGATTCGCCGATTAGCAGTTTATTATGCGCTTAGAATTGCTATGTGGATCTTAATTTTAAGTAATTGTGGCATCATTTTTTTACAAACAACTTCTCCGAAAGATGTAATTTATGGATTACGTTCCCTCGGAACGCCATATAAATTTGCATATGCTTTGATGATAGGAATGCGGTATATTCCCTTAATTCAAGACAATACTACGTCGGTGGTTATTGCACAAAAAGCTCGGGGATTAGAGCGATCAAATGTGAAAACCATACGAATAGCCTGGGATTTGATCCGGGATCGATTAACTACTTCCTTAATCTTAATTTTCAAGCAAGTAAAGATCACCGCTAATTCCTTAGAATTACGAGGTTATGGAAAATTCAAAACTCGAACCGACCTATATCATATTTCATGGCATATTCGAGATGCAGTTTTTCTTCTCCTATTTTTTTCAAGTGTTCTATTTCTTTCCCTGTATCGATTCGGAGCATTACCATTCATTCCTCCTATACCATCGATTTATCAACTGTTTTGGTTATAAACTACAAATCCGAAATCTTTTTCATTAATGGAAAAATAGTGCACTCACCCATAGTGATGATTCACTATGTTGATATTGGACGTTTCGGTTCAGACAAAACTCATTAAATGACTAGTCTGAAGCGGGAGCGTACTATAACGAGAAGATGCTAATATGGCACGTATGCATTCACGAAAGAAAGGTAAAAGTGGATCTAAACGACCCAGCAGAATTATCAAACCAGAATGGCTGGAGACCTCTGGTGAACAAGTAGTAGATCTAATTGTTCAGCTTGCAAAAAAAGGAGAAACCGCTAGCACAATTGGATTAATTCTACGGGATAGTTATGGGATTCCACTAGTAAAAGCCGTGACCGGGAAAACTATTTCCCAGATATTAAAGGACAATAAAATTACTACCCCGCTGCCGGAAGATTTAACCGCTCTTGTCAAACGAGCACTGAAAGTTCGAAAGCATTTGGAAGAGAACAAAAAAGACCTTGAAGGAACCAAGGGACTTCACCGGATTGAGTCCAAAATCTACCGCTTGGTTAAATATTACAAACAAAAAGGAGTATTGGAATCAGACTTTAAATACCGACCTGATAAAGTCGCAATTTTGATACGTTAAAGGAGATAGATGAATATGAGTGCAAAATCTAAGAAAGGACGAGCCCGACGAAAAGTAGTGGATCCATGGAAACTAAAAAACTGGTACGAAATATATGCTCCGAAAAGTTTCAAGGAGGCATATCTTGGTCAAATTCCATCTGGTGCGGAAGATTATCTGATAGGAAGAACCGTAGAAGTGCTATTATATGATATTACGAAAAATTTCAAACATACCCACATCAAGCTAAAGTTTCGAATTGTAGGAGTAGCTGGAAATCGATGCGAAACCATTTTCATTGGGCATGAACTTACGCGAGATTTCATCCGGGCATTAATCCATAGAGGTTCCACCAGGATTGATGGGATTTTTAATTTTAAAACTGCAGATGGATTTGTATACCGAGTTAGTACATTTGTGGTTACAAGGAGACGAGCTAAAGGGAGCCAGCAAAATACAATGCGCAAAATAATCTACAAGGTGCTTGATGAGTTTGCTAAAAGCTCAAACCATGGAAAATTTGTGCGGGGAATTGTATATGGTCAATATGCCGAGAACCTCTCAAACATTGCTCGTACCATTTATCCACTTCGAGAATGCCAGGTTCGGAAAACAAAACTGGTGACCTATCCCGAAGGAGCACATGATGAGGATTACGATGAAGAAACCGAAGTATTTGAGAAAAAAACAGTTGAATTAAAACCACATGGAAAACAAATCAAGAAGAAATTGAAGAAGAAAGAGCAAGAAGGCGAAGAAGGCACGGATTCCGGTCCTAAAGCTGAAGAAGAAATAGCTGAAGCCCAAGATTTGTTTGAAGACAAAGAGAATTCTCAATAAGCTTAAGATTTAATCAATTTTATTTTCTTTTTCCCACCTTATTTAGTCATTTCTACGCATACATTCGTATCAGATTGTAATATTTGTTCGATTTTTTCACGAAATATTTCATATTGCATCGTATCAGAGTCTCTTTTTATGTTTCCAAACATTTTTCGAAATTCGCACCCAATTTCATTTGCTTTTGTTTGCAAAGTATCTACACAATCCACACAATCGAACATCATTATGACGTTGATAGCATTGTCTCCCCTATCCCCATAATCAATAATAAAATGATGTTCCTCAGTTGAGATCTGCTTTAAATTTCCCAATTTCAATTCATGGATAATCGATTGAAAAGCGCTGAGAAATCCTTGAAAAAGTTCTTCATGGGAGGGATCAATAATAACGGTTTCTCCCTTATATTGAAACAAACCTAATCCCGATTTCCTATCTTGAATTAAAATGAGATCAATCATGATGAATTTCCCTTGATATGTACTCTGTAAGTCAACCACTTCAAATAGCTTTGTTCGAATACAATATAAAAAATAGATTAACTTTGATCTTTTCTTTTCTCATTAACGCATTTGGGTTTAACATAAAATATAGTATCAGAAGGAATATCCCGATCTACGATAGTTCCTGGACCGATACTTGCATTGGATCCGATTTTTCTCCCCACCATCACCATCGAATTAATCCCCAATTGCACATTATCCCCGACAACCGTTCCCAATTTTTTCAGACCAGTTTTTATCGATTCCTCTTTTATATTCATAGATATTTCATTTTTGTCTAAGCGAACATTACTTACAATTGCACCTGCTCCAAAATTGACATTCTCTCCGATAATCGAATCCCCCACGTAGGATAGATGAGAAATATGAGTTCTGGCAAAAACAACGCTGTTTTTAATTTCACTGGAGTTACCTACTCGTACATTATTTCCAAGGGATGTATATGGTCGCAGGTATGAATTAGGACCAATTATGCAATTTTCTCCAATAAAAACAGGACCCTCGATATAAGTACCTGATTTAATGATAGTACCAACCCCTACGATGATATTTCCTTTGATATAGACACCAGGTTCTATGATCCCCTTAATTTCACCGAATTTTTTATCTAAAAAAAAACTGTTTGCATTCAAAATATCCCATGGTCGTCCAATGTCGTTCCAATATAAGTCTGATATATCCAATACACGAATTTTGTTGCCCATTTTAAGGAAAAGGTCCATGGAATCGGTTAGTTCAAATTCATCTCGCTTTGATTTTTCGGTCTTTTCGATTGCTCGAAAGATTTCTGGTGTGAATAGATACACTCCAGCATTAATCAAATTACCATGGGAATGATCGATTGGTTTTTCCACGATTTTTCTGATATATCCCCTATCATCACACTCAACCACTCCAAATTTAGTGGGATCCTTTACTGTTTTGCACGCTAGAGCATTTTTTTCTTTTCTTGCCACTTCCACCATTTGTACATATACTTGAGAATCCATTAGGAGATCTCCATAAATCAACAAAAATGAATCATTCGAAACGAACTTTTCTGCCAGTCTAGTTGCATGCGCAGTTCCGAGATACTCTTTTTGCTCGGTATAACTAATCCGAACTCCCCATTTCTCCCCGTTTTGAAAATAATCCAAAATTTGGTCCTTTTTATATCCTACGATCAGCAATATTTCCTTAATTTTGCATTCTTGTAATGATTCAATAGTGTATTCTAAAATTGGCTTACCTGCAATCGGGATCAAATGCTTCGGTCGGGTTTCTGTAAGAGGGGATAATCGTATCCCCGCACCCGCCGCGAGAATTACAGCTTTTCTGACTACCATTTCTATCATCCGAAGATCAAGTTCAATATTTCAATAGTGATATTCCTTTAATTACTTTCTATGTGCGCGAGTGAAACTGTCTTGGTTTTATATAAAAAAGTAAACCAATTTAGGTTAATTTGCTCCTTAATACTATAAGAATCTTGCAATATTGTAAAGAAACAAAATGTGATGATTGTTGGCTGAAGAAGAAACTACAATTAAAATGAAAATATGCCTTCTAGGAGATGGTGGGGTTGGAAAAACGTCTCTTGTATATAGATTCATACAGAATCGATTTTCAACCGACTTCAAATCTACTTTAGGGGTCAATTTGCTTAAACACGAAGTAGTGATCGATAATCTTCGAATCACAGCTCAGATCTGGGATCTTGGAGGGCAGGATAAATATGAGGGCTTACGAAAATTATATCTAGATGGATCTCAAGGAGCACTTTTAGTATTCGACAAAACCAATAAATCCTCATTTAATAATCTTGAAAAATGGGTTAAATCGTTCCGAGACCTAAGAGGAAATAAGCCCGTATTGCTTATCGGCAATAAATTAGACTTAAAGGAGTTTATTGTTATTGATGATACTGTTGCAAAAACCTATTCGGACTCCCATGGGTTAGAATATATCTCAACAAGTGCAAAAACCGGGGAGAAAGTGGAATCTGCGTTTAAATCCCTCATAAAAGCAATCCTCGAGAAAAACCCTCCGTAGATTTTTTATCTATCAAGTCTTATTTTCATCATTTTGCAAAAAAGACAATTTCTGATTTGTATATTATATCCCGGGATTGGAGAGGGTCTTTCCAATTAATTTTTTGCCAAGAAATCAGTTGTCTAAGGATCTCAAACAACCAATCAACAGTTAAAGCATAATTAATGAGACCCCAAATCAGAATAAGTACAATCCAGAACACTAATACGACAAATCCAGTAATAAATGAATTTCCCATACTAAGATGACCACCATTACTCACAAAATTCGTCCCAGCTCCGAATACTTGGGAGATGAATGTTAAAAACCGTCGGGGGAAAAAATCCAGTGATTGAAAGGTAAAAATCGTAAGTGACAATATACCTGCTTTACGAATGGTTTTTGTATATTTTGTAAGTTTTTGGGCTTTTTTTGAGAAATCAAATATCCATAAAAAACTGGTTATTACCCAAAGTTGAGTTCCTGTGTCTAAATATAAGAACCAATCGTTAGGAATGATACCGAAATTTACCGAAAAATTATCCTTAAATGCTCCAACAAGCATAGCAACGAAAATAAATGCCAATCCACTGGAATATCCGACAATTAATGTTTTTTTCTTGGTTATATGGTTATAAGTTAAGAAGAGACCGATTGCACACCCAATGAAAAAAGATGCCATATACGGAAACAATGGTTCTTGTTCACCGATAAGAATCGCTAGAGCCATCCATAACATTCTATCTCTGGGATTATCAAGTGCAACATACTGTTGCCACGGAAACCTATCCAATATTCCATGAATAACGTAATTCTTTAACCCAAACACGACAAACGTTAAATATAGAAACATTGCGACAGTTAACCAAATTTTATTAGGTTCTTTCCCAATCACATAAAGATATTGGATAATGGATGAAATAAATAAGGATACCGCAATTGTCTGTACCGCATCAGAGAATTGTAGTCCAGCCAAATTCCAGACTGAAGATCCAGTTCCACCTTGAAATACATAATATAAGCCATAATAGGGATTCCAAAATACTTGGATAAATATTCCATGAAAAAATAATAAGATCGACCAACATAATCTACGTACGAGTAGTATGTGTGGAGATGTTCCTTTTTCAACTGCTTTCTGGAAACTATATGCACTTCCTGCACCAGAAATCATCAAAAAAAGCCCCCTCCAAGAAGCAAAATACATTATCAAACCAACGGGAAGAAAGATATACCATGGTTGATTCCAAATATCGCCCACAACTGTGTAATGGCCAACCTTCTCTACCGCATGCATAAATACTAAACCTAGCATCGCAATTCCGCGTAAAATATCCAAAGCCTGAATTCGTTTCATGGCCTCACCCAACTCATATACCAAGTATCTTATGAGAGAATATATAAAAAGATAAAAAATGAAAATAAAAATTCCTAGAGAAAAGTGAATTCTTCGTCAAAATCGCCAGATTCGAAATCATTTTCTTCTTTAGTGACTCCTTGCGCTCTAACCTCGACAGATAACTTCTGCACTGCTTCTGCAACAATTTCCTTCGTTTTTCCGCCAGTACAAACGATGCGACCAGTTGAGAAAATCAAAAATACAGTTTTTGGATCTTGCATCCTATAAATTAAACCGGGAAAAACTTCTGGTTCATACATTGCGAATTCCATCACGACAGCTGCTAAATTGAGATCAATACTGGTATGAAGGTCTCCCGAAGCAACTATGTTCTGGATGGTTATGATCGGATTTGAAACTTCAATCTTCGCTTTTTTAATACGGCGAATTACCTTTTGTACAACTCCTTCTGCTTCATCCGCACGTCGCATCCCTGTAACAACCATTTTTCCCGTACTAAATACCAAAATGGTGGCTTTTGGTTTATCAATTCGCATAACCAAACCAGGAAATCGCTCTGGATTATATTCCACATCAGCGTAGCGCCGAGCAATTATATTAAGATCGATTTTTTCTACAATATCCAACGTTACAGTGGCGACAACATTTTCAATTTTATAAGTTGCTTCAGGAATTGGTTCATTCTCTTCGGACATATCTTTATTCTCCTCTCGGAATACGATAGTAATGTAAATCCACTAGCCTAATGGTAATTGTAGGTTTTGAATAAGAAAGTTAGTGGGGGATTTATAAACTATTTAAAGAATCCTTTATAAAGAATCCTTTATAAACCCTTTTTTTCGTGAAAATTCTATTGACTTACTGCAGTATTGATAACGATATCTCCATGCACAAAGAATTTAAATTTTAAAAGAATAAAATGAAGTTGTCCCATCTTGCGTAATCGTAAATATGCGAATGAATCTTAATTATTTTGTAAAAGTCCAAATTTGTGGGTATAAGCCATTAGGACCAGTTAATAAATCTCCATTTGGATAATGGGCACTAATCGTACAAGTGACTCCATGATTTGTAAATTCGATTTTCATATAATGTAATGCCTGTTCTCCATATTGATATCCATATATCCCATTATCCGTGGAGTAGGATTCTAATTGAGGTAAATGATAGTATAGTTCATCATTCTCGGATGCTGAATAGATTTTATGTATATTTGATTCAATATACCTACTGGCATTCCAAGGATTTCGAACAATGGGAATATATTGATATTGCAGGGCTGAAATATTATAGAAATAACGCAGATCAGTCCATGGTTGGTGTGTTAACACTCCATAATCTACTTCTAAATGAGCTCCTCCTCCCCCCGAACACCAATAATGTGTTTCATTCCCAGAAGGTAGATCAGTATCATAGTAGAGTAATCCACTTTCTCCATAAGTATAGTTCCAGTGTTCATAATGATGATCGTGACCAAAAAATACCCCATCTATATCGTACTTATCAGCTAATGGCACCATCCACGATTGGAGATCCCAATTTTGACCCGACGTCCCCGTAGTCAGTATAGTGCGGTGGAAACTGATAAAAATCCACTTTTGACCTCGAGATTTTGCATCGATAATGTCTTCTTCCACCCAAACCTTTTGTGATGATGTCATTTGATAATTTCCAGCATCAAAATTGTCCACATTAATAAAATGAGCATTTCCATAGTCAAATGAGTAATACAATCCTTGAGAAGCCGCGTAATCATATGGAAATAACATTCTAGTATTCACATCTCCACCACCTGAATAGTCATGGTTCCCTACAGCTATTTGGAATGGTGCATTTGCCGCATACAATGGAAAATTCTTCAAAGTGAAATGCCAGATTTGAGCCATGTCTCCACTAGATGCCAAATCTCCTAATTGTATAACAAAATTTGGATTTTCAGCGGCAATCCCTCGAGCCACCATTTTCCCAGTTCGTAATGTGTCAATCCAGGTCGGTTGCATATCTCCAACTAGAACTACCTTAAAGTCTCCATCACTGGATGGTGCAGTCGTAAAGGAAAATATGTCAGAATCATGATCTGCAACGAAATTTTTATAAATTTTGTAATAATATTTTGTATTTGGGGTGAGATCAGATAAATACAGATGATGAAGATGACTGAATGCTTCATTGGAACTGATTCTCACTAAGTTTTCTGGTGAGATGCCAAATAGAATCTCAGTTTTAGATATTATACTAGTTAACCATGATATGACCATTTCTGTTTTCGGATCAGCTCCAAATGATACATATGGACCGTCATTCCAGAAATATAACTCATCCACATGAAAAACGGGGCCAAAGGCTAATGTTCCATATTCTCCAATGGGTAAAGTGATCATTGACACAAGTCCAATCGTAAAGATAATTCTTTTTGGAATATTCAGTCTAACAGAGATATTGCGAATTACAAGGATTCCCAAAAAAACAAATAATCCCCCTATCCCAATACATAAAATTGAGAACAATGATATAATTAGTGGAAATACTGTTCTTATACGAGTCAAAAGCACAAAATATACGAAGCTACCAAAAAAAACAAGAGAAATTAAGAAAGAAAATCCTATAAGGAGTTTATTACGAGTTTGTAAGGCGATCATAATGACATCCAATTTGGTTCAATTACTTGTTCTTTTTATTTTCCTTGAATATTTCACGTTGAACTAGATATCTAAGGATTTCGCTTGTTCCTCCTCCAATCTCCATCAGTTTTGCATCTCGATAATAACGCTCGACTTTATTCTCTTTTTCGTAACCACTTCCTCCCAGAATCTGAATTGCATGATCACACACACTGACTGCCATTTTTGTTGCGAAAATTTTTGCCATTGCAGCTTCTTTGCTGATTGTTTTTCCTTTATCATATAGTCTAGCCGAATGAAGAGTCAAGAGTCGTGCGGCTTCAAAATCCGTGGCCATGTCTGCGATTTTAAAATTTACACCCTCAAAGTATCGGATAGGTTGGTCAAACTGTACTCTAGTGGCTGCACGCTCAACAGCTCTTTCCAAAGCGGGGCGTGCGTATCCTAATGCTTCTGCTGCGATCGCAACTCTCTCGGAATCCAACTCATCCATACAGATTGTAAAACCTTCCCCAATGTTTCCCAAGATGTTTTCTTTTGGTATGAAGATATCGTCGAATTTCAATTCGGAGACCCGAGCTCCATTCATTCCCATGAGATCCAAATCTTTAACAACGGAAAATCCAGGCATGGTTTTTTCCACGATAAAAGCTGACATGCCTTGTTTGGCATGCACTGAGGAATCAGTGACTGCAAAAACACACAGAAAATCCGCTTGACTACCATTTGTAATATATTTCTTGTGTCCATTCAACACATATCCCTCGTTTTTCGGTTCTGCGTGTGTCTCCATTCCAGCAACATCTGAGCCCACATTTGGTTCCGTAATCCCTAAAGCTCCAATCTTTTCTCCCCTAATAACTGGTTTAAGGTATTTTTCTTTCTGCTTATCTGTACCAAATCGCGAGATCGGTTTGCCATACAATGTTGCAGAAGCCATACGTGCCATATCTAAGCCTGCACATACTGCAGAAACCTCCTCTGCAACGATCGTCTCATATACTAATCCTCGTCCGGCATATTTCCCCACTCCTATTTCTTTTGGATGATGAACAGACATCAATCCTACTTGCCCGATTTTCAACAAGATATCTCGGGGGTACTGGTTCTCCTTTTGGATTTTATCCTCGTGAGGAACGATTTCTTTTTCGCAAAATTTACGGACATAAGCGCGAAATTCCCGTTCTTCATTTGTATACATCAAATATTCATCTGCTCCCATTCGCAACACCACGCATTTTTAACAAGATGACATAGTTGGGAGGGTTTAAAAAAGATTGGATTATGTATCCTAATAATATCTTAAATAGGTAGATTTCGGTATTATCTACCGGATCTTCGCTCAATTTTATTCATTACGAATTTGTATATCATGAAAATTAATTGAGAATCCTCATTTGTGGGGATTTTCTGCTCCATGCAATATTTCTTCAAAGCCTTGATTGATACCATGTCCAGTAATATCATTTGTGAATGCTCTGTGTTCTTTTTGGTTATAATATGAAATGAATTACTTCTATTGTATTGAATCGACTCAATGTCTTTGAGGTTTATAGTATCTCTGATTTGCTCCTTTCTGTTTAAAAATTCAAGACTTTTCGGATTAAGGATAACAAATCGATGTTGGAAAATAAGTTTGATAAACGGTAATCCTGCAATCAAGCATGTAATCATCAAAATCACCCATAAATATTGCAGATAACCCCATTTTGGAATCCTTTGTGATAAACCTGTCCAACGATTATCTATGAATCGTTCTATAATCACATCAGTCAGATAATTCCAAATTCCAATATACTTCTGTAAATCCAAAGCTTGTAGACTCCTTAAAGCTGCGATTTTCTCTGTAATATTATTCTGGATCACTCTTGTACAAATGATTAAGGCAACAAATCCAAGGGACATAACCAAAAATGTGAGATACATCCAGAAATTTATTCCTAATTTCGTTCGAAGTCTATTCGGATCCACCTCTTCTGCTTTTTCTTCCTCTTCCTTACCTTTTTTCTTTCTTCGGAATAAATTTAAGAATTTATCGAAGATTCCAGCAAAGAATTCGACAAATTTATCCCACGCTCTTCGAATTTTACTTTTGCCCTTATCTTCGTCCCATTCTCCTTCCTCCTCTTCTTCATCCCATTCTATCATATGTCCAAATTTTTCCCCTAGTTTTGGGAACATGGTTATCAAATCTTCATCGTTGCGCCATTCATGTCCCTGTGGTTTTTTGGGTTTTTGTTGGTGTTCTATAAGTTCTGCTGGGATTATGACACTGGATCTTCCATCGATAGATTTATCTAATCGGTCTAATGAGCGTGCAATACTGATAATAATATCTTCATTAAAAGTGATATCGTCTTCCGTAAGAATTTCTGCCAAAAAATCGGGATCTTTCACAACATTCTCATATTTTTCCTTCCCAAGACTAATTAACCAATAAATAAATTGATCGAATTCCTCGTCGCTACAACCGCCATTAATTAGATACGCGGCGCCCCATAGATTCCACGTGAATGCTTTATTACGGAATAAGTCCACTAAATCTCCGAAACCTCGAATTTCCTCAGGTTTTAACTGTTGTAGAAGGCTAGCTAAACGCTTTCCAACACCTGCTGAGGTCTGAATGAGATTCCAAAATTGATCAACGTCCATTGCATTCTTTTAACGTCCAGCGCAATTTAAATATACCTTAGAGCAAGTTTTCAACAAATTTTTTACCATCGCAATTGAAAAAGTACCAGTGAATTTATCATGGATTTTGAAGATGTAGTAACCAAACGCCGTACGATTCGGAGATTTCAGCAAAAATTCATCCCACTGGAATTACTCAAAAAGATCGTGGATTATGGGCGATTAGCTCCTCAAGGCAGCAATGTTCAGGCATTGGAGTATGTAATTATCACAAGTGCGACGATGAGACAAAAAATTTTTACAACGGTGAAATGGGCAGGAGCATTACCTCCAGAAATGCGAGAACCGGAAGAAGGAAGACGACCAATGGCGTATATTGTTGTACTTTTAAACACAACACTTAAAAATGATGGATTTACGGATTCTGGAGCAGCAATTGAAAATATTGTATTAGGAGCGACCAACTATGGCCTAGGATGCTGTTGGATGGGCGCAATCGATAGAAACCGTATACAATCCCTGCTGAACTTACCCTCTCATCATGAAGTGCTATACATTATTAGTATAGGGTATCCTGATGAACAATCACAGCTTGAACCGTTTCAGGGAGATTTTAAATACTGGAAAACCGAGGATGGTCGTATGCACGTTCCCAAAAAATCGCTAGATGAAGTAATTTTAAAGATACTCTAATATTTTCCAGAAATGACTCTATTATCCTATTTTTTGTCTGAATGGCGTCTGTACGATGATTATCCGCGTGTTTAGAGAATTTTTTTATATGTACGTAAGAAATTCGGAAACATTGCTATGTATCTCCACTGAGACGATATCTTTATATCCGTTTCTCCAAGGAAATTGAGATTATCAGGAAATACTGATAAACCGTTTGTGGTATACAATTAGATTTCCCATTAGATTCCCAAACTATGACTGAAACAATTAAAAATTCTTCCGACTAATAGATGCGTAATGTTGAATTTATCCAATCAACGAAAAAAATGTGATAAAAAATGATTAAGTTTTCAGATAATCAACTTAAAATTCCCAAACTGGCACGACCTGTTTATTTAGTTACAGCAGGTATGTCGAAATTTGATCGTGCTTTTCCAGAGAATCGAACTGAAGAATTGACAATTCAAGCTTTTACTGCAGCGAGTGATTTTATAAAAATGACTCCTGCTGAATTGAAAAGTTATATTCATACATGCTACTATGGACATTTTGCAGATCATTTTGGAGATCAGTTACTAGGTGAAGCTGTAATTCATGATAGACTTGGTTTAGACCCATTAGGAAACATTGGAATTAAAACGGGTGGCGCAACAGGAGGATCTACTTTATGGGAAGCCGTGAAAACAGTCGCTTCTGGATACTCAGATTGTACTTTAGCCATGGGATGGGAACGGATGGATGAAGTCCCTACAGATGAGGGAAACCATCTAATTTCAGCTGCTGCTGATAAGGATTGGGAGACTCCTCTCGGTCATATATACACAGGATACTATGCTGTCATGGCTCAACGGTATTGGAAGATTTATGGAAAGGAAGAGGAGTCTTTTAGGGATACAATGGCAGAAATCGCAGTTAAGAATCGAGGATATGCTCGGATGAATCCGCATGCACATGGTCCTATGAAGATAACAATTGAAGATGTGAAAAATTCACCTATTATAGCTTACCCACTACGTGCGTTGGATTGCTGTTTAATGAGTGTTGGAGCTGCATGCTGTATTGTAGCAGAAGAAAAAACAGCTTATGAATTAACAGATAATCCACTCAGAGTGTGGGTTGGTGCTGGAAGTCATACCTTACGAGTAGCTGATAGACGTGATATGCAAATTCCATTATTGCCAAATGAGACAAAAGATACATATAAGAATTTTCATGAAAAATATCCTGGCAGTACTCGATACCCTGGATTCACCAGTTTTCTCGCTGCGCGTGTTGCCGCCTATTATGCATATAATATGACTGGGATTGTTGATCCATGTGAGGATTTGGATGTGATTGAACTTCATGATGCATTTACAATCAGTGATATCCAATCTTATGAAGACGTAGGACTCCGACCGTATGGCGAAGGTCGAGATTTTATTGAATCTGGTGATGCTTATTTAAAGGATCCAAAAACAGGTAAGAGAGGTAAGCTTCCAAGCAATCTAAGCGGCGGTTTAATAGGATGTATGCATGCTGTCGGTGCAACTGGTCTCATGCAAGTTGCTGAAATTGGTTATCATATATGGAATCGATGGGATGAAATCCATGAACCTATTAAAAAGTGGAAAGCTTTTGGTCGAGAAAAACCTGAAGATTGGGAAAGTCTTCAGGTATCTGGTGCTAAACGAGGACTCGCAATTAGCCATGCGGGTGTTGGTTCGCATGTTACTGCATCGATTTTAATGCATCCAGACCATCTATTAAAGGAGGAGTGAAAAAAATGCCAAAATCAAACAGCAAAAAAGGTTATGTAGATGTTATAGATGGGAAATATAAAACCAACGGAAAATTTCATAAGATCGAGAAGAATGAACCTATTTTTAATAAAGACACAGGAAAACTCGCGGGGGTAACTAATCCACGGGATATGACATATATCCATTCCTATGGTGGGGAAGCTATCTTTTTCGAATCATTAGGGAAAGGAAAACTAATTGCCTCGCGTTGTGAAAATAAAGAATGTGGAACTTCATATAATTCCATTTTTATGCCTTTTAGGATATTTTGTCCAGACTGTTTGCATAAAACTTCCATCTTTGATTTGACCGATATCGCGAGAAAAACTGCAAGAATTCATTCATTTATTGTCACTCACCGTTCTGGAGCATTTAATACTCTTAAGCTACCCATTAAATTCATAAATGTAGAATTTGAAGGTGTATGTACGATCCTAATGAGTTATTTATCTACTGGTAATCCAGAAATCGGAATGAGAGTAGTTCCAATATTTAAGACAAAAAATCCCACCTATACGATAATAGATCTATCTTTCGTATCTGAAGGCACACCCCAATCTAAGTTACCAGAAGATTTTAGTTTTTAGTTTTTTAATTTATTTTTTTATTTTTTAAAAGGTTTGAAAGACCAGATCTTCTGAAGTGTTTTTAAGTACGTTCATGGAGATGGAGATTTGCTTAAATTTCCGAATAATGATCATAAAAAATCCCCTGTTTTTCTTTGCTACGACTCTTAATCCCATTTTAATGAGGTAAGATATAATCCTTGTTTATCCCATCCTGTATTAGAGATAAACCATCCTTCTTTTTCGTCAAAAATGATCTCTGAGGCATGTGCATTCAGATCACATACCTTATTTTGATTTGGAAAAAACTTAGGATCATTTGACCAATATACAGAAGTTAGGTTGTATTTATCGATCGCGTGGCATACAAATAGATAAAAAATGTCTTCGTATTGCACCACAAAGGGACTTTCCGTATTCCCTGCCCACATGGATGTCCTTCCTGGATAAATGAAAGCAATCTTTGGTCCCGACCAATGTAATAAATCAGAACTTTTTCTCACGGATACACAGGAGTGCATGTCCTTTTCATTATAAGATGAAGTATAGTATGCAAAATACATGTTATCATGCTCAAAAATCATTGGATCCCGTGCGTCCCCCGGCCCACTGAAGATAGGATTCCACTCACTAAGTGACCAATCAAATCCGTTCTCAGAGGTTGATAATTGTATCCTTCCGTGGGGTCCTGTAAATGTGGAAAAAGGTCGGAGATTACCAGCAGCATAGAACATGTAGTATATCTCATTTTTTATAATTACATGTGGAGCCCAAGCATGCAGTTCTCCTTTTAGGGGATCAGCACTTAACGCATAATCATGCTCTACCCATTTGTTCCCAATCAATGAATCTGAGGTAATATGGAAAAGATTTTTCTCAATAATCCAAGAAAAAGCAAATCCAAGCACTTTATACCCAATAATTCCATAAGAGTGCCATAAATTGTCCGAACTTTTAACAAAACAATGATCATTTGTATACCAGTGATTTCGGTTAAATTTAGTAGTTCTTTCGATAAAATAGGTTTGACAGGGATTAAAAATATGACTCCAAGTCCCTTTTATAATTGGGATCCTCGGTATAACCATACAAAGAGTTGGAAGATAAAGTATCTATTTTTTTCCATTTCCATTATATAAAAAAAACGCATAAAATTATAACCCTGTCTTTATGAATCCATTAGAAATTCGTAAACGAAGCAATTTCCATACGAATCCATGGCACACCTACAGAAAATCTTTATAATCTTAAAAATAGAAAAGAGATTGGTAAAAATGGAAGGATTTGTCACATTTCAGGATGGCATAATGAAAACTATCTGTCATGTCTACAAACATGAAGACGGTAGAATATTACACTTGCTGCCAGTTGTCCATATCGGAGAAAAAAAATATTATAAGGCTTTGTTGGATTACATTGGAGATAATATTTGTGTATTTGAACAAATAAAATTAGGAATTGAAGGTAAAAAAATCAATAATCCCGAAAGTCATAAACTTCCAAAAAGCTTAGATGAATGGATAGACCTCAATGAATCCACAGCAAAAGAAATGGATAAAGATTATGGGAGAGAGGTTAAAAAATTCCTGAAAAAAATAAAAATCAGAGAAATTCGTCAGCTAAGGAGGGTCGTTAAAAGAAACCTTGAAAGGGTGGATAATCGAATCGCACGAATATTTTATCAATGTGAAAGGACCGCATTCAGCTTAAGTAATTTACCGATTATTCAAATAACATTATCAAGTCTTATGGATCTTGCTTATCAGATGAATGAGATAGATTATGTTAATGATATTCCAAAACGGAATAATTGGATACATGCGGACTTTGACATTAAAATTCCAGTTGATTTTGATTTCAAAAAGATGCTTGCTTCTCCTAACTCTGAAGTCATAAACAGTTCGAAATCTCATGCTCGTGTATTGTATGGGACATTATATTTAATCGAAACATTTATGTTCAAGAATTTAAATGAAAGACGGAACGAATTTGCAAAATTATTGGCTCCTCAATTTCAGACTGAAAATACCCTTATTCAAACGGTTCCACACCTTATCGAACCCAGAAATAATATCATTATCGAAAAAGCTGATTCATTATTTGATACACATGATGAAGTTGTAATATTTTATGGTGCGGGGCATATGCAAGGAATAAGAGAAGCAGCTGTAAAAGCAGATTTTCAGTTGATGTCTACAATCGAATTTGAAGTCTATCGTTTGGTAGAAGAGAATCCGGAATAATAGATGTACCAAAAAAAAACTGGGAACTTATATTTCGTTATTCCCATTGATAACCGCATTTCTTACAATAATATCGTTTACTATAAATTTTTATTCCGCCAGACATCGAAAGCGGTTTCTCTTTATTATCCATCGCTTGGATGTTAACGGACTGACATTTTGGACATATGATCCTTTCTGACTCTAACATAGACATATCCGCTTTTTCCTCTGCTAATTGGGATGCAACCATTGATGGTTTGCGTGATTCGATGGGAATTTGAACGGATTCCATTTTTTTTCCTTTTACCAAAGCAATTAATTCATCTAATTTCTTTTCCAATATATTCAGTTTTTCTAAGACTTTTTCTTCCATAATAATCATCACTCTTCAATTCTGTAATTGATTACATATCTTTCAGTCAACGCTTAATATCTTAGGAAAAATAAGTCAAAAAGTAGAAATTAAAGATGTGAGAAAAAAGGAGAAAAATCACCTCAATTTGCTAGGAACTTATCGTGGATTTCTTCAAATTCGGATTTATATACAAGCTGCATAATGTGTCCTGCTTTTTCGAATATTTTTACTTGGGGATTCGGAAATTGAGCCTTTAATTTCTCAAAATATTTGTAACTTCCATCCTCAACATCAGTAATGAGTAAAATTTTTCCATTCCAGTCAGTAAAATCCTCGGATTTCATGGTTTCATTCAGATCAAATTCAACTACCAACATCATGGATTCAACGATATGTTTTTTCCGTACTTTTGCGATTCTTTCCTGTACCTGCATCATCAGAAAATCAAGCTCTTGTTGTTGTTCTTCTGAAAGTTGTTGAGAATGCCCTCCAAGTTTACTTAACTCATTGAACATAAACTTCTTCGCTAGTTTTTCAGATATAATCCTGAAAAAGAATTTGAACAATTTTATATATCGCTTGTCCTTGTTGGAATATTTTCCCTTAGGGGGAATTGCATTATTCAATACCATGCGATCAATTTTTTTGTAATTGCGCCGGAAATACGATTGGGCAATAAAAGCTCCGAATGAACCACCTCTAACTAGAATTCGATCAATATGTTCACGTCTTAAAATCTCATTCACAGCATCGGAGATCTCATCTAATGATCCAAAATCCTGAATAGTTGGAGAAATTATACGATACCGATCCTGTAATCTTAATATCTCGCTAAATGTGGTATCAGCAGAACCAAGCGCACCATGAAACATCACTAATGTCTTCTCTCCATGCCCTGTTGCGATATATTCCACAG
>Ga0209253_10000042_pt1 | contig 78627 bp, 75 predicted proteins | sample FrelakmetBRP12BR_FD_187145 | JGI IMG/M metagenome (GOLD analysis project Ga0209253, IMG submission 187145) | Freshwater lake sediment microbial communities from the University of Notre Dame, USA, for methane emissions studies - BRP12 BR (SPAdes)... | ecosystem: Environmental > Aquatic >...
CTCGCCCGGTGCTGCGGATCGCGGAACCCGTTCGCGGGATCGACCAACCAGACGCCTGCGGCTGGATGGCGCGCCATCCACGCGACGATCGATGCGCTGGTCGGCTGGCTACCGAAGCGCACGATCAGGTCCGGACGCAGCGCGGCCGCCACCTCGGCGTCGCGCAGCAGCAGGTCCGCACCGTGGATGACCGCGCCATCGACAGGTGAACCCGCGCGCAGACCCGATGCCGGATCGGCGACGATCGGCCAGCCCAGCGCTGCGGCAAGCACATGGGCGGCCGCGGCCAGCGACGGATCCCAGTGGTCCGGTCCAAACAACAGCACGCCCCGCTCGATGTGCCGCAGTTCGGCGGCAAGTGAGTCGGCCAGGGTCGGGTCGAACCCCAGACTGGCCGCGTCGAAATCTGCCCCCGTCGCGCGGTCTGAAAACCCCGGCGCGTCGATGGCAACCGGCAGCAACGGCTCGCGGAACGGCAGGTTCAAGTGCACCGGCCCAGGCTTGAATCCGGCCGCCTCGATCACGGCGCGCCGAGCGAGCGCGCGTGCATAGGCGAGCTCGGCGCCAAACTCCGACGGGCACGGCGCCTCCTCGCTCCAGCGCGTGAAACCCGCGTACAGCGTCCTCTGCTCCATCGTCTGTGGCGCGCCCCACGCACGCAGTTCCGGCGGCCGATCGGCGGTCAGCACGATCAGCGGCACCCGTGATTGCGCAGCCTCCGCGACGGCGGGCAGGAAATTCGCACCGGCCGTGCCGGACGTGCAGAGCAGCATGACGGGCTGGCCGGATGCCTTGGCGAAGCCAAGCGCCTGGAAGGCCGCGCTGCGCTCGTCGACGTGCACGCTGTGCTGCAGCCGCGGATGTTCCGCGATGGCCAGCGCCAGCGGCGCAGAACGCGACCCGGGACAGATGAATGCAGTCGCGACGCCGGCCGCCTGCAGTTCGCCGACCAGCGCACGGGCGAAACCCAGGTTCGCAGCGCCGACATCGCGCACGTCGGTCGGGTCTTTCATCAGGGCGCCCCCCAAAGCAGCGGCCCCAGCACGGTGCGCAGCTTGAGTTCGGTTTCGGTGAATTCTGCACGGGGCTCGGAACCCGCAACGATGCCGGCCCCGGCCCATGCGGTTGCGCTGCGGCCGCGCACCAGGGCCGAGCGCAAGGCTACCGCAAATTCCCCGTCGCCTTGCGACTGCAGGTATCCGACCGGGCCCGCGAACCAGCCGCGATCGATTCCCTCGTGCGCCGCGAGCCAGCGGAGGGCCGCGTCGCGCGGCGCACCGCCGACGGCCGGGGTCGGATGCATCCGCGACACGAGCTCGAGCAGCGAGACCGGCGACCCGGGGCGCCGCCGCGCGTTCAGTTCGGTGCAGAGATGCTGGACGGTGCGGGTTCTGAGCAGCGTCGGCTCGGCTGCGACCTCGACATCGTCACAGCAGTCGGCGAGCACCGACCTGAGGTAATCGACGACCGCAGCGTGTTCTGCGCCGTTCTTGCGGCATTCGCAGAGCGCTTCGCCGAGGGCCCGGTCCGCCGCCTGCGACCCACCCCGGGGCGCCGTCCCGGCCAGCGCCGCAGTCTCGACCCGCTCGCCATCGACGCGGATCAACCGCTCCGGGCTTGCACCGAGGAACACGGCGTCGCCCTCACCGACGGCGAACAGCGTGCAGGCCGGAAAGCGTTCCCTGAGCGCCACCAGCCACGCGACGGGATCGATTGCCGCGCGGGCCGTCACGTGCACGGCGCGCGCCAGCACCACCTTCTGCAACCGGCCCGACTGGATCTCCGTCAAGGCACGTTCGACACGCCCGACGTAGGCATCCGGACCACCGTTGCCGAACTCGACCACGCCGCGCACTGGATGACCGAGTGGCAGGGCGCGAGGCTGCACGGAAGCCCAGCGGCTGCCGCGGCAGACATCCCGGGCGTAGCGATCGCCCTCGCGCGAATACACCAGCTCGGGCAAGCGAAGTTCACCGTCCGGAAAGCCCCGCCAGAGGCCGGTCGAATCCGGCGTCGGCGCAAAGGCAAAGCCCCCGACGAGGTGCCCGATGCGCGGCCCCGTACCTTCCCAGACGATCCGCTCGAAAAGCTCGCGTGCATCGTTGTCCGCCGCGTGGAAGCGCCCGGGACCCGCGACCGTCACGCGCTCGACGCAGCCGATTCCGACGCGGAAGCGTTGCGTCGCCGGCTGCTCCCAGTAGAAACGCGGCGCGGACCCCGCCGCTGCAAAAACCTGCAACGGATCCAGCGCCTCGCAGCGCTCCGACCGGAAGCCCAGCACAGGTCGGCTCACGAGCGCGTCGTCCGGATGGGGCGACGCCCTGCGGAGCGGGAAACCCGGGATTTGATCAACCGAGCGTGCGGCACGAACGCGATTCGCTCCCTGGCCTGGACCCACCGGGCCGATGACAGCCCGACACTTTACCGTCTGGAGCCACGGGACGGGCAACTGGCGTCATCATCCGCCCGGCAGGGACGTGACATCGCGGCCGCGCCCGTTCACTATTTCGCCCCCCCAACCAGTCTCCCCACGGTCCCTCGCCATGATCCGATTCGAAACCTCGCTCGGCGGCTTCACGATCGAACTGTTCGACAAGGAAGCGCCGGTCACCGCCAGCAATTTCCTCGACTACGTGGACGCCGGCCATTTCGACGGCACGGTCTTCCACCGCGTGATCCCGGGTTTCGTGATCCAGGGCGGCGGCCTCACGGCCGACATGAAGCAGAAGGCCACGCGTGCGCCGATCCGCAACGAGGCGGACAACGGGCTCAAGAACCGGCGCGGCACGCTGTCGATGGCCCGCACCAACGACCCGAACAGCGCGACGTCGCAGTTTTTCGTCAACCTCGTCGATAACGCGTTCCTCGACCCGGGCCGCGGCGGCGCGGGCTACGCGGTATTCGGTTGCGTGACGGAAGGCATGGACGTCGTGGACAAGATTGCCGCGGTCAAGACCGGCAACAAGGCGGGTCACCAGGACGTGCCCGTCACGCCGGTCGAGGTGAAGAGCGCGCGGAGAGTCACGCCGGCCGCTTGACCGATCGCTGCCCACCCCGGCCGCGTCACCGTCCTGGCACCTTCCGATGGCGAAACGTCGCAAGCGCCCATTCGGGCGGCTGTGGCGGGCACTCGTGCTCGCCGTGCTCGCGTGGGCGGCGATCACGGTGGCGTCCGTCGTCGCGATGCGCTGGATCGATCCGCCCACGACGGCCTTCATGGTCCGGGACCGGGCGATCGCATTGTTCTCCGCTGAAAAAGGCTATCAGTTCCGCCACGAATGGCGCGACTGGGACCAGATCTCGCGGTATGCGGCGCTTGCGGTCGTGGCGGCCGAGGACCAGCGGTTCCTGCAGCACAACGGTTTCGACTTCAAGCAGATCGACAAGGCGCTGGCGGACCGCGAACGCGGACGCCGCGTGCGCGGCGCGAGCACGATCAGCCAGCAGGTAGCGAAAAACCTGTTCCTGTGGCCGGGGCAGAGCTGGTTCCGCAAGGGCCTTGAGGCCGGTATCACGGTGCTGATCGAACTCACGTGGCCCAAGCAACGCATCCTCGAGGTCCACCTGAACGTCGCCGAGTTCGGCCGCGGTACCTGGGGCATCCAGGCGGCCAGCCGCCGCTACCTCCGCAAGGACGCGGCCCGGCTCACGCGCGCAGAGGCGGCGTTGCTCGCCGCCGTGCTGCCATCGCCCCGGCGCTTCCGCGCCGATGCGCCCTCGGCTTACGTCCGCAAACGACAGGCCTGGATCGAGCGCCAGATGGTGGCGCTCGGCGGCAAGAGTTACCTGGCAGTCATCGACTGAGCCAATCGACTGCCCGCCACGACTCAGTTGGCGAGCGGGTTCGGGTTGCCCTTCTGGATCCGGTCGACGTAGTCGATTGCGCCGCGCCGCTGTGCAGCAAGCTGGTCCCCGGTCAGGCAGGTCAGGTTCGACTGGACCCTCGATCCCGTCTTTCGGTCCTTCCGGCAGTACAGCGTCTGGCCATCGTCGGTGACGACCTTGTAGCCCTTCTCGACGGCTTCCTGGACTGCCAGAAGGACCTCGTCTTCCTCACTGGCCGGCGCGAGGGATCCGGCCGTCGCCGGAGCGGTCGTCGGCTGGCTGGCGCAACCCGCCAACAGCAGTGCAAGTGCCAATGCGGCCTGTTTCATCGCAGGTCTCCAAACGCGAACGAGTCCGAATAATCGCGCGCGCGCAACCTCGATGGCAAGCCCAATCGGGGTTCGCTCGCGTTGCGCGGCCGTCGCATGCGACGATTGAGCCTGCGTCGACACAGCCGAATGCAGCTCATGTTGCCCAACACACGCATCGCAATCATCGGGGCCGGACACTCGGGGATCTGCATGGGAATGCAGCTCAAGCGAGCCGGCATCCACGACTTCGTGATCCTGGAGAAGGCCGCCTCGCTCGGCGGCACCTGGCGCGACAACACGTACCCGGGCGCCTCTTGCGACGCCCCGTCGTTCCTCTACAGCTTCTCGTTCGCGCAGAAGACGGACTGGAGCCGGCGCTTCGCGTGGCAATCGGAATTGCTCGGATACTCGGTCGAGTGCGCGATCCAATCCGGGCTGTTGCCGCACATGCGCTTCCGGGCCGAGGTGACGACGGCGAGCTACGACGAGACGCGCGCCGTCTGGCGCATCGAACTGGCGAACGGCGAGTCGATCGAGGCGCAGTTCCTGGTGACGGGCGTGGGACAGCTGCACCGGCCGTCGATTCCCGCCCTGCCGGGTCGCGAGAGTTTCGGCGGCGTGCAGTTCCACTCCGCACAGTGGAACCATTCGGTGGACCTCGCCGGCAAGCGCGTGGCAGTGATCGGCAATGCCGCCAGCGCCGTCCAGTTCGTGCCGCAGATCGCGCCACTGGCGACCGAGCTCACGATCTTCCAGCGCTCGGCGAACTGGTTGCTGCCGCGCAAGGACACTCTCTACTCGCCGCGCACGCAGCGGCGCATGACGCGCTGGCCCTGGCTGGCAAAGCTGCGCCACGACTGGCAATGGTTCTTCTTCGGCGAGATGCAGCTCACGCCGCTGATGAAGCAGGTGCGCGTCGTGCAATGGCTCGCCACGCGCTACGCAATGCTGCACCTGCGCCGCCAGGTGCGGGATCCGGCTTTGCGCGCAAAGCTGGTGCCCGACTTCCCGATCGGCGCGAAGCGCGTGCTGTTCAATGACGACTATTACCCGACGCTGAACCGGCGCAACGTCCGCCTCGTGACGGATCCGATCGATTCGATCGTGGCGGATGGCGTGCGCATGAAGTCGGGCGAACGCTTCGACGCCGACGTGATCATCTACGCAACGGGCTTCAAGGCCACCGACTTCCTCGCGCCGATGACGGTCACGGGTACTGGCGGCCACGCACTGAGCGAAGAATGGCGCCAGGGCGCACGCGCATACCTCGGCGTCACCGTCAGCGGATTCCCGAACCTCTTCATGCTCTACGGCCCGAACACCAATCTCGGACACAACAGCATCCTCGTGATGATCGAGGCGCAGGTGGGCTACATCATCGACGCGATCCGGCAACTCGACCAGCGCGGTCTCAGGCGCCTCGACGTGAAGCGCGCCGCGATGGACGAGTACAATCGCGTGCTGCAACATGACCTGGCGAAATCCGTCTGGGCGGCTGACAAGGAGAGCTGGTACAAGCTCGCCGACGGCACGATCACCAACAACTGGCCGCACAGCACGATGCGCTATCGGCGATTGCTGCGGAAGGCCGATCTCGCCGACTACGAAACGAGTCCCTGAGCGCTTCAGCCTTCGTGCCAGATCACGGCGCGACGCTCGACGACCCAGCGTTCGTAGTGCGACGCATAGACGTCCTCGATGCGATTGCGCCGCACCTTGAACGTCGGCGTGATCAGGCCGCTCTCGACCGTCCACGGCTGGGTGACGACGACGAGGCAGTCGAGGCGCTCGTGCGGATCGAGCAGCGCATTGACGGCTGCGAGATGGGCCGCGAGCGACGCCTCGAGCGCGGATCGTTCCGCCGCAGCGGCGCTCCGCTCAGAGGCCTCGACGTTGAGCATCAGGATGCCGAGCGGCTGGCCGAGGTTGGCGCCGGTCACGCAGCAAGCCTCGACCGCTGCGTGCATCACGAGCTTGTCTTCGATCGGCGCCGGCGTGACGTACTTGCCCTTGCTGGTCTTGAACAGGTCCTTGACTCGGCCGCTGATGCGCAGGCCGCCCTCCTCATCGAGCACGCCCTTGTCGCCGGTCCGCAGCCACCCGTCGTCGGTGAACGCCTGGCGGGTCTGCTCCGGTTCCTTGTAGTAGCCGAGCATCATGCCGGGGCTCCTGACCTGGATCTCTTGGTTGGCCGGATCGATGCGACTCTGCACGCCTTCGTATGGATAGCCCACGGTGCCCGGCCGCTGCTTGCCGGGCAGCGTGCAGTGCGAGACGCCACAGTTCTCGGTCATGCCGTAGACCTCGATGATCTCGAGTCCGAGCCGCGCGTACCAGCGCAGCAGGTCGGGAGGCATCGGCGCGGCGCCACCGGCGGCGAACTCGCAGCGATCGAGCCCGAGAGCACCCAGCACTTTCCTGCGAATGATCCGGTTCACCATCGGCAGGCTCAACAGCCGGTCCAGCTTCTGCGCCGGCATCTTCGCGAGCACGCCCTGCTGAAACTTGACCCACAGCCGCGGCACCGAGAAGAACACGGTCGGTCGCGCCCGCTTTAGGTCGGTGGCGAACGTCTCGAGGCTCTCGGCGAAGAACACGTGCATGCCGCTCGCGAGCATGCCGTGCTCGACCAGCGTGCGCTCGGCCACGTGCGAGAGTGGCAGGTAGCTCAGCACCCGGGAGTCCGTGTCGAAGCGCAGTCGCTTGCGCACCGCGGCAATGGACCACGCAAAGGCGGCGAAACAGTGCATCACGCCCTTGGGCATCCCCGTCGTGCCCGAGGTATACATGATCGTGGCGAGATCGCTTCCGTCGCGCACCGGTTCGCCTTGCAGAGGCTGAACTTGCGCGATGATCTCGTCCCAGCTCGGGCCGTCAGACGCCGCGGACATCGGCAGGCGGATGCACGGCAGCCCGGAGGGCACGCCTGGCTGCATCTCGTCCCAGCCGTCGAGCTTGCCGACGAACAGCAACTTCGCTTCGCTGTGCTCGAGGATCTGGCGAATCGTCCCGACCGCGAGCGTCGGGTACAACGGCACGGAAACGTACCCGGCCATCCAGATCGCGAAGTCCGCCATCATCCAGTGCGCCGCATTCTTGGCGAGGATGCCGATCCGCGCGCCAGGCTCGTAGCCGAGCCCCTGCAGGTGCGCGGCCATGCGCCGCGTCTGGTCCATGACGTCGCTCCACGTGAACTCCTTCACGTTTCCGCCGCCGACCGGCTGTGTCAGCGCGACCCGCTCGGGCGCGGAGCGCTCCCAGTGGTACAGTCGCTGCAGCGCCAGCGCGTCCGCTGCCACGGGCATTGCCATCGTCGTCTCCCCGGTTGCTCTTGCCGTCACCGGGTTCTTGTTACGATGCGCGAGCCGGAGCGTCAAGCCCGGCGTAGCGGAACTCTCGCGCGCTTGCCGAGACTAAATTTCGAGTCGTGCTGCAGTGCAATCGCATTCCGCGCGCTCATTGCTTCCCAGGAGATGCCCATGTTCCCGCGATATTCGCCCTCGTCTTCCCCTGCGGCGCTTGCGCTGGCAGCCATTCTCGCCCTGGGCGTCACCGCTTGCGGTGGCAAACCGGAGCCCACCCCTGCCGCCGCGGTGCCTGCCGCTGAACCGACCCCGCCTGTCGCCGCAGCTGACGCCGCAGCGTCCGCCGAAGATGAGGCGGCTGCGCTCGCGGCGCGCGAGCAGGAACTCGCAGACCAGGAGGCGGAGCTGGCCCTGCGCGAGCGGGAAGCCGAACTCGCGCGGCGCGAGGCGGAACTCGCGGCGCGCGAAGCGGCTGTGAAGGCACCGGCCAAGGTCACGGCCCCGCCGAAGACGGCGGCCACGCCCAAACCCGCGACGAGCGCACCGTCGGCGGCAGCCGTAGCGCCCGCCCCGCCTCCGCCGCCGGTCACGGTCCCGACGGGCACGCAGTTCACGGTCGAACTCACCTCGCCGCTGTCGACCAAGACCTCGCTCGCTGACGACCCGGTCGAGGCTCGCCTTGCCTCGGACCTGATCGTGGGCAGCCGACGAGTCGCGTCCGCCGGGTCGATGGTGCGGGGCTCGCTCCGGGAAGTGACCTCCGGCAGCAAGAAGATCGGCGCGGTACCGGCACTCAGGATCGACTTCAACCAGCTCGTCGTGGCCGACGGCTCGACGGTCGCAATCAACGCCCGCGCGGTACAAAAGGGCCAGAGCGAGAAGGGCCGCGACACGGCCAAGATCGCTGGCGGCACCGCGGCCGGCGCCATCATCGGTCACCAGATCGACGACGACAAAGGCAAGGTGATCGGCGGCCTGATCGGCGGCGCGGCCGGCGCGATCGGCGCCCAGAAGACCGGCACCGAAGTCGAATTGCCGGCCGGCTCGACGCTCACTGCAACGACGCGGGCGGACTTCGAGTACAAGGGTCGGTGACGCAGGCTGGCGCGGGCCGCGCGGTCCGCGCTCCCCGAGCCGGGACTACGCCGCGTCGGCTGCGACTTCGTACCCGATCAGCGGCGCGAGCCAGCGCTCCGCCTCGGCCAGCGCGATGCCCTTGCGTTGCGCATAGTCGGCGACCTGGTCTGCATCGATGCGGCCGACCTGGAAGTAGCGAGCTTCCGGGTGCGAGAAGTACCAGCCGCTCACCGCGGCCGTCGGGTACATCGCAAAGCTCTCGGTGAGCCGGATTCCCGCGGACTTCTCCACGTCGAGCATCTGCCACAGCGTCGCCTTCTCGGTGTGATCCGGGCACGCCGGATAGCCGGGCGCCGGACGGATGCCGCGGTACTCCTCGCGCACGAGCTGGTCGTTGGTGAAACGCTCCTCGGGCGCGTAGCCCCAGAACTCGCGGCGCGCTCGCTCGTGCATCCGTTCGGCGAGCGCCTCGGCGAGCCGGTCGGCCAGAGCCTTCAGCATGATGCTGGAGTAATCGTCGTGGCGCGCCTCGAATTCGCGCACTTTCTCGTCGAGGCCGATGCCGGTCGTAACCGCGAAGGATCCGATCCAGTCCTTCACGCCCGAATCACGCGGCGCCACGAAGTCAGACAGCGCGTAGTGCGGCTGGCCAGCCGGCTTGGGCTTCTGCTGGCGCAGGTGGTGCAGGCGGCACTTCATCTGCGTGCGCGATTCGTCCGCGTACACCTCGATGTCGTCGTCCACCGAGTTCGCCGGGAAGAAGCCGATCACCGCATTCGCCTGGACCCAGCGTTCCGAGATCATCAGCTTCAGCATCCGGCGCGCGTCCGCGTAGAGGTTGCTCGCGGCCTCGCCCACCACCGGATCGGTCAGTACGTCGGGAAACTTGCCAGCGAACTCCCAGGCATTGAAGAACGGCATCCAGTCGATGTAGCGGACGAGTTCCTCGAGCGGCAGGTTCTCGAAGCGTCGTACGCCCGCCATCTTCGGCACCGGCGGCCGGTACGCCGCCCAGTCGCAGCGGAAACGGTTGGCGCGGGCCTCGGCCAGCGTGAACGCCGGCGCCTTCACCTTGCGGCCCTTGTGCTGCTCGCGCCGCTCGGCGTGACCGGACTTCAACTTCGCGACGAACTCGGCACGGTGCTCTGGCGTGACCAGCGACTGGCAGACACCGACCGCGCGCGAGGCATCCTTCACATAGGCGACCGGCCCATCGTACTCGGGGTCGATCTTGACGGCGGTGTGCGCCGGTGACGTCGTGGCGCCACCGATCAGCAGCGGCACCTCGAAGCCCTGCCGTTTCATCTCGCGCGCGACGTGCACCATCTCGTCGAGCGACGGCGTGATCAGCCCGGAGAGGCCGATCATCTCGGCGCCCTCGCGCCGCGCGGTCTCGAGGATCCGATCCGCGGCCACCATCACGCCGAGGTCGATCACCTCGAAGTTGTTGCACTGGAGCACGACACCGACGATGTTCTTGCCGATGTCGTGGACGTCGCCCTTGACGGTGGCGAGCACGATCTTGCCATTCGAGCGGTTCGAGCCGTCCTGCGCCTTTTCCAGGTACGGCAAAAGGTGCGAGACCGCCTTCTTCATCACGCGCGCCGACTTGACGACCTGCGGCAGGAACATCTTTCCGGCGCCGAACAGGTCGCCCACGACGTTCATGCCGTCCATCAGCGGTCCCTCGATCACGCCAAGCGGGTTGCCGAGCTCGAGGCGCGCCGCCTCGGTGTCCTCGGTCACGAACTCGTCGATACCCTTGACCAGCGCGTGCTCCAGACGTTGCCGCACCGGCCACGAGCGCCAGGCATGATCCTCGATGCGCTTCTGCCCGGCTTCGCCCTTGAAGCGGCTCGCGGTCTCGAGCAGGCGCTCGGTCGCATCAGGGCGGCGCGCGAGCACCACGTCCTCGACACGCTCACGCAGCTCGGGATCGATGTCCCCGTAGATCGCGAGCTGGCCTGCGTTGACGATGCCCATGCTCAACCCGGCGCGAATCGCGTGGTAGAGGAACACCGAGTGCATCGCCTCGCGCACGATGTCGTTGCCACGGAACGAGAACGACACGTTGCTGACGCCACCGCTGACGAGCGCGTACGGGCAGGCCTTGCGGATCTGCGCGGTCGCCTCGATGAAGTCGAGCGCGTAGCGGTCGTGCTGCTCGATGCCGGTCGCGACGGCAAAGATGTTCGGGTCGAAGATGATGTCTTCGGCCGGGAATCCGACGGTCTCGGTGAGCAGCCGGTAGCAGCGTTTGCAGATCTCGACCTTGCGGTCGACCGTGTCCGCCTGGCCCTGCTCGTCGAACGCCATCACGACGACGGCGGCGCCATAGGCCCGCAGCAACCGCGCCTGCTCAAGAAACGGCCGCTCGCCTTCCTTGAGGCTGATCGAGTTGACGATGCCCTTGCCCTGCAGGCACTTGAGGCCCGCTTCGATGACCGTCCACTTCGACGAGTCGATCATCACCGGGACGCGCGCGACGTCCGGCTCGGCGGCGACCAGGTTCAGGAACCGCACCATCGCGGCTTCCGAGTCGAGCATGCCCTCGTCCATGTTGACGTCGATGACCTGCGCGCCGCTCGCGACCTGCTGGCGCGCCACTTCGAGCGCGCCGGCATAGTCGTCGGCCTCGATCAGGCGGCGGAACTTCGCCGAGCCCGTCACGTTGGTGCGCTCGCCGACGTTCACGAACAGGCTGCCCGGACCGATGTTGAGCGGCTCGAGGCCGCTCAGCCGGCAGCGTGGCTCGATCACCGGCGGCCGGCGCGGCGGCAGTCCTGCAACCGACTCGGCGATGTGCCCGATGTGGTCGGGCGTCGTACCGCAGCAGCCGCCGACGATGTTGACGAAGCCGCTCGCAGCGTATTCGCGCACCAGGTCGGCCGTTTCGCAGGCTGTCTCGTCGTACTCGCCGAACGCGTTCGGCAGACCAGCGTTCGGGTACGCGCAGACGTATGCGTCGGCGATGCGCGAAAGTTCCTCGATGTAGGGACGCAGCTGCTTCGCGCCCAGCGCGCAGTTGAGGCCGATCACCTCGGGCCGCGCATGGCGCACCGAGTTCCAGAACGCTTCGACGGTCTGCCCTGAGAGCGTACGGCCCGAGGCGTCCGTGATCGTGCCGGAGATCATCACCGGCAGGTCGAGCTGCAACTCGTCGAGCACGCGGCGCACGGCAAACAGCGCCGCCTTGGCGTTCAGCGTGTCGAAGATGGTCTCGACCAGGATCGCGTCCACGCCGCCCTCGAGGAGCGCGCGGGTCGCCTCGGCGTAGGTGGCGGCGAGTTCGTCGAACGAGACGTTGCGGAACCCGGGATCGTTGACGTTCGGCGACAGCGAGGCCGTCCGGTTCGTGGGACCGAGCGCGCCGGCGACGAATCGCGGCCGGCCGGTCCGGGCCGCCACGTCGTCTGCGGCGCGGCGGGCGATCTGCGCCGCCGCGAGGTTGAGCTCGCGGACCAGCGCCTCGGTACCGTAGTCGGCCTGCGAGGTCGCGTTCGAGTTGAACGTATTGGTCTCGACGATGTCGGCGCCGGCTTCGAGATAGCGACGGTGGATCTCGCCAATCACCTCAGGGCGCGTCAGCACCAACAGGTCGTTGTTGCCCTTGAGATCCTTCGGCCAGTCGCGGAAGCGCTCGCCGCGGTAATCCGCCTCGCCGAGCCTGTAGGACTGGATGACCGTTCCCATCGCACCGTCCAGCACCAGCACGCGCTCGCCGAGCAGGCGGCGCAACTCACGGACTCGATCGGGCCGCAACATGATTCAGGCTCCTACGGCGGCTCGCGCCGCGGGTGCGCGCACGCCGAGCGCGTGGCAGATCGCGTAAGTCAATTCGGCACGGTTGAGCGTGTAGAAGTGGAACTCCTGCACACCGTGCTCCTGCAGCCGCCGCACCTGTTCGATCGCGAAACTCGCGGCAATCATGCGGCGGGTTTCCGCATCGTCGTCGAGGCCGTCGAAGCGGTGCTGCAGCCACTCGGGCACGCTTGCGCCACAGCGCTTGGCGAAGCGCAGCATCTGCGGGAAGCGCGTGATCGGCAGGATGCCGGGCACGATTTCCGCGCGCATCCCGCTCGCGGCGCAGCGGTCGCGGAAGCGCAGGTAGGCGTCCGTGTCGAAGAAGAACTGCGTGATGGCGCGGCTCGCGCCCGCGTCGATCTTCGCCCGCAGGTTGTCGAGATCGAAGTCCGCGTTCGGCGCCTCGGGGTGGACCTCGGGGTAGGCGGCCACCGAGATGTCGAAGTCGCCGACCGTCCTCAGTCCGCGCACGAGATCCGCGGCGTAGGCGAACCCGTCCGGATGCGGCACGTAGGTGCCCTGCCCCGCCGGGGCATCGCCGCGCAGCGCGACGATGTGGCGCACGCCTGCCTCCCAGTAGCCGCGCGCGATGTCGAGGATCTCGCCGCGCGGCGCGCCGATGCAGGTCAGGTGCGGTGCCGCGGTCAGCGGCGTCTCGCGCAGGATCCGCGTCACGACGTTGTGCGTGCGCTCGCGGGTCGACCCGTCCGCGCCGTAGGTGACCGACACGAAACGAGGCGCGAGGGGCGCGAGGCGCTGGATCGATTCCCAGAGCGTCTGCTCCATCGCCGCGTCGTTGGGCGGGAAGAACTCGAAAGAAACCGATACCGGCTGCATGTCAGTCACTCTGGAAAAGGGTTGTGGTCGGATCTTCAGGCGGCGACCGCCTCGGGTTCCACGGCAGCCACGGCGAGCAGCAGGTGGGCGCCAACGACATCGAATGGACGCAGACGGTCGCAGGCAAGGCCCGCGTCGGTGAGCCATGCGCGCAGCAGCTCGAGCGGGTTGCTGTCGGGCGTGCGCAGGTCCAGCGATTCGAAGTTCTCGACGACCAGCAGCCGCCCGGTCGGCCGCAGCAAGCGCGCCACCTCGCGCAGCGCCTCCACAGGCCGATCCGCTGCCGCGAGCACCCGATCGACGACCGCGACGTCGAAGCCATGCGACGGGTGCGGCAGCGCCGCAAGCTCGCCGCGCTGCAGCACGCAGTGATTGAGCCCGGCGGAATGCAGCCGAGCTCGCGCGCGCTGCACGACCATGCGCGACGGGTTCATGCCGACGGCACGTCGCGCGCGGGATCCGAGCCCGGCCAGCACTTCGTCGGGCGCAACACCGAAGTAGAACAAGGCATCCTGGCCCTGCTTGCCAAGCTCGGCCGCAATCAGCGGCACGAGGTCGTGCGATGCGGCCGCGCCGGCATCGCCCTCACCCGTCATGCCACGGCCCGCCCGCACTTCGAGCACGCGCCCCATGCGCTCGAAGTCGCCGGCGAGCGCGGGGTCGTCGGCGTCGAGTTGCTCCAGCAGCAGCCTGACCAGCCGGCCGCCCTCGGAGTCACCCGCCACGCGGTAGAACATCCAGTGTTGCTCGCGGAACCGCTCGAGCAGGCCGCAGTCATCGAGCAGCTTGAGGTGGCGCGAGATCCGCGGCTGGCTCTGGCCGAGGATTTCCGTCAGCTCCGAGACCGAGAACTCGCCGCGGGCCAGCACGGCCAGCAGCCGCAACCGGGTAGGCTCTGCGATCGCCCGGAAACGTAACAGGAGGTTGTCGAAGGCCGTCGGCATTGATCGCAAATATAAAGATATCTTTATTGATAGTCCAGCCAAGCGTTACTCCTGCATCCCGGTCGAGATCAGCAGTCCCATCAATCTAGAATCACGCCCAACGACGGTCGCAGAATGTCGACCGGCGGAGGTCGCCGGTGATGCCCAGCCCCTCCCTCGAGGCGACTCTCAACGGCATGCCTCAGGTTGAGCTTCATGGATTCCGACCCGAGCACGACCTTGCGCTCGTCTCAACCTGGGTCGGGCGACCGCACGTCACGCGCTGGTGGGGAGAACCAGACGATGCGCTGGCGGAACTGCGCACTCACGATGCCGAGACGGTCGCTCTCATAAGCCTCGATGGGCGACCCGTCGGCCTGCTCTGCTGGCAGAAACCAACATCCTTGGAGCTGAGCCAGGCCGGCCTCTCCGATCTGCCAAGCGACTTGATTGACGTGGACATCATGATCGGCGAGCCGGATGCCCAGGGTCGAGGTGCTGGCCCCGAGGCCCTGCGACTGCTGTTCGGACGATTGCGTGCTCAGGGCGTGGCGTTTGCAGGGGTCGCTACTGAACTCGCCAACCGGCGCGCCATGTCCGCATACGCGAAAGTCGGGCTGGTTCCGTTTCGCGATTTCGTTGAAGTCGGCACCAATTTCCGTTACTTCACCAAGTGCCTGACCGATGCCGAGTCACCCGTGCATCGGAAGGACGCTGAAGGAGTATCGATGGCCAGGGGCGAGTGCAACTGCGGCGCGGTCCAGTTCGAGATCGACGCAGACCTGACCGATGTTTTCGTCTGTCACTGCTCGATCTGCCGCAAGTCCACCGGGAGCAACGGCATCGCGGTCGTCGTGGTTCCAAACGACCAACTCCGGTGGGTCAAGGGCCAGGAGCACATTGCGACGTGGAAGAAGCCGAACTGCGATTGGCAGACGTGGTTCTGCCGGATTTGCGGATCGCCCGTCCCGGGCGCGAACGATTCAAAGAGGATGTTCGCGCCGGCAGGTTCCATCGTCGCAGGAGGTGACGCACTCAGGGTCGCCCACCACATCTGGGTCGGATCGAAGGCCCCCTGGGACGAAATCGGCGACGAAGGCAAGCAACAACCTGAGGGGTTTCGCGGTTAGGGAAACTCCGATTTACCCGGGCAGTTTGCAGCAAGGGCCCACAGTGGGCGAGCGCGACGATGCAGCAGCAGACACTGACGGGGTTTGAGAAGTACGGCAAGACGACCCGCCGGGCGCAGTTCCTGGCGGAGATGGACCGGGTGGTGCCGTGGGCGGAGCTGTGCGCCTTCGGCGGCATTGGTCTTGGTCGTGAGGCTGCGCCGGACGAGACGACGGTGCGCAAGTTCTGCCCTCTGTTCGGCTGGCCTCACCGCCACTCACTCGAGCCGCCCCGCGGAGGGATTGGCTTGGACTGGCGACGTCCGAGATTCGCAAGGCCGTGACACCTCGTTGCCCAGGGCCCGCGACCACATCAAGCCACCTGCGTCCCGTCCGGCTCAGGCCGCCCGCAGCGTGAAGTCCGCCTCGATCAGTGCGGCCACGTCTTCATGTACGCGCTTCACGTCGCGCTCGAGGGTCCGCGCGTCTGCAGGCGCTCCACCAGTTCCCGCCGCTTCGGCGTCAGGACCCGGAACAACGCCGCCGGCGACTCTCCAAGCAAAGCGATGATCAGCACTGCACGCCAGCTTGCCGCCGGTAGCCAGTGGACAGAGCAAGTCACCCCAGTCGCACGCCGTCCGCCCCACGCGCTGGACGGCACCCGATGCAACGCATAGACTTCTTGCTGGCATTGTTCCTGCGCGTCGTGTCCCGTGCGGACCACCTCGCTTCCGAGGCCATAGGCGCAGTTCCAGGAACAGTTGCGTTGATTCCCTTGGAATCGGCGCGCACTTCGGCTGTCGTGCCCCGTGTGGGCTGATGGGCCTGCACCCTGCAGGCGACAACCAAACCCGCGCTCCCTTCTGTCCGTACCGGCACTGGGACGCAAACAGTCGTCGAGTGTGTCGTCGTTGCGCATTGCCGATCCACGGCCTTGGGGCAAGAGGGTTGCGCCGAATGCCTTTGATCGAAGACGACACATGGAACGCCGGCGACATGGGCTGTGGCGAGCTCGTGCTCGGACTGCGCATGCGCCTGCTGGCGATGCCGGGCCGGGTGCTCAAGCTCGTCGCCACCGATGCCGGCGCGCCGGCGGATATCCCGGCGTACTGCCGCATGACCCGCCACGAGCTGGTGCATGCGGCGCCCCCGTCGTACTGGATCCGCGCGCGTACCTCGAACTGATCCGTTTCGCCCCACGCAGACATTTCCACCCCCCGAGGAGAACTTCATGGCCGGAAAATTCGTCATCAACCTGACGCACGCCAAGAACGACACCGACAAGGCGACCGTCGCCTTCGTCGTCGCCAACGCCGCCGTCGCGTCCGACAAGGACGCGCTGGTGTTCCTGTCCATCGAGGCCGTGCGCCTGTCTCAGCCCGGCTATGCCGACGGCATCCACGAAGAAGGATTCGCGCCCCTGAAGGACCTGATGGCCAACTTCGTCACGGCCGGCGGCAAGATCTATGTCTGCTCGCCTTGCTTCAAGAAGCGCAAGCTCGACGAAACGAAGCTGATCGACGGCGCGGCCATCGTCGGCGGCGCCAAGCTCGTCGAGTTCATGGGCGAAGCCTGCCCCAGCATCAGCTACTGAAGGCGGGCCTCATGCCGATGAAGCGTCGCAACATCCTCGCCGGCACCGCCGCCCTGCTGAGCGTGGCAGCACTGCGCCCGTTGGTGGCGCTGTCGCGCAAGCTGCGCCTTGGCGTCGGTCCGCTGCTGCCCAGCCCGGAAGACACCACGAAGGCCTGACGGCGCCACGGTCGTGTGCAGCCTCCACCAGTGGCACCTGGCGCGGCAGTTTGCGCAGCGCATGATCCGGCTGTCGGCCGGGCAGGTGCGCTGCGATGGTTACGCCGACGGCGTTGGCGACACCACCACCGCGGCGCTGTACGAAACCGCCTTCGCGGCACCCTGATTCCCGAGGACCCGACCATGCAGCCCATTGCCGCGCACACCCTTCAGCCCGACGTCGCCTTCGACGGCGGTGACCTCGACTGCGGCAACGGCCTGCTGCTGCTGATTCGCAAGCACATCGACCCGCTGCCGCGCGGCGGGCTGCTGGAGATCCGCTCGACCGAGATCTCGGTCGACGAGGATCTGCCGGCCTGGTGCCGCATGACGAAGAACGAGCTGGTGTCGTGGACCAAGGAAGGCAATCAGCGCAGCTTCCTGGTCTGCAAGGGCGCGCTCGCCGAGCGGGCCGCAAGCGTCCCCGCGCAGCCGCGGGCGGCTGCCGCCGCGCCGACCGACAATGTCCCGCGCACGCGCCGCGAGCCCGAAGCTGCACCGCCCATACCACCGATGGCCGTCACGGGCATGGGCAGCTGGCCACGCCCGCGCTGGCTGGTGGAGGCGATGCACGCGCACGTGCAGGGCCGGCTTGACGAGGCAGCCTTCCATGAGACGGCTGACGACGCAGTACGGCTGATCGCCAGCGCCCAGCAGCGCGCCGGTGCGACGCTCTACACCGACGGCGAGCAGCGCCGTGACAGCTACGCCAGCTTCGTCGCCACGCGACTGGACAACTGCCAGCTCGTACCGCTGACCGACCTGCTGCCACTGGTGGAAGACCCCGCTGCGTTCGAAGCGGAACTTCGTGCGCTCGACGTACCAGCCAGCGAGGTGCGCCACCCCGGCGTGTTCGGCCGCATCCGGCGCAGTCGACCGATCGCGGTGCACGAGTTCGACTTCCTGCGCACGATCACGCCCGCCCCGATCAAGATCGCGTTGCCCGGCCCCTACCTGCTGACGCGCACGATGTGGATGGACTGCATCGCCGACAGTGTCTATGCCACGCGCGAGCAGATCGCCGCCGACATCGTGCGCGTCCTGCGTGAGGAAGTGGTGGACCTGCTGGATGCCGGTGTGTCCCTCGTGCAGCTCGACGAGCCGGTACTGTCTGAAGTGGTGTTCAGCGGCCCGAAGAACAAGCGCAGCTTCATGTGCGGCGCGCTGTCGGAGTCCGAAGGGCCGGAGCACGAACTGGGCTTCGCGCGCGAGTTGCTCAATGCGGTGGTCGAAGGCCTGCCACGCGAGCGCATCGCGCTACATGTGTGCCGCGGCAACTGGACGCCGGACGAGTCGGTGGCGCTGGCTGGCAGCTATGCCGCGCTGATCCCCACGTTGGCCGGCGTGCGCGTGGGCGCCTACTTGCTGGAAGCCTGCACGCCGCGCGCCGGCGACATGGCGCTGCTGCAGCAACTACCGACCGATGCGCGCATTGGCGTGGGCGTCGTCAACCAGAAGAACCAGGCCATCGAGGCCGTCGATGAGATCGCCGCGCGCATCGAACGTGCGGTGTCGCTATTCGGTGCCGAGCGCCTGCTTCTGCACCCGGACTGCGGCTTCGCGACCTTTGCAGACAATCCGATCTGCTCGATGCAGGTGGCCGAGCGCAAGCTGGCCGCCGTCGCGCAGGCGTCACAGCGCCTGTATCCGGGCTGAGCTGGACAACGGGGCGGTTGGCGGCCGCTTCTCCGCCGTCGCCCATGGGCGTGCGGACTCAACGATCCAGACGTCCGCCCACTCGCCGGATGCGATCGAAGCGGCCAGCTCCGCCATCGCGTCGTCGGCCAGCACATGCCGGCACACGAGTGCGCCGGCCCATGCAGATCGTCGCGTACCGCGGGCTCATCCGGTGAGCCACTTTCCTGCAGAACTCCTCCGAGGCTCGCACCCCCGGCGAGCGACAGAATTCACTGAAACGAATTCCGAACCGCCGCAAGCGGGTCCAGGCTATGACTGATCGGACCGATAGCCGCGGACTAACGCTATCGCATCTCATGAACATCGTGCGCCCTCCGCAGTGCCCACGGTGAGGCGGACGTGCTAAGGAAGGTCTGTAGAACCCGTTCGCCTCGATGGTCTCGTCGATCCAACCGCGCTACCGGTGGCGGCGGTTGGTGCAGTCCTGCGCCGCCTGCGCACAGCGATGGATCAACTCGGTCTGCCCCTGGTGACCCTCATCGCCCCACACCCGAGTCTCGCGATCATGCAGCAGGTAGGGCAGCGTATCGCGATCGGCCAGGTTGGCGGCCGAGACCAGCACGGTGTGGAACAGCTTGCTGCGGCTGTCGACCACCACATGCGCTAGCATCCAGGGCTGGCGTCAGTCATTGCTCGCGCGTTTAGCCGCGCCGACCCCTTCAATCGACGAGGAGCACTGCACATGATCGGATACGTCACCCTCGGCACCAACGACCTGCCGCGTGCAGCCGCCTTCTACGACGCCCTGCTCGCGGAGATCGGCGCCACGCGCCTGATGGACTATGGTCGCGGCTACTCATACGGCGCGTCGATGGACAAGCCGACGCTTGGCATCGTGAAGCCTTATGACACCAAGCCGGCGACCGTCGGCAATGGCGTGATGGTGGCGCTGGGCGTCGACTCGCGCGCGACCGTGGACCGTGTGTACAGGAAGGCGCTCGAGCTCGGGGTACCGACGAAGGACCGGCCGGTCCGCGCGGCGACGATTTCTACGCCGGCTACTTCCGCGATCTGGACGGCAACAAGCTCAGCGTTTTCTGCATGGGTTGAGCGCCAGGGACGAGCAGTGGCCCGGGACGCTCGACCTCAATGCACGCCCGAGCCACCGGTCCGGGCGTGCGCTTCACCGGCGAACAAGACGGCGCAGTCGACCGGGTCGTAGCGGTACGCTCGACTGCAGAACTCACAGCGCACCTCGACCTGCCCGAATTCCTCCAGCACGGAATCGACTTCTGCGCGGCCGAGTGCCTTGAGCATGTTGCCGACGCGCTCGTGGGAACAGCGGCAGCGGAAGAACACTGGTGCCGACTGGAACATGCGGACGTCGTCCTCCGCGAACAGCCGTCGCAGCAGGTCGCGGTCCTCGAGCTGCGCGAGCTCATCCGCCGTGACCGTGTCCGCCACCAGCTGGACGCGTCGCCAGGCGTCCTCGATCTCCTCCTCGGACACTCCACCGGCGCCAGACTCGGTCACACCGGGCGGCCGCGCCGTCACCGGCAGCCGCTGCAACAACAATCCGCTTGCGCTGTCGCCGTCCGCGCGCAGCCACAGCCGCGTCGGCAACTGCTCGGAATGCTCGAAATAGGCGCGCAGGCAATCGCCCATGGAGTCACCCGCCAGCGGCACGATGCCCTGGTAACGGTTGGCGGCGTCGCCGCTCTCGACCGTGACGGTGAGCGTGCCGTTGCCCGACAGCAGGCGCAGGTCGCGCGTGTCGGGCGGGTCCCGGAAACGCGCGACGGCACGCATCGCCAGCCCGTCGGTGCATTCGACCAGCATGAGATGCATCGGTCCCTCGCCGCGCAGCTGCAGCGACAGCAAGCCGTCGTACTTGAGCGTGGACGACAGCAGCGCCGCGGCGACCACGGCCTCACCCAGGCTGTCGCGCACCTGCGCCGGGTAATGGTGGTGCTCCATCATGGCCTGCCAGGCCGGCCCGAGGTGCACCAGCTGCCCACGGAACGGGTAGCGCTCGAAGAGGAAACGCCGCAGCGTGTCGGTCCGTGCCATGCCGTTCAGGCGACGCGCACCGGGATACCGAGCGTGCGGATCTTCTCCGACCACTGCGCCGGCGCGGTGTTGTGCACGGAGGTGCCCTCAGCGTCGACCGCGACGGTGACCGGCATGTCCTTGACCTCGAACTCGTAGATCGCCTCCATGCCGAGTTCCGCGAAAGCGACGACGCGTGCCGATTTGATCGCCTTGGAGACGAGGTACGCCGCGCCACCGACCGCCATCAGGTACGCCGCCTTGTGCTTGCGGATCGCCTCGATCGCCACCGGGCCGCGCTCCGACTTGCCGATCATCACGAGCAGGCCTGTCTTCTCGAGCATCATCTCGGTGAACTTGTCCATGCGCGTGGCCGTCGTCGGACCTGCGGGCCCGACGACTTCGTCGCGGACGGGATCGACCGGACCAACGTAGTAGATGGCGCGATTGGTGAAGTCGACGCCTTCCGGCAGCCCCTGCCCGCTCGCAAAGAGGTCGGCAATGCGCTTGTGCGCCGCATCGCGGCCCGTGAGCATCCGGCCGTTCAACAGCAGCGTCTCACCGGGCTTCCAGCCCGTCACCTCGGCGCGAGTGAGCGCGTCCAGATTTACGCGACGCGAGTCGGGGCCCGCGCTCCAGGTGACCTTCGGCCAGTGCTCGAGCGACGGCGGTTCGAGCACGGCGGGCCCCGAGCCGTCGAGCACGAAGTGCGCGTGCCGGGTGGCGGCGCAGTTCGGGATCATCGCGACGGGCTTCGAGGCCGCGTGGGTCGGGTAGCTGCGGATCTTCACGTCGAGCACGGTCGTCAGACCGCCCAGGCCCTGCGCGCCGATGCCGAGCGCATTCACTTTCTCGTAGAGCGAGATGCGCAGCTCCTCGAGCTTGTTCGCCGGCCCGCGCTCGAGCAACTCGTGCATGTCGATCGGGTCCATCAGCGCTTCCTTCGCGAGCAGCATCGCCTTCTCGGCCGTGCCGCCCACGCCTAGCCCCAGCATGCCCGGCGGGCACCAGCCGGCACCCATGGTCGGCACGGTCTTCAGCACCCAGTCCTCGATCGAGTCGCTCGGGTTCAGCATCACGAACTTCGACTTGTTCTCCGAGCCGCCGCCCTTGGCGGCCACGGTCACCTCGATCTCGTGTCCCGGCACCAGCTCGACGTGGAACACGGCCGGCGTGTTGTCCTGCGTGTTCTTGCGCGCAAACAGCGGGTCGTCCACGACCGAAGCGCGGAGCCGGTTGTCCGGGTGGTTGTAGGCACGCCGCACGCCCTCGTTGACCATCTCGGCGAGGCTGCGCTTCGCATCCCAGCGTACGTCCATGCCGACCTTGAGGAACAGGTTGACGATGCCCGTGTCCTGGCAGATCGGCCGGTGGCCTTCGGCACACATCCGCGAATTGGTCAGGATCTGCGCGATCGCGTCCTTCGCGGCGGGCGACTGTTCGCGCTCGTAGGCGCGGCCGAGGTGCTCGATGTAGTCGACCGGATGGAAATAAGAGATGAACTGCAACGCGTCGGCGACGCTCTGGACGAAATCGTCCTCGCGAATCACGGTCATGGCGCGACTCCTCAGCCGCCCAGCTTGCGCTTGAGCAGCTCGTTCAGCTGTGCCGGATTGGCCTTGCCCTGGGTGGCCTTCATCACCTGGCCGACGAAGAAGCCGAACAGCTTGTCCTTGCCGCCGCGGTAGTCCGCGAGCTGCTGCGGGTTCTTCGCCATCACCTCGTCGATGGCACGCTCGATCGCCGAGGTGTCGGTGATCTGCTTCAAGCCCTTCGCCTCGATGATCTCGTCTGCACCGCGACCTTCGGTCCACATCGCCTCGAAGACTTCCTTGGCGATCTTGCCGGAGATCGTGTCGTCGGCGATGCGCGCGAGCAGGCCCGCGAGCGCCACGGCGTCGATGCGGCTCTGGGCGACGTCGAGCCCGTCGCGGTTCAGCGCGCCCGAGAGCTCCCCCATGACCCAGTTGGCGGCGAGCTTCGGATTGCCGCCGAGGACCTTGACGACCGACTCGTAGTACTCGGCCATCTCGCGGCTCGCGGTGAGCACGCCTGCATCGTATTCCGACAGGCCGTGATCGCGGGCGAAACGCGCCGCCTTCTCGTCCGGCAATTCGGGCAAGGTGGCGCGCACCGCGTCGATCGTCGCCTCGTCGATCGCGAGCGGCAACAGATCGGGATCCGGGAAGTAGCGGTAGTCGTTCGCCTCTTCCTTGGAGCGCATCGAGCGGGTCTCGCCGCGGTCCGGGTCGTAGAGGCGCGTCTCCTGCACCACTTTGCCGCCGCCCTCGATCAGGTCGATCTGGCGCTCGATCTCGTAGTTGATCGCGCGCTCGACGAAGCGGAACGAGTTCAGGTTCTTGATTTCGGCGCGCGTGCCGAATTCAGCCTGGCCCTTCGGGCGCACCGAGACGTTGGCGTCGCAGCGGAACGAGCCTTCCTGCATGTTGCCGTCGCAGATCTCGAGGTAGCGCACCAGCGTGTGGATCTTCTTCATGTACGCGACGGCCTCCTTCGCGGAGCGAAGGTCGGGCTCGGAGACGATCTCGAGCAGCGGCGTGCCGGCACGATTCAGGTCGATGCCCGACAGGCCGTGGAAGTCCTCGTGCAGCGACTTGCCCGCATCCTCCTCGAGGTGGGCACGGGTGATGCCGATCGTCTTGTGCGTGCCGTCTTCGAGCACGATCTCGAGCGAGCCGTCTTCGACCACCGGGCGCTCATACTGGCTGATCTGATAGCCCTTCGGCAGGTCCGGGTAGAAGTAATTCTTGCGCGCGAAAATCGAGCGGCGCGAGATCTTCGCACCGGTCGCGAGCCCGAAGCGTACGGCCATCCGGACGGCCTCGCCGTTCAGCACGGGCAGCACGCCCGGGTAGCCGAGGTCGACGAGATTCGCCTGCGTGTTGGGCGCGGCGCCGTAGGCCGTGGCGGAGTTCGAGAAGATCTTGCTGCGCGTCGCGAGCTGCGCGTGGATCTCGAGGCCGATGACGGTTTCCCAGGTCATGAGTGGCGGCCTGTGGTGAGCTCGCATCGGCAAGCGGATAGCGGATCGCGGATCGCGGATAGTGGCCGGCCACTATGCCGACACGCCAGCAGCTGACACCTAGACATCAGGAAACACTCCGTCTTCACTATCCGCGATCCGCTATCCGCTCTTCTACTCGTAGCCGTTCGGCACGCGCCGGTGCCAGTCCGTGAGCTGCTGGTACTGGTGCGACACCGCGAGCAGCCGCGACTCGGAGAAATGTGGGCCGATCAGCTGCAAGCCGACGGGCAGGTCCTTGCCGGCCTCCTGCACGAAGCCGCAAGGGATCGAGATCGCGGGCAGCCCGGCGAGGTTCGCACCGATCGTGTAGATGTCGTTCAGGTACATCGTGATCGGGTCGCTGGTCTTGGCACCGAGCTCGAACGCCGGCGTCGGCGCCGTCGGGCCGATCACGACGTCCACCTCGGCGAAGGCGCGCTCGAAGTCCGCCGCAATCAGCTGCCGCACTTTCTGCGCCTTGAGGTAGTAGGCGTCGTAGTAGCCCGCCGACAGGACGTAGGTACCCGTCATGATGCGGCGCTTGACCTCGTCACCGAAACCTTCGCCACGCGAACGCTTGTAGAGATCGAGCAGGTCGCGCGGCGAATCGCAGCGGTGCCCGAAGCGTACGCCGTCGAAACGCGACAGGTTCGACGAGCACTCCGCAGGCGCGACCACGTAATAGGTCGGCACCGATAACGGCAGCGCGGGCAGGCTCACTTCGCGCACGGTGGCGCCCTGCAGGCGCAGGGCCTCGATCGCGTCCCGGACGAGCTTGCCGACGCCGGGCTCGAGCCCCTGGTCGAAGAACTCGCGGATCACGCCGACGCGGACGCCCTTGAGCGGCTGGCCGAGCTCGGCGACGTAATCGGGCACCGGTGCATCGACGCTCGTGGAATCGCGCCGATCGAACCCGGCCATTGCGCCGAGCAGCAGCGCCGCGTCCTCGGCCGAGCGGGTCAGCACGCCGCCCTGGTCGAGGCTCGAGGCGAACGCGATCATGCCGTAGCGGGATACGCGGCCGTAGGTCGGCTTGAGTCCTGTCAGGTTGGTCAGCGCGGCCGGCTGGCGGATCGAACCGCCGGTGTCGGTACCGGTCGCGGCCGGGGCCAGGCAGGCTGCAACCGCGGCCGCCGATCCGCCCGACGAGCCGCCCGGAACCCGGGCCCGATCCCAGGGATTGCGCACCGGCCCGTAGAAACTGGTCTCGTTCGACGAGCCCATCGCGAACTCATCCATGTTGGTCTTGCCGAGCAGCACCATTCCGGCCGCGCGCCAGCGCTCGACGACCGTGGCGTCGTACGGCGCCACGAAGTTCGAGAGCATCTTCGACGCGCAGGTCGTGAGAATGCCGTCGGTGCAGAAAATATCCTTGTGCGCGACCGGCACGCCCGTCAACGGGCCGCCCTCGCCGCGTCCGAGACGCTCGTCCGCGGCACGGGCGTCCGCCAACGCCCGGTCGGCCGTGACGGTCACGAAGGCATTGAGCTCGGGTGCCAGCCGCTCGATGCGGCCGAGGAAGTGCAGCGCGAGGTCGAGACTCGAGAAACGGCGGGCCGCGAGGCCCGCGGCCAGCTCGGCAACGGTCAGTGTGTGCAGCGACATGGTCGGGTCTTATTCGATGACTTTGGGCACGAGGTACAGCCCGGCGGCCACGGCAGGCGCGTTCTGCTGGTACTTCTCGTGCTGGTCCGTCTCGGCCACCTGGTCCGCGCGCAGGCGCTGGACCTGGTCCGCCAGCGGGTGGGCCATGGGCTCGACACCGCCCGTGTCGGCCGCGGACAGCTGTTCGACGAAATCGATGATGCGGGAGAGGCTGTCCACGTACACCGGCATCTGCGCCTCGGTGATCTCGAGGCGGGCCAGGTGGGCGATGGCCTCGACCTGCGGGCGCGTCAGGCTCATGCTTGAAAGCTCGATCGAAAGGGGAAAAAAGCGACGTAAATCATACACGTCGCCTTGTGGAAAGTCCTGACAATGGTTAAATTGCCGCGGATTCGCGCCGTCTCGCGCACCCTTCCCAATTTCTTCTTCCTGCGGACCAGATGTTCAAGAAACTCCGGGGCTACTTCTCCAACGACCTGTCGATCGACCTGGGCACGGCCAACACCCTGATCTACGTGCGCGGCAAGGGCATCGTGCTCAACGAACCTTCCGTGGTCGCCATACGCGAGGAACCCTCGCGCGGCGGCAAGAAGATCGAGGCCGTCGGCACTGAGGCGAAGAACATGCTCGGCCGCACGCCGGGCAACATCACGGCCATCCGCCCGCTGAAGGACGGCGTGATCGCGGACTTCACGATCACCGAGAAGATGCTGCAGTACTTCATCGAGAAGGTGCACGGCAACCGCCTGATCCGCCCGAGCCCGCGCGTGCTGGTGTGCGTGCCTTACGGCTCGACGCAGGTCGAGCGGCGCGCGATCCAGGAGTCGGCCGAGGGTGCCGGCGCCCGCTGGGTGCGGCTCATCGAGGAGCCGATGGCGGCCGCGGTCGGCGCGGGCATGCCCGTCCACGAGGCGCGCGGCTCGATGGTGCTCGACGTCGGCGGCGGCACCTCCGAGGTGGCGGTCATTTCGTTGAACGGCATCGTCTACGCAGCCTCGGTGCGCATCGGTGGCGACCGCTTCGACGAGGCCATCATCAACTACGTGCGCCGCAACTACGGCATCCTGATCGGCGAGGCCACGGCCGAGCGGATCAAGATCGAGATCGGCTCGGCCTACCCGGGCCAGCAGGTGCGCGAGATCTCGGTCAAGGGCCGCAACCTGTCGGAAGGCGTGCCGCGCAGCTTCACGCTCAACTCCAACGAGATCCTCGAGGCGCTGCAGGAGCCGCTGCAGGGCATCGTCGGCGCCGTCAAGGCGGCCCTCGAGCAGACGCCCCCGGAACTTGGCTCCGACGTCGCCGATCGCGGCATCGTGCTGACGGGCGGCGGCGCGCTGCTGCGCGACATCGACAAGCTGCTGATGGAGGAGACGGGCCTGCCGGTCGTGGTGGCCGAGGACCCACTCACCTGCGTCGCGCGTGGCGGCGGCAAGATGCTGGAGCTGATCGACGAGCACGGCCCGGGCCTGTTCGGCCTCGATTGATGTTCCTGCCGCCGCTTTGGTCGAACTGACGCACGACACCCGCCCGATCATCGGCCGCGGGCCGCCGCTCGGCGCCACGTTCCTGACGCTGGCGATCGCGGCGATCGCGCTGATGGTCGCCGACCAGCGCTATGACCAGCTCACCCGCGTGCGGGCGTGGCTGTCGGCTGCGGTCTACCCGGTGCAGGTCGTCGTCGACCTGCCCTTCCGCGCCTGGGACTGGGTCAGCGGCTCCTTCGCCGATCGCAGCCGCCTGCGCCAGGAAAACCTCGAACTCACCGCGCGCCTGCGCCTGTCCAACCTGCAGTTGCAGCGGTTCGCGGCGCTGGAGGACGAGAACCGCCGCCTGCGCGACATGCGCGAGAACTCTGCCGGTGTCGCCGATCGCGTGCTGGTGGCCTCGATCCTTAACGTGGACCTCGACCCGTTCCGGCACCGGGTGCTGCTCGACAAGGGTGCCGCCGACGGCGTCTTCAAGGGCCAGGCCGTGCTCGATGCCGACGGTATCTTCGGCCAGGTTTCGCAAGTGCACGCAAAGACCGCCGAGGTGATCCTGATCAGCGACGCCGAGCACGCGATTCCCGTGCAGTCGAATCGCAGCGGCCTGCGCACGATCGCGGTCGGCACGGGCGACTCCAAGCGCCTGTCGCTGCCGTTCGTCACGGTGGAAGCCGACCTGAAGCAAGGCGACCTTCTGCTGTCGACGGGCATGGGTGGCGTCTTTCCGCCGGGATACCCGATCGCGGAAGTCACCCAGGTGGTCCGCGATGCCTCGACGACGTTCGCGCTCGTCGATGCGCGGCCGACCGCACGCCTCGATCGCGACCGCGAGGTGCTGCTCGTCTGGTTCGACGCCCCGGCCGCAGTGGAACCACCGCCCGCGGCTGAAACGGCGCAGCCCGAGGTTCCGCCAGCAGCGGCTGCGCCTGCACCGACCGCGATGACCGCCCCGGCCCCGGGAGAAGGAGAATGAGGCCCAGCGGTGCTGCGCAGCGTCTTCTCTACTGGTTCAGTGTCGCGCTAGGACTCGTGCTGGCGATCGTACCGCTGCCTGATTGGCTCGGCCCGCTGCGTCCGGACCTCGCGCTGCTGATGGTCATCTACTGGATCCTGACCCGTCCGCGCATTGCGGGACTCGGCTATGCCTGGCTCGCCGGGCTGTTCCTCGACGTGCTGCGCGGCCTCACGCTCGGCCAGCACGCGCTCGGCTTCGTGCTGGTCGCGTTCCTGGCGCATCGCGCGCAATTACGCATGCGGATGTTTCCGATCCTGCACCAGGCCGGCGCCGTGATGGTGCTGCTCGCGGTTTACCACTTCGTGATCTTCTGGACGGATGGACTGACCGGCCACGGCTATACAGGATGGAATCGCTGGCTGCCGGTCCTCTCGGGCGCGCTGCTGTGGCCGCTGATCGTGGCGGCCGGCGACACCCTGACGCGCCGTTCGCGCTGACCGACGCGCAGGCCGGCGCATGGCACGCTCCGTTCGACTGAAGGACCACTGGGCCGAGCAGCGGATGTTCGGGCGCCGCGTGATCGCCGCCACGTTCGTGATCCTGCTGCTCGTCGCGGCGCTGTTCTCGCGGCTCTTCTACCTGCAGGTCGTGCGGCACGAGTACTTCAGCGACCTCTCGCAGGGCAACCGGATCCGGATCGAGCCGATCCCGCCCAGCCGCGGCCTGATCCTCGATCGCAACGGGGAGCCCCTCGCGCTCAACCGGCCAGCCTACCAGCTCGAACTCGTGCGCGAGCAGACGCCGGACCTCGAGGATACGCTGGCCCGCCTGGTGCAGATCGGACTGCTGCCCGCAGAAGACCTGGATCGCACCCGGCGCACGATCCAGGCAAGACGCCGTTTCGACGCGGTCCCGATCCGGCTGCAGCTCTCCGAGGAGGAACTGGCGCGCTTTGCGGTCAACCGACCGGACTTTCCGGGCGTCGAGGTGCGGCCGCGCCTGACGCGCTTCTACCCGAAGGGCGGCACGGGCGTTCACGCCATCGGCTACGTCGGCTCGATCAGCGAGCAGGACCAGGAGCGCATCGACGTCCCGAATTACGCCGGGACGACGTTGATCGGCAAGCTCGGCGTCGAGCGTGCCTTCGAGGACGATTTGCACGGCCAGACCGGGCACCAGCAGCTGCTGGTCAATGCGCAGGGGCGGCGGGTCGACCGGGTGGGGCCCTCGACGCCACAGCTGCAACGGGGCGAACCGATCGCCGGCAACGACCTCTACCTCGCGGTGGACGCGCGCGTGCAGCAAGTCGCCGAGGAAGCGCTCGCGGGCCAGCGCGCCGCCGTCGTCGCGATCGACCCGCGCAACGGCGACATCATCGCGTTCGTCAGCACGCCGACCTTCGACCCGAACGGCTTCGCGCGCGGCCTCACTTACGCGGAGTACAAGGCGCTGTCGACCGACATCGACGTGCCGCTCTACGACCGAGCGTTGCGCGGCGTCTACCCACCGGGTTCGACGATCAAGCCGCTGGTCGCGTTCGCAGCCCTGCAGCACGGCGTCATCGAGCCACAGGAACGCAAGTTCTGCCGGGGCGCTTTCCAGTTGCCCGGCTCGAGCCACCGCTACCGGGACTGGAAGAAATCGGGCCACGGCAGCGTCGACATGCACATGGCGATCGCGGTTTCCTGCGACGTCTACTTCTACAGTGTCTCGGCGGACCTCGGCATCGACCGGATACACGAATCGCTGTCGCTGTTCGGCCTTGGCCAGAAGACCGGCATCGATATCGCCGGCGAGCGCGCCGGCCTGCTGCCGTCCACGGCATGGAAGCGCGGCGCGTTCAAGAAGCGCGAGGCCCAGGTCTGGTTCCCGGGGGAGACGGTGATTGCCGGCATCGGCCAGGGCTACATGCTCACCACGCCACTGCAGCTGGCACACGCGACGGCCGCCGTGGCCATGCGGGGCCAGCGCTTCGCGCCGCGACTGGTGCGCCGCATCCGCGATGCGCAGACCGGCGAGATTCGCGACCTGCCGCCAGTGGCGCTGCCGAGCGTGCCGGTCAAGGACCCCGCGCACTGGGACATCATCATCGGCGGCATGGTCGGCGTCACCAACGACCCGTGGGGCACTGCCCGCCGCAGCCAGACTGGTGCGCCGTACAAGATCGCGGGCAAGACCGGTACCGCGCAGGTGTTCAGCGTCGGCCAGAGCGAGAAGTACAACGAAGCGGACGTGGCCGAGCGGATGCGCGACCACGCGCTGTTCGTCGCGTTCGCACCGGCCGACGACCCGCAACTTGCGGTCGCCGTCGTGGTCGAAAACGGACGCAGCGGCAGCGGCACCGCGGCGCCGATCGCCCGCAAGGTGTTCGACGCGTACCTGCTGCCGCCCGACGGGGCCGCGGCGACCGCGGAGGCGACCGTCGCCGCGCCACCGCCCGCCGCAGGGGTCGAGGAATGAAAGCAGAGATCGCAGGCCCGGGATCCTCGAGTCGCGCGCAGCGCACGTTCACGCTGTCGGGCCGGCTGCTCGAAGCACTGCACATCGACGGGCCGCTGCTGCTTGCCGTGCTCGCCGTCTGCGTCGCAGGGCTCGTCGTGCTCTTCAGCGCCGCGGGCGAGGACCTCGGCGTGTTCCTGCGCCAAGCGGTCAGGGTCGGCCTCGCGCTCGGCGTGCTGCTGCTCGTGGCGCAGGTTCCGCCGCGCATTCTGCGCGCCGCTTCGCCGTGGCTCTACGCACTGGGCGTGCTGCTGCTGGTGGCCGTCGCGCTGGTCGGCGACGTGGCGATGGGCGCGCAGCGCTGGCTCGATCTGGGAGTGATCCGCTTCCAGCCGTCGGAGATCATGAAGATCGCCTTGCCGCTCGCCTGCGCCTGGCTGGTCCACGACCGCCCGCTGCCCCCCGATTTCCGCACGCTCGTGGTGCTGGCCGTAGCCATCCTGGTGCCGGTCCTGCTGATCGCAGAGCAGCCGGATCTCGGTACGTCGCTGCTGGTCGCAGCCGGCGGCGGCCTGGTGGTACTGCTCGCCGGCTTGCAACTGCGCTACATCCTGGGGATCGGCACGCTGCTCGCGGGCGCCGTGCCCGTGCTGTGGCATTTCCTGCACGATTACCAGCGACAGCGCGTGCTGACGTTCCTGAATCCGCAGGACGATCCACTCGGCGCCGGCTACCACACGATCCAGTCGCAGATCGCGATCGGCTCGGGCGGGCTGTTCGGCAAGGGTTACATGAACGGCAGCCAGGCGCAGCTCGAGTTCCTGCCCGAGCGCTCCACCGATTTCATCTTCGCGGTGATCGGCGAGGAGTGGGGCATCGTCGGCCTCGGCGTGCTGATCGCGCTGTACCTGCTGGTGATCGCGCGCGGCCTGTACATCGCAGCACAAGGCCAGGACACGTTCTCGCGGCTGGTCGCGGGGGCGCTCACGCTGACGTTCGGCGTCTACGTCTTCGTCAACAGTGGAATGGTGGCGGGCTTGCTGCCCGTGGTCGGCGTACCGCTGCCCCTGGTCAGCTACGGCGGCACCTCGATGGTGACCCTCATGGCCGGCTTCGGTATCCTGATGTCGATCCACTCCCGTCGCAAGCTGGTCGCCACGTGACCGGCCTCAATCCGAGGCACCGGATGCCCAGAATCGCCCGCGTATTGGCGCTAGCTGTTTTCGCCGCGCTCGTCGCGACGCCTGCCCTCGCGCTCGACGAGCATCGGGAAGACGTCACGACGTTCATTCGTGACATGGTCGATCGGCACGGATTCGAGGCCGCCGCACTGGCCGGCGTGTTCACGCAGGTCGAATCGCGACCGTCGATCGTCGCCGCGATCAGCCGGCCCGCGGAAAAGACCCTGCCCTGGCACGAGTACCGGGCGCGCTTCCTGACCGAGCGGCGCATCGCTCGCGGCGTCGAGACCGCGCGCCTGCAGTCCGGGCCGCTGCGCAAGGCGGCGGACACCGGCGTGCCTGCGCAGGTCCTGCTCGCCATCGTCGGCGTCGAAACGTTCTTCGGCGAAATCACCGGCAAGCATCGGGTGATCGACGCGCTCGCCACGCTGGCCTTCGACTATCCGCCGCGCAGCCCGTTCTTCCGCGGCGAGCTCGAGCAGTTCCTGCTGATGACGCGCGAGGAGACCCTCGATCCGCTCGCGCCGCTCGGCTCGTATGCCGGCGCCATGGGCATTCCTCAGTTCATGCCGTCGAGCTTCCGCGCCTTTGCGGTGGACGGCGACGCCGATGGCCGGCGGGACCTCTGGGGAAACTGGGGAGACGTGTTCTCGAGCGTCGCGAACTACCTCAAGGTGCACGGCTGGCGGCCGGGCGAGCCGGTCATGGTGCCGGCGGACGTGAGTCGAGCGAATCTCGCCGGCCTGGAGTTCGGCAAGCTCGCACTCACGGAGACTGCTCAGTCGCTGCGCAACCGCGGCGTCGCATTCGATGCCGACCTGCCGCCGGAAACGCCCGCGGTGCTGATCGAGCTCGCCGGCAGCGCGGGCCCGGAGTATCGCATCGGCTTCACGAATTTCTACGCGATCACCCGGTACAACCGCAGCCAGCTCTACGCCAGCGTGGTCAACGATCTCGCCGAGGCGATCGCGGCCACGACGCGGCCCGGTTCAGCACCGCCAGCGCCGGCGCCGGCGTCCGCAACGGCCGAGCCTCCGCCAGCGGTGCCACCGCCATTCACGTCGATCGGGAAGTGAGGTCGATCCCCTCCCCGCCGGCGTTTCTCTCCATTTCCTGACGCACACGAACCATGACACGACCCCACGCAAAGATTCCCGCCCTGCTCGCCGCCCTCGCCTTCACGTTGGCCGGTTGCTCCAAGGAAGCCGAGACGCCCGCCGCCCCCGAAGCAGCGGCGGACGCCGCCGCGGCCATCCCGGCCGCCGCGCCGACGCCGATTCCACCGCCGCCTGAACTCAAGGCGCGCAGCTACATCGTGATCGATCACGACAGCGGGCGCGTGCTCGCAGCCCTCGATCCCGATTCGCGCCAGGAGCCAGCCAGCCTGACCAAGCTGATGACGGCCTACGGCGTATTCCGCGCGCTCAAGGAAGGCCGCATCAAGCTCGACGACATGGTCACGATCAGCGAGCACGCCTGGAAGCAGGAAGGCTCGCGGATGTTCGTCGAGGTGGGCAAGCAGGTCTCGGTCGAGAACCTGATGCAGGGCATGATCGTCCAGTCCGGCAACGACGCGACCGTGGCGCTGGCCGAGCACGTCGCCGGCACGGAGCCGACGTTCGTGCAGATGATGAACACGTACGCGAAGGAGCTCGGCATGACGGGCTCGAACTTCACCAACACGCCCGGCATGCCCGATCCCGAGCACTACACGACGGCCCGCGACGCAGCGATCCTCTCGAGCGCGCTGATCCATGAGTTCCCGGAGTATTACCGCTGGTACGCGCAGCGCGAGTTCACGTGGAACGGCATCACGCAGCAGAACCGCAACGGCCTGTTGTGGCGCGACCCCTCGGTCGACGGCGTCAAGACGGGCCACACGGAAAGCGCCGGCTACTGCCTGGTCGCCTCGGCAAAGCGCGACGGCATGCGGCTCGTTTCCGCGGTGCTCGGCACCGAGTCGATGCGGGCGCGCGAGGACGCGAATGCCGCGCTGCTCAACTATGGCTTCAATTTCTTCGAGACGAAGCGGCTCTATGCGGCCGGCGAACCGCTGACGACCGCGCCCGTGTGGAAGGGCGCGACGCGCTCGGTCGGCCTCGCGCTGCAGCGCGACCTCTACGTGACGGGCCAGCGCGGCCAGGTCGGCAACGTACGCGCCGAGTTCGAGCTTCCGGACCAGCTGGTGGCACCACTCACGACGGACCAGCCGATCGGCAAGGCCAGCATCGTCGTGGACGGCGCGACCATCGCGACTCACGACCTCTACCCGTCGGAGGCAGTCCCGGCGGGCGGCCTCTTCCGGCGCGCGACCGACACCGTGCGGCTGTGGTTGCACTGAAGTGGCCGAGCCTTACCCGACCTGCTACCTGAACGGCACATTCGGGCCGCTGGCCGACGCACGAATTTCACCACTCGACCGCGGCTTCCTGTTCGCGGACGGCGTGTACGAAGTGATTCCGGTGCACCGCAGCCGGCCGTTCCGCCTGTGCGCCCATCTGCAGCGACTCGACAATAGTCTCGCCGCGATCTGCCTGCCCAACCCACACGACGAACGCGAGTGGCAGTCGATCCTGCAGCAACTCGCCGCAGCTGCCGGCGGCGCGGAGATGCTGCTGTACGTGCAGGTCACGCGCGGCGCCGAAACTGGCCGCAATCACCTGTTTCCTCGCCCCGCCTCGCCCACGGTGTTCGCGTTCGCGAGCCCCTATCCGCTGCCGAGCGCGAAGACGCTCGACGAGGGGCTCGGCGCCATCACGCTCGAGGACATCCGCTGGGCTCGCTGCGACATCAAGTCGATCGCGCTGCTGGGCAACGTGCTGCTGCGGCAGGAAGCCGCCGACCGCGGCGCCGACGAGGCGCTGCTGGTGCGCGACGGACTGCTGCTGGAAGGCTCTTCGAGTTCGGTGCTGCTGTGCATCGGCGGCACGCTCGTCACGCCGCCGAACGACCACCGGATCCTGCCGGGCACGTCGCGGGATGCCGTGCTCGAGCTGGCGCAGGGCTGGCTGCCGAGCCAGGTCTGTCCGCTCGAGGCGCGCGAGCTCGCGAGTTGCGACGAGGTCTGGATCGCTTCGGCCGGCCGCGGCGTGCTGCCGGTGACTCGCATCGATGGCGCGCCGGTCGGCGCCGGTCGCCCTGGGCCGCTGTGGCGCGAGATGTACGACCGCCTGCAGCAGCACCTCGACTTGATCGCCACCACGCCGGCACTTTGAGCAATGGCCGACGCAACGCTGTTCGAGTTTCCGTGCGACTTCCCCATCAAGATCATGGGGCAGGCGACCGACGAGTTCCGCAGTCTGGCGCTTGGCATCGTGACCCGGCACTTCGGCCCGCTGGCCGAGGGCAGCATCGAAGAACGCCCGAGCAGCGGCGGACGCTATCTCGGCCTCACGATCACGGTCCGGGCCGAAAGCAAGGCCCAGCTCGACGCCGTCTACATGGAACTGACATCCTGCCGCCAGGTGCTCGTCGCGCTCTGAGCGGTTGCGTCGTGGCCGAGCGACTCGAGCAGCCGTGGTGCGAGCGCGTCCGCCACGACACGCAAGTCGGCGGGACCGCCAAGATCGCTGACCTGAGTCATCTCGAGTCCCGCGTAGCCGCAGGGATTGATGCGGCGGAACGGCTCCAGGTCCATCGCGACGTTGAGCGCCAGGCCGTGGTAAGAGCGGCCCTTGCGAATCCTGAGCCCGATGCTCGCGAGCTTGCGACCCGCGACGTAGACACCCGGCGCGTCGCGGCGACCAACGGCCTCGATGCCCCATTGCACCACCGTAGCGACGATCGCGCGCTCGATACCCTCGACCAGCGTCCGCACGCCGAGCCCGGCGCGCCCGAGGTCGAGCAGCGGATAGACGACCAGCTGCCCGGGCCCGTGATAGGTCACCTGTCCGCCGCGATCGATCTGCACGACTGGAATGTCGCCTGGAGCCAGCAGGTGCTCGGGCCGCGAGTTCATGCCCAGCGTGAAGACCGGCGGATGCTCGAGAAACCAGAACTCGTCCGCGGTGTTCGGCCCGCGCTCCTCGACGAAGCGCTGCATCGCGCGCCAGGTCGGCTCGTATTCGGCGTGGCCCAGCCAGCGCAGGACCGGTGCGTCCATGGCCTCAGCGCGCGGCGACGCCACCGGCGCCAAGGCCCGCGTTGTTGCGGGCCAGCGCCTGCTCCGCGCGATAGCTCGAGCGCACCAGCGGGCCCGCGACGCACTCGACGAAGCCGCGCTCGAGCGCCGCGGCGCGATACTGCTCGAACTCCCCAAGCGCGACGAATCGCTCGACCGCGAGATGGTTCGCGGTCGGGCGCAGGTACTGGCCGAGCGTCAGGACGTCGACGCCGATGGCGCGCAGGTCGTCCATCGTCGCGAGGATTTCGTCCTCTGTCTCGCCGAGACCGAGCATCAGGCTCGTCTTCGTCAGCACGCCCGAACGATGGCGCTTGGCATGGAACAACACGTCGAGCGTCTGCTGGTAGGAAGCGCGCGGATCCCGCACGGGATGCGTGAGCCTGCGCACGGTCTCGACGTTCTGCGCGAACACGTCGAGCCCGCTGTCCACGACGGTCTCGACGTCCTCGAGCGCGCCCTGGAAGTCGGGCGTCAGGGCCTCGACGGCCGTCTCCGGGCACAGCCGCTTGATTTCGCGCACGCAGGCTGCGAAATGCCCCGCGCCGCCATCCTCGAGATCGTCGCGATTGACCGAGGTCAGCACGACGTAGCGCAGGCCCATCAGCTGCACGGTGCGCGCGGCGTTGGCCGGTTCGTCCTCATCGAGCCAGCCGCGCGGGTTGCCGGTGTCCACGGCGCAGAACCGGCAGGCCCGCGTGCAGACTTCGCCCATCAGCATCAAGGTCGCCGTGCCGGCATTCCAGCATTCGCCGATGTTCGGGCACTTGGCCTCCTCGCAGACCGTCGCGAGGCGGTGCTCGCGGACGGTTTTGCGCACCACGTCGAACCGCTCGCCACCCGGCATCGGGGCGCGCAGCCACGAGGGCTTGCGACCGGCCGGCAACGGCGCCGCACGGGTGCTGGCCTTGACGCCGTCCTTGATCGCCGTGGTGCCTTGCGGCGTCACGTATTTCTGGCCGCTGCGGGCGGCGGGGACGACTGGAATGCCTTTGAATTCGCTCATGCCTGTCCTTTCAACGAGGGCTCATTGTACTTCCAGCTGCATCGCAAGCGGCGCTGCGCTGGCCCGACAGCGTTCGCGTGGTGGGGTGGATGGATTCAGCGAGCGGCGTCGCGGAGGTGTGCGTCGAGATCCGCGAGTCGCTCCGGCGTGCCGATGTCGAGCCAGGTGCCGGTGTGGAGTTCGCCACTCACGCGACCGGCGCGGAGTGCGGAGCGGAGCAGCGGTGCCAGCTTGAAGATGCCGTCGGCGCAGCCGGAGAACAGCTCGGGACGGTAGACGCCGAGACCCGAGAACGTCAGGCGTTCGCTGCCGGCCTCGACGATGCGGCCCTGGTCAAGCACGAAATCGCCGCCCGGGTTGTGGGCGGGATTGGGCACGAGCACCAGGTGCGCGAGGTCGCCGGGCTGCAGCGCTGCGCGCAGGCGGGCGCACGGGTAGTCGGTCCACACGTCGCCGTTCAGCACGACGAATGCAGACGGTCCGAGCAGCGGCAACGCACGGAAGATCCCGCCACCGGTTTCGAGCGGCTCGGGGCCCTCGTCGCTGTAACGCAATCGCACGCCGTAAGCGTTGCCGTCGCCGAGCGCCGCCCGGATCTGGTCGCCGAGCCAGGAGACGTTGATCACGACATCGGTCAGGCCCGACGCGGCCAGCGCGTGCAGGTGATGCACGATCAGCGGCAGGCCGCCGGCCTCGAGCAGCGGCTTCGGGCGCGAAAGAGTGAGCGGGCGCATGCGTTCGCCGCGGCCCGCCGCGAGGATCATGGCCTTCACGCAGCCGGCGTCCCGAGGCTCGCGCGCATGGCCGGAAGCACCCGGCCCGCGACCAGTTCGCCGAGCGGGGCCAGATCCGCGTGCCGTGAACAGGCCTGTGCAACGTACTCGAGCGTTCGCGGCACGTCCGCCAGGTAGCCGGGCTTGCCGTCACGGTGCCACAGGCGCGCGAAGATGCCGCTCGCCTTGAGATGGCGCTGGACGCCCATCAGGTCGAACCAGCGCAGGAACTGCTGCGCGTCCGCGCCCACCGGGAGTCCGGCGGACGCTGCTCGGCTGCGAAAATCGAGCGCCCACGCCACGACCCTGTCCTGCGGCCATGCCACGTAACAGTCGCGCAGCAGCGAAACCAGGTCGTAGGTCAGCGGCCCGTGGACCGCGTCCTGGAAATCGAGAATGCCCGGATTGTGGCCCGGGCAGACCATCAGGTTGCGCGAGTGGTAATCGCGGTGCACGAACACGGGCGGCTGTTCCAGCGCGTTGGCGACGAGCGAGTCGAAAACCCGCGCCAGGGCCTGCGCCGCATCCGCATCGAGGCTCACCTGCAGGTGCCGCGCGAGCAGCCAATCGGTGAACAGGCTCATCTCGAAACGCAGCAGCTTCTCGTCATACGGGGGCAGCAGCGCGACGAACCCGGCGCCGCGCGCCTGGATCCGCACCAGCGCTTCGATCGCGTCCGCGTAGAGAGCATCGGCGCGAGCCGGGCGGTCGAGCTCCGCAAGGTAAGTCGTGGACCCGAGGTCTGTCAGCAGCAGAAAGCCGTCGGGCGCGTTTCGTGCGAGGATGCGCGGTGCATTGACGCCGATCGCATCGAGCATCCCGGCGATGCGCAGGTACGGCTCGACGTCCTCCTTCTGGGGCGGCGCGTCCATCACGATCGCAGTCTCTTCGCCGCGCGTTGCGCGGAAATAGCGGCGAAAGCTCGCGTCGGCGGAGGCCGGCGCGAGGTCGTAGCTTTGCCAGCCGAGGCCTTGCTCGAGCCAGTGGCGCAGCAGGTCGAGCCGGGGGTCGTCTCGGCGGAGGTCGGGCAAGTGAGGCCTCGGAAAGTCAGATGCCGGGTGGCGTGGTAATTATAATCGTTGCGATGAAGCCGTCCGATCGAACCTCGCTGCGCTCGCGACGGCTGGCCCCCGCGGCGGCGGCCTGCGTGCTCGCGGCTTCGGGGGCCGTCGCGGACCAGCTGCTGTGCGAGTTCCCGTCAGCCGAGGACCCCCGCCTCGAGGAGCTGCGCCAGTCCGATCCGACCGATCCCCGCATCGACATCACCAGCGACCAGGGGGAACTCGGTCGCGCCGGCGACGCGAGCCTCACCGGCAACGTGCGGATCCGCATGGGGCAGCGCCTGCTCACGGCCGACGCCGCGGAAATCGATGCCGAGAAGCGCAGCGTCAGCCTGAAAGGCATCGTCGAGTACCTCGACCCGACGCTGCACGTGCGCGGCCAGGGCGGCAGCTTCGAGGGCCAGGGCGGCACGTTCGAAGGCGCCGAGTTCGAGCTGATGGACCGGTCCGTGCGTGGCGCTGCCCGCAGCATGCAGCTGCGCGACGGCCACATCCTCGACCTCGACGGGGTCCGGTACACGGCCTGCCCGCCGGGCAACGACGACTGGAAGCTGCGCGCCGGCCAGATCTCGATCGACCAGAAGACGCGCATTGGCACGGGCCGCGACGTGCGGCTGGACTTCATGGGCGTGCCGATCCTCTATACGCCGTGGATCTCATTCCCGGTCGGTGACGAGCCGAAGTCGGGCTTTCTCTTCCCGACGATTGGCAGCAGCAGCCGGACCGGCACCCAGGTCGCGGTGCCCTGGTACTGGCGCATCGCGCCGAACTACGACGCCACGTTCACGCCGCGCTACATGTCGTCGCGAGGGCTGCGCCTCGACACGGAGTTCCGCTACCTGACGGAACGCAGCCGGGGCACGCTGAACGCGGAATACCTGCACGACGACCAGGAAACAGGCGACCAGCGCAGCCTGGTCGACCTGCAGAACGTCACGCACCTCGAACCACGCACCCGGCTGCTCGTCGACGCGGCCAACGCGAGCGATGCGAATTACTTCGAGGACTTCGGACTCGGCTTCGAAGGCACCAGCGTCACGTTCCTGAACCGCCTCGGCGAGGCGCGTCGCGATACCACGCACTGGTCGCTGGTCGGCCGGGTGCAGGACTACCAGGTGCTCGACCGGACGCTGCCCGACGAAGAGCGGCCGTATTCGATCCTGCCGCACGTCGCCGCGATCGGCCAGTGGCGCAACCTCGGCTACGGATTCGACGCAGGACTGCGCACCGAAGCCGTCAACTTCGAGCGCGACGAAGGCACGACCGGCCAGCGCGTCGACGTCGAGCCCGTGCTCGACTGGCGTGCCGAACGCAACGGCGCGCACTTCGGCGCCGGCGCATCGTGGCGCGCCACCGCGTATTCGCTCAGCGACGCGCCGGACGGCATCGACGAGTCGCCGGTGCGAACGGTGCCCGCGCTCAACGTCGAGACCGGCTTCGTGCTGGAGCGGCAATCGGGTTCGCACGGCCAGCGCATGCAGACGCTCGAACCGCGGCTCCTTTACCTCTACGTGCCCTACCGCGACCAGGACGACCTGCCGGTGTTCGACACGGGGTTACCCGACCTGAACCTGGTCCAGTTGTTCCGCACCAATCGCTACGTGGGCGCAGATCGAGTCGGCGACGCGAACCAGGTCAGCGTCGGGGTCACCAGCCGCCTGCTCGATGCAGCGGGCGGCCGCCAGTTCCTGAGCGCGACGCTCGGCCAGGCCTATTACTTCGAGGACCCGCGGGTGCGCCTGCCGGACGAGCCCCAGCGCGATCAATCGACGTCGGACGTGATCGCCGAGCTCGAGCTGGCGGCGTTCAAGAACTGGAACGCCCGGCTCGGCTACCAGTGGAACCCCGACGAGACGCGCACCGAAAAGTCGGAGGTCTACGTGCAGTACCGGCCGGCGAGTGACAGTGTCATCAACGCGGGCTATCGGTTCCGGCACGACCTGCTCGAGCAGTTCGACGTCTCCGCGGCGTGGCCGATCGGCGATCGCTGGCGCGCGTTCGGCCGCTGGGTCTACTCGCTCGACGAGGAACAGACGCTCGACCAGTTCCTCGGCTTCGAGTATGGGTCGTGCTGCTGGGCACTGCGGATCGTGACCCGCCGGTTCGTCAGCAGCCGTACCGGCGACTCGGATACCTCGGTGGGCCTGCAACTGGAACTGAAGGGCCTCTCCAATGTCGGAGTGGACAACGAGTCTTTCCTGCGCGATGCGATTCGGGGATACTCCGCCCTCCCGCCTGAGCCCCGGTCCTGATAGCCGCTGCAATACCTTTGAAAACCAACACATTACTGCTGCCCTTCCTGCTCCTGGCCGCATCGACGGTGCATGGCCAGGGCGCCGAGCTCGGCACCCAGGGCGTGCTGCTCGACCGGATCGCCGCTGTCGTCAACGACGGCATCGTGCTGCGCAGCGACCTCGATCAACAGGTGCGCGTGATTTCGGACCGGCTGGAGCAGCAGGGACAGCAGATGCCGCCGCGGAACCTGCTCCGCCAGCAGGTCCTCGAGCGCCTGGTGATGCAGGAAGTGCAGAGGCAGCGCGCCGACCGGCTCGGCATCAAGGTCTCCGACGAGATGCTGAACCAGACGCTCACCGACGTCGCGGCGCGCAACAACCTGAGTTTCAGCGACCTGCCCGCTGCGCTCGAGTCGCAGGGCGTCGATTACCGGAGCTATCGCGAGGACGTGCGCCGCGAGATGACGCTCAACCTGCTGCGCCAGCGCGACGTCTACGCGCGCATCTATGTGTCGCCGCGCGAGATCGAGCAGTGCGTGACGCGGCGCAAGACCTCTCCCGGCGACGACGTGGAATACGACATCGCGCACATCCTGGTCGCCGTACCGGCCTCGGCGACGCCCGAGCAGGCCGAGGAGCGCGCGTCGCGCGCGCAAGGTGTCTACGAGCGCGCGCGCCGCGGCGAAGACTTCACGCAGCTCGCGATCGCCTATTCGGATGCGGGCACGGCGCTCGAAGGCGGCGCGCTCGGCTGGCGCAAGGTCAACCAGCTGCCCTCGTTCGCCGCCGACGCGATCCCGCGCCTCAAGCCCGGCGAAATCACCGAGCCCATCCGCACGCCGAGCGGCCTGCACATCTTCAAGCTCGTCGAATCCCGTGGGGCGGCCTCGTCCGCGCTCGTTTCGCAGGTGCACGCGCGGCACATCCTGCTGCAGACGAACGCGATCGAGGACGACGAAACCGTCCGCCAGAAGCTGCTGCAGTTCCGCGAACGGATCCTGAAAGGCGAGCCCTTCGAGGCCATTGCCTCGGTGAATTCCGCCGACGGCGGCTCGGCCGCCAACGGCGGCGACCTCGGCTGGCAGGGACCGGGCACGTTCACGCCGGTCTTCGAGCAGCAACTCGACCTGCTCGCCGAGAACGAGATCAGCCAGCCGTTCAAGACCCAGTTCGGCTGGCACATCGTGCAGCTGCTGGGCCGGCGGACCTACGACGCGACCGACGACGTGATCCGCAATCGTTGCCTGGCGCAGCTGCGCGAGTCCCGGGCCGATGAGGAAACCGAGGTCTGGATGCGCCGGCTGCGCGACGAGGCCTTCGTCGACTACCGGCTGTGAGCCCGGACCGCCCACTGCCGACGATTGCGGTCACCACCGGGGAGCCCGCGGGCATTGGTCCGGAGTTGTGCGCAGCGCTGCTCACGGAGACCTGGGAATGCCGGCTGGTGCTGATCGGCGACCGCTCGCTGCTCGAGCGCTCAGCCGGCCGAACCCTGCCAGACGCCTGCGTCCTGCACGTGCCGCTGGCCGCGCCCTGCACGCCGGGGCGCCTCGATCCCGCGAATGCACGCTACGTGCTCACGGTGCTCGACCGGGCAGTGGACGGTTGTCTCGACGGCCATTTCGACGCAATGGTCACCGCCCCGGTGCACAAGGGCGTGATCAACGACGCAGGGATTCCGTTCTCGGGGCACACCGAGTATCTCGCGCAACGGACCGGAGCCGCGTTGCCAGTGATGATGCTGGTGGGCGGCGGACTGCGGGTCGCGCTCGCCACGACCCACCTGCCTCTTTCCGAGGTCAGCAGGGCCGTCACGGCCGAACGGCTGCGCGCCGTGCTCCGCATCCTCGATACCGACCTGCGCGACAAGTTCGGCATGCCCGAACCTCGCATCCTGGTCTGCGGCCTGAACCCGCACGCCGGCGAAGGCGGCCATCTCGGGCGTGAGGAACTCGACGTGATCGAGCCTGCGCTACGGGAACTGCGCCTCGAGGGACTGCACCTGACGGGCCCCGTCCCTGCCGACACGGCATTCCTGCCTGGGCGACTCGCGGGCCACGATGCGGTGCTGGCCATGTTCCACGACCAGGGGTTGCCAGTGCTGAAGCACGCCAGCTTCGGACACGCGGTCAACGTGACGCTCGGCCTGCCGATCCTGCGTACGTCGGTCGATCACGGCACCGCGCTCGATCTCGCCGGCACGGGCCGGGCCGACGCGGGCAGCCTGCGCGCCGCCGTGCGGCTCGCCCGCGAACTTCACGCAGCACGCGCGCGGTGAGTCGCGCCAAGAAACGCCTCGGACAGCACTTCCTGCACGATCCGGGGACGATCGACCGCATCGTGCGCGCGGTCGCGCCCGCGCCGGGAGACCGGCTGGTGGAGATCGGCCCAGGACGCGGCGCGGTGACCGTCCCGCTGCTCGCCGCAGCTGGCGCAATCGACGTGATCGAGATCGACCGGGACGTGGTCCCGGTGCTGGAGCAACGTTGTCGCGATCGCGGCACGCTGCGGGTGCACCTGCGCGACGCGCTCGAGTTCGATTTCCGCGCACTGCGAGGCGATGGCCCGCGGCTCCGCCTCGTGGGCAACCTCCCGTACAACATCTCGACGCCGCTGCTGTTCCATTTCATCGGCCAGCTCGACGCGATCGCCGACATGCACTTCATGCTGCAGAAGGAAGTCGTGGCCCGCATGGCCGCGAGCCCGGGCAACAAGGTCTACGGGCGGCTCACCGTGATGTTGGCGCCGTGGGTGCGCGTCGAGCCGCTGTTCGACATCGGCACGGGCGCGTTCTCGCCCGCGCCGAAGGTCGTCTCGACGTTTTTCGCGCTGCAACCGCACCGGGATCCGCCGTTCGCGATGCCGGACCCAGAAGGATACGCGCGCGTCGTCTCGGCCGCCTTCGAGCAACGGCGCAAGACCTTGCGCAACTCGCTGGCGAGCCTGCTGGAACCCGCGCAGATCGCTGCGGCGGGCGTCGACCCGGCGGCACGCGCGGAAACGCTGTGGCCGGCGCAGTTCGCCGCGCTGGCTGCCCAGCTCGCGACCTGAATCCCCGCTCATTGGCCGCGCCGGCGCCGGGCGACCTATAATCGCGTCGGAGCCCGGACGCTTGCCCGCTGGAGGGACGCAATGCGCGACTACAACAAGATTCTGCTGTGCCTCGACCTGACGGACGACAGCGAGACGATCGCTGCGCGTGCCAAGTCCCTCGCGGCGGCTTTCGGCGCCGAACTCACACTGCTGCACGTCGTCGAGTACGTGCCGGTCGAGCCGATGGGCGAGGCGCTGCTGCCCGCAGTGCAGATCGAAGGCGAGCTCGTCGAGCGGGCCCGGCTGCGCATCGCCGAGTTGTCCGCCAAGCTCGGCCTCGAACATTGCGAGCGCCTGGTGCAGACGGGCAACATCAAGGCCGAGGTCGTGCGCATCGCGCAGACCCGCGCGATCGACCTGATCGTGATCGGCAGCCGCGAGCGCCACGGCGTGTCGATCCTGTTCAATTTCACCGAGGACACGGTGTTGCACGCCGCGCCCTGCGACGTGCTGGCCGTGCGCCTGCACAGGGAATGACGCGGCATCCGGCCAACGCATGAACAGCCAGCCCTACCGCATCAGCGTCGACGTCGTGACCAACTTCGTCGAGGACCAGTCGAACCCCGGCGACGGCCGGTACGTGTTTGCCTACACCATCACGATCCGCAACGAGGGGACGCTGCCGGCCCGCCTGCTCTCGCGGCACTGGATCATCACCGACGCGAACGGCAAGGTGCAGGAAGTCGTCGGTGACGGCGTGGTGGGCGAGCAACCGCACCTCCAGCCCGGCGAGGGCTTTCGGTACTCCAGCGGTGCGATCCTCGAAACGCCCGTGGGCGCCATGCAAGGGAAGTACCGCATGGTGGCCGACGACGGCGAGCACTTCGACGCGCCGATTGCGCCCTTCAGGCTGGCGATTCCCGGCCTGCTCCACTGAGCGCCGATGGCGATCTACGCCGTCGGCGACGTCCAGGGCTGCTGCACCGAACTCGAGCGCCTGCTAGCCGGGCTCGCATTCGATGCGAACCGCGACCGTCTCTGGTTCGTCGGCGATCTCGTCAATCGCGGCCCTCGCTCGCTCGACGTGCTGCGGCTGGTGATGGAGCTCGGCGAGGCCGCGACCGTCGTGCTCGGCAACCACGACCTGCACCTGCTCGCGATCGCGCGCGGGCACGCTGGGATGCGCGGACCGGACCGGACGCTGCAGCCGATCCTCGACGCGCCCGACCGCGAGCGTCTGCTCGACTGGCTGCAGTCCCGTCCGATGCTGCATCACGACGTCGCGCTGGGCATCACGATGATCCACGCCGGCCTGCCACCGCAGTGGGACATCGCACTCGCACGCCGCTGCGGCGCCGAGCTCGAGGCGGCCCTGCGCGGCGACCGCAGCGGGCGCCTGTTCGAGGCCATGTATGGCAACCAGCCCGACCTGTGGCGGGAAGATCTCGAAGGCGACGACCGACTGCGTTTCATCACGAACGCGCTCACGCGGCTGCGCGTCTGCGATGCCGACGGACGGCTGGTGCTGAAATTCAAGGGCCCGCTGACGGCGGCACCGGCCGGGGCGATCCCATGGTTCCGCGCGCCGCGGCGGCGGTCGGCCGGCGCACGCATCGTCTGTGGACACTGGTCCGCGCTCGGCTATCTCGATGAAGGCGGCGTGCTCGCGCTCGACACGGGATGCGTCTGGGGTGGTCCGCTCACGGCCCAACGTCTCGACGTGCGGTCCACGCCCGTCACCGTCGCGAGCACGCAGCCCGCGCAGTTCTGAACCTCAATCGCAGGGTTCGTAGTGCAGGTACCCGGTGAGCTGGCCACGCTCGTCGAGCGCCCGCTCGAGCCGGCCGCAGGTCACGAGTGGCGGCTGTTCGCGCGCCGGGAGCAAGCGCGGCCGGTCGGTACCCGCCGGCGCCATGCCCGCCAGCGGTTGAATCGACTCGATCTTGCGCGTCCCGAGATCGACGGTGCACGCCTGCAGCGATCCATCGGTCGAACGCAGCAGGACACTGGCACGACCATCCTCCAGCGGCGCGGCATGCGCAACGCTGGCCACCGGGAAGCCGCCGTCGTTGATGCAGGCGCCGATTCCCGGCGCGAGCTCGGGCAGCAGCCGCGACCAGTCGCCGGTTGTCTTCTTCGCCTGATCGGCCAGCGGAGCCTCGTTCACATCGTAGGCGAAGCGCGCCCGGCAGCAGCCGGTCGCCGCGGTGCCGTCGGCGAACGAGACGATCGCCCGGTAATCGGCGGGCGGCCCGTCGGCCATCGTGTCCTGGCAGGCTTCCCGCCGTGCCACGATCGTCAGCATGTGGGTCGATTGCCGGATCGATTGCCCGCGCCAGACCAGCCATTCGGGCTCCAGGTACATGAACCGCTGCAGCTGGCCGCGATAGACCGCCCGCTCGCGCGGTTGCGCCAGCCGGTCCAGCAACGCATTACTGGGACCGACGTCGATGCTCCAGAAAGGCTCGTTGCCGGTGCACTTCAGGTGCGCGGGCGCAAGGTCCTGCTGCGCCGTCGCCACCGCTGAAATCAGCCAAAGGACCGGCAGAATCGAGACGCGCGACATACGTTGACCTGGCGAAGCCAATGTCATCAATCCCGCATGATCCGCGCATAGATCGGCGCGATTCCGGCGCCCAGCAGCCGGACCGACCAGTTGATGAGCCTCGCATCGAGGCCCACGCGCCAGTGGACGCGATTGCCGTGCACCGCGCGCCAGACCGCCCGGGCAACGCGTTCCGGCGGGATCTTCACGCCGAGCCGCGCGATCGAAGCGGGCTTGACGCGCGCGCCGAAGACCATGCCGGTCTGCACATAGGCGACGTAGATGGCGGACACCTGGATCCCGTGCGCCCGGTACTCGATGTTGAGCGCTTCGGTGAGGCCGCGCACGAAGAACTTGGTCGCGCTGTAGACGGCGTGCTGCGGCGCGCCGTACTCGGCCGACGTGGAACTCATTGCGACCACGCGCGCGCCCGGCGTGCGTTGCAGGAACGGAAACGCGGCGTCGATCGTGTGGATGACGCCGCTGACGTTGACGTCCACCAGCAGCCGCTTCTGCGCGGGCGTGATCGTCTCGTGAGGCCCCATGAAGAGCACTCCGGCGTTGGCGAACACGGCGTCCAGATGATGGCCGGCGCGACTCGTGAAATCGCCGATCGCGCGCTCGATGGCCGCGGCGTCCCGGACGTCGGCCACGTGGGCGCTCACGCGCTCCGGGCCGAATTCGCTCGCGAGCGCGGCAAGCGCTGCGGAATCGAGGTCGGATAGGCCCACGAACCACCCGTTGCGCGCAAACAACCGCGCGGTCTCGGCGCCGATCCCGGCGCCCGCGCCCGTGATGAAGATGGCCTTCGCGCGACTCATTGCACTGGTACGGGCTGCAGCGCCTCGACCGTCAGGCGCACCGCACCGGGTCTCACCTGCCGCGGCACACAGTGCACGCCGTTCTCGATGATCTTTGCACCGAGCGGCACCATGACCTGGTCGCGCAGCTGCTCGATCAATTCGCAGTCGCCGTCCTCGAGCGGTCCGCCCGGCCGGCTCGTGAACTCCACGCGCCGCGGCATCGCGCGAAACCGATCCGTGCCACCGGTCTCGGGAAGCGCCGTGCCGGTGGCACGCGCGGCGAGCTCCCGCTTCGCGCCGCCGCTCGCGAGTTCGGCCAGCACCTCAGGCGTTGCCGCCACCGGCAGCGCGGCCACGATCCTGACGGCCGGCATCACCTCCGGTCCAGTGACCTCCACGCAGCCGCGCGTGGTCACGCTGAAACCCGGGCGCGCGCCGAGTTGCTCGAGCACCCACGTCACCTTGTCGCGCAGGCCACGGCACGAATAGAAGCTCGTGAACGCCATGTAGGTCACGAGAACCTCGCGCTCCATCCACACCGCATCGACGGCCGGGCTGGCCTCGGCCGGTCCCGCCTCCTGCGACATCGCGCCAGGCGGCGAGCCGAGCGCGGCCATTGTGATGAACGCCGTCACCAGCATGCGTCTCATGACAGCCTCCTGCCCCGGGGCGGGGCCTGGCGTCTATACTGCCACACGCGCGGGCACGATCTCCTGCGCGAAGCCCGCAGTTCGTTCGAGCCTTCGCGATGCGCGAAATTGAGTTCACCACCGATGGCCGGCGTTGGCGCGCAGATCTTGCGGCGCCCGTGGACCTTGCGATTCCGTTGCAGTTCGACGGGGCGCAGCCGAGCTTTTTTGCGACCGAGCCCGCACGCGCCGCGCCGCTTCGCGCCGGCAGCTTCACGGGTGACGTCCGCCAGGGCGCGAGCTGCAACTGCGGCGTGTACTCGCTCGCGCCGCACTGCCACGGCACGCACAGCGAGTGCGCGGCTCACGTCACGATCGGTGGCGAACACATCGCTGCGCTGACGCCGGTGTCACCGTCGCTCGCGGTCCTGCTTTCGGTTCGGCCGGTTGCTCTCGGGGCAACGTCGGATGCCGATGCCGCCCATGCCTCGCCGTCCGATCCGGTCATTACGCGCGAACTGCTGGCTGCGGCCGCGGCCCCCTGGCTCGCCGATCCCTGGGTGGCCCTGGTGATCCGGACCTTGCCCAATGACCCGTCGAAATTGCAGCGCGTCTACGCCGGAGCGTGTCCGGCGCCCTACTTCCTGCCCGACGCGATGCAATGGATCGTCGAACGCGGCGTTACGTCGCTGGTCGTCGATCTGCCGAGCCTCGATCGCGCCGCAGACGGCGGCGCGCTGGCCGCACACCGGATCTACTGGGGGGTGCCGTTCGGTGAGCGCGATCCGCGGCTCGCGCAGCGTGGCCGCGCGCTCGTCACCGAGCTTGCCTACATACCGGCTTCGGTGCCAGACGGTATCTACTTGCTCGATCTGCACGTGCCGGCCTTCGATACCGACGCTGCGCCGAGCAGACCCGTGCTCTACCGAGTGCAGGAGGCTGCAACGTGAAACTGGACCGGGAGCACGCGCACGCACTCGACGCGGCGGATCCGCTGCGTGCCTGGCGGGACCGTTTCGTGCTGCCGCACTCGGCCGAGGGGCGCGAGCTCGTCTACCTGTGCGGCCACTCGCTCGGCGCGCAGCCCACGCTCGCCACGGATTACGTCGAGGAAATCATGCGCGACTGGCGCAGCCTCGGCGTGGAGGGCCACTTCGCCGCTCGCCGTCCGTGGCTGACCTATCCGGAGCGCCTTGCGCCCTCCCTCGCCCGGCTCATCGGCGCGAGTCCGCAGGAAGTGGTGGTGATGAATACGCTCACGGTGAACCTGCACCTGCTGCTCGTGAGCTTCTACCGGCCGGCTGGCGAGCGCACGGCGCTGCTGATCGAGAGGCACGCATTTCCTTCGGACCGATTTGCCGTGGAGTCCCAGGTGCGTTTCCACGGGCTCGATCCGGCGCGGGACCTGATCGAGCTCGCGCCGCGTGACGGCGAGAGCTGCTTGCGCACCGACGACGTCGTGGCCGCGCTCGAGCGTGACGGGCCGCGGATTGCGACGGTGCTGCTCCCTGGCGTCCAGTACCTGACGGGACAGGCGCTCGACATCGGCGCGATCACGGCCGCGGGCCGACGGGCCGGCTGCACGGTTGGCTGGGACCTGGCCCACGCCATCGGCAACGTGGCGCTGAGCCTGCACGACGCCGGGGCTGATTTCGCCACGTGGTGCCACTACAAATATCTCAACGGCGGTCCGGGTGCCGTGGGCGGAGCGTTCGTGCACGAGCGCCACGCGAGCCGCGGGGATCTGCCCCGCCTGGCCGGCTGGTGGGGCCACGACCAGGCCACGCGGTTCGAGATGGGACCGGACTTCCGGCCCAGCCCGGGTGCGAGCGGCTGGCAGCTCAGCACGCCGCCCGTGCTCGCGATCGCGCCGCTGGCGGCATCGCTGGAGCTTTTCGACACCGTGGGACTCATGGCATTGCGGCAGAAGTCCGTCGCGCTCACCGGTTACCTCGAAGCGCTGGTCCGCGCGCGGCTCAACGGGACAGTGACGATCCTGACGCCCGAGGATCCGGCAGCCCGCGGCGCGGCGCTGTCGTTGCGGCTCGAGGTCGATCGGAATCGTGCCCGCACGGTCTTCGACGGCCTCCGGACACGAGGGATCGTCCCGGACTGGCGCGAACCCGGCGTGATTCGGGCAGCGCCCGTGCCGTTCTACAACAGCTTCGACGACGCCTGGACATTCGTCGATGCGCTGCAATCCGAGCTCACGTGAGATCGGCGTGACGCCTCGCTTCCCGCCGCTCGCCGTCGCCATGTCGTTCGGCATCGCGATGTGGGTCGTCGCACGCGCGCTGCCCTCGCTGCGCTGCGAATTCCTCGGACGACGCCCGATTGCGCTCGCGCTGTTCGCGCTCGGCGCCGCCATCAGCCTGGCCGGCGTCATCGCCTTCCGCCGCGCACGGACGACGACGAATCCGCTGCGCCCGGACGCCGCTTCCGCGCTGGTCGTCACGGGTATCTACGCGCGCACGCGAAATCCAATGTACCTTGGCTTCGTCTTCATGCTGCTCGCGTGGTGTGCGTGGCTGGCGCATCCGGTGACGCTGCTCGGCATTCCGGGCTTCGTCGCTTGGATGAACCGGTTCCAGATCCCGGCCGAGGAGCGCGCGATCGGCGCGTTGTTCGGTCCGGAGTTCGAGCTGTACTGCACCCGAGTCAGGCGTTGGATCTGAGCCGTGTCGGGCGGCCGCGCCGAAACAGCAGGAGGTGGATCGATGCGATTCTCGACGGCGGACCCGAGATGACCGTCAGCGACGGCGCGGAGCGAGGCTTCAAGTTGCAGTTCCAGAGACGAGAGCGACCATGAAGCCGGGTCGACCTGCCGACGCGGATTCGATCGCGCGCCGGCTCGCGCAGCTCGACGATGCGGCGATCGACGAACTGTACGGACTCGAAGCCGTCTTCGAGCCCGATGTCGCGGCCGCACTCGGCGGCTCACCGACCGAAGTCGTCGTGGTCACCTGCCCCTACTGCTGGGAGCAGTACGAGACTCAGGTCGATCTGACGGGCGGCTCGTCCACCTACGTCGAGGATTGCCAGGTGTGTTGCCAGCCAATCGAGCTGTCACTGGCGGTGAACGACTCGGGCGCGCTCGTCGCGCTGCTGCCGAACCGGATGGACTGAGCCGGCCGTCGCCTCAGTCGCTGGCCAGCCGCTCGCGTCCGGCCCAGACCGAGCGCTGAAGCGTAATGAAACTGTAGGCATGGGCGTGGCGCTCGTCGGCGGCGTGATCCTCGCGCGCGATCTCCTCCCAGCCGGCTGCATCGAGCGGCAGGAAGAACGTGTCCGCATCGACCAGCGCATGCACGCGGGTCAGGTGGATGACCTGCGCGAGTGGCAGCGCCAGCCGGTAGATTTCCGCACCACCGATCACGCAGATCTCGGGCACATCGCCCGCGAGACGCACGGCTTCGTCCACGGAGCCCGCGAGCTCGGCGCCGTGCAGCACCCGGCCCGGCTCGCGCGAGACCACGATGCTACGCCGCCCCGGCAGCGGGCGGCCGATCGAATCCCAGGTCTTGCGTCCCATTACGATCGCCTTGCCCATCGTCAGCGACTTGAAGCGCTTCAGGTCGGCCGGCAGGTGCCACGGCATCCGGCCACCGAGGCCGATGCCGCCACGCTCGTCGGCCGCGACGATGATCGAGACGAACGTCACTTGCGAGCAGGCTTCCGGGATGACTTCGCGCTGGCGACTTTCTTCTTCGCCCTGACCTTCGCCTTCTTCCGGGCCTTCTTCTTGTCGAGTGGCACCGCATCCAGCATGGTCCCGCGGCAAGCAGCGGCCCCGCAGCGGCAGGCGTAGTTCGCGAGCTCTTTCGGGTCGTCGGTGCTCTCCCAGGTGAGGCCGTACTCGTAGCCGAGCTCCTCGCCCGGCTGGATCGTGCGCAGCGCCTCGATGAAGACGCGCCGGCCCTCGATCACGGTCTCGCAGTTGGGATCGCAGGAATGGTTGATGAAGCGGGCGTCGTTGCCGTTCACGCCCGCGTCGATCACGATGCGGCCGTCGACCACGAACAGGAACGTGTGCCCGTCGTCCTGGCCCTTGGCCTCGTAGCGCGCGTCGGCCTGCGCGTGGGTGATGCGGTCGCCGAGGTATTCGACGATCCGCGTGCCCTTGCGGATGCGGCGCGTCGCGTACACGCCGCTGCCGTGGATGCGCGAGCGGCGCACGGCGTACAGCGGCGCGAGTTTCGGTTTCGCGGCCGTGCGCGCGGCGTGGCGCATATGCGCGTGATGGGGCTGGGACTTGCGGGTCTGCTTGGCCTTCTTCATACGGCGATGGGAGCCCTGATGGGAGGATGCGATTGGTAGCCCGTGATCGCGAAATCCTCGAAGCGGTAATCGAAGATCGAATCGGGCCGGCGGTGGATCAACAGCGTCGGCAGCGGCATCGGCTCACGCGTGAGCTGCAACCGCGCCTGCTCGAGGTGGTTGACGTAGAGGTGGCAGTCGCCTCCCGTCCAGATGAATTCGCCCACGTCGAGACCGCACTGCTGCGCCATCATGTGCGTCAGCAGCGAGTAGGACGCGATGTTGAACGGCACGCCGAGGAAGATGTCGGCGCTGCGCTGGTAGAGCTGGCAGGAGAGCCGCCCGTCCGCGACGTAGAACTGGAACATCGCGTGACAGGGCGTGAGCGCCATCTGGTCGAGCTCGCCGACGTTCCACGCATTGACGATGATGCGTCGCGAATGGGGATCGCGCTTCAGCAGGTCCACCGCCGCCGCAACCTGGTCGATCGTGCGCCCGTCTGCGCCGCGCCACGAACGCCACTGCACGCCGTAGACGGGCCCGAGCTCGCCGTCCGCATCCGCCCATTCGTCCCAGATCGTGACACCGTGCTCGCGCAGGTAGCGGACGTTGGTCTCCCCGCGCAGGAACCACAGCAGCTCGTGCACGATGGACTTGAGGTGCAGCTTCTTCGTCGTGACCAGGGGGAAGCCGTGGCGAAGGTCGAAACGCATCTGCCAGCCGAACGTGGCGCGGGTGCCGGTGCCGGTGCGGTCGGTCTTGCCAGCGCCGTGCTCGAGCACGTGGCGCATCAGGTCGAGGTACTGGCGCATGGCTCAGGCGTAGTTGCCGGAAGGCTGGGGGCGCCGGTACGCAACGGCGAGCAACCAGCACCCCGCGATGATCATCGGCAGCGACAGGATCTGGCCCATCGTCAGCCAGTCGAACAACAGGTAGCCGCGGTTGTCGTCCGGCACCCGGACGAACTCGACCGCAAAGCGGAACACGCCGTAGCAGACGAGGAACAGGCCGGAGGGCGCGAGGCGCGGCCGCGGCTTCGCCGTGAACCACCAGAGGATCAGGAACAACGCGAGGCCCTCCAGCAACGCCTCGTAGAGCTGGGACGCGTGCAGCGGCACGCCATCGACCACCACGGCCCACGGCACGTCGGTCGGCTTGCCCCAGAGCTCGCCATTGATGAAGTTGCCGAGGCGCCCGGCGCCGAAGCCGAGCGCGGGCAGTGGCGCGGCAAAATCGAACACGTCGGCGATCCGCTTGCCGCGCCGGCTGGCGAACATCGCGAGCGCGACGAGCACGCCGACGAGGCCGCCGTGGAAGGACATGCCGCCCTCCCAGATCCGCAGCACGCTGAACGGATCCGCGAGAATGCGCTCCGTGCCGTAGAACAGCATCCAGCCGAGACGGCCGCCGAGGATCACGCCGAGCGCGCAATAGAAGATGAAGTCGTCCATCTCCGTCGGCGTCCAGGTCGATCCCGGCTGCGCGGCCCGCCGGCGCCCGAGCCACCACGCGGAGAGGAAGCCCGCGAGGTACATGAGCCCGTACCAGCGGACCTGGAGGGGGCCAAGCGACAGGGCGACGGGATCGGGATGCGGATAGACGAACATGAAGCGCGTATTCTAACCGTTCAGTCGTTGACGACGCGGCAGAAGAGCGCCTTCAGATAGCGCGTCTCCGGGATGGCCGGGTGGATCGGATGATCCGGCGCATGGCCGCCGACCTCGACGACCTGTGCAAAGCGGTTCAGGTGTCGGGCCGCCTGCTGAATCGTGCCGATCAGCTCGTCCTGCGCGAGGTGGTGCGAGCAGGAGCAGGAGACCAGGTAACCGTCCCGCGGCAGCAGTTGCATCGCGAGCTGGTTCAACTTGCGGTAGGCCGCCTGTCCCTTCGGGATGTCGCGGCGTCGCTTGATGAACGCGGGCGGGTCGACGACGACGACGTCGAATTTCTCGCCCGCCTCCCGCAGCGCGGCGAGCGCATCGAACGCGTCGCCGCGCTGCGTGCCCACCTCGAGGCCACTTTCGGCCGCTGATTGCTGCAGCAACTCGAGGGCGGGCGCCGATGAATCGACGCACAGCACCTCACTGGCTCCAGCACGCGCGGCCGACAGGCCCCAGGCGCCGAGATAACTGAACACGTCGAGCACCCGGGCGCCGTTCACGTACTTGAGGAACGAGCGCCGGTTCGCGGCCTGGTCGTAGAACCAGCCAGTCTTCTGCCCGGCGCCGATCGGCACGCGGAAACGGACGCCATTCTCCTCGACCCAGACGTGATCGATCGCCTCGCCGTGCGCGGTTTCGACGTAGGACGGCAGTCCCTCGAGCTCGCGTGCGCCGGAGTCGTTCTTCCACAGCACGGTGCGCGGCGCGATCACCTTCTCGAGGGCGCCGACGATTTCAGACTTGAGGCTTTCCATGCCGGCAGTGCCGATCTGACCGACCACCACGTCGCCGTAGCGGTCGAGCACGAGTCCGGGCAGCCCGTCGGACTCGCCGTGAACGAGGCGATAGAACGGCGAGGCATACAATCGCTCGCGGAGCGCGAGCGCGACCTGCAAGCGGTGGACGAACAGCGGCCGCCCCGGCGGGAAGCGTCCGTCGCGGCCGAGGATGCGCGCGCAGATCAGCGCGTGCGGATTGACGTAAGCGTAGCCGAGGAACCGCTCGCGATCGCCGATCACGCGGCACAGCGCGCCGGTCGCGAAGCCCGAGACCGGCGTACGCTCGGTATCGACCTCGTTGCTGAACACCCACAGGTGGCCCGCGGCGAGGCGCCGGTCTTCCCGCGGTTTCAGGCGCAGTTCGGGCAGGGCCAGCCCGTCGCCAGGCGCCTCGGGGGCATGAGTCATCGCGCGAGCCTCGTTCCGATATAGTTGCGCATTCTATCCGAGCACCCGGCCCGACCCCATGAAACCTGAGTCGAACCGCACGCGCCGCAACCGGCTCGCCGGCGAAACGAGCCCTTATCTGCTGCAGCACGCGGATAACCCCGTGGACTGGCACCCGTGGGGACCGGAAGCACTCGAGCGCGCGAAGGCCGCGGGCAAGCCGATCCTGCTGTCGATCGGCTACTCCGCTTGCCACTGGTGCCACGTGATGGCCCACGAATCTTTCGAGGACGAAGCGACGGCTGCGCTGATGAACGACCTGTTCGTCAACGTCAAGGTGGACCGCGAGGAGCGTCCCGACCTCGACCGGATCTACCAGACGGCCCACCAGATGCTGACCCAGCGCGGCGGCGGCTGGCCGCTCACGATGTTTCTGACGGCCCACGACCAGCGTCCATTCTTCGGTGGCACCTACTTCCCGGTCGAGGCGAAGTACGGCCTGCCAGCATTTCGCGACATTCTTGCGCGAGTGGCCGAGTACCACCGCAGCCACGCCGACGACATCCGCCGTCAGGGCGACGCGCTGGTGCAGGTATTCGGCGAACTGCTGCCCGCCCCCGCCCCGGGCGACGCAGCGCTCTCGCGTGCGCCTCTCGCGACGGCACGCGCCGCGCTGCAGCGTGATTTCGACGGGCGTTTCGGCGGCTTCGGCGACGCGCCGAAGTTCCCGCACCCGATGAACATGGAGTTTCTGCTGCGCCAGTGGCGGGCGACGGCCGACGACGAGCAGCCCGACCTGCAGGCGCTCTACATGGCGACGCTGACGCTGACACGGATGGCCGAAGGCGGCATCTACGACCAGCTGGGCGGCGGCTTCTGCCGTTACTCGGTGGACGCCTACTGGATGGTCCCGCACTTCGAGAAGATGCTGTACGACAACGGGCAGTTGCTCGCAGTCAGCGCGCAGGCCGCGGTCGCGACGGGGGACGCGCTGTTCCGCCGTGTCGCCCGGGAGACCGCCGACTGGATCCGGCGCGACCTCGAGCACAGCGAGGGTGGCTACTACTCGACACTGGATGCAGACTCGGAGGGGCACGAGGGCAGGTTCTACGTCTGGACGCCGGACGAGGCGCGCCAACTGCTCGACGAGCGCGAGTACGCCGTCCTGTCGCGCCGCTTCGGTCTCGACCGCGCTGCGAACTTCGAGGAGCGCTGGCATCTGCACACCTTCGAGCCGCTGTCGAGCGTCGCCGAGGCCGTCGGGCTCGACGAGGACAAGGCCGAAGCAGCGCTCGACTCCGCCCGGGCGAAGCTGCTGGCTGAGCGCAACCGGCGCGTCTGGCCAGCGCGCGACGAGAAGATCCTGACGAGCTGGAACGGACTTGCGATTGCCGGTCTGGCGGCGGCGGCGCGCGTGCTCGATCGCGACGACTACGTGCAGTCCGCGGCGCGAGCCGTCGAATTCCTGCGCCGGCACTGCTGGTTCGATGGCCGCCTGCTGGCCGTGCACAAGGACGGCCGCTCACGCTTTCCAGCCTATCTGGACGATCACGCTTTCCTGGCCTGGGGATTGCTCGAGTTGCTGCAGGCGCGCTGGCACGGGCCCTGGCTGGCCTGGGCGATCGAGCTCGCCGAGGCGCTGTTGCGGCACTTCGAGGACCGCGAGACCGGCGGCTTCTTCTTCACCGCCGACGACCACGAGACGCTGATCCTGCGGCCCAAGACGTTCGGCGACGACGCCACGCCGGCCGGTAACGGCGTCGCTGCGCGACTCCTGTTGCGGCTCGGATACCTGCTCGCCGAGCCACGTTACCTGGACGCCGCCGAGCGCACGCTGCGTGCGGGCTGGTCCCTGCTGGAGCGCTACCCGCATGCCCACACGAGCCTGCTGATGGCACTCGACGAACTCACCGAACCGCCGACGATCGTCGTGCTGCGTGGCGCGGACGACGATCTCGCCGTCTGGCGCGCCGAACTCGACAAGCTCTACGACCCGCGGCGAATGGTGGTTGCCATCCCGGCCGACGCGACCGACCTGCCGGCTTCGCTTGCCGACAAACGCGCTGGTGCGAGCACGATTGCCTACATCTGCCGGGGCACGACGTGCTCGGCTCCACTCAACACGCTCGGCGAGCTGGTTCGCGCACTGAAGCAATGACTCGAATCCTTGTGCGCGGGTGATGTCCGTGGCCGGCCGGTTTGCGGTTGGGTAGATATCCGCGGGGTCGCCGTGAATCCGTCCCTGGAGGCTCCGCGCGCGACGTCGTGTCGCGCGACGGCCCCGCGGATATCTACCCAACCGCAAACCGGCCGATCGGCATCGGCGCGCGCACGACGCCGCGAGTCAGTACGCCGTCAGCGGGCACCGCAGCACTGAGTCGCTGACCTAGTACCGACCGACGATTCTCATTGCGCCTGCGCTGTGTCAGCCGGGTTCTGCTCGGGCAGGCACTCCCAGGGCCGTCGCGCGACAGGACGTCGCGCGCGGAGTCCCCATGGATGGGTTCACGACGTCCCTGGGAGTGCCTGCCCGAGCAGAACCCGGCCGGCCACCAACATCAGGCACGCGCTGAAAACACGGATCAGTACGCGGTAAGCGACCCAAGACTCCGCGGCACGACGCTCGCGCCGCCGGGCCCGGCGAACGTCACCGGGAGCGACTCGCTGCGCAGCCCCGCGTTGCGCAACACGACGAAATGCAGGTGAGGGCCGCTGGAGTAGCCCGTGTTGCCCGAGTTCGCGATGTACTCGCCGCGCTGCACGCGTTGCCCGGGCCGTACCCGCACCGTATCGAGCTGCAGATGGGCATAGACGGCGGTCGTCCCGTCGTCGTGCAGGACCTGGACGAAATTCGCCTCGTCCCGCACCTCCTGCGTCGTGCCGCCGCGGAAGAACCGGTGCGCCACGTTGATGACGACGCCTTCGCGAGCCGCATGCACGGCCGAGCCGACTGGCATCGCAACGTCGATGGCATGGCGGCTGCCGGCGTCCTTGTGGGTGACCTGGTCGGGTGCCGCCTGCGTTACGGTATAGGATTGCGCCAGCGCAAACGGTGCCCGGTAGGGCCCGGGCGGTGCGTGAGAGGCCGCTGGATCGCCGATCACGTAACCGTAGTCGAAGCGGATCTCTCCGGTTCCGGGTGGCGCCGGCACTTCGATCAGCACCTGCTCCGAGCGCGGCGCCACCACGGCTCGACCAGCGTGCTCACTCCCGTCCGAGCTTCGAGTCTTGACGCCGAACTCGACCGCACACCGGCATTCGTTGACCGCGATGAGCGCGATTCCGTTGGCCCCGGAGCGTGGCTCGACGAGGATCCGGGGCGATGCCACCGCTGCGGAGAGCGTCAATGTTTCCGCCGGCCGTCGACTGGCCGGCGGGCGATCCGTGTAGACCCATTGGCCTTGCGCGTCCTTGTAGCGGTAGACCGGCTGTGCCGGGGACGGCACGGCGGCAAGGCTGCACATCGCCAGGACCACGACCGCCGCACCGAGCCACTGCTGGATCATGGTTGTCAGGTTACCGGCCATACGGACAGCCGCCAGCCCCAAAGGCGGCGGATCTGCCCGGATATTCGATCCACATCACGGAAGTCGCGCGGGTTGCAGCCGCTCACGCAGGGCCGCGAGCAGTGCACCGTCCCGGTCGGCGTCGAAGCGTCGCGCGTTGCTCCAGTCGTAGCCCCAGGGATTCGCGGTGCGCATCGCTTCCGGTTCGGCCGCGAAGCGCGGCAGCACGTGCGCGTGCAGCGCCGGCTCGACGTTGCCGAAGATCGCGTAGTTGATGCGGACCGCGCCGGTCAGCTCGAGGACCGCCTGGCCGAGGCGCGCCATGTCCGCGAAGAAAGCCGACTGCGCCTCCGACGGCATCTCGTTGAGGTGGGGCACGACCGGATCGGGCAGCAGCAGGCAGTAGCCGCGGAGCACCTGCGGATCACCCATCACGGCCCAGCCGCTCGTCATCCGTATGACCAGGGTCGGGTCGGCGCCCGCACGGCAGGCGATGACGCGGCGGTGAATGGCCGTAACGGGTTGCACGTTACTTTCGGAAGATGAAATAAACTGCGCCGAGCATGCAGAGCGCGGCCCAGAGATAGTCGAGCTTGAGCGGTTGCCGCATGTAGAACACGACGAACGGCACGAAGACTGCGAGCGTGACGACCTCCTGGACGATCTTCAATTGCGGCAGCGTCATCGCGGTGTAGCCGATCCGATTGGCTGGCACCTGCAGCATGTACTCGAAGAACGCGATGCCCCAACTCACCAGCGCGGCCAGATACCACGGGCTGCCACTCAGGTTCTTCAGATGCGCGTACCAGGCGAACGTCATGAACACGTTCGACAGGATGAGCAGCAGGATGCTGACCGGAATGGCTTGCATCGCTCAGGCCGCGTCGAAGGGTGGCGGCAGCCGGAGTCCGAGCGAGCGCAGCTGCCGCCGCGTCTCCGCGGGATCGACGTGGTGGATGGCCTGCCACCCGCAGGCGCGTGCTCCGGCCACGTTCGGCGCGAGATCGTCGATGAACACGGTCGCCGCGGGCTCGAGCGCGAAGCGCCGCTCCGCCTCGCGGTAAATCGCCTCGCTCGGCTTGATCGCGCCCACGCGGAACGAGGCGAGCGTGCCGTGCACGAGGTCGTCGAGGCCGTACTGCGCGTCGAGATACCGCCAGTGCAGGTCGCCGACGTTCGACAGCAGGTAGACCCGGTAGTCCGCCATCAGGCCGGATGCCAGCTCGAACATCTCGTGCGCGCGATCGAACATGTCGAGCCAGCGCGCCTGCAACTCGCTGCGGTCGAGCGGCGCGCGGGCCATCGCCGCGACCCGCTCGAGCAGTTCGTCGCCGGTGATCTCGCCGCGTTCGTGGGCCGCGAGGTCGACTCGGGTGAGCCAGGCCGGCAGGTCGGACATGTCGACCCCAGCCGCACCGAGATACTCGATGAAGGGTTGGTAACGCAACCGCACCAGCACGCCGCCGACGTCGAAAATCACGTTGCGGATCATGCGCTCCCCGGCCCGACTCAGGCGGCGCCCGCCAGTCGTTCGAGTTCGAACGGCTCGCCGGCGACGCACTTCAGCCGCAGCACGAAGTCGAATCGGTCCACGTCCGTGCAATAACCGAAGTCCTCGAGCGGAGCCCAGTCGCAGGCCGGATCGAAGAACTTCTGCGCCGCTGGCGAGTCGCGCAGACGGTCACGCACTTCGCGGAGAGGCGCGGACTGGCCGAGCAGCATGAGTCGCAGGCACTTGGCATAGAGATCGTCCTCGGCACAGCGCTCGCGCGCCTCGTGCCCCATGCGCACCAGCGAGACGCGCCCGGGCGAGCGGCCCTGCAGGTAGCGGCAGACCGCGGAAATATTGACGAACGCGCCCGTCAGCACCTCGTCGGCGGCCGACGCATTGACGAGACCCTGGGTGCCGGCGTGCGTCGTGTGGATCAGCGTCTTGCCGCGCAGGTCGAGCTGGCGGATCTCGGTCGGCGAATTGCCGGCATCGAAGCCGGGCAGCTTGCGCGCGTGCCGCTCGCCGGCGAGCAGCGCTCCCGGGAAGCGACGGCCGAGCTCGAGCGCGGCGTCGATTTCTCCAGCCGGCAGCACACGGGCTGCGCCCGCGTCGAAGGCATAAGGCGCGACCGAAAAGGCGCGAAACACGTCGATGACGACGACGATGCCCCGTGCTTCGCGCGCGCCGGCGACATGATCGAGGATGTCAACCTGCACGATGGGCTCCCGGGCGTCGGTTCACGGCCACGACCGTGGCGCGTGGGATGAAATTGAAGTCGGATGCCGTGGCGGACGTGTACGCGCCCATCATGCGGCCGACGAGCAGGTCGCCGAGGCCGAGCTCGGGCAGCGGCAGGTCCTCCCGGATCACGTCGATGCTGTCGCAGGTCGGTCCCGCGAGCACGCTCGGATGGCGCGCGCCCCGCTTGCCGAGGCTCTCGATCGGATACAGCGCGTGATCATAGAGCTGCCCGCTGAAGGAGCCATACAGCCCGTCGTCGAGGTAATACCACCAGCGGCCCTCGCGCTGCGCTCGCCCCGTCACGGCCGTGATGCAGGTCCCGGCCGGGCCCGCGATGAACCGGCCCGGCTCCGCGATCACACGCACGTTCTCCGGCAACGTGGCCAGCTCGCGGCGGATCGGACGACAGAAGCGGGCAATCGGCTCGCCGCCGCCGCCGTACGGAATCGGGAAGCCGCCGCCGATGTCGAGCACTTCGAGCCGCGCCAGGCCACGCTCGGCCGAGTGGAGGATGAGCTCGCGGCAAGTGTCGATCGCCTCGACGTAACGGCTGGGGTCCGCGACCTGCGAGCCGACGTGGAAGCTGAGTCCCGTGACGCGCACGCCGAGCCTGCGCGCGAGCTCCAGCAGCGGCGGCACGGCACCGGGTTCGCAGCCGAACTTGCGCGACAGGTCCACGACGGCCGCGGGATTGCGGAACGAGACGCGCAACAGCAGCTCGGCCCGGCCGCGATAGCGCTCGAACTTGCGGATTTCGTCCGGGTTGTCGGCCACGAACGTGCGGATGCCTAAGCGCAGTGCCGCGCGGATGTCCGCATCCCGCTTGATCGGATGGGTGTGGATGCACCGCCCCGGAGCGACTCGCTGCGAGCGAACGAGCTCGATTTCTCCGGTCGTCGCGACGTCGAAGCCCGCTCCGAGCTCGCGCAACGTTGCGACGACTGCGGCGTTCGGCAGCGGCTTGAGCGCGTAGAAGAGTCCGACACCGGGCAGCGCAGCCGACAGGCTGCGATACTGCCGGCGGATCGCGTCGCAGTCGATCACCAGCAGCGGCGTGCCGTGCCGGGCCGCGAGCCCGGCGAGCGTGGCGTTCGTCAGCCGCCCGACGGTGGCTCCGCGCGCGCCGATCATGGCAACCCGATGTCCTCGCCGAAGTCGGCGCGCAACGCCGCGATGTCGGGATCGACGGTCACGAGATTCTCCACGGAAGCCGCGCGCCTGAGGCGGTCACGGACCGCGTCCCACGACTCTCCAGGCGGAACTTCCTCCACCAGGATCTCCTTCGCGCCGGACTTGTCCAGCGTGCGCAGGTTGACGTACAGCTCGCGCGCGTAGACTTCGGCGCGCCGGCCTGCGTTGATCCAGGTCATGTAGCGGTTGGCGAGCCGCGGCGGTCGCATGGCGAGCACGGCGACCCTTTCGTGATCCGCGGTGAGTTGGGCCACGACCTCCTCGAGCGTGCGGCTGTTGACGATGTTGAGCGGCGTCGCCGGTGCGTAATGCTTTGCGTCGGAACCCGGCGCGCGCGGCGCCGGCGCATCGCTGCGGGCAACGACGTCGGGCACCACGGAACGCAACTGGGAGAGCGTGATGAAGCCCGGCCGCAGCAATCGCGGCACCGCGTCGACGCAGGAGACGATCGTCGACTCGAGGCCGATCTTGCAGTCGCCGCCGTCGAGAATGACCTTGACCGCATCGCCGAACTCGTCGCGAACGTGGTCGGCGCGCGTGGGACTGACGCGACCATAGCGATTGGCCGAGGGCGCGGCGATGCCGCCGCCAAATGCGCGCAACAGCTGCTGCGCCACGGGATGGGCCGGCACCCTCACCGCTACAGTGTCCTGACCGCCGGTAATGGCCAGGTCGACCGCGGGTGCGCGGCGCAGCACCAGCGTCAGCGGGCCCGGCCAGAAGCGGTCGGCCAGCGCCTGCGCCGCGGGCGGCACGGACAGCGCCCAGCGCTCGAGCAGTCGCGGGTGGTCGATGTGCACGATCAACGGGTGGGTCGCGGGGCGACCCTTGATCTCGTACACCTTGCGCACGGCGTCGGGATTCTGCGCATCGGCGCCGAGACCGTAGACGGTCTCGGTCGGAAAGGCGACGAGATCCCCGTCGCGCAACGCGTCGACGGCGACATCGATCTCGTCCTGGGGCAGGCGGGCCGTAACCATCAGCGAATGATAGCCGCAAAAAAACGGGGCCGCTTGCGCGGCCCCGTGAAGTGCGGAACGGTTCCGCTCAGAGCTTGAAGTCGTAGTTGAACTCGAGACCGAAGGTGCGGCCACGGCGCAGCGCGCCGAAGAATGCGCGCGGCGACCCGACGTCCGCGCCACCCGCCGTGCCCGGCGGCGGCGATGCCGGCACGCAGGGCGCGCCATAGACGGCACCGCAGGTACGGGACGTGCCGGTCCGCAGGTCGAACCAGCGCGTCGCAAGCGGGATCGTATCCTCGCCGGTCAGGTTCCGGCCGAAGGCCACGATCGACCAGCCATCGTCGCTGCGGATGCCGAGCCGCAGGTTGACCAGCGTCGTCTCACCGGTCTCGGCGAGGTTGTGGACCTGGACGTACTTGCTGCCTTCGTAGCTCACGGAGAAGTTGCTGATCCATGAGAGGCCCTGGCCGAACTGGGTCGGCGCGTCGTAGTTCATCACGAAGTTCGCGTTGTCCTCGGACCCCAGCGGATAGCGGTTGCCCTTGATGCTGCACTCCGGGACGTTGCCGAGCGCCGGGTCGTAGACGAGGCCGCCGGTGTTCAGCGTGTACTCGAAGTCGTCGCAACCCTTGGTGATCTCGGTGTCCGTGTAGGCATAGCCTGCCGACAGCGTGATTGCCTCCGTGATCGCTGCTTCGATCTCGAATTCGAGACCCATGATCTCGCCTTCACCCTGGTTCGTAGCCACGGAGGTCACCGCCCCCTGCCCCGTGGGCGAAGGCACGGACTGCGTGAACTGCACGTCGGTGGCCTGCGTGAAGTACGCCGCCGCACTCAGGCGCAGCCGGTTGTCGAACATCGAAAACTTCGAACCGAGCTCGAAATTATCCGACTCTTCCTGCTCGTAGGTTCCAATGCCGATCGATTGACCTGCGACGCCGTTCAGGCCGCCTGGCTTCGCGCCTTGCGCGAAAATGCCGTAGACCATCAAGTTGTCGGTCGCCTGCCAGTCGAGCGTGAGGCGCGGCGTCGTCGAGTCGAATTTCGCCTCGTCCTGGTAGCGCACCCCGCCCAATGGCAGCGCATTCGGCACGTTCGCCGCATTCGAGCAGCGCTGCGTGATCCAGTTGTAGTTCACCGTGGAACAGTACTCGGTGCGCTCCTTGGTCTCTTCCATGTAGCGGACTTCCGCGGTCAGCGTCACCCGGTCGGTGATGTCGTACGCGACGAGGCCGAAGATGGCCTCGTTGTTGACCGTTTCGGTGTAGTCCGCGGTACCGCCGCCCCGCGGGTTCGCGAACGTCAGGTCGCTGCCGTCGTCCTCCTGATCAAAGTAATACCCTCCGACCAGGCCGCGCAGCCGGCGGTCCTGGGGGCTGGCCACGCGCAGTTCGGTCGAGACGCTCCGGGTGTCGTTGCGATTCGTGTTGGCGAACAGCGGCTCCTCGGTCGCGGGCGGAAACACGAGTCCCGTGCCCGGGATGAAGGACGGAATCAGCGTGAACGCGTTGGAGTGATCGCTGTCGGTGCCGAACAGGTTCTCGTAGTCCCGGTAGCCCGACAGCGAAGTCACCACCCAGCCCGATCCGCCGACGTCCCAGTCGGCCCGCAGCGTGCCGAAGTATTCGTCGGTCTCGACGCCGTCGAAGGCCGTGCCGTCGCGGACCTGCGGCACGCCGCCCACGGATACGGGGAGCGGATCCGTGTTGAGCGCCACCACACCCGGGCGGATGCGTCCACAGAAGTACTGGTTCGGGTTACCCCCGGTCGTCGCCGGCCCGGCCGGATCGCGGTACAGCGTCGAGCGAAAGCCCGGCTTGCAGTTGTTCTGGTTCGCGCCCTGCAGGAACAGCGCGAGCGGACCGTCGTCGTCCTCGCGGTAGAAGCCGGTCGCCTGGAGCTTGAGGTCGTCGAGCGGCTGCCAGTAGGCGGACAGCCCGAGCGATTTCGTCGACTCGTCGCCGACCTTCTTGCCGGTGAGCGTGTTCGTGTACTCGCCATCGTACTCGTAGCTGCGGGCATTGACGCGCAGCCCGAACTTGTCGTCCATGAAGCTGCTGCCGACCGAGAACGAGTAGTCCTGCTCGCCGAACTCGGCCACCACCGCCTTGACGTGCGCCTCGACGTCCTCGCTGGGCGCGCGCGTGATGAAGTTGATTGCGCCCGCGTAGGTATTCCGACCGTACAGCGCGCTCTGCGGGCCCTTGACTACTTCGATGCGCTCGAGCGAGTTGAAGTCGATGGCCTGCACGTCGCCCGGAAAATAGACGCCGTCGATGAAGTAGGCCGTGCCCGACTCGACGCCGAACTGCACGCCGGCGAGCACGTTCGACTGGCCACGGATCACGGGCCGGTCGGTCGTACGGCCGAACGCCTGCGAGAAGGACAGGCCCGGCGTGAACTGGGCAATGTCGTTGATGCTGACGAGACCCTGCTCCTGGATGGCCCGGGCCGTGAAGGCCGAAACGGCGACCGGCGCGCTCTGCAGCGACTCCTCGGTCTTGCGCGCCGTCACGATGATTTCCTCGAGCGCCTGGGCCGAAGCCCGCGTCGAGACCTGGCCGAGCGCGGCAGCCACGGCAAGGCTGACGAGCGCAGAGCGTGAATAACATGACATGCGTGCAGACCTCACGATTTTCTAGTTGGTAGGAATCGTGCGCCGGTGTGGTCAGCAGCAGCGCGCCGCGGACGCACGCCGTTGCCTCTCCCCAGTCGACGCCCCCTCATCAGCCGGTCGTCGCCGGGATACTACCCAAGCTGTCGCAAAGATCCAACGCCTCGCCCCGAAATCGACTGCAAGATCTGTCGCGCCCCCGTTCACGCATGATTCAGGCGCTACAGCCGGCCGTCACGCATGATCTTCTCTGGCCACTGCTGTCGCTCCGGCGCGACAAGAGTCCCGCCGATCAGTCGATGGCCTGGCGCTGCCAGCCGGCAGGCGTGCGGCGCAACTCGTAGGTCGGCCAGTAATGCCGATCGAGCTTGAGCGTGATGATCTCGGTCGATCCGTTCCACGTGATCGTCTTCAACCGCAGCGACGACCGGTCCGCGCGCCCACGCACCGCCGCGACGAACGCGTCGAGATCGGGCGTGGCGACCCCGTCCACCTCGACGATGCGGCGGCCGGCGAACAACTTGTGGCGCGTGGCCGGCGAGCCGTAGGAGAAATACGCGACGAACACGCCCTCGGGCGGAATTCCGCGTTGTGCCGACATGGCCCGATGGGGCGCGTGCAGGACGGCGCCGGCCCAGAGCAGCAACCGGTCGATGTCGCCGCCGTCGAGCGCGGCGGTCCGTACGTCGAAGCTGCGCTCCGCCCCGTCGCGCAGGATCGTGACGTTCACCTGCGGCGCCCGGGTGGCGCGTTCGACGTCGCGGACGCGGTTCAACGGGCGCCCGTCGATCGCCAGCAGCAGGTCGCCTTCGCGCAGCACGTCGGCGGCGGGCGAGCCCGCGACGAGGCGTGCGACGCTCAATGCCTGGCGGTGCGCGCCGTCGAGCGACTCGAGGTTGCGCACCCAGTGGTCCGGCAGCCCGCGTTTGCGTGCGGCGGAAATCGGCACCGCCTCGAACTCGACCTCCAGCGAGTACAACGGCCGCCCCTCCCGGGCGGTCTCCATGAGTTCGACGACGAGGTCGATGGGCACGCCGCGATTGACCTGCACCATGTCCCGGCCGCTCTCGGTCGCGAAGCTCGACCAGAGCGCCCGCACGCGGCCGTCGCCGCCGACGACGACCCCGTCGAAGTCGACGGGCGGATTGACCAGCGTCGCGACCTCCAGGTTCGCTTCGCGGTACTGCAGCGTGCGCGACAGGGGCAGTTTCACGTCGTCGATCGAGGCGACCGTGGTCGCAATCGAGCGCACCCGCGAATCGCTGCCGAGACCGACGACGGTGACCGCCTCTCCGGGCACGAGATCCCGCGGCTCGAGGCGAGCGGCCTTGATCGGCGTGCCGTCGAGCAGCGCCGGATCGAACGACAGCAGCGCGAGGTTGTGCAACGGATGCACATAGGTCACCTGCGCCGGGATCTCGATCGATCCGGCGACCGTGATGCGCACGTCTCCCACCGACACCGGCACGGTGTTGCGGTCCACGACCACGAGGCCGCGGATCGCGTCCACGATGAGCCCGGTGCCGTGATAGACGCGCTCCGTCACGCCAGCCACCGAGAATGGCATCTCGAAATTGACCAGCACCAGGGATGGCGCCAGTCGGTCCGCGACGGGGTCCCCCGACATCACGAATGAGGTGACCGAAGGCTTGGACGTCTCGGCGACGGGCGGCGCCGCGAGGTCACGGCACGGCCAGTAGCCGGTCGAATCGTCGCGCCGGCAGCGTGCGGCGGGGTACCAGCGGCGGTCCATTCGGAACACACCGGTCTGGGTGCCCTGCGGGTCGTCCAGCGTCCTGTAGCGCAATGTCGTGCGCGCACCGTCGGGAAGCCTCGCCAGCGCGGCCTCGAATTCCTCGAGGGTCGCCACGGCCTGCCCGCCGATGCTGGTGATGACCGCGCCGCGGGGCACGCCGGACGCGCCGAGCGCGTAGCCGGGATTCGCGACGAAGATGCCCTGGATCGGCGCATTGAAATGGCGCGCCATCTGGTAGGACAGCCGGTGCACCACGGCGTCGCCGAATTCGAGGTATTCCGCAGGCGTGATCGCGTGCAGGTCCTGCACTTCGAGCCGCACTTCGATCCGCTGGCCGCCGCGTTCGACTTCGACGTCGATCGTGCGCCCGACCGAATCGTCGAGCACCGCCGCGAGCGGTTCGAAGGTCGTGATCCGCTGCTCCTGGATCCGTACCAGGATGTCGCCCGGCTGCAGGACACCTTCGGCCGGCGAGCCCGGCTGCACGTCGTCGACGACCAGCATGCCCGTGCGCTCCGGTGCAGCCCGACGTGCGGCAGCCTGGGTGTCCGCCTGCAACCCGAGCCTTTCGAGCTCGTCGTAAGGCGTGTAGGTGAACGTCACCTGCAGCGTGCCGCGCGTGATCGGCAGGCCCGCTCGCAGCAGTTCGAGCGCGCGCTGCACGCGGCCGAGCGGCAGGTAGAAACTCGAAGCCGCTCCGCTGCTGCCGCCTGCGTTCAGTGCGACGACACGGCCGCGGATGTCGATCACCGGCGAACCCGACGAGCCGCCGGACGTGCCCGAGGCCGCCTGGATGTAGAAGGTGTTGAAGTCGTTGTACTTGCCAGCGCCGTATTCGGGCGCCGCGCGGTCGAGGCGCGCGAGCGTGCCGGCCAGGATCGACAACTGCTCGCCCGCGTCGTTGCCGACGACGCGGATTTCGGTGCCGATGCGGGCTCCCTGCGGATAAAGCGGCAGCGCCACGGGCTGCACGTAGCGCAGCCTGGCCGGATCGTACCGGTAGAAGCCGAAGTCGTGCACCGGATCCCGATACACGGCGCGCAGTTCGACTTCCTCGCGGTTCTGGAAGATCGCGGTGGCGACCACCGGTCCCGGGGTGACGACATGGCGGTTGGTCAGGATCAGTCCGAGTTCGGCATCGACCACGAAACCGGTCGCCTGGGTGGACTGGTTCCACTCGGTATCGAACGCGCGCGCCTGGTCGACTTCGATCGTGACCACCGACGACGCGATGCGCGACAGGGTCTCGTCCCAGAGCGGGGTTTCCGCAGCGCGGCTCATGGCGGGAAGCAACGCCGTTGCCGAGACGAGCAGCAGGACGATCGGCCGCAGCGCACGGCGCATCATCAGAGCCTCCGTCCGAAGGACGCGAGAAAGCGGTCTTCGAACTCGTCGCGCGTGAAGCGGTGCTGCTGCGTGCCCGCATGGGCGATTTTGATCGATCCAATCAAGGAGGCCACGCGGCCGGTGGTCTCCCAGTCGAGGCCGTTCTGCAAGCCGAAAATCAGGCCGGCGCGGTAGGCATCGCCGCAACCGGTCGGGTCGACGACGGCATCCGGGCGCGCCGGCGGGATCACGAACTCGCGCCCGTCGGCATAGATGACGCTGCCTTCCGCGCCACGCGTCACGATCAGCGCGCGCACCCGTCGTGCAGTCTCGGCGTGCGAGAGCCCGGTGCGCTCCTGCAGCATCTGGCCCTCGTAGTCGTTCACTGCGACCCAGGCTGAGCGGGCAATGAAGGCGAGCAGCTCCTCGCCGTTGAACATCGGCAGGCCCTGGCCGGGATCGAACAACAGCGGGATGCCCGCCGCGGCGAACTGTTCGGCATGCCGCTGCATGCCCTCGCGCCCGTCCGGAGCCACGACGCCGAGCGTGATGCCATCCGCTCGCGGCACCTGCACCACGTGCGAGTGGTTCATCGCTCCGGGGTGGAAAGCGGTGATCTGGTTGTCGTCGAGGTCCGTCGTGATGAAGGCCTGCGCCGTGAACTCGTCGTCGATGACGCGGACGTGCGTGAGGTCGATCGAGCGTTCGCGGAGCCAGTGACCGTAAGGGCCGAAGTCGTGCCCGACGGTCGCCATCGGCGCGCCGGCCCCGCCGAGCAAGCCGACGTTGTAGGCGATGTTGCCCGCGCAGCCGCCGAAATTGCGCCGCAGGCTCGGCACCAGGAACGAGACGTTCAGCAGGTGAATGCGGTCCGGCAGGATGTGGTCACGGAAGCGGCCGTTGAAGACCATGACCGTGTCGAAGGCGATCGAGCCGCAGATCAGTGCTGTCATAGGGTAAGCGGATGGCGGATGGTGAACGGAGGATAGCGGACCGGGCTAGCCGAAGAGCACCAATGCCCAGGTCACGGCAAGCAGTACGAGCGAGAAGAAGACCGCGGTCGAACCGAGGTCCTTGGCGAAACCGGACAGGTGATTGTGCTCGGTGCCGATACGGTCGACCACCACCTCGATACCGGTGTTGAGCAGTTCCACGATCAGCACCAGCAGCATGCTGCCGATCAGCAAGGCGCGCTCGGCACCACCCTTGCCCAGCCAGAAGGCCAGTGGAACCAGAAGCGCGGCGAGCCACACTTCCTGGCGGAATGCGGCCTCGCTGCGGTAGCAGTGGCGCAAGCCACGCAGCGAGTTGAAAGTCGCGAGCCGCAGGCGGGTCAGGCCCTCGGGCCGCCGCCCCTCGCGCATCAGGCCGCCTTCCAGGCCAGGTCGAGTTGCTTCGCTGCGCGCACGTCGTCCAGCCGCCGCACCGGCAGCGTGTACGGAGCGCCCTTCAGTTTCGCCGGGTCGGACTGCGCCTCCTCGCGGATCGCGATCATCGCATCGACGAATGCGTCGAGTTCCTGCTTCGACTCGGTCTCGGTGGGCTCGATCAGCAGGCACTCGGGAACGAGCAGCGGGAAATAGGTCGTCGGCGCATGGAAGCCGTAGTCGAGCAGCCGCTTCGCGAAATCCATCGCCGTCGTGCCGTGATCGCGCGCCTCGCGGCGCATCGTGATGATGAACTCGTGCCCCGCCCGCCGCCCCGGGTAGGCGAGTTCGAACCCGGCTGCGCTCAAGCGCGCCATCAGGTAGTTCGAGTTCAGCGTCGCGAACTCCGAGACACGGTGCATGCCTTCGCGACCGAGCATCCGCATGTAGACGTAGGCGCGCAGCAGCACGCCCGTGTTGCCCATGTACGCCGAGAGCCGCCCGATGCTTTGCGGCAGATCCTTCGCGCCGAGCCAGCGGTAGCGTCCGCCGTCGAGCCCCACGACCGGCAGCGGCATGAACGGCAGCAGCCGCTCGCTGACGCCCACCGCGCCCGAGCCCGGCCCGCCGCCGCCGTGCGGCGTCGAGAAGGTCTTGTGCAAGTTCATGTGGATGACGTCGAAGCCCATGTCGCCCGGCCGCACCTTGCCGAGAATCGCGTTCAGGTTGGCACCGTCGTAATACAGCAGCCCGCCCGCCTCGTGCACGATGCCCGCCACTTCGCCAATGCGTCGCTCGAAGACGCCGAGCGTGGACGGGTTGGTCAGCATGATGCCCGCGGTCTGCGGGCCCACGGCCCTGCGCAGTTCGTCGAGGTCGATGTCGCCATTCGGCAGCGAGGCAATTTCCTTGACGGTGCAGCCGCACATCGTCGCCGTGGCCGGATTCGTGCCGTGCGCGGCATCCGGCACGATGATCTCGGTGCGGGCGAGGTCGTTGCGGGCGCGGTGGTAGGCGCGAATCATCGCCACGCCGGCGAACTCGCCCTGCGCGCCGGCCATCGGCGTCAGCGAGACGCCGCGCATGCCCGTCACTTCCTTGAGCATTTCCTGCAGCTCGTACAGGCACTGCAGCACGCCCTGCCCGGTCGACTCCGGCGCCAGCGGGTGCCGGCCGAGGAAGCCGGGCAGCATCGCGTACTGGTTACAGGCGCGCGGGTTGTACTTCATCGTGCACGACCCGAGCGGGTAGAAATGCGTGTCGATGGAGAAATTGAGCTGCGAGAGTCGCGTGAAATGGCGTACGGCCTGCAGCTCCGACACCTCGGGCAGCAGCGGCGCACTCTTGCGCCGCAGCGCTGCGGGGATGGCGGGGGTGGCCTCGTCGAGCGGGTACTGCGCTTCGGCGCTGCGACCCGGCTGCGAATGTTCGAAGATCAGCTTTTCGTGCATGTCGTCATCCTCGCAGGCGGCTCAGGCCGCAACGGCGCTTTGCATCACTTCGGCGAGCGCGCGGGCATAGGTCTCGATGTCACGGGGCGTGCGCGTCTCGGTCGCGCAGACGAGCAGCGCATTGCCGAGGGACGGGTAGTCGGCGGAAATATCGCAGCCCCCGACGATACCCCGCGCCGCGAGTGCTTCGAGCACGCCGCGGACCGGGCGGTCGAGCAGCAGCACCGCCTCGTGGAAGCGAGGCCCGTCGAATGCGAGCCGCACGCCCGGCACCCGGGTGAGTGCCTGGACGAGCTGCGAAGAGCGCTCCATCGACGTGGCCGCCACCTGCGCGAGTCCCCTGGGCCCGACCAGCGACATGTAGATCGTGGCCGCGGTGACCAGCAGACCCTGGTTGGTGCAGATGTTCGACGTGGCCTTGCTGCGGCGGATGTGCTGCTCGCGGGCCTGCAGCGTCAGCGTGAAGCCGGGCTTGCCGTCGAGGTCGACCGTGCGGCCGACGATGCGGCCGGGCATCTGCCGGATGTGCTCCATGCGCGTGGTCATGAAGCCGAAATAAGGGCCACCGGAGGACAGCGGCACGCCGAGCGGCTGCCCTTCGCCACAGACGATGTCCGCGCCGTTCTGGCCCCACTCGCCCGGCGGCTTCAGCAACGCGAGCGACACCGGGTTGACCACCGCGATCACCAGCATGCCGGCCTGGTGGGCCCAGTCGGTCAGCGCGTCGACGTCCTCGAGCGTGCCGAAGAAATTGGGTTGCTGGATCACCAGCGCGGTGATGTCCGCGCCGCGGTACTTCTCGAGGCTCGCGACGGTCGTCTGGCCGCCCTGCGGATCGTACGGCAGCAACTCGAATGCGAGATTCTGGTTGCCCGCGATGGCCTGCAGCACGTCGCGGTAGGCGGGATTCAGCGCGGCGGGCACCAGCACGCGCTGCGACTTCGACTTGCGGTGCGCGCGCACCGCCATCAGGCAAGCCTCGGCGACGGCCGTCGCACCGTCGTACAGTGACGCATTGGAGGCCGCCATGCCGGTCAGGCTCGACATCATCGACTGGTATTCGTAGAGCAACTGCAGCGTGCCCTGGCTCGCCTCGGCCTGGTACGGCGTGTAGGCGCTGTAGAACTCGCCGCGCGTGACGATCGCCCAGACGGCGGCGGGCACGTGGTGCTCGTAGGCGCCCGCGCCGATGAAGTTGAGCGGCAGGCCGTCCGCGGCGGCGCGCTCCAGCATCATCCGGCCGACCTCCATTTCGGAGAGCGCGGCCGGAACGCCGCCGAGAGACTTCGCGCGCAGCTCAGCCGGGATCTCGTCGAACAGCGCCTCCGTCGTCGGCGCGCCGATGGCCTCGAGCATGTCGCGGACGTCGTCCGCCGTGTGTGGAATGAAGGGCATCGTGCAGCCGTCCGTTCAGTGGGTTTCCGCCGCGAGCGCCGCCTCGTAAGCCTTCGCGTCGAGCAGCGCGGCAAACTGCGCCTTGTCGGCCGGGCGGATGCGCATGATCCAGCCGGCGCCGTAGGGATCCTGGTTGATGAGCTCGGGCTGACCGCCGAGCGCGGCATTGCCGGCCACGACTTCGCCGCCCACCGGGCTATATACGTCGGAGGCTGCCTTGACGGATTCGACGACTGCGCAGGCCTCGCCCGCGGCGACCTGGCGGCCCGCCTCGGGGGCCTCGACGAACACGAGGTCGCCGAGTGCCTGCTGCGCGTGGTCGGAGATGCCCACCGTGATGGTGCCGTCGCCCTCGAGGCGCGCCCACTCGTGGGACTTGAGGAAGCGCAGGTCGGCTGGAACGTTGCTCATGATTTGCTCCGTGGAAATGCTCTCAAAGTGCGATCGCGGCCTTGCCCTGGCGCACGAACGGCGGACGCACGACTGCCGCGTGCAGCAGTCGGCCGCGAATCTCGATCTCGCAGCGATCGGCAGTCTGCGACGGGACGCGCGCGAGTCCGATCGACCGCTCGAGCGTCGGTGAAAACGTACCGCTGGTGACCTCGCCCTCGCCCACCGCCGGCACGACGACCTTCTGGTGAGAGCGCAACACGCCACGGTCGGCGAGCACGAGACCGACGAGCTTGCGCGCCACGCCGCTCGCCTTCTGGCTGGCCAGCGCCGCACGCCCGATGAAGTCGCGATCCTGCGGATCCCAGGCGATGGTCCAGCCGAGACCGGACTCGAGCGGCGAGACGGTTTCATCCATGTCGCTGCCGTAGAGGTTCATGCCCGCCTCGAGCCGCAGCGTGTCGCGGGCGCCGAGACCGCATTGCGTCACGCCGGCGTCGCGCAACCTGGCCCAGAACTGCGCGACTGCGTCCGCCGGCAGCATGATTTCCCAGCCGTCCTCACCGGTATAACCGGTCCGGGCAACGAACCACTGGTCCACTGCGATGCCGAAGAAGTTGCCGAGCTCCAGTGCCCGGGCCGCAAAGCCGGGCTCGAGCAGACTGGCCGCCTTCTGACGCGCATTCGGGCCCTGCACGGCGACCATCGCGAGGTCGAAACGCGGCTCGACGGACACTTCGTATCCGCCGGCGTGCTCGCGCAACCACGCGAGGTCCTTGTCGCGGGTGCCGGCGTTGACGACCATCCGGTACCACTGGTCGTTCATGTAATAGACGATCAGGTCGTCGATGACGCCGCCGTGCTCGCGCAGCATGCACGAGTAGAGCGCCTTGCCCGGCCGGGTGAGCTTGGCGACGTCGTTCGCGAGCAGCCGGCGCAGGTAGTCGCGCACGCGCGTGCCGCGCAGGTCCACGACGCACATGTGGGAAACGTCGAACATTCCCGAATCGCGGCGGACGGCGTGGTGCTCCTCGATCTGGGAACCGTAATTGACCGGCATGTCCCAGCCGCCGAAATCGACGATGCGTGCGCCCGCGGCGACGTGGACATCAAAGAGTGGTGTGCGCAATCCCATTATTTTTTTCCTGGCAGCCGAGCAATAAAAAAGGCGGCGGGCCTCACCGGCCCGCCGCCCCTCTGTCCTGTGACCTGAGAGATCGGGTACCGGAAGACCGGCGCCTCACCCCTTCGGTGGGCCCCTCGCGGGGCCGCTCTCCAGAGCCCATCAGGCGACGCCGTTCATTTGCCTGAGCGTTTCCGGGCGGGTTGCGCCTTCGGCGGGACAAACAGGAGGATGCCCCCCTTTCTATCCTCTCTCCGGACGGGCCTTGAGATGGGTTTGAGCATGTTACCCGAGCGTCGCCGAACCGGCCAGCGTCGGTCCGCAGCCCGGCGGCTTGTCATTTATATGTCAGCGCCCGAAGATTCCCGCCCCGATGGCCCCACTGGTCCTGCCGATGCGCCTCCTCGTCCTGAGCCTGTCCTTGCTTGCGGCCAGCGCGCCCGCGCACGCCGCGCCCGCAGCCGGCACCGCGGAAGCGGTACTGCACCAGCTTTTCGAGACCGAATGGGAGCGTGGCCTGCGCGAGGATCCGTTGCTCGCGACCTATCTCGGGGATCGCCGCTACGAGGACCGCTGGCCGGACCTTTCGCCGGCCGCTCTGGCCCGCAGTCATGCGGCGGACCGGGCCGTGCTGGAGACCCTCGCCGCCGTCTCGTCCGACTCGCTCTCCGAGAGCGACCGGCTCAACCAGAAACTGTTTCGACGGTTGTACGAGGGCAATCTCGATGCCTACGCCTGGGGGTTGCAGTATTTACCGATCACGCAACGGGACGGCGTGCAGTCAGTGCACGAACTGGCCGAGCTGCTGCCGTTCGCAACCGTTAACGACCATGAGAACTGGATCGCCCGACTGAACGGCCTGGGTCCCTACCTGGACCAGACGATCGACCTGATGCGGGAGGGCATGCGCCGGGGACTCGTCCAGCCGCGGATCGTCATGGAGCGGGTGCCCGCGCAGATCGCCCGGCAGGTCGTCGAGGATCCGGCGGCCAGTCCGTTCTTCGGTCCATTCGCGACGATGCCGGAGTCGATACCAGCCGCGGAACAGCAGCGGTTGCGGACCGAGGCCCTGCGCGCGATCGAGCTTCAGGTCGTGCCGTCCTACCGGCGCCTGCAGGAATTCTTCACGAAGGAATACCTGCCGGCGAGCCGCGACACCGTCGGCATCTGGGACACGCCGGGCGGTGCAGAGTGGTACCAGGAACGGATTCGCTGGTTCACGACGACCGAACTGACCGCCGACGAGATCCACGCAATCGGCCTGCGCGAGGTCGCGCGCATCCGCGGTGAGATGCAGAAGGTGATCGACCGGGTCGGGTTCAAGGGAAGCTTCGAGGAGTTCCTGCACTTCCTGCGCACCGACCCGCAGTTCCGCTACACGGATCCGCAGCAGTTGCTGCAGGCGTACCAGGTCATGGCGAAACGCATCGACCCGCTGCTGCCCGCGTACTTCGGGCGGCTGCCGCGCATGCCTTACGGCGTGCGGCCGATCCCGGCGGAGTCCGCGCCCGACACGACGACGGCCTACTACCAGGGACCCGCCCTCGACGGCCGGCGTGCCGGTTACTACTACGTGAACCTGTACAAGCCCGAAGAGCGACCGACCTACGAAATTCCGGTGCTCTCGATCCACGAGGCCGTGCCCGGGCATCACCTGCAGATCGCACTCGCCCAGGAACTCGGCGAGCAACCGAAGTTCCGGCGCGACCTGGAAGTGACCGCATTCATCGAAGGTTGGGCGCTCTACAGCGAGAGCCTCGGCGAGGAAATGGGCCTGTACGCGGATCCGTACGACAAGTTCGGCCAGCTCACCTACGAGATGTGGCGCGCCGTGCGGCTCGTCGTCGACACCGGCCTGCACCACAAGCACTGGACGCGCGAGCAGGCGATCGAGTTCTTCAAGGCGAACGCGGCGAAGAGCGAGCACGACATCGTCAACGAGATCGACCGCTATATCTCCTGGCCCGGGCAGGCGCTCGCATACAAGATCGGCGAGCTGCGCATCAAGGAGCTGCGCGCGCGCGCGACGGCCGAACTCGGGCCGAAGTTCGACCTGCGCGAGTTCCACGACGTCGTGCTCGGCAGCGGTGCGGTGCCGCTCGACGTGCTCGAGGCTAATGTCACCGCGTGGCAGTCCGGCAAGGAGCAATGATGAGCGTCGCGACCCGACGGCACAGCACGCCCGTCCGCGTCGGCCACGTCACCGTTGGCGGTGGCCAGCCGGTCGTCGTGCAGTCCATGACCAACACGGACACCGCGGACGTGGAAGCCACGGCGCTGCAGGTGCGCGCGCTGGCGACGGCCGGCTCGGAACTGGTGCGCGTGACGGTCAATACCGACGAGGCCGCCGCCGCCGTGCCGCACATCGTCGACCGGCTGGGACAATTCGGTGTTCGCGTCCCGATCGTCGGCGATTTCCATTTCAACGGGCACAAGCTGCTGCGCGAGCACCCGGCCTGCGCCGAGGCGCTCGACAAGTACCGGATCAACCCGGGCAACGTCGGGCGCGGCAGCAAGCGCGATCCGCAGTTCGCCGAGATGATCGAGATCGCCTGCCGCTGGGCCAAGCCAGTGCGCATCGGCGTCAACTGGGGGAGTCTCGACCAGGACCTGCTCACGCGCCTGATGGACGAGAACTCGCGGCAAGCCGAGCCGCTCGACGCGAACGACGTGATGCGCGAGGCGATCGTCGTCTCGGCTCTCGACAGTGCCGGGCGCGCGGAGGAACTCGGCCTGGGCCACGATCGGATCGTGATCTCGTGCAAGGTGAGCGGCGTCCAGGACCTGATCGCCGTCTATCGCAACATTGCGGCGCGCTGCGACTACCCGCTGCACCTCGGCCTGACCGAGGCCGGCATGGGCTCGAAGGGCATCGTGGCCTCGACCGCCGCGATCAGCGTGCTGCTGCAGGAGGGCATCGGTGACACCATTCGGGTATCGCTGACGCCCGAGCCCGGCGGCGATCGCACTCAGGAAGTGATCGTCGCGCAGGAAATCCTGCAGACGATGGGCCTGCGCTCCTTTACGCCGATGGTGATCGCCTGCCCGGGTTGCGGGCGCACGACGTCGACCTATTTCCAGGAGCTGGCGCAGAAGATCCAGTCGCACCTGCGCCACCGGATGCCCGAGTGGCGCAAGCGTCATCCGGGCGTCGAGCAGATGACCGTGGCCGTCATGGGTTGCGTCGTCAACGGGCCCGGCGAGAGCAAGCACGCCAATATCGGCATCAGCCTGCCGGGCACCGGTGAGCGCCCGGTTGCGCCGGTGTACATCGACGGCGAGAAGGGACCGACGCTCAAGGGCGAGCGCATCGCCGAGGAGTTCCAGCAGCTCGTCGAGCAGTACGTCGAGCGCACCTACGTCCCGAGGAATGCACCATGACCAGTCTGCGTGATCGAAAGTGCGCCGCCTGCGCGCCCGGCACGCCGCCCCTGCCGGCGGCTCGCGCGTCGGAACTGATGGGCCAGCTGGCGCCCGACTGGCGCCTGGCCGATGATGGCGGCTCGCTGAAGCGCTCGTTCGGATTCGATAATTTCTACCGCACGATGGCGTTCGTCAACGCCGTCGCCTGGGTCGCCAACGCAGAGGACCACCACCCCGACCTCGAGGTGGGTTACAACTACTGCCGGATCGCGTTCTCGACGCATTCGGTCGGGGGCTTGTCCGAGAACGATTTCATCTGCGCCGCGAAAGTGGACGCCTTGTAGAAGATCCGACCGAGACGGTCGGCAGGGGGAGACTGCATGACCCAGGACACGAGCCCGCCGGAAGCGGCCATGCCCTTCGTTGCGCCGTGCCGCGCGCTCGCCACCACGGCGCCGCTTGGCTGGCTGCGCAAGGGCTGGCATGACATGTGGGTTGCGCCGCGCCAGAGCCTGACCTATGGCTCGATCGTGGTGCTGCTGAGCTTCGCGCTCGCCTTCATCACGATCGAGTTCGGTGGCTACTGGCAGCTGCTGTCGCTGGTGTCCGGATTCATCCTGATCTCGCCCGTGCTCGCGGTCGGCACTTACGCGATCAGCAGCCAGCTCGAGCGCGGGGAGAAGCCCTCGCTGCGTCGCTGCGTGCGCGAGGAGCAGCGCGCATTCGGCAACCTGATGGTCTTCGCGCTGATGCTAATGGTCGTGTTCCTGGTGTGGGCGCGAGCCGGCTCCGCGATCCATATCTTCTTCCCGATCAACGAGCGTCCCGACTGGCGCGATTACCTGACGTTCTTCGGCATCGGCAGCGCCGTGGGATCGATCTTCGCGTTGATCGTGTTCTCGGCTGCGGCTTTCTCGTTGCCGATGATGGTCGACCGTCGCGTCGATACCGTGACCGCCGTCGTAACCAGCATCAACGCCGTGCTGCGCAACAGGGCCGCAATGGCCGTCTGGGCCGCCTGCATCGTGCTGGCCGTGGCACCTGGCTTCGCGCTGCTCTTCATTGGCCACGAGCGCGGCGGCAGCCTGGCGCTCATCATGGTCGCGCTCGGCATCACGCTGCCGCTGATCGGGCACGCGACCTGGCACGGGTATCGGGCCACCGTGGATGCGGACGCGTGGGAGCGGCACGAAGGGGATGGAAGCGGATAGCGGATAGCGGATAGTGAGAAAACGCCGCCGATCGGTCAGTCGCCAACTCTGACTATCCGCTATCCGCCATCCGCTATCCCTATCCCTATCCCC
>Ga0209253_10000043_pt1 | contig 78123 bp, 59 predicted proteins | sample FrelakmetBRP12BR_FD_187145 | JGI IMG/M metagenome (GOLD analysis project Ga0209253, IMG submission 187145) | Freshwater lake sediment microbial communities from the University of Notre Dame, USA, for methane emissions studies - BRP12 BR (SPAdes)... | ecosystem: Environmental > Aquatic >...
GCGGCTTTCAGTCGGTCCAGCATGTCCGCCATGCGGTCGGCTCCAGTGTCAGGTCCTGGACGATACTACGGCTCCCGCGCGCCGCGGTTACGGCGGCAGGACCCACGCGGGCATCGCTGCCTAGAGCAGCTCCGCCGCCTCCGGGAACCGCCGCGCCACCTCGGCGGCGACGGCAGGCACGTCCTTCATCAGGGTCAGCCCCTCGTACTCGAAGCCGGGCCCCATCGAGCACCCGACGAGTGCGTACGCGCCGGCGGGCCGGGCGGCGAGCCACGAGCCCGCGGGCACGACTTGCACGAAGGTCGGCACCTGCGCCGTACCAGGGGTACTGGCGGCGCCGGACGCGGCGGGGCCCAGGCGGACACGGGAGAAGATCAGCGCCTTCTCGTCGAGCAGGAACAGCTCCAGCGGCTTGCCCTCGTAGAAGTGCCAAATCTCGTCGGCGTCGAGGCGGTGCCAGCGGCTCACCTCACCCTCAGCGAGGAGGAAGTAGATCGTAGTGAGGGCGCTCCGCTCGAGGGCGGCGCCGCCCGCGCCCTCGACGCGCACCCGCCGCCGCGACCGGAAGACCTCGGAGAAGTGCCCGCCCTCGCGGTGCGGCTTGAGACGGAGCGTGTGGATCAGTTCGTCGGCACGTGGGTGCATCGGAATGCCCTCAGAGTCGCGGGGACCCGCCACCGCTCGGCCTTCGCGCTATCTTCATCAATACCCTTGACCCCTGACACATTGTCCAACCTGCTCTCTTCGCCGTTCACGCGCCAGGTCGGCATCGAGGTGCCGGTCGTCTGCGGCGCGATGTACCCCTGCAGCAATCCGGAGCTCGTGGCCGCAGTCTCGGCGGCCGGCGGCATCGGCGTGATCCAGCCGCTCACACTCACCTACGTGCACGGCCTCGACCTGCGCGCGGCGGTGCGGCGCATCCGCGACCTCGCCGGCGGGAAGCCGGTCGGGATGAACATCCTCCTCGAGGGCTCCTCACGCGTGTACCGGGCGCGCATTGCGGCGTGGATGGACGTGGCTCTGGAGGAGGGGATCCGCTTCTTCGTCACCGCCCTCGGCGACCCCCGCTGGGTGGTCGAGCGCGTGACGCCGTCCGGCGGGCTCGTCTACCACGACGTCATCGGGCTCCGCTTCGCGCGGAAGGCACTCGACGGCGGCGTGCACGGCCTCATCGCCGTGAACGAACGCGCCGGCGGGCACGCCGGTTCCCGCAGCACGGCGCAGCTGGCCGAGGAACTGGGAGGCCTCGGCGTGCCGGTGCTCGCGGCGGGCGGGATCGGCGACGCGCCGGACTTCGTGGCGGCCCTGCGGATGGGCTACGCCGGCGTCCAGATGGGGACGCGCTTCATCGCCACCGACGAGTGCACCGCGCACGCCGACTACAAGCGGGCCATCGTCGAGGCGGGCGAGGAGGACATCGTGCTGACGCAGCGGGTGACGGGCGTCCCCCTCGCCGTCATCCGTACGCCGGAGGTGGAGCGCGCGGGCACGCACGCCGGGCCGATCGGCCGCTGGATGCTGCGCGGGCGGCGGACCAAGCGGTGGATGCGGGCTTGGTACGCGATCCGCTCCGCGCGCCGGCTCAAGCGGTCGGTCTTCCGCGGCGACACGTCGCGGGACTACTGGCAGGCGGGGAAGAGCGTGGCCGGGATCCGCTCGGTGGAGCCGGCCGGCGCGATCGTCCGGCGGTTCCGGGACGCGGGCCTGTCGGCAGGCTGAACGGCGCGGCCGCCCGGCGCCAGAAGACCCGATGTGCGCGGGGCGGCACGGTGCCTGGAGTTGTGGGCCGCCGGGCCCGACTTCTATCTTGGCGCCGCTCCCGGTCGCGCCCCTCGGAGGCGCGCGCCGGCAGACCCGGCAGAAGGACAGACACCTCGGCGGGACCGACGCCATGAGAGCCCACTATCTCCTCCGCGCCTACCGCGCCCGCTACTTCCGGCAGGCCGGGGAGCTCCGTGCCGTCGGCTCGACGCTGCGCGAGGGCGACACGACCGTGGACGTCGGCGCCCACAAGGGCCGGTACGTCTTCTGGATGCGCCGCGCGGTCGGGGCGGCCGGCCGGGTGGTGGCCTTCGAGCCGCAGCCGCGGCTCGCCGACTACCTGCGACGTGTCGGTGCGGCGATGGGATGGCGGAACGTGGACGTCCGCCAGGCGGCAGTCGCGGACGCTCCGGGCACCGCGGTCCTGCACGTCCCGGGCACGAAGGGCGTCTCGGCCGGCGCCTCCCTCGACTCCGCCGCCTACGCCGACGGATCGCCCCTTCACTACGAGTGCGCGGTGACCACGCTTGACCGCGAGCTCGAGGGCGTGGAGCGGGTGCGGCTGATCAAGGTGGATGCTGAGGGGCACGAGCTCCGGGTCTTCCGAGGCGCCGAGCGGCTGCTGCGTAGCCAGGCGCCGGTGCTCCTCTTCGAGTGCGAGACGCGGCACCTGCGACGGCACTCGATGGCCGATGTCTTCGGCTACCTCGAAGGGCTCGGCTACCGCGGATCGTTCTTCGCCCCGGTCGCGCTGCGTCCCCTCGCAGAGTTCGATCCCGCCGTGCACCAGCGGGTGGGCGCCGCCGGGGCCGGGCGCGCGCCGTACTGCAACAACTTCCTCTTCGTGCCGCAGCGCTGACGACCGACGGTTCGCGACGTCGCCTCACTCCTCACGCCTCACGCCTCACCGCGGAGCCTCCATGCAGACCCGCCCCCTTGGTCCAGGTGCCCCCGCCGTCTCCGTCGTCGGCTTCGGCGGCATGCCCCTCTCGATCCCGGGGCGGCCGGACGACGAGGCCGCCGCGATCCGCGTCATCCACGCGGCGCTCGACGCCGGGATGACACTCATCGACACAGCCGACGTCTACTGCCTCGACGACACCGACATCGGCCACAACGAGCGGCTCGTCGCCAAGGCGCTCCGGAGCTGGGGCGGGCACCGGGACGGGATCGTGGTGGCGACGAAGGGCGGGCTCACACGCCCCGACGGCGGCTGGGAGCGGGACGGCCGCCCGGAACAGCTGCGGGCCGCGTGCGAACGGTCGCTGCGCTCTCTGGCGGTGGAGTGCATCGACCTCTACCAGCTGCACGCTCCGGACTCGAACGTCCCCCTCGCCGAGAGCGTCGGGGCCCTGGCCGACCTCTGCCGCGAGGGGAAGATCCGCTGGATCGGTCTCTCGAACGTGTCGGTGGAGGAGATAGAGCAGGCGCAAGCCATCGTGCCGGTGGTGACCGTGCAGAACCGCCTGAACCCTTTCTTCCGCGAGGCGATCGAGACGGGCGTGGTGGCGCGGTGCGCGGAGCACGGCATCGGGTTCCTGGCCTACAGCCCCGTGGGAGGCGGGCGACTCAACCTCAAGCTCCCGAAGATGGAGGTGCTCCGGCCCATGGCCGAGGCCCACAGCGCCTCGCCGCACGCCGTCGTCCTGGCGTGGGTGCTCGCCCAGGGGCCGACGGTCATCGTCATCCCGGGCGCCCGCACGGTGGAGCACGCGGTGGATGCCGCCGACGCCGCGAACATCGTGCTCAGCGTGGGCGACATCGCCGCCCTCGATGCCGCGGAGTTCTCGCGGGCGTAGCGGTAGCGCGAGCGGAGCCGCAGATTGGTTCGGCTACACCAGCACGGCCAACTGCCGGCTGCGCGACCCCACATCCCGAGGTCTCACGATGCTCCCGCTCCGCCGCTCCGCCCTCGCCCTCGCCGCCTGCGCCCTCGTCGTCGGCGGCTGCTCCAGCCCGGCCAGACAGTTCCCCGGGCTGGCCACCGAATACGTCCACACCGCCCTCAGCTTCTCGCCGTCCGGCGCGACGCAGACCGGGCTGCACGAGTACACCGATCCGCGCACCGGCGCGAAGCTCGGCCTCGACACGTTGCTGGACGACTTCTCCCCCGCCGCCCTCGATAGCCAGCGCGCGTTCCTCCAGGGCTTCAAGGCCCGGCTCCAGCGGCTGAACCGTGACAAGCTCGACCCGCAGATGCAGGCAGACTACGACCTGCTCGTGAACAACGTGGACTTCGCGCTGTTCAGCCTGGACCAGGAGCGCTTCCCGACGCGGAAGCCGCAGCTCTACGCCGAGGTGCTGGGCAACGCCCTATTCAGCAACATCAGTCTCGAGTACGCGGACACGGCGACGCGCTCAGCGCACCTCGCCGCCCGCCTCGAGAAGGTGCCGGCGTTCATCGCCACGGCCGTCGGCAACCTCACCGCCTCGAACGACGTCTGGCGCCGGGTCGCGATCGAGGAGTTGAGCGGCGTCGCCGACCTCATCCGCGGGTTGGGTGCGGGCTTCGTGCGCGGCACGCCGGCCGAGGCGCGGTACGCGGCGGCCCAGCCCGCGGCGCTCGCGGCGCTGGACCGCTTCGCCGTGTTCGTGCGGGACACGCTCGCCGCCAAGGGGACCTTCGACTGGCGGATGGGCCCGGAGATGTTCGCCACCAAGTGGCGCTACTACCTCCAGGCGTCTCTCACGCCGGAGGAGATGCTGCGGGCGGCGGAGGACTCGATGCGCGCCGTGCGGGCCGAGATGCTGGTTCTGGCGCGCCCGCTCCACGACCAGTGGTTCGCGGGGCACCGGCACACCGGTGAGGCCACCGCGGTCCTCAACGCCATCGTGGGCGAGGTGCTCGCCCGCATCGGCCGGGAGCACACCCACCGCGATTCCATCGTCCAGGCGGGTGCGCGGAATATCGCCGACCTCGAGCGGTTCGTCACCGAGCACCGGGTGATCTCGCAGGCCGACTTCTCCCAGCTCAAGGTGATCCCGACTCCGGTGTTCATGCGCGGCATCTACGGCGTGGGCGGCGCGGTCTTCGCGCCGGCGTTCCAGCCGAACCTGAACTCCTTCTACTGGGTGACGCCGGTGCCGAGGGAGTGGCCCAACGAGCGTGCCGAGGCCAAGCTGCGGGAGTACAACACGTACAAGATGCTGACGCTCTCGATCCACGAGGGCATCCCCGGCCACGTGGTGCAGGGCGACTACGCCAACCGCGTGACGCCCGATTGGCGGCGGCTGCTGCGCGCCGTGTTCGGCAGCGGCACCTACATCGAGGGCTGGGCGGTCTACACCGAGTGGATGATGACGGCGCTGGGGATGAACGGCGGCGATTCGGCGAAGGCGCGGCTCACCGCCCTCAAGGCCGACCTGCGGCTCTACTCCAACGTGATCATCGACATCCGGCTGCAGACGATGGGGATGCACGGCGACTCGGCGGTGGCGTTGATCACGCGCGACGCCTTCCAGGAGGAGCCGGAAGCCACGGCGAAGCTGCAGCGCGCCCAGCTCGACTACGTGCAGTTGAACCTCTACGCGGTGGGCTACCGGGAGTGGCGGGCGCTGCGGCAGGAGGCGGAGCAGCGCGAGGGCGCGAGCTTCAACCTTTGCCGCTTCCACGACACCGCGCTCTCGTACGGGCCGATCCCGGTCCCGACGGTGAAGCGGCTCTACTTCGACCACGTCGCGCCGACGGCCACTATGCCGGCGTCGCGGTGCCAGTAGGCCGTCGGGCCGTCAGCCGTCAGCGATCGGCCGTCAGCCGTCAGCCCTCAGCCGTCCGAGTCGCGCGGCGCGGAGTTCTGTGCTGACGGCTGACGGCTGACGGCTAGCCTTGCGCCGCCTTCCACGCCTCGAAGTACATCGCCACGCCGTCCAGGAACCCGCCGAACTTCGGCTGCCAGCCGAGGAGCCCCACCGCCTTGCGCGAGTCCACGTGCTGGTCGAGGGCGAGCGCCGCGGCGACCGGCCCATACCCCTTCTCCGCCTCGGCGAGCGGCACGAAGCGGATGTCGCCGTCATAGCCCGCCGCCTTCGCCGCGGCCCACGCCATCTCGCCGACCATCGAGCGCGAGCGGTCGGTCAAATTGAACGCCTCGCCGCCCAGGCCGCTCTCGGCCAGCTTCACGTACGCCTCGGCGAGGTCCCAGACGTGGACCATCGCCCAGCGGTTCCTGCCGTCGCCCACGACGTCAAAGGGCATCGCCCCCGTCGCGCCCGCGAACCACATCCCCGTCATCCCGCCCTGCTTGCCGTACACGCAGCCGGGGCGGATCACCAGGCCCTTCACCTTCGCCGCGCCGAGGACCAGCTGCTCGTGCGCGGGCCGCCAAGCCACCACCGGCACCGGGGCGAGCGGCGTGGTCTCGTCCACGAGCCTGCCGCCCGTGCTCCCGTAAACCCAAACGCCGCTTGTGTAGATGAGGGTCTTGGGCCGCGCGCCCTTGTCGGCCAGGGAAAGGAACGTGTCGATGACCGTCCGGTCGGCCGCCGTCTTGTCGCCCGCGCCGTCGAAGGCGGTGTGGACGAGGAGGCCGCAGTCCTCGGCGACCTTCGCGTAGGTCGCAGGCTTCGTCATGTCGCCCATCACGGGCGTGATCTCGTGCCGGAGCATGTAGCCCGCGCGCTCGTGCTTCCGCAGCAGGCCGAAGACCTCGTGGCCCGCGCGCCGCAGGGCGAGCGCGGCGTTGAAGCCGATGTAGCCGTTGAGGCCGGTGACGAATGCGCGCATGGGGCTTCCCCGTTTCCAGTTCGCGCTCACGGCCGAGCGCAGCATGAAACCTACTCTCTGTCCGCCGCGTTGCCCAAGCGGCGTGAGGCCCGGACCGCGGCGGTTCCCGGCTGAGCCGCCCGGGCGTAAGTTGGATGGCATACCCTGGGACCTGTTGCAGGAGGGGTGAATGGTGATGCTGAGAAGGCTGGTGCTTGCGCTCTCGTTCAGCGCGCTCGTTTCTGGCTGCGCCAAGAAGGAAGAGGCAGTGCGGGAGACGGCCGCGCGCGACTCGCTGCCGAACGTGGTGCTCGAGACCTCGATGGGCCGGATCGTCCTCGAGCTGGACCACGCCCGTGCACCGCGCACGGTGGACAACATCCTGCGTCACCTCACGGTCAAGTTCTACGACGGGCTGATCTTCCACCGCGTGGCGGCGGGATTCGTCGTCCAGACGGGGATGGCGACACCCGACGGGATGGTGCGCACCTCGTCCGCGCCGCCGGTCGTCAACGAGGCGGACAACGGCCTCAAGAACCTCCGCGGCACCCTGGGCCTCGCCCGGTTCAACGACCCGCAGAGCGGCGGCGTCCAGTTCTTCATCAACCTGAAGGACAATCCGGAGCTGGACTTCCGGGCGAGGACCGCGGGAGCCTGGGGCTACGCGGTCTTCGGGCGGGTGACGGAGGGGATGGACGTGGTGGACCGCATCGGCCGGGCGCGCACCGGGACTGCGGCCGGGAAAGGGGAGGAGCCGGTCGCGCCGATCATCGTGAACCGGGCGTACGTCGTGCCGAGGGACCCGACCGGGCGCCCGACGCCATAGCGCACACCCAGGGACCGCAGACACGCAGGGCCGGCGCGGAGCCGGCCCTGTGGCGTTTCCGGCGACTGCCGCACGCCGTCGCTACGCGGTGTCGCGATGGATCACGTGCACGCTGCGCTGGGCCGTCGGCATCACGACGACGTCGAAGACGTTCACGTGCTCGGGGGCGTTCACCACGTAGGACACCACGTCGGCGACGTCGTCGGGCGAGAGCGGCTTGAAGCCCTTGTAGAGGGCCTTCACCCGGTCCTCGTCGCCGTGGAAGCGCACGGACGCGAACTCGGAATGCACGTGCCCGGGGTCCACGCTCGAGGCGCGGAGCGGCGTGCCCACGAGGTCCACGTTCATCCCTTCCGTGAGCGCCTTCACCCCGAACTTCGAGGCGTTGTACACGTTGCCCATCGGGTAAACCTGGTGGCCCGCCGTGCTCCCGATGTTGACGATGTGCCCGCGGCCCGCCTTCACCATCTGCGGGATGAGCGCCCGCGACACGTAGAGCAGCCCCTTGAGGTTGGTGTCGATCATCCGGTCCCAGTCGTCGATGTCGCCCTCGTGCAGCTTGGCGAGGCCCGCGGCGAGGCCGGCGTTGTTGAGGAGGATGTCCGGCACGAGGCCGTCCCGCACCAGCGCCTCGGCGGCGCGGTCCACGGCCGCGCGGTCGCGCACGTCCACCTGGTCGATGCGCACCGCCACGCCGTGAGGTGCGAGCTCCGCGGCGAGCGCGTCGAGCCGGTCGCGCCGGCGCGCCCAGAGGACGAGGTTCACGCCCTCCGCGGCGAAGCGGCGGGCGCACGAGAGGCCGATGCCGGAGCTGGCCCCGGTGATGAGCGCGAGTTTGCCCTTGATGCGGTTCATTCGTCAAAGATACCGGGCGGCGCCCCCAGAGGGCACACCCGCCTCGCGTGCGACTCCGGCCGCTCGGTGGTAGCTTGTCCGCACGTCCGCTTCCCCGGTGGAACCGGCGGACCCGACACCCCGGAGCGTCCGTGCGCGCCACGATCCTCGCAGCCGCCTTCGCCGCCGCGTCCCTGAGCCTCAGCAGCACCGCATCCGCCCAGCAGCGCCCCGTCACCGCGACGGACTACTACCGCCTCGTCACTGTGGGGACGCCGGCGGTGACTGCCTCGGGGCGCTTCGTCGCGTTCACCGTGACGACCGTGGTCGAGGACCGGGACCGGCGGCACAGCGAGATCTGGATGGCCGCGACCGACGGCTCGGCACCGCCCTACCGCTTCACGGCGCCGACGACCGAGGCCACCGGCCCGTTCTGGTCGCCCGATGGGTCGCTGCTCGCCTTCACCAGCCGCCGCGAGGCCCCGGGCGGGCGCGAAGGCAACCTCCCGGGGCGCGACAGCGTTCCCGCGGCCGACACCAGCACGATCTGGTTCCTCCGCGCCGGAGAGCTGGGAGGCGAGGCGTTCCGAATCCCCGGGGTGAACGGCTCGCCGGTGTGGTCGCGCGACGGGCAATGGATCGCCTACCTGTGGACCGGCCCGATCCCGGACAGCGTGCGCAACAACCGCCGCCGCGGCTGGGTGGCCCCGAACGCCATCACCCGTGGCCCCGACCCGCGCCGCTTCGACGGGCGCGTGATCACCAACTTGCGCTACAAGGCCGACGAGCGCGGCTTCCTGCCCGACCCGGCCACCGTGTCCCCTCGGCACATCTACGTGGTGCCTGCCGCGGGCGGCGAGCCGCGCCAGCTCACCGGCGGCACGCTCTCGCAGCAGGCCATCGCCTGGTCGCCCGACGGGCGGCTCATCGCCTTCGTGCAGGACTCGACCGACCCCGACGACCTGCGCCCCGACGCCAACCCCGACCTCTTCCTGCTGGACGTGGCGAGCGGCGCGGTCCGCCGCCTCACCTCGGCCCGCGGCTACGAGCGCGCCCCCGCCTTCTCCCCCGACGGCCGCTCGGTCGCCCACCTCTGCTCGGCGGGCCGCGGCCAGCCGACGGACATCTGCGTGATCCCAACCGACGGCGGCGAGCCCGTCAACCTCACGCGGAGCTGGGACTACGACCCCGGCGCGCCCGAGTGGACGAGCGACGGGCAGATGGTGGAGTTCGAGGCGGAGGTCGAGGGGAGCACGCACCTCTTCCGCGTCGGCGCGCGCGGCGGCGCCATCCAGCCCGTCACCCGGGGTCTCCGGCAGCTGCGCGGCTTCTCCCCGAGCGCCGACGGGCGCGTGATGGCCTACGTCGGCACCGATGTCGCGCACCCGACGGAACTGTTCGTCTCAGCAGCCGACGGCACCGGAGAACGGCGACTCACCTCGTTCAACGACGCCTTCCTCGCGTCCGTCGCGCTCGCTCCCACCGACACCATCTGGTACCGGAGCGTGGGCGGGCTGCGGATCGAGGGGTGGCTGATGCGGCCGGCGGGCCTCGAGCCGGGGCGGCGTTACCCGCTCGTCCTGTCCGTCCACGGCGGCCCGCACAGCTCCTACGGGAATGTCTACTTCCACGAGTTCCAGATGCTTGCCGGCCAGGGCTACTGGATGCTCTTCACGAACCCTCGGGGCTCGACAGGCTACGGGCACGCCTTCACGTACGCGACGCGCGGCCGCTGGGGGATGGAGGACTACCAGGACCTGATGCTCGCCGTGGACGAGGTCATCCGGCGCACCGGCCAAGTGGACACCACGCGGATGGCGGTGCTCGGCGGCTCGTACGGCGGCTTCATGACCAATTGGATAGTCGGCCACACGAACCGCTTCGCCGTGGCCGAGACCGACCGGTCCATCAGCAACTGGTACTCGTGGTACGGCTCGTCCGACGCGCAGGACCTGACCGAGTACGAGTTCTTCGGCCCGCCGTGGGAGCGGGACTCGCTCTACACGGTCCTCTCGCCGTTCCGCTACGTGCGGAACATGCGAACGCCCCTCCTCATCGTGCACAGCGAGGAGGACTACCGCGTGCCGATCACCGACGCCGAGCAGCTGTTCGTGGCGCTGCGCAAGCGCCGCGTGCCGGTGGAGTTCGTGCGCTATCCGCGCAGCTCGCACGGCCTGTCGCGCACCGGCCCGCCGTGGCTGCTGGTGGACCGGCTGGAGCGCATCCGCACCTGGTTCACACATTGGATCGGGACGGGCACCACGCCACCGGCCGCTCGGGCCGATGCGACGCGCTCGCGGTGAGCGTGGACGGCCCGTGCCGCAACAAGCAGATTCCGTGACCCACACACCCTCGTCGCGAGGTCTCTCGATGCGTTCGACCTTCCTCTTCCGTGCCGTTCTGGGCATCACGCTGCTCGCGCCGGCCGACGTCGCCCTGGCCCAGCAGGCGCCCGCCCGGCGCCCCATAACCCACGAGGACGTCTGGCTCGCCAAGCGCATCGCCGGGCTGGACGTCAGCCCCGACGGCCGGTGGGTCCTCTTCTCGGTCACCGAACCCGCGTACGACGAGACGCGGACGGTGAGCGACCTCTGGCTCGTGCCGAGCGACGGCAGCGCAGAGCCGCGCCGGCTCACCGCGACGCGCCCCGGCGAGGGCGGCGCCGCGTGGAGCCCAGACGGCCGCCGCATCGCCTTCACGGCGCGGCGCGAACAGGACACGGTGTCGCAGGTCTACGTGCTCGACATCGCGGCCGGCGGCGAGGCGCAGCGCGTGACGACCATCGCGACCGGCGCGGGCGCGCCGCAGTGGCGTCCCGACGGCCAGGCCATCCTCTTCACCAGCGAGGTGTACCCCGGCGCTGCCACCGATTCGGCGAACCGCGCGATCGCGGCGGACCGCCGGGCGCGGAAGTACAACGTCCGCACTTACGACGGCTTCCCCATCCGCAATTTCGACGTCTGGATCGGCGAGCGGCGCGCGTCGCTCTTCGTCCAGACGCTCGAGCCGGGGGCGCAGGCTCGCGACCTGTTGACGGGGACGGAGATCGCGCGGACTCCGGGCTTCGGCCTGGCGGGCGGGGCGACCTGGACGCCCGACGGGACGGGGGTCGCATTCGCGGCGACGACGAACCGCGACCAGTCGGCCTACGCAGATGTGAACCGTTCCCTCTTCCTGGCACCGGCGGCGGGCGGCGAGCCGCGGCGGCTCACCCTCGACAGCGCCGACTACGGCGGCGCCGAGTTCAGCCCCGACGGCCGCGCCCTCTACGCGGGAATGACCCCGAACAACAGCCGCATCCACAACAACAGCCGGCTCGTGATGTGGGACTGGCCCGCGATGGGTGCGGCGCGCGTCGTGACGGGAGGTACCGACCGCTCGGTGGGCGCGACCGCGTTCAGCCCCGATGGACAAACGGTGTATTTCTCGGCAGAGGACGCCAGCCATGTGAAGCTGTTCCGCGTGCCCGGCGGTGGCGGCGCGGCGGCGGAGGTGGGCCAGCTCACGACCGGGACGATCGCCGCCTTCGACGTCGGGGGCACCGCGGCGGCCCCGGTCATCGCGGGGATATGGGAGAGCGCTGTGAACCCGCCGGAGGTCGTCCGCATCGACACGGCCACGGGCCAGCGCACCCTCCTCTCGCGTTTCAACGTGGAGCGCGCGGCGCAGATCGACTGGCAGCCGGTGCGGGAGTTCTCGTTCCGGTCGAGCCGCGGCAAGCAGATCCACAACATGCTCGTGGTGCCGCCCGGCTTCGATTCGACGCGAGCCTATCCGCTCTTCCTGGTCATCCACGGCGGGCCGGCCTCGATGTGGATCGATCAGTTCGTGCTCCGCTGGAACTACCACCTCCTTGGCGCTCCCGGCTACGTCGTGCTGCTCACCGACTACACCGGCTCGACCGGCTACGGCGAGCGTTTCGCCCAGGAGATCCAGGGCGACCCGCTGCTGGGCCCGGGCCAGGAGCTGAACGAGGCAGTGGACGAGGCCATCCGGCGCTTCCGCTTCATCGACGGCACCAAGCTCGTGGCCGGCGGCGCGAGCTACGGCGGCCACCTGTCCGCGTGGCTGGAGGCCACGACCACGCGGTACCGCGCGCTCATCGACCACGCCGGGCTGGTGAACCTCGAGAGCCAGTGGGGCACGAGCGACGGCATCTACGGCCGCGAGCGGACGATGGGCGGCCCGCACTGGTCGCGGGACCCGCGCGTCCTGGCGCTGTGGCGGGACCAGAATCCCATCAAGCGCGCCGACGCGATGCGGACGCCCATGCTGCTGAGCGTGGGCGAACGCGACTTCCGCGTGCCGCTGAACAACACCATCGAGTTCTGGAGCGTGCTCCAGAGGCAGCGCGTGCCGAGCCGGCTGCTGGTCTGGCCGGAAGAGAACCACTGGATCATGAGGGGCGAGGACAGCCGCCACTTCTACCAGGAGGTGCACGCGTGGATCGCGAGATGGTTGAGGTAGGGGGCCGTCAGCCTCTGACGGCCGACGGCCGACGGCTGACGGCTGACGCCGCATATTCTGCCCACCGGCGGCGGCCCAACACCGGCCGCCGCCAGGCTTCCATACTCAGACCCACCGCTCGGGGAGCTCCACGATGAACGCTCGTTCGTTCCGCGCCCTGCTCGCGCTCGCCTTCTGCACCCAGGCCGCCCTCGCCCAGCGCCCCGCGACGCCGCCCGCCGTGGCCGCCACCCCGCAGGCGGACCGCCAGACCGCGCAGCGCCTCGACGCCCTCAAGGCCGATCTCGCCCGCGAGGTCGAGGCGCGCGCCCCGCTCACGGCGCGCATCATCGACCAGCTGTACAGCTACGGCGAGCTGGGCTTCCAGGAGATCGAGACCTCGCGCTACCTCGTCCGGCTGCTGCGCGACAGCGGCTTCACCGTCGAGGAGGGCGTGGCCGGCATCCCGACGGCGTTCGTGGCGACGTGGGGCTCGGGCCGGCCCGTCATCTCGCTCGGCTCCGACATCGATGGCCTGCCGCAGACCTCGCAGTGGCCCGGCATCGCGTGCCACTCCGAAGTGGCGCCGGAGGCGCCGGGCCACGGCGAGGGGCATAACTCCGGGCTCGCGGTCACCATCACCGCCGCCCTCGCGGCCCGCGCCGTGATGCAGCGAGAGCGCCTTCCCGGCACGATCCGGCTCTGGCCGGGCGTGGCCGAGGAGATCGTCGGCGCCAAGGCGCACTTCGTCCGTGCGGGGCTCTTCCGCGACGTGGACCTGGTGCTCTTCACCCACGTCGGCAGCAACCTCGGCACCTCGTGGGGCGACCAGGACGCGACTGGTCTCGTGTCGGTGCTGTTCTCCTTCGAGGGCCAGAGCGCGCACGCGGCCGGAGCGCCGTGGCGCGGCCGCAGCGCCCTCGACGCCGTGGAGCTGATGAACGTGGCGTGGAACTTCCGTCGCGAGCACCTGCGGCTCGTGCAGCGTTCGCACTACGTCATCACGGAGGGCGGCGATCAGCCCAACGTCGTGCCGCCGCACGCCACCGTCTGGTACTACCTGCGGGAGATGGACTACCCGCACATCCAGGAGATGTTCGCCATCGCCGACACGATCGCGCACGCGGCGGCGCAGATGACCGGCACGCGGCTCGCATCGGTGCGCATCATCGGCTCGGCGTGGCCGCAGCACTTCAACCGCGTCATCGCCCAGACGATGCAGGCGAACATCGAGCGCGTGGGATTGCCGCAGTGGACCGAGGCGGACCAGACGCTGGCGCGGGCGGTCCAGCGTGAGGTGGGCTCACCCGACAGCGGCCTCGCCGTCCGCGTGGACAGCCTGCGGCCGCCGCCGAAGGAATCGGAGCGCCGGGGCGGCGGATCGGACGACATCGGCGACGTGTCGTGGAACGTGCCGACGGTGACGCTCCGCTACCCGTCGAACGTCCCGAACCTGCCGGGGCACAACTGGTCCAACGGCATCGCAATGGCCACGCCCCTCGCGCACAAGGGCGCCACGGCCGGGGCGAAGGTGATGGCGATGACGATCCTGGACTTCCTGCTGCGGCCGGCGCTGGTGGACTCGTCGTGGAGCTACTTCCGGAACGTGCAGACGCGGACGGTGCAGTACCAACCGCTGCTCCGGCCCGAGGACCGGCCGGCGATCGAGATGAACCGCGAGGTGATGGCACGCTTCCGGCCCCGGATGCAGCGCTTCTACTACGACCCGGCGCGCTACGGCAGCTACCTCGAGCAGCTGGGCATCACGTATCCGACGCTGAAGCCGGCGGGCGGGAGCTGCCCGGCGCCGCAGGCGGCGGGGCGGCCGTAGGGGCCATTCCGAAGGGCATCGCGCCGCCGGCCTCACTTCGGCCGGCGGCCGCGCTCCTCCTCCCGCTGCGCGCGGTACCGCCCGACGGCCGCCATGCTCCACGCGATCGCCAGCCCCACGCAGAACCCGAAGCCGACGTTCCCGAGCCCCAGGCAGGCGCCCGCCGTCGCCAGGGCGACGAACGCGTTCGGCAGCCGCACCTGGTCGCGCACGACCAACGCCAGCTCCAGCCCGCTCACCGCCAGCATCACGCCGAGGATGCTCTTGGGGAACGCGCCCAGCAGCGCGATCAGCGAACTCCCGAGGAGCACGGCCAGCGCCATCTTGGCCATCCCGAGGAAGAGGATCGAGCCGTTGGTGCGCGCCCCGAACCGGTACTGCCCGGCGAGTCCGCCGGCGCCGTGGCACAGCGGCATCCCGCCGAACGGCGCGCTCACCAGGTTCATGATGCCGACGGAGATCGCGACCTTCCTCGGTCCGACGCGCTGGCCCGGGAAGAGGTCCCCCGACAGGGCGCACACGGCGATGACCGAGTTCAACGTCGTCAGCGGGATCTGCGGCAGCGCGGCCTTCGGGAACGCACTCACGACGTCGGCCCAGGCGATCGGAGTCCAGACCGGCAGCGTGAATCCGACGCCGAGCTGGTGCACCACGCCCGGAGCCTTCCACATCGCGAGACCCAGCCCCGCCCCGAAGAGCAGAAGCGCCACCGGCACCCGGTCGGAGAAGAAGAGGGTCATCGCTGCGGCGAGGGCGATCAGGCCGACCACATAGCTGTCCGGCCCGAGCCAGGTGTGCGTCGCCGTCACCATCTGCGCCGCCTTCATCAGCAGCGACAGGCCGAGCGCCAGCTGGAGCCCGCGGACGACGCTCTTCGGGATGATGCGGTTGAGGCCGTCGATGAGGCCGCTGAGCCCGAGAACGAGGACGACGGCACTCACCGTTGCGCCGGCGGCCAGGATCTCGGGAACGGTGAGGCCCTCGGTGAGTGCCACGGCGGCGATGGCCTTCATCGGCTGCACGGCCATCGGGACCGCGAAGGCCAGCCCGGTGACGACGTTGAAGAGACCGGCGAAGAAGAGGCCCGAGGCGAAGCTCAGGCCGTTCTGCACCGACATCCCGACCAACAGCGGGAGAAACGTGCCCAGGTCTCCGAGCGAGCCGGACAGCTCGCCGCGGTCAAGGCGGGCGTGGCGGAGATTGGCGCGAACGGATTCCGGGAGGAGCACTACGTCACGAGCCCCAGCCACGTAGCGAGATAGCTGCGCACCGCTCCCACGAACGCGCCCGCGAAGGCGGCGCGCGCGCCGGGCGTGTCACGCACGCCCGTGTAGTTGCTCTCGATCTGCACGGCGCTCACCGTGCCGCCCGTGCGCGAGCCGTGCGTCTCCGTGTTGTAGCCGCCGCTGAAGTAGGGCGTGCCGGCCGGCGCCGGATCCGGCCCGCTCGGCACCGACGGGTAGCCGCGCCCGGCAAGAAGGTCGCCGAGGCTGGACGGACCCCGGAGGATGGCCGAGAGCCGCCGCCCCGGCGTCACGCCGAGCGAGCGGACGCTCACCGAGTCGAGCCAGTTCGCCTGGTCCAGCACCGAATCCGGCAGGCCGAGCTGGTTGCCGCTCAGCAGGTAGCCCAACTCGAGCCGCTGGAGCGTGTGGCCGTGGCCGTGCACGTCTATCAGCAGCCCGCGGCCCTGCTCCCGCACTACCGCGGCCTTCGCCTCCGCGATGAACGCGTGGAACTCGTTCCACGCCTGCGCAGCCTCCGGGTCCCCCATCGCGGCCACGGCCAGCTCCCGGTTGCAGTCGAGCTTCACGCGGTGCACGCGGCACATCACCACGTGCGGGTGGTGGCCGGTCGCGACGCCGAAGGCGGTGTCTATCGCGCGCGCCAGTTCCTGGGTGTTGCTGTCCCGCAGCGTGTCGGAGACCAGGCGGTCCGGCATCTCCGCGGGACGGAGGCCGCCGCCGTGGGGTGCTGTGACGATGACCGGCAGATCGCCGAATATGTACTCCACGTACTGGTTGCGGCCGAAGTACGACTGACCGGCGACGTAAGGCCCGGCATTGAAGGTCATGGTCGCGCCGGGCAGCGCGGACACGCTCGCCATCGCCGTCTGCGCCGCCGCGGTTGGGCCGAGCGTCCAGGTGGACTGTGCCTGGCCGTTCGCGGACGTCGGCGCCGACGGGGTGCCGACCGTACCCCCTCCCGCCGTCACGGAGAAGGAGACGTTCACGCCCTGGACGGGGAAGGCGTTCGCGTCGTTCACCTGCACGACGAGAGGCTGGGCCAACGCTTGCCCCAGGGTTCCCCCCTGGGCGTCACCCGAGACCAGCACGAGTTGCGCGGCAGCCTGCGCCACCGTCACGCTCACGCCCTGGCTCGCAGACCCCGATGTGGCGGTGACCTGCGCCGTGCCGTTCGCCGCAGCCGCGGCGAGACCGGACGAGCTCACCCTCACGGCCGCGGCGTTGCTCGAGGACCACTCGACGGTGGGGTTCAGGAGGGCGTCGCCGTGCTGGTCCCTCACTAGCGCGGTGAACTGCAGCGTCGCGCCGACCGCCGTCAGCGATCCCGAGGGCGGGGTCACCACGACCGTGGCGGCGACGCGCGGCGGCTCCGAGCTGCCCGAACAGCCGTTCCCCACGATCGGCATCGCCGCGGCGGCGAGGGCCGACAGGAGGACACAGGCCAAGCCGCGCACTGAGCCTACTGCAGCATCCCCAGCTGCCACATCACCCACTGCAGCCGCAGCGTCGTGTCGTCGATCGTTTTCGTAACCGGCAACCCGCCCGAGTGGCCCGCCTCGGTGTCGTACTTGAGCAGGATGGGCCGCTCGGTCACCGGCGCCGAGGTGGCCGCCTGGAGGAGCGCCGTCATCTTGCGGGCGTGGAGCGGCGCGACGCGCGTGTCGCCGTCGCCCGTCTCGAAGAGCACGGCGGGGTAACGCGTTCCCGGCCTGGTGTTCTGGTACGGCGAGTAGGCGCGGAGATAGCGGAACTGCGCCGAGTCGCTCGCCGAGCCGTACTCCGAGACCCAGAACCGGCCCAAGAGGAAGCGGTCGTAGCGCAGCATGTCGAGCAGCGGCACGCTGCACACGACGGCGCGGAAGAGGTCGGGGCGCTGGGTGAGTGCGGCGCCCACCAGCAGGCCGCCGTTGCTCCCGCCCGCGATGGCGAGATGGTCGGGGCTCGTGTACCGGTTGGCCACCAGCCACTCGGCCGCGGCGATGAAGTCGTCGAAGACGTTCTGCTTGCGGCCGAACATCCCCGCCTGGTGCCACTGATCGCCGAACTCGCTGCCGCCGCGCAGGTTCGGCACCGCGACGATCCCGCCCCGCTCCATCCACACCGCGAACATCGCGGAGAAGCCCGGCGTCTGGCTGATGTTGAAGCCGCCGTAGCCGGTGAGGTAGACGGGGTTCGTGCCGTCGAGTGCGAGGCCCCTCCGGTGCGCCACGAACATCGGCACCCGGGTGCCGTCGCGCGAGTCGAACCAGACCTGCCGTACCTCGTACGCCTCGCTGTCGAAGCGGACATTCTGGCGCCAGAATACCGACCGCTGGTCGCGCGCCACCGAGTAGCGGTAGATGGTGGTCGGCGTGTTGTACGAGCTGAAGCTGAAGAACGCCTCGTCGCGGTCGAAGTCGCCGCCGAGCCCGCTCAACGTCCCCAAGGTGGGCATCGCGAGATCGCGGAACGGCCGGCCCTCGAGGTCGAAGCCCCTGACGCGCGCCACGACGTCCTCGAGGTAGCGGACCCACAGCTTGCCGCCGACGAGCGAGACGCCCGCGATCGGCTGGTCGCCCTGGGGGACGATCTCGCGCCAGCGCTCGCGCTGCGGCGCATCGGGCGTGGTGAACATCACGCGGCCCTTCGGCGCGTCCCAGTCAGTCTCGATGACGATGCGGTCGCCGGCGAAATCGCCGCTGAAGTTGCGGTCGGTGCCGGTCACCATCGGCACCGGCGCGCCGCGGCTGGCGGCGTCCATCAGGTACAGGTCGTTGCCGCCGGACGTGCCGCGGCTCACCGTGATGAGGAGCCACCGGCCGCTGCGCGAGAGCTGGGCATTCATCCCCATGTCGCTGCCGAGCCCCTCGCCGAAGAGGAGCTGTTCGGCCGCCCCCGTTCCGAGTGCACGGTAGTAGAGCCGCGGCCCCTCGCGGTTCTGGCGGGTGAAGAAGAAGCCGCGCTTGTCGGGCGTGATCTGCACGCTGCCGTTGCGCGCCTTGGGGAGGACGTCGGGAATGGAGCGCCGCCGGTTCACGTCGTAGAAGCGGACGACCACCTCGTCCTCGCCGCCGCGGCGCACGCCGTAGGCGAACAGGCTCCCGTCCTCGGCGATCCCCCACAGCGCCGCGCTGACGGGCACCTCGGACGCCGTGGCGTTGGGGTCGATGAGCGGCACTTCCGGTCCGGTCGGCCCCTCGCGCATGAAGATGACGGGGTAGTCCTGGTCGGCGGCGCGCTTGGTGTAGAAGTACCGGCCGCCGCGCACCGTCGGCGTGCCCTGGATGTCCACCATCAGCAGCTCGCGCAGGCGGGCTACGATCGCGTCGCGGCCCGGGAGAGCGCCCATCCGCTGCTCGCGGAACCGGTTCTGCGCGGCGATCCAGGCGCGCGTGTCGGGGGCCTGCTGGTCCTCGAGCCAGCGATACGGGTCGGCGATGGCGACGCCGTGCAGAGTGTCGGTCACCGGCGCGACGCGGGACTCGGGGTAGCGCTCCTGGGCCGCCGCAGGTGTGGCCGGCGCGGCGAGGACGGCAAGTAGTGCGAACGCAGCGAGACGAGTGGTGTGCGCGGGAACGCGTGGCACGCGGAAACACGGACGGAACATCGCGGGGTCTCCCGGAAAGGGCCGGTTAACGTTGCACCGACCGATCCCCGCGCACCAGACGGTGGCCGGGGACCGCGCCGGAGGGCGGCCGCGGTCCCCCTTGACCGGAGCCACACCGCGCAGCGAGAGTTCGCCCTTCTTCGCCACAGTTCAAGACCGACGCACCGCGCTCCGCCGGCACGACCCTGGCGGCCGGCGCGGTGTGTGCGCTCCAACCACGGAGAGCCCGCCCATGACCGACTCGATGCGGCTCGACACCCTGCTCGACGAGACGCGGCAGTTCCCTCCGGCGGAGGCCTTCCGCGCCGCCGCACACGCCGGCTCGGAAGCCGTCTACGTGGAGGCGGCGGCGGACCGGGAGGCGTTCTGGGCCTCGTGGGCGCGCCAGTTGGAGTGGTACCGCTCGTGGGATGCCGTGCTGCGCTGGAAGCCGCCGCACGCGCAGTGGTTCGTCGGCGGACAGCTCAACGCGTCGGTCAACTGCCTCGACCGGCACGTGCGGACGTCCCGGCGCAACAAGGCGGCGCTGATCTGGGAGGGGGAACCGGGCGACCGCCGGACGCTCACGTACCGCGACCTGTACCGCGACGTGAACAAGTTCGCGAACGTCCTCAAGGGTCTCGGCGTGCAGCGCGGCGACCGCGTCGCGATCTACATGCCGCTGGTCCCCGAGGTGGTGATCGCGATGCTCGCGTGCGCCCGCATCGGCGCGGTGCACTCCGTCGTGTTCGGCGGGTTCTCAGCCGAGGCGCTCTCCGAGCGCATCAACGACGCCGGCGCCGCGGTCCTCATCACCGCCGACGGCGGCTACCGGCGCGGCCAGGTCCTCCCGCTGAAGCGCGCCGCCGACGAGGCGCTCGCCTCCTGCCCCACGGTGCGGCACGTGGTCGTGGTCCAGCGCCGCCACCTCGCCGCGTCGAGCGGCGACGAGGCTTTCGTCCACATGCAGGAGGGGCGCGACCACTGGTGGCACCGGTTGATGCAGGACGCCGCCAGCTGGTGCGAGCCCGAGCGGATGGACGCCGAGGACGTCCTCTTCATCCTGTACACGAGCGGGACGACCGGGAAGCCGAAGGGCATCGTGCACACCACCGGCGGCTACCTGACCCAGGTGTTCGCCACCACCAAGCTCGTCTTCGACCTCAAGGACGAGGACGTCTTCTGGTGCACCGCGGACGTGGGCTGGGTCACGGGCCACTCCTACGTGGTGTACGGGCCGCTGGCCCTTGGCGCGACGCAGGTGATGTATGAAGGCGCGCCTGACTGGCCCGACAAGGACCGCTTCTGGGACATCGTCGAGCGCCACGCGGTGTCGGTCTTCTACACGGCGCCCACCGCGATCCGCACCTTCATGAAGTGGGGGCACGGGCACGCGACCCGGCACGACCTGACCTCGCTGCGCCTGCTGGGGACGGTCGGCGAGCCGATCAACCCGGAGGCCTGGATCTGGTACCACCGCCACATCGGCGGAGAGCGCTGCCCGATCGTGGACACCTGGTGGCAGACGGAGACGGGCGGAATCATGATCACGCCGCTCCCCGGCATCGTGTCCACGAAACCCGGCTCCGCGACGCGGGCATTCCCCGGCGTGGAGGCCGAGATCCTGGACGGGGACGGGCAGCGGGTCGGCGTCGGTGGCGGGCTACTCGCGATCACCAGCCCCTGGCCCGGGATGCTGCGCACGATCTGGGGAGACGACGAACGCTACCGGAGCACGTACTGGTCCAAGTGGGAGGGCCGCTACTACTTCCCCGGCGACGGCGCGAAGCGCGACGACGACGGCTACTTCTGGCTCCTGGGAAGGGTGGACGACGTGCTGAACGTCGCCGGGCACCGCATCGGCACGATGGAGGTCGAGAGCGCCCTCGTGGACCATCCCTGCGTGGCGGAAGCGGCCGTGGTCGGCAAGAGCCACGATCTCAAGGGCCAGGCGGTGGCGGCGTTCGTCACGCTGAAGTCGAGTTGTGCGCCGACCGACGTCCTGCGCGAGGACCTCAAGACGCACGTCGTGAAGAAGATCGGCGCCCTCGCGCGGCCCGACGACATCATCTTCTCCTCCGACCTCCCCAAGACGCGGTCCGGCAAGATCATGCGCCGCCTCCTCCGCGACATCGCCGAGGGCCGCGCGCTTGGCGACACCACCACGCTCGCCGATCCAGCCGTGGTCGAGGCGCTGCGGGAGAGATACGAAGAGGAAGGGGAGGCGTGAGGGGCGGGCACACCCGGCCCCGCCGTCACCTGGGGAGGTCGAGCACCTGGCGCACCTTCTGCGCCAGCACGTCGGGTGCGAACGGTTTCTGGAGGTAGTTGAGCCCGGGCTCCAGGACGCCGTGCGGGGCGAGGGCGTCGTCGGTGTAGCCCGACATGTAGAGCACGCGGATGCCCGGCCGCTCGGCTCTCAGGCGGTCGGCGAGCGCGGGCCCGCTGAGGCCCGGCATCACGACGTCGGTGAGCAGCAGGTCGATCCCCGTGCCGGCGGCCGCCGCGACGCGCAGCGCCACCTCGCCGTCCGGCGCCTCGAGCACCCGGTAGCCGTGTATCCGGAGCGACTCGCGCGCGACGTTGCGGACCGCCGCCTCGTCCTCCACGAGCAGGACCGTCTCCGTCCCGGCGATGGACGTCCTGACCGGTCGCCCCGGCTCCGCGGCCTCAACGCCCTGGGCGACCTGCGGGAGGTGGATGGTGAAGGTCGCCCCCCGCCCCGGCTCCGAGTCCACCCAGATGAACCCGCCGCTCTGCTTCACGATCCCGTACACCGTGGCGAGGCCGAGGCCGGTGCCCGTGCCCTTCTCCCGGGTGGTGAAGAAGGGCTCGAAGATGTGGCGCTTTGTCTCCGCGCCGATCCCGACACCGGTGTCGCTCACGCGGAGCTCCACGTAGCGGCCGGGCGGCATCGGCGCCTGCTCCTCCGTGCGCCGGGCCACGGTGATGTCGGCGTTCCTCGTCTCGACGGTGAGCGTGCCGCCGCCCCGCATCGCGTCACGGGCATTCACCGCCAGGTTCATCACCACCTGCTCGATCTGCCCAGCGTCGGCGCGGACCGCGCCCAGCGCGGGCTCGAAGCGGGTCACGAGCCGGATGTCCTCGCCGATGAGGCGCCGGAGCAGCTTCTCGGCCCCGGCGACGACCACGTTGAGGTCCAGGACCCGGGGCTGGAGCACCTGCCGCCGGCTGAAGGCCAGCAGCTGGCGGGTCAGCGAGGCGGCGCGCTCCGTCGCCTTCTTGATCTCCTCGACGTCGGCGCGGCGCGGGTCCCCGGGCGCGAGGTCCGACAGGAGCAGCTCGCTGTAGCCGCCGATCGCCGTGAGGAGGTTGTTGAAGTCGTGGGCCACGCCGCCCGCGAGCCGGCCGACCGCCTCCATCTTCTGGGCCTGGCGCAGCTGGTCCTCGAGACGGACGCGGTCCGTGACATCCCGGACGATACCCAGCAGGCGCCCGTCCTGGCGGGGGATGTTCGCGGTTATCTCGCCGACGAGGTAGCCGCCCTCGCGCGAGCGGAACCGGAACTGCGCGCTGGGCGGGGGCTCCGATCGGAGGATCTTGGCGAAGAGCTCGCGCGCCGCCGGCACGTCGTCCGCGTGCAGCACCTCCGTGAACGGCTTCCCCATCCACTCCTCACGCGGCCAGCCCGTGAGCTTCTCGAAGGCCGGGTTGAGGGCGACGAAGACGCCGTCCGGCGAGAGGGCGAAGATCACGTCGCGCGCGCTGTCGACCAGCGTGCGGGACTGCTCCTCGGAACGCCGCAGCGCCTCTTCCGCGTGCTTGCGCTCCGTGATATCCAGCCCCACGACGGCGACCCTGGACACCCTGCCCGCCTCGTCGCGCACGGGGTGGACGTAGTTGATGTGCGTGCGGCCGCTGGCTACGCTGGTGTCCTCGAAGACGACGGGCTCGCCGGTGCGGACGACCTCTTCGATCTTCGCCTTCCGCGACTCGACGAGGTCGGGCGTGCTGTAGTCGAAGGCGTTGTGGCCCACCAGATCGCCACCGTCCAGCCCCACACCCTCCAGCAACCCCCGGTTGGCCGCGGCGATCGTCCCGTCGAGGTTGATCAGGAGGGCGGTCTCCGGGATGGCGTCGAGGAACGTCTTGAGCGTCGCCTCGCTCTGGCGCAACGCCTCCTCGGCCCGCTTGTGCTCGATGGCCATCGCCACCTGCGTGGAGACGAACTCGAGGATGCTCCGCTCCGGCTCGCCGTAGCGCACGTCCTCCCCGTACGTCTGGACCACCAGCGCGCCGATGGTGCTGGTGCGGGTCTTGAGCGGCACGCCGAGCCAGTCGATGGACGGGGCCCCGATCAACTCGACTTCGCCGCGCCGCTCCAGATCCTTGGCCACTTCGGGAGTCGCCAGGAGCGGCTGGCCGGTGCGCAGCACGTACTCCGTGAGGCCCTTCCCGGGCCTCTTGGGCGCGGGCCGCGGGTCGTACTCGTCCACGAAGTACGGGAAACTGATGGTGTCGGTCGCCGGGTCGTGGAGCGCGATGTAGAAGTTCCTGGCCGGCATCAGCCCGCCCACGATCCCGTGGATGGCCGCGAACAGCGACTGGAGGCTCGTCGCGGTATGGGCGGACGCGGAGATGCGGAACGTCGCCAGTTGCGTCTGTTCGGCGCGCCGGCGCTCCGTGACGTCCGCGGCGGTGACGAGCGCCTCCGTCACCCGGCCATCGTGGACGATGGGCACCACGCGTGAATCGTACGTGACCATCGAGCCATCGGGGCCGGGGCCGGTAACCTCGTAGCGCTCCGAGACCCCGTCCCGGAAGACCCGCGCGTAACAAGCCGCCATCGCCGCCCGATACTCGAGGGGGACGAACGTGCAGAGATCCGCGCCGTACACCTGGCTCGGCGGGAACTGCGGGAAGTGGCGGTTGACGTACGAGATACGGCGCTCCCGGTCGACGATCATCACGATGTCGGGGGATTTCTCGAACACCGCCTGCAGGGCCTCCGGGGCGCCCAGCGAGTCCAGGGCCCGTTTGGGCACCGGCTTGCGGCGCGGCGCAGGCTGCCCCGATTTGTTACGGGGCGTCATCGGCGCGGGCCCGATGCCGCGGCGTCAGGCGCCGCGGCCCACCCAGGCGGGGCCGTGCGGAATGGCCGTTGAAATTCCATCACGTCGATATGCAGAGTACGCATTTGCGTTCCCCGTCGCCAGTCGGGGGGCGGTGTCCGCCCTCGGCTCGTGGCGGGCGGCCGTCACCGGCTACACGTCGTACGCCGCCAGCTCGACGCCCGATAGCGTGAACTGGAGGGCCGGCTCGGCCTCGCCGAGGCCTGCGCGGCGACCGGCCGCGTCGCTCACGTAGATGCGGCGCGGGGCCCGTGCCGCAAGGCGGGATGGGCGTGGCCACCGGAGACACGAAGGCCCCGCTCATCGCAGGGCCTTCGATCACACGCAATCGCCTTCAGCTTCCGGCTGGTGGCCGGTTCTGGCTCACGGCTTCGCCGGCACCGCCGGCACCGCCGGCTTGCCCGGATGGACGTACTTCTCGCGCGGTACGACAGGTTGCGCGCGAACCCACAGGCGATGCTCGTAGTACTTGACGATGCGGGATTGGATCGAGCGTTGTGTGTCGCCCTTGACGACCTCGAAGGGCGCATAGCGCTGTGGGTCGCTCGACACGGTGAACCACCACCACGTCCCCGCCGGCGGGGTCTCTCGCTTCTGGGCGGCACACGAATAGGTTCGGCCGCCCTGCTCGAACGTGAAGGCTCCGATCATCGGTGCTACTGGCCGAGCTTGGTCACGTTCTCTGCGGCAGGACCCTTCTGGCCCTGCACCACGTCGAACTCGACACTTTCACCTTCGGCGAGCGACTTGAAGCCCGAGCCCTGGATCGCCGTGTGATGCACGAAGCAGTCCTTCGAGCCGTCGTCGGGCGTGATGAACCCGAAACCCTTCGCGTCGTTGAACCACTTCACTTTGCCCATCGTACGCATTTCGACCCCTCCGGTAGTTTGTCCCAGCGCCGTCCGGCAAATGAAACGGGCCACCGCGATAGGGGGCCCGGAGTCAGTCGAACAGCGCGCGCCCTGCGCGCGGCTGCCCCAATAGGAGGATAACCGGTCGCACCCCAGATAGCGAGGGCAAGGCGGGCCCGGCGCGGCTCGGCGGGTGCTGCCCGCCCGAATGGACGCCACGACTGCCGGCCGGACATCAGCAAGATGCCATTTGCGGAACCTCCCGCACCGCCAACGCTCGCGCCGGGACCGTGGCTTTGGGCACGCCGTTCCACCTCCTTGACGCCCCGCCGCCCGGCCCGGATACTCGGACCGATGGGAAGCGAGTCCGTTTCTCCCGGAAGTGGCGGAGGACCCCCAGATGGCCAAGGTTCCGCGGCGCCGGACCAAGAGAGCGACCGAGACCGGCAGCTTCTTTCCGCTCGGTGCGACCGTCCAGCTGGAGGGCGTCAATTTCGCCCTCTACTCGCGCGACGCCAGCGAAGTCCAGCTGCTGCTGTTCGACCGGCCGGATGGCGCACCGACGGATGTGATCCCGGTCGCCAACCGCACCAAGTTCGTGTGGCACACCCTGGTGCTCGGCGTGAAGCCGGGCCAGCTGTACGGCTACAAGGTCCTGGGTGACTTCGACCCGGCGAACGGCAAGCGCTTCAACGGCGCGAAGCTGCTCATCGACCCGTACGCCAAGGCGCTGAGCCACAAGGCGTCCGACAGCGACAACCTGCTGCTGGCCTACGATTCCGCGTCCGCCGATCGCGACCTGTCGCTCGACGCCCGCGACAACAACCGCCTGGTCCCCAAGGCGATCGTGGTGGACGACGCCTTCGCCTGGCAAGGCGACGTGTCCCCGGCGATTCCGTTCGAGCGCCTGATCATCTACGAGGTCCACGCCAAGGGGTTCACGGCCCATCCGTCGTCGCGGGTGAAGAGCCCGGGAACCTACCTCGGGTTCGCCGAGAAGATCCCGTACCTGAAGAAGCTCGGGGTCAACGCCGTGGAACTGCTGCCGGTCCACGAGTCCTACGCCGAGGACTTCCTGCGCGGGAAGGGGCTCACCAACTACTGGGGCTACAATACTCTGGGGTTCTTCGCGCCCGAGAGCGCCTACGGCACCGGCAGGAAGCCCGGCTGCCAGGTGGCCGAGTTCAAGACGATGGTCCGCAAGCTCCACAAGGCCGGGATCGAGGTCATCCTGGACGTGGTCTACAACCACACCGCGGAGGGGAACGAGCTCGGCCCCACCCTGTCGCTCCGGGGGATAGACAACCGCACGTACTACTGCCTCACGGGCGGGCCGCGTGACCCGGGGCGCTTCTACTCGAACCTCACGGGTTGCGGGAACACGCTGAACCTCACGAACCCCGCGGTGATCCGCCTCGTCCTGGACTCCCTGCGCTACTGGGTCGATACGATGCACGTGGACGGCTTCCGCTTCGATCTCGCCTCGGTGCTGGGGCGTGACGCGAGCGGGTTCGTCGGCTCGGCCGCCTTCTTCCACGCCGTGGCCCAGGACCCAGTCCTCCAGCGCGTAAAGCTCATCGCCGAGCCGTGGGATCTCGGCACCTATCAGGTCGGGAACTTCCCAGTGGACTGGTCGGAGTGGAACGGACGCTTCCGCGACACCGTGCGGCGGTTCGTGAAAGGGGACCGCGAGTGCGTGCGCGACCTGGGCGCGCGCCTCACCGGTTCGGCCGACCTCTACGGCGACGACGGCCGGTCGGCCTTCAATAGCGTCAATTTCGTCACGTGCCACGACGGGTTCACGCTGTGGGACCTGGTCTCGTACGACGGCAAGCACAACGAGGTCAATCTCGAGGACAACCGCGACGGCAGCGACGACAACAGCTCCTGGAACTGCGGCGTCGAGGGGGAGACGGACGATCCGGACGTCAATCGACTGAGGCAGCAGCTGGCCAAGAACCACATGTGCATCCTGCTGTTCTCCTCCGGCACGCCGATGCTCCTCGGCGGAGACGAGTTCCTGCGCACCCAGCGCGGCAACAACAACGCGTATTGCCAGGACAACGACCTGACCTGGTTCGATTGGGACCGCGTCGCCACGCAGCGCGACATGGTGACATTCGTGAAGAAGGCGATCGCCCTGACGCGGCGCTGCACCATCCTCCAGCGGCGCAAGTTCCTCCTCGGGCAGGACCTCGACAGCGACGATGTGCGCGACATCACCTGGTACGGCCCGGACCTGGGGAAGCCACACTGGGACGACCCGGAGCTTCGGACGCTGTGCTACCAGCTCGACGGCAGCGAGGAGCCCTCGGACCTCGGCGAGTACCGCCTGTTCGTCATCCTCAACGCCGATCACCGCGTGCAGGGCGTGAAGCTCCCTCCGCTGCCGGAGACGCGATGCTGGCGGCGCATCCTCGACACCAGCCTGGAGCCGGGGAAGGAGTGGTGCGACCCGGGGAAAGAGGTCGTGATGGAGCCCGTGGATCACTACGTGGCGAACCCGAGAAGCGTGGTGGTGCTGATCGGGAACTGACGGAGGTCCACCGATGAGACCGATCCTAACCGCCCTGCTGGCCGCCGGCGCCCTGGCCTCGCACCTCGACGCCCAGAACCCCCACGTCGCCGCCGTGGAGAACGGCCTGCTCCCGTCCGTCCGCATCCGCGGTCAGACGCAGGCTATGCGCCTCGCGGAGCGGATGGCGTTCTACAAGGTGCCGGGCGTGAGCATCGCCGTGATCAACGACGGCCGCATCGAGTGGGCCAAGGGCTACGGCGTGCGCGAAGCGGGCGGGACCGTGCCCGTGGATGCTGCGACGCTTTTCCAGGCGGCCTCGATCAGCAAGCCCCTCGCCGCCACCGCCGCCCTCCAACTGGTGCGGAGCGGCAGGCTCGACCTGGACCGCGACGTCAACACGTGGTTGACTTCCTGGCGCGTCCCGGCGAACGAGTTCACCCGCCAGCACGCCGTGGACCTCCAGGGCATCATGAGCCATACGGCGGGGTTCACGGTCCACGGGTTCCCGGGCTACGACGTGGACAGCGCCATCCCGACCCTGGCGCAGGTCCTCGACGGGGTACGCCCGGCGAACACCGACTCGATCCGCGTGGAGGGCGTTCCCGGGCGCGTCTTCAGTTACAGCGGCGGCGGCTACACCGTGATGCAGCAACTCCTGGTGGACGTGTCACGGCGCCCCTTCCCTGAACTCATGCGACGCACCGTGCTGGAGCCGCTCGGGATGCGGCGCAGCACGTACGAGCAGCCGCTGCCGGCTCGGCTTGTCCGGAACGCCGCCACGGCGCACGACCCCGATGGCCGGGCGCTGCACGGGAAGTGGCACGTCTATCCGGAAATGGCGGCGGCCGGCCTGTGGACGACGCCGAGCGACCTCGGGCGCTTCACGCTGGCCGTGCAGGAGGCAGCGGGAGGACGCGCGAACCGGCTCTTCACCACCGCCCTGGTGGCCGACATGCTGACTCCCCGTGCCGGGGGGTCGTACGGCCTCGGGCTCGGTGTCACCGGCGAAGGGCCAGTCCAGCGGTTCGGGCACGGGGGCTCGAACGAGGGCTTCCGCTGCGAGCTGGTCGCCTTCACCCACCACGGCCAGGGGGCGGTCGTGATGACCAACTCCGACAACGGCAGCCGCCTGATCAGCGAGATCCTGCGGGGGATCGCGGCCGAGTACGGGTGGCCGGGCTACCTCCAGCCCGAGCGCGAATTCGTCACCGTGGATCCGCGAGCGTACGACGACTACGCGGGCGTGTACCGGATGACCGATGGGACGGAGATCACGGTGGTTCGGGACGGCGACGCGCTGTACGGCCGGGCCGGAAGCGAGCCGCGCAGCCGGCTGTGGCCGACGTCGGACTCGACCTTCGTCGTGGAAGACCAGGGAACCGACGTGCGCTTCGAGCGCGACGCCACGCGCGGCGTCACCGCGCTGGTGATCGTCCGGCCGGGGCGGGAGAGCCGCGTGCCGAGGGTCCGGTAGGGACTTCCCGCGGTCGCCCACGCCGTGCGCCCGACGCCCCGCCCGAGGTCACAACCTCCGGCGGGGCGTTGCTTTCAGAGAAGTGACCGGGTCAGCGCGTCCTGAGCACCGCGAAGAGCGTCCCGAGCAGGACCAGCATCATGGTGGACCACGACGCCAGCATCCAGCGCAGCATCTCGTGCTTGACGTCGCCGATCCGGGATTCGAGCCGCTGGACTAGCCTCGCCTCGAGGGTCTCGAACCGGGCGTCCACCTGCGCGAAGCGACGCTCCAGCTCCATCCGCAGGTCGGCACCGAACTCCGCCAGCCGCTGCTCGAGCTTGGCTTCAAGCATGCCGATGCGCTGATCGACCTTCGCCTCGAGCGTACCGATGCGCTGGTCCACCTTCGCGTCGAACCGCGCGAAGTTGAGCTCGTTCAGCTCCCGCAGATCGGCCCGGTACGTGGCATCCACGCTGTTGAACCACTCCACCAGTTCGTTGGCGACATCTTCGCCGAGCTTCTCGTAGAACCTCAGCGACAGCCTCGCGGTCACCGGCATCGGCCCTCCCGGCCCTGGTCCGGTGCCATCGTAAGCCTACGCTCGGCCGCGGGCATAGGCAATTCATCGCGTTGCCAGCGCATTTCCGCGCGGCCCGGCCCACACCGCGAATTGACACCATGCGCAGGCGATGGATCGGCTGTCGGAGCCATAGGAGTGCGCGGGCGGGCACGGGAAGGGCGGTGCCGCGTAGGCTGACGCGCACCATGGCCCGGCGCGTGACGCGGCGCCTGGCGCGGCCGCCGCAGCGACGGCATGTTTGGCACCTCACCTGGGCGGAGGTACTGATGAGGCCATCCCTCCGTTTGGCATCGATCGCGCTGCCGTTCGCGGTGCTGTCGGCACGCCTGGAAGTCGCCGGTGGCCAGGTCCCATCACCGAAGCCGGACGGTGCACCGCCGTCCCGCCAGATCGGACTCACGTTCACCCAGCTGGCAGGCGGAAACGCGCACACCTGCGGCGTTGTGAGCGCCGGACACGCCCACTGCTGGGGCGGGAACGACCGTGGCCAGATTGGCGACGGATCCGGGACCGACCGCGTCTCGCCGGTGGCGGTAGGCGGCGGCCTGACGTTCACCCAGCTCGCCGCCGGCCGGCTCCACCCCTGCGGCCTCGACAGCGGCCGCCGCGCGTACTGCTGGGGCGACAATCAGATCGGGAGGCTCGGCGACGGAACGGCAGGGTCCCACCGCTCCTCGCCGGTGGCCGTCAGCGGCGGGCTCACGTTCACCCAACTGGCTGCCAGCGGCTGGCACACCTGCGGCCTTGTGAGAGCCGGCCGCCCGTACTGCTGCGGGAATGACGACAACGGGGAACTCGGCGACAGATCGACCACCAGCCGTTCCTCGCCGGTGCGGGTGGTGGGGTTCCCGTGAGCGCTGTCAGGGCGTCCGCTGCGAGGCGGCGGGCGGGCATCTTCGGCGTCCGACCTTGGTGGGAGTCCCTATGAAGCCGTCTCGGCTCTTGGCATCGGTTGCGCTGTCTGTTGTGGTGCTGTCCGGCTGCCGTGATCGAACCCGGGCACCGGCGACTTCCAAGCCCGCGGACAGCAGCACGATCGAAATCACATCCACCCGGCTCGCTTCTGGCGTGTTCCATACGTGCAGGCTGGCGCCCGGCGGCCTTGCGTACTGCTGGGGTGACAACCGCTCCGGCCAGCTCGGCGACGGAACGAGGGCCAGGCGCGCCTCGCCGGTGGCCGTCAGCGGCGGGCTCACGTTCACCCACCTCACCGCGGGGTACGGTCACACCTGCGGCCTTGTGAGCGGCGGCCGAGCGTACTGCTGGGGGTCCAACATCTACGGCCAGCTCGGCGACGGAACGAGGGCCAATCGTTCCTCGCCAGTGGCTGTCGGTGGCGACCTCACGTTCACCCAACTCGCTGTCGGCGGCGGGCACACCTGCGGCCTGGCGAGCGGCGGCCTCGCGTATTGCTGGGGCGACAACCGCTCCGGCCAGCTCGGCGACGGAACGAGGGCGGATCGCGCCTCTCCAGTGGCTGTCGGCGGCGACCTCACGTTCACCCAGCTCAGCGCCCGCGCCCTGTACACCTGCGGCCTCGTGAGCGGCGGCCGTGCTTACTGCTGGGGCGAGAACGACCACGGCCAGCTCGGCGACAGCACGAGGTCCACGCGCGCCTTGCCGGCTGCCGTCAGCGGCGGCCTCCCGTTCACCCAGCTCAGCGCTGGCTGCGGCCTCGTGAGCGGCGGCCGCGCGTATTGCTGGGGCGACAACGGGTTCGGCCAGCTGGGCGACAGCTCGAGGACCGATCGCCTGACTCCGGTCGCCGTCTTGGGGGGGATCACGTATACTCGGCTCGCCACGGGGGTCGTGCACACCTGTGGGCTGGCGAGCAGCGGCGTAGCGTACTGCTGGGGCGAGAACGACCACGGCCAGCTTGGCGACGGAACGACGACCAACCGCTCGTCGCCGGTGGCCGTCAGCGGCGGGCTCGCGATCACCCAACTCGCTGGCGGGTGGTGGCACACGTGCGGCTTGGCAAGCAGCGGCCTCGCGTACTGCTGGGGCCGGAACCTCTATGGCGTGCTGGGCGATGGCTCGACGACCAGCTCCACCATCCCGGTGGCCGTGGCGAGCCCATAGTGGGGAAAGGCACGCGCCTCGCTCGATGGTCTGGCATCAAGCGAGGCGTTGCGTTCGAACCGTATGGGCCTGGGTAGAGTTGAACTACCGACCTCACGCTTATCAGGCGTGCGCTCTAACCACCTGAGCTACAGGCCCCCTCACCAAGCCGTCAGCAATCAGCCATCAGCCGTCAGCTGCCAGCCACTCCCCATCACCTATCACCTGTCACTCATCACCTGTCACTCATCACCTGTTACCGCGGGGCGCGCCGCGCCCCGCCTACTCCCCTCCCCCACCCCACTCCCTCCGGGGGCGACCCGCGCCGCGCCGAGGCCCCATACCGTCCTCGTCCTCGAACTCCTCATCGTAGTCGCCGAAGTCCTCGTAATCGTCCTCGTCCGAGGCTTCCTCGTCTTCGGCTTCGTCCTCGTCCTCGTACTCCTCGTCGAACTCCTCGTCCTCTTCGAAGTCCTCTTCGAGGTCGAACGGCTCCTCGTCGTCGTCGCGGCGCCGCCCACGCAACTCGTCACGCCCCTCCGACGCCCTCCGCGCGTTCATCGCTCCCTCCGATAGAGGTTCATTCCGTCAATCCACCATCGCGCGCGAGGCCCGCGCCAGCTTCTTCCGGTCGGAGTGCGCGAGGGCGCGCTTGCGGAGACGCACCGAGTGGGGCGTCACCTCGATCAGTTCGTCGTCCTCGATGTACTCCAAAGCGAATTCGAGGGTAATGGTCCGCGGCGGTTCTAGCAAGACGGCATCGTCCGAGCCCGACGCCCGCATGTTCGTCAGCCGCTTCCCCTTGGCCGGGTTCACGTCCAAGTCGCCCCCCCGGCAGTGCTCGCCGATTACCATCCCCTCGTACACCGGCTCCTGCGGCCCGATGAAGATGGTCCCGCGCTCCTGCAGGTTGAAGAGCGCGAACCCGACCGCAACCCCCTCGAGCATCGACACCATCACCCCGCGGCTCCGGCCCGCCAGCGGCCCCGCCCAGGGCCCGTACTCCAGGAACTGGTGGTGCATCACCCCGGTGCCCCGCGTGTCGGTCAGGAACTCCGACCGGTAGCCGAACAGGCCGCGCGAGGGGATCCGGAAGCTCATCCGGACGAGCCCGTGCCCCGGGTTACGCATCTCGAGCATCTCGGCCCGCCGCGGGCCGAGCTTCTCCATCACCGTGCCGACGTGATCCTCCGCGATGTCCACCATGAGCTCCTCGTACGGCTCGAGCATCTCACCCTTCGGCCCTTCCCGGGTGATGACACGCGGCCGCGACACCAGGAACTCGTAGCCCTCCCGCCGCATCGTCTCCATCAGGATGGCGAGGTGCAGCTCGCCGCGGCCGGAGACATAGAAGGTGTCGGGTGCGTCGGTCTCCTCGACCCGGAGCGCCACGTTCCGCTCCACCTCGCGGAACAGCCGCTCGCGGATCTGGCGGCTCGTCACGTAGCGGCCGTCCCGCCCCGCGAAGGGGCCGTTGTTCACGGAGAAGTCCACCGAGATGGTGGGCTCCTCGACCGCGATGCCGAGCAGGCGCTCGGGAGTGTCGGGGTCAGTGAGCGTCTGCCCGATCTCCACCCCCTCGATGCCGGAGAGGGCCACTATCTCGCCGGCCGAGGCCTCTTCCACCGACACGCGCTCGATGCCGTGGAAGCCGTGCAGCTGGGCGACCTTGGCCCGCACGAAGGTCCCCTCCGGCAGCAGCTCCGGCTTGCCGAGCGGCAGGAGCGCCACCGTCTGCCCCAGCTTCACCGTCCCCCGCTCGACCCGGCCGATGGCGATGCGGCCCACGTACGGCGAGTGGTCGATGGTGGAGACCAGCATCTGGAACGGCCCCTCCAGCGCCCGCGGCGCCGGCACGTGCGCGAGGATCGCCTCGAACAGCGGCACGAGATCGGCCTGCTGCTTCGCCACCTCGGCCGGCGGCACCGCCGGCAGCTCTCGCCACGCCATCCCGAACCGGCTGGTGGCGTAGAGAAACGGTGCGTCGAGCTGCTCGTGCGAGGCCTCGAGATCCATGAAGAGCTCGAGCACCTCGTCGTGGACCCGCAGCGGCTCCGCGTCGCCGCGGTCGATCTTGTTGATCACCACGATGGGGTGCAGGCCGAGCCCGAGCGCCTTGCGCGTCACGAACCGCGTCTGTGGCATCGGCCCTTCGGCGGCGTCCACGAGGAGGAGGACACCCTCCACCATCCGCAGGATCCGCTCCACCTCGCCGCCGAAGTCCGAGTGCCCAGGGGTGTCGACGATGTTGATCTTCACGTCGCCCCAGTGCACGGCCGTGTTCTTCGCCAGGATGGTGATGCCCCGCTCGCGCTCGAGCGGGTCGGAGTCCATCACCCGCTCCCGGACGTGCTGGCCGACACGGAAGACTCCCGCCTGGCGGAGCATCTGATCCACCAGGGTGGTCTTGCCGTGGTCCACGTGGGCGATGATGGCGATGTTGCGGATGAGCACGATTGCGCCGGCTGCGGGCCTTGGACTCCTCTATGCTGGACGGGCTTGCGAGGCGGCAAGGTAGAGGCGCCGCCCAGGCGGCGCAAGTGATGGACGCAAGGGGGCCGCGCTACAGGACCAGGCGCATCATCACCGAAGAACCGGGGCAGAGGCTGGCGAACTCGCGAGACCCACGGATGCCCTTTGGCGCTTCGGCGCGCTCGGCCGGCACGAAGCCCAGGGCGGCGAAGAAGCCGGGAGCCGTGGTGGTGAGCAGGTAGAGCGCCGCCAGGCCCTCCCGCCGGGCCCACGCGAGACGGTCCGCCACGAGAGCCTTGCCAAGGCCCGTGCCACGGTGGGACGAGGCCACGACCACCGAGCGGAGCAGTCCGTCTCCGCCGTACACCTCGACCCCGGCCGCGCCAGCCAACTCGCCCCCCGCCTCGGCCACAACGTAGCGGGGCCCGAACTGCTCCTCGACGCCATCGACCGGCAGATCCGCAGCCCGCAGCAGCGCCCGCACCGCCTCGAGATCACGCGGCCCCGCAGGCCGCATCCCGGTCCCCGCAATCCGATCACTCGTCACCTATCAGGCACTCCCTCTCCACTTGCACTGTCACATGCTGTATCCCGAACGCCCGGACGCGCCGGACCACCTCGCTCAGCACCTGCTGGTGCGCGACACCCTCCGACACCGCTGCGTGAGCGCTCATCGCCACCATTCCGCTGCTCACCGTCCAGACGTGGAGGTCGTGCACGCCCGTGACGCCCGGCACCGCGGCGATGGCCTCCGCGAGCGCGGCGAGATCGACGTGGGCCGGCGTGGCCTCGAGCAGGACATCCACCGCTTCCCACACGAGCCGCGCCGCGCTCACCAGGATGAGTAGCGCGAGGGCGATCGACAGCAGCGGGTCGGCGGGGAGCCAGCCGGTGAGGGCGACGATGATCCCGGCGCCGATCGCGGCGACCGAGCCGAGGAGATCGCTGAGGACGTGAAGGTACGCACCGCGGATGTTGAGGCTCTCGCCCCTGGCGCGGTGCAGGATGGCGACGCCCGCGAGGTTGGCGAGGAGCCCCGCGGTCGCGACACCGAGGAGGATGCCGGGACGGATCGCCTCGGGCGACTCGAGGCGCTGGATCGCCTCGAGGACGATGGCGACGGTGAGCACGATGAGGAGCGCACCGTTCACCAGCGCGGCGAGGATCTCCAGCCGGTAGTAGCCGTAGGTCTTGTTCAGTGTGGCGGGGCGGCGGGCGATCCAGGCGGCGAAGAGCGACAGTCCGACCGCGGCCGCGTCGGTGAGCATGTGGGCCGCGTCGGCGAGGAGGACCAGCGCCCCGGACAGGAGGCCGCCCGCCACCTCCACGGCCGCGAAGCCGAGGGTGATGACGAGCACCCACGCCAAGGCACGCCGGCTCTCCGGGCGCTCCGGGCGGTGCACGCAGTGCAGGTCGGCCGCTGCCGCGCGCGGATGCGCTCCGGCGGCGGGAATGCTAGCTTGACCGATGGTGGACTCCATCCTGGTCAGGTTGGGCGTCGTCGCCCTGCTCGTGCTGGCGAACGCCTTCTTCGTGGCCGCCGAGTTCGCGCTGGTCGCGTCGCGGCGGACGCGCATCGAGGCGATGATACGACGGGGCGACGCGAAAGCCAAGCGCGTGCGCTCCATCATCCTTGCGCTCGACCGCTACATCTCCGGCACGCAGCTCGGCATCACCCTCACGAGCCTCGGGCTCGGCTGGGTGGGGGAGCCGGCCATCGCCCATACGCTGGAGGGCGCCTTCGCGCTGCTTCCCTCGGCGGCCGCGGTGCTCCTGACGCACGGGATCGCGAGCGCCGTCGCCTTCGCCATCATCACCTTCCTGCACATCGTCCTCGGCGAGCTGACTCCGCGCGCTTTCGCCCTGCTCTATCCTGAGACGACGAGCCGCTGGCTCGCCGCGCCGCTGATCGCCTTCACCGTCGCGACAAACCCCTTCATCTGGCTCCTCAAGACGAGCGCGAACCTCGTGCTCCGCCTCTTCGGCCTCCAGGCGCCCACGGAGATGGAGCACCTGCATTCGCCGGAGGAGCTGCGGATGCTCGTGGAGCAGAGCCACAAGGCGGGGAAACTCGACCGCGACGACGCGCGCCTCCTCACCGGCGTCTTCGAGTTCTCGGAGAAGAACGCCCGCGAGGTGATGACGCCGCGCACGGAGATCGTCGCCATCCCCGTGGACGCCGGCCTCGAGGACGCCGCGGACCGCATCGCCGCCGCGGGCCGCTCGCGCTACCCGGTCTTCAAGGCGTCGCTCGACGAGATCACCGGCATCGTCCACGCGAAGGACGTGCTCGCCGCGCTCCGGCAAAGCACGCCCGCGGCGGACATCGCGACCCTGGTGCGGCCCGCGCACTTCGTGCCGGCCTCGCGGGAGGTGGAGGACGTCCTCGCCGACATGAAGCTGCTCAAGGTGCACATGGCCATCGTCCTGGACGAGTTCGGCGGCACGGCGGGGCTCGTCACGATGGAGGACCTGCTCGAGGAGATCGTCGGCCAGATCGAGGACGAGCACGACCGGCCCGGCCGGGCCTCCCGTGCCACGCCGGCGTCCGCCACCTTGTGCGCCGGGAGCGAAGCGCTCGAGGAGGTGAACCTGCGGCTCGGCCTCGTCCTGGCCAGCCGGGATTACACCACGCTGGGCGGGTACCTCTTCGGCGCCCTCGGGCGACTACCGAAGGTGGGGGACCGGGTCGCGGTCAAGGGCGGGACGTTCGAGATTACGACAATGGAAGGACGCCGGATCGGGGAAGCGCGGTTCGTGAAGTAGGAGACAGGTGAGGGGCCCCTCACTCCTCACGTCTCACGTGTCTCGCGAAGTCGCCTTACAATCTCCGCTGCGAGCTTCACCGCCTCCCGCATGGAGGCCGGATCGGCGAGTCCCCGTCCCACGATGTCCAGCGCCGTGCCGTGATCCGGCGCCGTGCGCGGCACTGGCAGCCCCAGCGTCACGTTCACCGCCTTGCCGAACGACGACACCTTGATCGCCGTCATCCCGACGTCGTGGTAGGGCGCGAGCACCGCGTCGAACTCCCCCCGCATCGCCCGCACGAAGACCGTGTCCGCCGGCAGAGGGCCCGCGATCCCGAGCTGCCGTGCGGCCGGCGCGAGCACCCGCTGCTCCTCGTGCCCGAAGAGCCCGCCCTCGCCGGCGTGCGGGTTGAGGGCACAGAGGGCGAGGCGCGGCTCCGCGATGCCGAACCACTCCTGGAGGCCCCGGCGCAGCACCTCGCCCGCCGCCACGATGCGCTCCGGCGTGAGGATGGCGATGGCGTCGCGCAGGGCGAGATGCGTCGTGACCAGCGCCACGCGCAGGCGGTCGGAGACGAGCATCATCACCACCTGCTTCGCGCCCGAGAGGTCGCGCAGCAGCTCGGTGTGCCCGGGCACGGGGTAGCCGCCGGCGTGCAGCGCCCGCTTGTGGCCGGGGCCGGTGACGATGGCGTCCACTGCCCCCTCGCGCCATAGCCGCACGGCGGCCTCGATGCTGAGACCGGTCAGCCGCCCCGCGAGGGCGAGCGCGTCCGGCGCGCCGCCACCCTCCCAGCGCCCGACGCCGACGTGCCGCGCGGCCGGCAGGCCGGCGATGACGTCGTCGGGACCGACGAGGACGATCTCGGCGTCGGCGGCATCGAGGGAAGCGGCCACCACTTCGGGGCCGATGCCCCGGGGATCGCCGACCGTGAGGGCGAGCCGGGGCCTAGAAGCGGATAGAGACGTAGGTCTGGCGGCGGAGGCCGCGGACGTAGTCGCGGACGGCCTTCTCGCGCTGGAGGTTCTGCCGCACCTGCTCCCGGACCTCCTCGAACGTGTAGGCGCGTTCGGGCTGCACGTCGTCCACGCGGATCACCGCGTACTTGGTGCGCAGTGAATCCTCGGGGCTGAGGGCGAACACCGGCGTGATGTCGCCGGGGGACAGGGCCTCGATCACGGCCGCGTAGATGGGCGGCAGCTGCGTCCGCGACAGCGGGCCGACCGTCTTCTCTTCGGCGGTATCGGCGAAGAGGGCGTAGAGGCTGTCGAAGTCCCCGCCCGAGCGCAGGCGTGCCCACACCGTGTCGGCGATGACGCGGGCCGCATCGAGATCGCGTGCCGTGACCGCCGGGGTGATCAGGATGTGGCGGGCCTTCACCTCGCCCGGCTGCACGCGGTCCACCAGGATGATGTGGTAGCCGAAGGGCGTAGCGACGATGTCGGAGACCTGGCCGGGCCGCAGGCGGAACGCGACGCGGTCGAAAGCCTGGACCATCGCGCCGCGTCGGAACCAGCCGAGGTCGCCCCCGAGCTCCCGCGACACGGCGTCGTTGCTGAGGCGGCGCGCCACCGTCGAGAAATCCGCGCCGCGCCGGACCTCGGCGAGCGCCGACTCGGCGCGCGTGTAGGCCGCCGCCCGGGCGAGGGGGGTGGGCTGCGGCGCCACCACGATCTGGCGCAACGTCACGGTTGCCGGGCGGCGTTGTGCCTGGGCCTGCGCCGCAGCGAAGGCTTCGCGGAGCTCGGCCTCGCTCACGGCGCCGCCCCGGAGCTTCCCCTCACCTCGCAGCTTCTCGAGCAAGCGCTGCTGGTACGCCGAGCGGCGCTGCTGGTCGGCCAGCCACCGCCGGTACTCCTCGGGAGTGCCGAAGCCGGCGGCCGAGAGTTGGGTGCGGAACTCGGCCTCGGAGGGAAACTGGCTCCGCACGCGTCGCGCCTGCTCGTCCACCGCGTTCTGGACGTCGGCGTCGGTGACGTTGATGGTGGTGTCCTGGCGGGCCTTCTGGTACAGCACCTCCTCGTCCACCATCCGCTCGAGCACCTGCCGGCGCACGGTGTTGCGGCCGGTGGAATCGGTGGGCAGTTGCTGCCCCTGGCTCTGGAGGAGCAGCAATTCCTCCTCCACCTCCGAGAGGAGGATCGGCCGGTCGCCGACCACGGCGACGATGCGGTCGATAGGCTGTGGCCGATCCTGAGCGGGAAGCAGCGCGGGCGCCGCCAGGAAGGCCAGCGCCCACACCGCCGCCGCGAGGCGTGCGTTCACGCTACGGCCGCCGCGGCGCCTGCTGCGGCGGCGCGCCCCCGACGGGCGGGCCGCCCGGCGCCGGCTGCATCATCGGGGCCGGCGACTGCGGGGTCTCCGGTCCGCGAATCTCCTTCGCCCGCTCCAGCGCGCGGTCCACTCCGGCCGGTGAGATGTTCCACGGATAGCGATCGCGGAGCAGGTCCGCCAGGAACGGCGGCACCTCGACGAAGGCGCGCTGCGGCGGGTTCGCCGTGATGCCGGCGAAGTAGGCGTCCACGCGCTGGCCCGCGGCCTGGGCACGGCTGTGCCGCGCCACGGTGTCAGCCGCCAGCGATTCGGGGGCGACGCCCACCGCCGCGAGGAGCTCCGCGAAGTCGGCGCGGTACCGCGTCAGGATCGTGTCGCGGATGGCGGCCGGCAGCTGGAGACCGTGCGTCCGCACCAGCGCGAGCAGCATCTCGTTGCGCGCGATGCTCTTCACGAACTCCTTGAGCGTGGAGTCGTCGGCCTGCAGCACCATCTGGCGCGTCTGGGCGGGGAACGCCTGGAGCCAGCGGGCGAAATCGCGCTCCCGCAGCCGGCCGCCGTCGTAGCTCGCCATCACGCGCCCGCTGCGCTTCGCGCGGCGCATATCGCCCACCGCCGCGCGTACCACGGTCGGGGCCGAGCCCCGCACGGAAACGCCGGTCTTGTTCGCGAGGCTGTCGAGGAAGGCCGAGTCGAGCCGCGCGACCGCCAGATCATGCAGGCGGAGCCGGAACGAGTCGCGCACCTCGGCGAGCACCGGCCGGCGGATGATGTGGTAGCCGAACGTCGTCTCGACGATGCCCGTGGTCTGGCCGGGCTGCAGCGCCCACGCCGCGTCCTCGAACGTCTTGACCAGCACGCCGCGCGCCACCAGGCCGAGCGAACCGCCGTTCACCGCCGTCGCCCGGTCGTCGGACCGCTGGCTGGCGAGCCGCGCGAACGGCGCGCCTCCCTGCAGCTGCGCGAGGACGCCCTCCGCGATGCGCCGCTTCGCCACCTTGACCGCGTCGGTGGTGTCCTGCCGCACCTGCACGAGGATGTGCTCGAGCCACCGCTCGGCGCCCAAGTTGTAGGCGCTGTCCACCTGGGCGTCCGTGAGGTTGGCCTTCCCGACGATCAGGCTGTCGTGGAGCTGCGCGGCCAACTGCTGCGTGACCGCAGGCCAGCTCGCCGCGAGCGCCGTCGCCGAGTCGGTGAGGCTGTCTCCCGCGGCGATGGCTTGCGCCAACAGCTGGTAGTCGACCCACAGGTCGGCCACCCGGTCCACCACGTCGCGGCGGAGCGGGACCTGCTTCTGGGGCGCCAGCAGCTCGGAGAGACGCGCCACCGTCAGCTCCTGGCCCGCGGCCCGCGCCACCACGTCGGCGTGCGCGGAGAAGGCATCGCGGAAGTTCGAACATCCGGCAAGACTCACGGCGGTGGCGGACAGGATCGCCAGGCGGCGAAGCATCGTGACTCCTACGAAGAGGGATCGTGCACGGCACGGGAGAGGGCGCGCACCAGCCCGGACAGGAGGGGGATCCCGCCGAGACGCTGGAGACGGAGCACGAGCGGCACGGTCCGCCGGACGTCGGCGGCGAACTGGACGTCGTCCATCGCCAGCGTCAGGTTCGCGAGCCGAGGCGCCGCGCCCTTCCGAAACACCAGCCGGGCCTCATCGCCGCGGACGAGGACCGTCTCGAGTCCGAGGCGCACGCCGAGCACCCGGAGGTGCGCGAGCGCGACCAGCGCCTCGGCTTCGTCGGGGAGGCGGCCGAACCGGTCGGCCATCTCCTCGCGGAGACTCTCAATCTCACCACTCGTCTGGCTCCGCGCCAGCCGCCGGTACAGGTCGAGTTTCGCCGCGTCGTCCTCCACGTATCCGTCGGGGAGGAACGCGGCCCGGTCGAGAAGCACGTCCGGCTGCGGGAACGTGGCCGCGGCGCCCTCCCCCTTCAGCGCGCGCACCGTCTCCTCCAGGAGCCGCAGGTAGAGGTCCACCCCCACCGACAGCGCGAAGCCCGACTGCTCGGCACCGAGGATGTTACCCGCACCCCGGAGCTCGAGGTCCTTGAGGGCGATGCGGTACCCAGCCCCCAGCTCCGTGTGATGCTGGAGCGTGAGCAGACGCGCCTCCGCCACCGGGTCCACCTCGTCGGGGACGAGGAGGTAGCAGTAGGCGCGCCGGTGGCTCCGCCCCACCCGCCCGCGCAGCTGGTAGAGCTGGGCGAGGCCGAACTGCTCGGCGTGGTGCACGATCATCGTGTTGGCGTTGGGGACGTCGAGGCCGGACTCCACGATCATCGTCGAGCAGAGGATGCCCACCTCGCCGGTGACGAAGCCGCGCATCACCGCGTCGAGCTGCCGCGCCTGCATCCCGCCGTGGCCCACCGCGACCCTCGCCCGGGGCGCCAGGCGGCGGACCCGCTCGGCCACCGTCTCGATCGTCTCGATGCGGTTGTGCACGAAGTAGACCTGCCCGCCCCGGTCGATCTCCCGCGCGATCGCCTCCTCGATGAGCCCGTCGTCCCACGGCTCCACGAAGGTGAGCACCGGCGAGCGGTCCCGCGGCGGCGTCTCGATGAGCGTGAGGTCCCGCAGCCCCGCGAGGCTGAGCTGCAGGGTGCGCGGAATGGGCGTCGCCGTGAGTGTGAGCACGTCCGCGGCCAGACGCAGCTTCTTGAGGCGCTCCTTGTGCTCCACCCCGAAGCGGTGCTCCTCGTCCACCACGATCAGCCCGAGGTCCTTGAACACGACGTCGGCCGAGAGGAGGCGATGCGTGCCTATCACGATGTCGAGCGTGCCGGCCGCGACCTCGGCCAGCGCGGCCCGCTGCTCCTTCGCGCTGCGGAACCGCGACAGCACGACGAGCCGGACGGGATAGTCGGCGAGCCGCTCGCTGAAGGTCCTGCCGTGCTGCTCGGCGAGAATGGTGGTCGGCGCGAGCACCGCCACCTGCCGGCCCGCCTGCACCGCCTTGAACGCGGCCCGCACCGCGACTTCGGTCTTGCCGTAGCCCACGTCGCCGACGATGAGCCGGTCCATCGGGCGGGGGCGCTCCATGTCCCGCTTCACGGCGTCGGTGGCCGCGCGCTGGTCGGGCGTGTCCTCGTAGAGGAACGACGACTCCAGCTCGCGCTGCCAGCGCGCGTCGGGCGGATACGCGTAGCCCGGCAGGACCTGGCGCCGCGCGTACAGGTCGAGCAACTCGACGGCGAGCTGGTTGATGGCCGCCTGCACCTGGTCCCGCTGGCGCTTCCAGCGCTTCCCGCCGAGGTGGTGGAGCTTGGGCGGCGGCGCGTCGGGGCCAGCCTCGACGCTGCGGTAGCGCTCGAGCTGGTCGATGCGGTAGAGCGGCACGTGCAGGAGATCGCCGCCCTCGTACTCCACCGCCGCCACGTCGAGGGTCCCCTCGCTGACCGCGATCGTCTGGATGCCCCGGTAGATGCCGATGCCGTGCTCGAGATGCACCACGACGTCGCCCGGCTTCAGCGGCTCGGCGGCGCCGGCGGGCGGCGCCTGGCGATAGCGGCGCGGCCGCCGGATGCGCCGGGCCCGGCGGAAGATCTCGTGGTCGGTGAAGACGGAGAGGCCCGGGAGCGCGAAGCCGCCGTCGAGCGCGCCGAGCGCGAGGGTGAGCCCGGCGGGGAACCGCCCGGGGCCTTCGGTGAGCAGCTCGTCGAGGCGCTCGATCTGCCCCTCGTTGTCGCACAGCACCAGCGCCCGCTCGCCCTCCGGCGGACGGAGCCGCCCGAGGTCGCGCGCCACCGTGGGCGGCGGGTAGACGGGCAGCGCCAGGTCGGCGTCGGGCACCCCGAGGGCGAGCCGCGCGAACGCCTCGCGCGCCGCCGTCCAAGACGCCGGCGCCAGGAGGAGTTCGTCCCGCGGCGGCACGTCCTCACCCAGGCGCCGGGCGATCTCGGCGTGGTGCTCGGCCTCCGCCCACGCGCGGCCCACCTCCTCCCCGAGGCGGTCGGGCCCGTCCTCGACGAGCAGCGCGCCGGAGGGGAGGAGGTCGAGGAGGCTGCGCCGCAGCGAGCCGCCGCTGTCGGAGAGGGAGGCGCGCGGGTCCACGGGGAGGACCGTAACGCGCTCGAGCGGTGCGAGGGAGCGCTGGGAGCCGAGGTCGAACGCCCGCAACGAGACCAGCTCCTCGCCCCAGAACTCGGCGCGCGCCGGGTCCGCCATCCCGAAGCCGTAGACGTCCACGATGCCGCCGCGCACCGAGAACTGCGCCACGTCCACGACGTGCGGCACCCGGGTGTAGCCGAGCCGCTCGAGCCGCTGGGTGACCGCGCGGAAGGTCGCGCCCGCCGTTATCTCGAGGCGCGCCGCCTCGAGCGCGGCGGGCATCAGCGTGCGCTCCGCCGTCGCGCGCGCCGTGGTCACGATCACCCGCACCGCGCCCCGCGTGAGCTGCTCAAGCGTCTCGACCCGCTCGCCCGCGATCTCGTAGTGCGGCTCGTCCTCGCCGAGGGCTTCGCGCTGCGGATAGAGCGCCACGAGCTCCTCGCCGAGCAGCACGATGAGGTCCGCGAGCCACCGTTCCGCGTCCGTCGGCGCCGCGGCCACGACGGCGAGGAGACGCTGCGGATGGGCCTCGGCGATCGCGCTCACGAGCACCGCCCCGGCGGAGCCCGGGAGCGGCCCGAGCGGCGCGACGCTGCCCCGCGCGGGTAGTGCGGCGCAGAGCGCCCGGACGCCGGGGAGGTCGCGGAAGGCGGCGAGCAGGGTGGGGAGAGGCAACGCTCAGGCGCTCCGGCGGCGCACGCCCGCCGCGGCGAGCGACTCCGCGACGAGCACGGCGAGCGCGGCGGCGAGCAGCCACGGCGTGAGGTCGCTCCGCCCGGCGCCGGCGAACCGCGCGGTGGCGTAAGCGCGCGGCGTGCCCACGACGCGCACCCGGGCCCCGGGGAACGCCGCCGCGACGTCGGCGGCGGCGGCGCGCGTCAGGTCCGACTCCCGCGGGTCGGCGGCCACCACGAGCGCGCCCACGGTGTCGCTGCCCGCGAGCAGCGGATACACGCCGGGGATGAGGGGCGCGGTGGCCACCGCGGCGGCGCGCTCGACTCCGGCTCCCACCGCCAGGCCGTCCGCACCCTCGGGCAACCGGACCGCATCTCCCGGCGCCGCGGTGACGATCCCCTCATCGCCTCGCGCCACCCGCAGCACGAGAGTGGCCAGCGCAGGCACGAAGGCCGCCGTGAGCGGCAGGTCGGTCTCCTCCGGCACGAACCGGCTGCCAACCACGACGGTGCGGCCGGTCCGCACGAGCCACGGATCGGCTCCCACCCGCGCGAGCACGGCGCCGGGTCGCACCGCGCCGGTCGGCTCGAGGCGGTAGCGCCGGAGTACCCGTGCGCCGCCGAGACCGGCGAGGCCGGGCGCGACGACGGTGTCCGCCGCCTGGACCCGCGCCCCGAACCGCCAGCCGGCCCCCACGGAGGCCAGCGCGCGGTTCGCGGCGCCAAGCTGCAGGACATCGTGCGGCGGGAAGATGACGCCCGCGCCGGCGCGTGCCGTCTCGCCGAGCAGGACCTCGCCCCGCGGACCCTGCCGGACCTGGCCGGCCGCGCCGAGCACCGCCAGTGCGTCACCCACGAACCTGCCGAGGTCCGCGCCGGGCTCCACGACCACGCCGGCCGGCTCAGCGACGCGGACCGCGAAGGCGCGCCGGTCGTCCGCGCGCAGCTCGTCGGGCTCGAGCGCGATCTCGCCGGCGAGCCAGCCGGCGCGCTGCGCGCTCACCCGCACGGCGAACGCGTCGCCCGCGGCCGCCACCGCGCGGCCCACCGCGCGTCCGCCGAGCCGGACGGTGAGGGCGGCCCGCGGCGTCGCTGGCTGCGGCGCTCCGGCGAGGCGCCCTGCCACGCTCCCGCCACCGAGCACCCAGGTCGCCGGCTCGGCGCGCGCCTCCGCGACCCCCCTATTCGGCGGAGGGTCCGCCGCCGGGTGGTACACGACCACCGGCAGGCCGGCGGCGGAGCTGTCGGCGCCGCGCGAGGTCCCGGCGCCTCCGCCGAGCGCCGAGTGCTGCAGGTCGGTCAGGGCGTGGACCTCCGCCTGCGCGTGACCCGCGCCCTTCACGAGGCGCGCGGCGAGCGCCACCGCGGCGACGAGGTCGAGGCGCCGGGCATCCGGGCGCGCCCCGGTCGCGAGCGCGGCCAGTTCTTGCGGGCTGCCGCGCCGCGCCAGGCCGTCGGACCCGATCAGCCACAGCGCGTCGCCCTCCCGAGCCTCGCGCAGCGTCTCGCGGGCCCGCAGTGCGAGGTCGTCGAGCACCCGCCGGCCGCCGACCACCGCGCCGGACGAGAGCGAGTGGTCGAGGACGATCGCGAGCGCCGTCGGGGCGTGGAGACCGCCGACCCGCGCGGGCACCACCGGGCGCGCGGCCGCGAGCACCAGAAGCACGACCGCCGCCACGCGCAGCAGCAGCAGGAGGAGATGACGCAGCCGGATGGAACGCTGGGCCTCGCGTTCCGTCTGCCGGAGGTAGCGGACCGAGGGGAAGAGCACGTCCGCCGGCCGGCGGCGCTGGAAGAGGTGGAGCAGCGGCGGGACGAGCGCGAACGCGAGAGCGAAGAGCGCGAGGGGCTGGAGGAATATCATCGCGGCGCGCGGGCATCGCCCTGCGCGAGCCGGCGCAGCGCGTGGCCGAAGGGCGTCACCGTGGTGACGTGGTGGTAGCCGATCCCGCTGGAGCGGCACGCGCGCCGCCAGGCGCGCACGACGCGCTCCACGGTGGCACGATAGTCGCGTCCGAGGTCGCGGGGCGCCGCTACGACCCCTTCCCCGGTCTCCGGGTCCACGAAGCGCGCCTCGCGCCCCGGCTCCAGGTCCACCTCCGCCGGGTCCATCAAATGGAGCACCGTCACCGCGTGGCCGCGATGCCGCAGGTAGCGCAGCGCGGTCAGCACGAGGTCCCGCTCGACGAGGAGATCCGAGACGAAGAAGACCATCCCGCGCCGCCGCAGCAGGTCGGTGACCCGCCGCAGGGCCTGCTCGGCGGCCGTGCCGCCGCCGGCCTCGAGGTCCTGCAGCGTCGCGGCGAGGAGGTGCCACTGGCCCGACCGCGCCTTCGGCGGAAGGGTCGCGCGCACCTCGTCGTCGAAGGCGATGAGCCCCGTCGCGTCGCGCTGCCGGAGGAGGACGTACCCGAGCGCCGCCGCGAGACGCACCGCGTACGCGACCTTGGTGAGGCGGTCGGGCCGGCCGGACCATCCCATCGACCGTGACACGTCGAGCACGAGCGTCGCGCGGAGGTTCGTCTCCTCCTCGAACTGCTTCACGTAGAGGCGGTCGCGACGGGCCAGGATCTTCCAGTCGAGGTAGCGCAGCTCGTCGCCCGGCTGGTACGGCCGGTGCTCGGCGAACTCCACCGAGAAGCCGCGATAGGGTGAACGGTGGAGGCCGGAGAGGAACCCCTCGACGACACCGCGCGCCACGAGCTCGATTCCGCCGAGGCTCGCGACTTCGTAGGGGTCGAGGAGATCCAGCCGCCGCGGAGTCATCGCCGCGGGCCGGCGCTGTCACGGAAAGCGGACACGCCGAAAGCTAGAACGGGGGCCCTGAAGAAGCCAACCGCTTGCCGTTCCGTCAGTTGCGATTCCTGGCCTGGGTGGCACATTCCCTGCTCCTTCATGGCGGTGGACCCCAGTACAGCGAGGGAGCCATGTTCCTCCACAGCCTGATCGTCGCATCACTGCTCGGCGCGGCCTCGGCCCCGCCGACGTCGCCGGCCACCGTTCGCAACTCGCTGGTACGTGCCACCGATGCCGCACCTCCCGGCATCCGGCTCTGGACTTCCCACGGCGAGGTGTACAACCGCGGCGAGCGCGTCCGCGTCTTCTTCCGCACCGAGCAGGACGCCTACGTGACCATCCTGCGTGTCGATACCGACGGCCGGGTGCGCGTCCTCTTCCCGCGGGAGCCGTGGGAAGACAACGCCGTGCGGGGCGGCTACACCTACGACGTCCCGAACTACGGGCGCCACGACGCGTTCATCGTCGATGACGACCCCGGCATCGGCTACGTTTTCGGAGTCGCCTCCACCGACCGGTTCGCCTACGACGGGTTCAGCAGCGCGAACCACTGGGACCTCCAGCTGGTCTCGGATGGCGGGCGGATCCACGGCGATCCGTACCAGTCCCTCGAGGAGCTGGTCCAGCGGATCATCCCAGCGGGGTACTCGGACTACGACACGCACCTCCTGCCGTACTACGTCGAACGCCGGTACGACTACCCGCGGTTCGTGTGCTACGACTGCCACAGCTACGTCGGCTACGGCTTCTGGAACCCGTACTCACACTGGTGCCCGCGGTTCACGCTGTTCGTCTACAACGACCCGTTCTACTACTACCCGAGCTACTGGTACCCCACGCGGTACTACGGCGGCACGCGGGTAGTGTACGTCTCGCCCGCGGAGCGCGGCGGCCGCTACGTCTTCAAGGCCCGCGAGGACCAGTCCGCACCGTCCATCGCCTATCGCGACCGGCGCCGTGACGAGACGGCCGACCGCCGGCCGGCGGACCGCGGTGTCCGCGGCGCGGACATCGGCGGAGTGGGCACGGTCCCGACTCCCGGCGGTCGCAGGTCGGTGGGAAGCGACGTCGGCGGTGGCCGCCTCGCTCCGGAGACGCGCATTCCGCTGATCGGCGGCAGCGCCCGGACGCCCGGACGCCGCGAGGCCCAGCCGCCGTCGGTCACGCCCGACGCGGCGAAGTCCCCCAGTCCAGTCGATGCCGGCAGGCGCCGGCCTGTGAACCCGGCGGCGGACGGGGGAGCGGCGCGCGCGATCCAGCCGCCCGTGGATCGGCCGCGCGGAGTGATCATCGATCCGTACGCCGAGCCCAAGGCGAAGCCCGAGGCTCGAAGCGAACGTCGCGACCCGAGCGGCGCTCCCGTTCCCATCGACGCCGGTGGACGGCGGAGCGAGCCGGTCTACCTGGGCAGGCCGGGAGGCCAGCCCGAGCAGCGTCCGCAGGAGAGCCGGCCCGAACCGCGCGCGCAGCCGCAGCCGGAGCGTAGGCCCGAACCCCCGCGCGCGGAGCCGCGTTCTTCGAGCCCGCCCCCACGTGCGGAGCCGCGCCCCTCGAGCCCGCCGCCGCGCGCAGAACCGCGGTCCTCGAGCCCGGCGCCGCGCGCCGAGCCGCGGTCGTCCGGCCCGCCGCCCTCTCGGCCGTCCAGCTCGCCCGCATCGGCGCCGAGGCGCCGCCCATAGGAGCGAGCCCCGCGACCTGATCGCGGGCGAAACACCAACGCGCGCCCGGACGTATCTTGTGGTATGCCGGGCGCGTTCCGTCTCCCTCCCGGCTCCACTCAGACCGGGACCCGTATGCTGCCCTGCCTTCGAGCCTTCCTGCCCGCCGGCCTCGCGTGCCTCGTGGCCGCTCCACTTGCCGCACAGTCCACGCCACGCCCGCCCTCGACCGCCGCCGTCCGCCGCGCGGTCGAGACGATCACCGAGACCGACGTCCGCAACCGCATCGCCGTCATCGCCGACGACTCGATGCGCGGTCGCGCCACGCCGAGCCCCGAGCTGGACAAGACCGCGGCGTACATCGCCGCCGAGTTCCAGCGGTTCGGCCTGCGCCCGGGAGGCGACAGCGGCACGTTCGTCCAGCGCTACCGGATCCTGCGCACGCAGCTCGACTCCTCGTCCTTCGTGATGGCGATGGGCCGCGGCACGTCGGGCCGCTGGGCCATCGGCCGCGAGGTGACCCTGTTCCAGGGGGCGTTCCCCGACTCCACCATCACCGCGCCGGCTGTGCTCGTGGTGGGGGTGCCGGCCGACACCGCCCGCCCGTTCGGGGACGTGAACGTGCGCGGCGCGATCATCCTGCAGACGATCTCCCTTGCGCAGTTGCGGCAGCAGCAGCTGCTGCAGGCCGAGGTCCTCAAGGGCATCGCCGCCGGCGTTCGCGGCTGGGTGTTCCTGCTCGCCGTCCCGGCACCGCTCTTCAGCGGAATGGTCCGGGGCGCGCTCAATGCGCGCCTCGAGATCGGCGGCGGCCAGGACTTCATGCCCGTGCCGGTGATGGGTGTGCGCGACAGCAGTGCCGCCGAGCTGCTGCGCGCCGCGGGCGAGGACCTGGCGGCGCTCCACGACAGCACCGCGCGCGGCGTGCGGGCGATGCAGGGCTTCACCGTCACCGTCAGCGGGCGGAGGCGCGTCATCTCCGAGACCTCGGCGCCCAACGTGATCGGCATCCTCGAGGGCAGCGATCCGCAGCTGCGCACCGAGTACGTCTTCTTCACCGGTCACATGGATCACACCGGCGTCGCGGGCGGGGGTGCCGGCTGTACCGCGGTGGGTGCGGACTCGATCTGCAACGGCGCCGACGACGATGCCTCGGGCACTATCGGCGTGGTCGAGCTGGCCGAGGCGTTCGCGACGCTCAATCCGCGGCCGCGGCGTTCGCTGGCCTTCATGGCCGTCTCGGGCGAGGAGCGCGGCCTGTGGGGCAGCGGGTACTATGCCGACCACCCCACCGTGCCGCTCGCCCAGACCGTGGCCGACCTCAACATGGACATGATCGGCCGCTACTACGACAACCGGCCCGGCTGGCGCGACACGATCGCGGTGATCGGCAAGGAGCACTCGACACTGGGCGAGGTGGCAAACGGCGTGACACGGCAGCACCCGGAGCTGAACATGCGGCTGGTGGACGACCTCTGGCCAAGCCAGAACTTCTACCAGCGGTCGGACCACATCAACTTCGCGCGCAAGGGTGTGCCAATCCTCTTCTTCTTCAACGGCACGCACCCCGACTACCACCGGCCCACCGACTCGGTGGACAGGATCGATTCCGAGAAGGCCGCGCGGATCGTCCGGATGGTCTTCTACATCGGGCTCGAGGTCGCGAACGCGGCGCAACGGCCGGTGTGGGACGCGGCGGCAAGGCAGCGGGTGGTGCGGGAAACGCAGCCGTAAGCGGGGAGCAAGAAGCGGGGAGCGGGAAGCCGGAAGCGAAACTGAGTGTAGCGCCCGGCCGTAGGCTCAGTGGGCCTGGCGCGGTCGCGGCCGGCCTCCCTTCTCTCGCCCGGAGCCTCCGATGTCCCCGCGGTCCTTCTCCCTGCTCGCCCTCGTCGGTCTTGCGGCCCTCGGCTCGACGGCCCAGGCCCAGCGGCCTCGCCTGCCGTCCCCAGCCGCCGTGCGCAGCGCAGCCGAGCGTATCACTCCGGCGGAGATGCAGCGCCGCATCGGCCTCCTCTCGGACGACTCGCTGCGCGGGCGGAACACGCCGAGCCCGGAGCTCGACCAGGCCGCCGCCTACATCGCCGCCGAGTTCCTCCGCCTGGGCCTGCAGCCCGCGGGCGACAGCGGCGGCTACATCCAGCGCTACCCGATCCGCTGCACCCGGCCCGACACCTCGTCGTTCGTCGAACTGTCACTGGGGAACACGAGCACCCGCTGGCAGGTGGGCCGCGGGTTCGGTGTGCTCCAGGGCCAGATGCGGGACGGAGACGGCAGCGGGCCCACCGTGCTCTTCGCGGGGATGCCGACCGACACGACCGATCTCTTCGGCACTATCGACCTGCGGAATGCCACGCTCCTCCTCGTGATCCCCGCCGGCGCCCTGCAGCGCGGCAACCAGTTCATGCCGCACATGATGCGCGCCCTCCAGCGCGGGGCCTCGACGTGGCTCGTCGTCACGAACCTGCCCGGCCCGGCCTTCGCCGGCCTCGCGGGCCAGGCGATTCGGCCCTCGTGCAGCGCCGGCTCGACCTCCGACTTCTCCGGCCTGGCGGTCCTCGCCGTGCGCGACTCCACCGCGATGGAGGTCCTGCGTGCGGCCGGCGAGGACGTGGCCGCCCTGCTCGCGACCCCGACGACGGTGGTGCGAGCCCTCCCAGGCCTCACGACGCGCACGCACGGCAGCTACCAGGTCACGCGCGCGTCCACGGCGCCCAACGTCGTGGGCATCCTGCCCGGGAGCGACCCCGCGGTGCGCGCCGAGCACATCGTCGTGATGGCGCACATGGACCACCTCGGCGTCGGACGGCCGGTGAACGGCGACTCGGTCTTCAACGGCGCCGACGACAACGCCTCCGGCACCGCGGCGGCGCTCGAGATCGCGCAGGCCTTCACGCGCATCGGGGCGCCGCCGCGCCGCTCGATGGTCTTCCTCGCGGTCTCGGGGGAGGAGGAGGGTCTGTGGGGGAGCGGCTGGTACGTTGCCCACCCCGCGGCCCCACTCGCGCAGACCGTGGCCAATCTCGACATGGACATGATCGGCCGGGGCTGGCGGGACTCGGTCTCGGTGATCGGCCTCGACTTCTCGACCCTCGGAGAGACGATCCGGCGCGTGGCGAGCGCGCACGCCGCGCTGGTGGCACAGCCGGTGATCGACCACTGGCCGGAGCAGAACTTCCTGTACCGGTCCGACCACATCAACTTCGCGCAGCGCGGCGTCCCGATCCTGTACTTCCTCGACGGCACGCCGCCCGACTACCACCGCGTCACCGACACCGTCGACAAGATCGACGCCGAGGCGGCCGCGCGGATCGCCCGGCTGGCGTTCCTGACGGCGCTCGACGTGGCCAACGCGGCCGCCCGGCCGGAGTGGGACGCCGCTGCCCGGCAGCGCATCGTCACCCGCGGCCCGTAGTCCCGAGGCGTGCTGCGCCCCGGCTGCGACCGTGGCGGCCGGGGCGCCGCGCGCCAGTCTCACGACCCGACCCCCAACCTGGAGGGCTCCGTGACCCGTCCGACTCTGCGCTCCGCGCTGCCAGCCGCGCTCGCTCTTCTCGTCGCCGCACCGCTCGCCGCGCAGCGCGAACCCCGCGGCCCGACCGCAGCCGCCGTGCAGCGTTCCGTCGAGACGATCACCGCCGCCGGGTTCCTCCAGCGCCTCGGCGTCATCGCCGACGACTCGATGCGGGGCCGCGATACCCCGAGCCCCGAGCTGGACAAGACCGCCGACTACGTCGCGGCGGAGTTCGCACGCCTCGGCCTCCGGCCCGCGGGCGACAACGGGACGTTCCTCCAGCGCTACCTGATCCGCCGCACGCAGCTGGACACCGGCGGCTTCGTGATGGCGACGGGCCGCGGCGCAGTGAGCCGCTGGGCGCTCGGCCGCGAAGTCGCGTCGCAGGGGGGCGCCCTCCCGGAGAGCACGGTTACGGGGCCGGCGGTCCTGTTGGTTGGCTTGCCCGCCGACACGGCGCGCTCCTTCGGCGAAGTGGATCTGCGCGGCGCCGTCGTCTTCCAGACGCTCCCGCTGTCGGCGCTGGCGCGCCAGGACCGCATCCTTGCCACCGTCACCCGCGGTGCGGCGGCCGGCGCCCGCGCGTGGATACTCCTCCTGAATCTCCCGCCGCAGGCGATCGCCGGGATGGCCCGCGGCGCCCTCCGGCCGCAGAACCGGGTCCCGGGGGTGGGCGGCCTGCTGCCGCTGCCCCTGCTGCAACTGCGCGACTCCAGCGCCGCCGCGGTGCTCGGCGCCGCCGGCCACGAACTCGCGGCGATCCGGGACACCTCTGTCCACACGATCCACGCACTGCCCGGGTTCACCGTAACCGTAAGCGCCCCGCAGCGCCTCCTCAGCGAGACCAGCGCGCCGAACGTGGTGGGGATCCTCGAGGGCAGCGACCCGCAGCTCCGCAACGAGTACGTGGTCTTCACCGGCCACATGGACCACGTCGGCGTGACGGCCGACGGCCGCTGCGTCGCCGCCGGCGCCGACTCGATCTGCAACGGCGCCGACGACGACGGCTCCGGTACGATCGGAGTGGTGGAGTTGGCGCGGGCGTTCGCCGCGCTCACGCCGCGCCCGCGGCGCTCGCTGGTCTTCGTCACGGTGTCGGGGGAGGAGCGCGGGCTGTGGGGAAGCGAGTGGTATGTGGCGCACCCGGCGCGGCCGCTCGCGCAGCACGTCGCCGACCTCAACCTGGACATGATCAGCCGGAACTGGCGCGACAGCATCGCCGTGCTCGGCAAGGAGATGTCGACGCTCGGCGAGGTGGCGAACCGCCTGACCCGGGACCACCCCGAGCTCGGCATGCGGCTCGTCGACGATCCCGAACACAACCGCTTCTTCATGCAGTCGGACCACTACAGCTTCGCGACGCGGGGCGTCCCGGTCCTCTGCTTCTCCAGCGGGACCCATCCGGAGCTGCACACGGCTAGCGACGACCTGAGCCGGATCGACGCCGACAAGGCGGCGCGCGTCCTCAAGATGGTCTTCTACGTAGCGCTCGACGTCGCGAATGCGGCGCAACGGCCGGTGGGGGACGCGGCGGTAAGACAGAGGGTGGTGCGGGAAACGCAGCCGTAAGCGGGGAGAGAGAAGCGGGGAGCCGGAGGCCGGGAGCCGGAAGCGAAACTGAGCGAAGCGCCCGGCCGTAGGCTCGGTAGGCCGGGCGCGGTGCGTTCTGGGCCCGACTTCACCTCCAGCTTCGCAGGCTCGTCATGTCCCGACTCGCTCGTCTGCTCGTGCCCATCGGCGTCGCCGTCGCCGCCACGTCCCCCCTCGTCGCCCAGAATCGGTCCACCCGCCTCCCGGCAGCGGCGGCCATCCAGAGAGCCGCCGAGACCATCACCGCAACGCAGCTCCGCGATCGCGTCGGCGTCATCTCGGACGACTCGATGCGTGGCCGCGACACGCCGAGCCCCGAACTCGAGAAGACGGCCGTCTGGGTCGCGTCCGAGTTCCGGCGCATCGGCCTGCGGCCCGCGGGCGACCAGGGTTCCTTCATCCAGCGCTTCCAGCTGCGCCGGAGCCGGCCGGACTCCACGTACGCCTTCACGGCGACGGGCCGGGGTGTGACGAGCGAGTGGCGGCTCGGTCGGGACGTCGGGTTCGTCTGGGGCGAACTCCCCGAAGCGCCCACGACGATGCCCGTCGTCCTCCTCGCCGGTGTACCGGCCGACGTCGCCCGTCCGCTGGGCGACGTCCCGGCGCGCGGCTCCGTGGTGCTCCACGTCATCACCCCGGACCAGTTCCGCGGCGCGGTGCTGAATCCCCTGATGGGTGCCGCGATGACGCTGGGGGTGGGGGCGTGGATCATCGTGGTCGATCTCCCCTCACCACGGTTCGCCACTCTCGCCGCCCGCTCGTTCCAGCCGCAGTGGGAGCTGCTCGGCAGGGCCTCGCAAGACTCACGGGGTACGCCGATGCTGGCGGCGGTCCGGGACAGCGCCGTCCTCGGACTCCTGGCCGCGGCCGGTGAGGACCTCGCGGCGCTCAGGACACCCGCCGGGCAGGGCGCCCGGGCGTTGAGCGCTGTCACCGTCGCCTTCGCTCCGCACTGGGTCGTCGAGGCGGAGCCGACCGCGCCGAACGCCGTCGGCGTGCTGGAGGGAAGCGATCCGACCCTGCGGAACGAAGCGGTGGTGTTCGTCGCGCACATGGACCACGTGGGAGTGACGGCCGACGGCCGCTGCGCCGCAGCTGGTGCGGACTCGGTGTGCAACGGCGCCGACGACAACGCCTCGGGCACGGTGGGCGTCATCGAGCTGGCTGAGGCCTATGCCTCGCTGCGGCCCCGACCCCGCCGGTCGATCGTCTTCCTGGGCGTGTCGGGCGAGGAGCGGGGCCTCTTCGGCTCCTACCACTACACCGACCACCCGGCGATCCCCATCGAGCGGACCGTCGCCGCGATCAGTCTCGACATGCTCTCACGCAACGCTCCCGACTCGATCTTCCTGGTGGGCAATCGGTTCTCCTCGATAGGAGACGTCGCCGACCGGATGGCCCGTGAGCACCCGGAGTTGCGGGTGACGCCCGCGGACGATACCGACGCGAGCGGCTTCAATTGGCAGTCCTCCGACCACCTGCCGTTCGCCCAGAGGGACGTCCCGGCGGTGTTCTTCTTCGCAGGCCAGAACCCGGACCTGCACCGCCCGACCGACTCGGTGGACCGCGCGGACTGGGACAAGGCGGAGCGCGTCACGCGGCTGGCCTTCTACCTGGGTCTCGACATCGCGAACGCGACGGGGCGCCCGCAGTGGGATGCCGCGGCAAGGCAGAGGATCGTAGGCCATTAGCAGATAGCCGATGGCCGTCAGCCGTCAGCGAAACCGCAGCGCGCGCCCGGCCGTAGGCTCGACAGGCCGGGCGCCGTGCGTTCGAAGCCCGACTTCACCTCCAGCTTCGCAGGCTCGTCATGTCCCGACTCGCTCGTCTGCTCGTGCCCATCGGCGTCGCCGTCGCCGCGGCGTCCCCGCTCTCGGCACAAGCCCCACAGACCGCACCGGTGACCGTCCCGGCGGCCATCCGGCGCGCCGCCGAGTCCATCACCGCGTCCACGTATCGCGAGCGGGCGGCGGTCATCGCGCACGACTCGATGCGCGGCCGCGACAACCCCAGTCCCGGGCTCGACGCCACGGCCGAGTGGGTGGCGGCGGAGTTCCGCCGCATCGGCCTCCGGCCCGGCGGTGACGCCGGGACGTACCTCCAGCGCTACCGGCTGCGCCGCTCGCGCCTCGATTCGTCCACGACAGTCGCCGGCACGGCCGGCGGCGTCACCGCTTCCTGGCGCCTCGGCCGCGAGTTGGCGTGGCTGGGCGGGAGCGCACCCGCCGCGGCCCTCTCCCTGCCCGTCGTGATCCTGTCTGGGTTCCCGGCGGCCGGCGCGCCGCCCTTCGGCGACGTTGACGTGCGCGGTGCGGCGATTCTGCACGTCGTCACGCTCGAACAACTGGCCAGCCCCGGGCTCAACCAGCTCATCGCGCAGGGGATCGGCGCCGGCGTGGGCGCGTGGATCGTCGTCGCCGACGTGCCCGCGCTCCGCTGGGCCGGCTGGCTGCGCCGCGGCCTGCTCGCCGAGCAATGGGAGATGGTCGGGGAGCGCGGGGCGCTCGACGACGGCACGCCGCCCGTGCTGGCGCTCCGGGACAGCGCCGTCTCCGCCGCGGGCGCCGACCTGGCGGCGATTCGCGCTGACGCGGGCCGGGTCCGCGCCCTCCCCCTCGGACGATTCGAGATCCAGGCCCAGCGCCGCGTGATCGACGAGCCGACGCTGCCCAACGTCGTCGGCATCCTCGAGGGGAGCGACCGGCGGCTGCGCACCGAGGCGGTGGTGTTCGTGGCGCACACGGACCACGTGGGTGTGACGGCTGATGGCCGCTGCGCCGCCATGGGAGCGGACTCCATCTGCAACGGCGCGAACGACAACGCCTCCGGCACGGTGGGCGTCATCGAGCTGGCCGAGGCGTACGCGTCCCTCCGCCCCCGCCCCGCGCGCACGACGGTCTTCCTCGCCGTCTCCGGCGAGGAGCGCGGGCTCTTCGGCTCGAGCTACTACGCCAGCCACCCGGCGATCCCCATCCCGCAGACGGTAGCCGTCGTCGCGCTCGACGAGATCGCGCGCAACACGCCGGATACGATGATCGCCGTCGGCAAGGGCTTCTCGTCGCTCGGGCAGGCCCTCGACGGTGTGGTCGGCGCGCACCCGGAACTGGGGCTGCTGGCGCTGGACGACCTCTGGCCCGAACAGAACTACTTCCGGCGCTCCGACCACTATCCGTTCGCGCAGCGCGGCGTGCCGGCGCTCGCCCTCTACGGCGGAAACAGCGCCGAGGTGCACCGCCCCAACGACGTCGTGGAGACGGCGGACTGGGAGAAGGCGTCCCGGATCGTGCGGGCGGCGTTCTATCTCGGGCTCGAGGTCGCGAACGCGACGGGACGCCCGGTGTGGGACCCGGCCAGCCGGAGGCGCTTCGTGCAGGGGGGGCTCTAGCCGTCAGCCGTCAGCCGTCGGCCGTCAGCCGTCAGAAACTGCGAAGAGCGCCCGGGGGAGGCACACTACCGCCGGGCGCGCGCGTTCCGGCATATTCGCATCCAACCATATTGCACTGCGGAGGAATCCGTGCGCGTGCTGACCACGTCTCTTCGCCTGTTCCCGACCGTCTCCGCGCTGGTCACGGCCGCCGCCCTGACACTTAGCTGCAACGAGGCCGCAGGCCCCGAGCCGACGGACATCGAGCCCGCGGCGCTCGGTATCACCGAAGCGGAAATGGTCGAGTGGATCGCGCGCATAGCCGACGACTCGACGCGGGGCCGCGAAACGCCCACGCCCGAGCTGGACCGGGCCGCCGAGGCCATCGCGGCCCACTTCCAGGGACTCGGCCTCCAGCCCTACTTCGGAACAAGCTACCTGCAGCGGTTCCCCTACGGCGGCGGCACCGGCCCCAACGTCGCCGCGGTGCTCCCCGGTCGCGACCAGGACCTGCGCAGCGAGTACGTGGTGTTCGTCGCGCACCTCGATCACAAGGGCATCACCACCTCGCCGCAAAACGGGGACTCGATCCTCAACGGCGCCGACGACAACGCCTCCGGAGTCGCGGCCGTGCTCGAGATCGCGCAGGCGTTCCTCGCCGTCGGCACCGCGCCGCGCCGGTCGGTCATCTTCCTCCTCGTCTCGGGCGAGGAGCACGGGTTGGTGGGCAGCCGCTACTTCGTGGCGCAGGATTCGGCCCAGCTGTTCCGCTTCGCCGGGGCCGTGGACTTCGACATGATCAGCCGCAACACGCCCGACTCGCTCTACGTCGGGGGCCTCACGGCCTCCACGATGGGGGACGCGGTGCAGACGGCGCTGGCGGAACACTCGTCACTCGGGTTCCAGCTCCGGGATATCCGGAGCGGGGGCTCCGACCACGTGGCGTTCTGGGAACGCGGCGTGCCGTTCCTGATGTTCCACTCCGGGCTCCACGCCGACTACCACAAGGTGACGGACGAGGTCGTGCGGGTGGACGGCGGGAAGGCGACCCGCACGGCGCGCCTCGGCTTCTACACGGGGTGGGCGGTGGCGGAGGAGGCCGCGCGGCCGTCGTGGAAGCCCGGGTGGCCGGCGCCCCCGACCGGCGCGGCGCTCGCTCAGTGATCCGCGTCGGCCCGGCCGGGTGGTCGTATCCCGATTCGCCGGGGCACGTGTATCCCGCCGACGCCGGGAGCCGGTTCGACGCGCTCCCGTTCCTCGCCGGCTACTTCGACACCATCGAGGTCAACTCCACCTTCTACCGTCCGCAGCCGCGCCGCACCTACGCCTCCTGGGCCCGGCGCGTCGCGCACAACCCGAACTTCCGATTCACCGTGAAACTGTGGCGGCGTTTCACCCACGAGCGGCAGGGTCCGTGGTCGGCCGACGAGGTGAGGATGGTGACGGACGGCATCGAGACTCTGACCGAGGCCGGCCGGCTCGGTGCCGTGCTCGTGCAGTTTCCGTGGTCGTTCAAGCCGGGCAGCGAGGCGCGCGCATGGCTGAGTGCGCTGGCGCGCGACCTCGGCGGATGGCCCCTCGTCGCCGAAGTGCGCCACGGCGACTGGAGCCGTCCCGAGCACTTCACGCTGCTGCGCGACCTCGGCTTCGGGTTCGCCAACATCGACCAGCCGGTGATCGGCCGCTCGCTCGCACCGACGGCGGAGGCCACGGGAGCCGTCGGCTACGTCCGCTTCCACGGCCGCAACTACGAGCACTGGTTCGGGGAGCACGAGACGTCTGCCCAGCGCTACGACTACCTCTACTCGGCGGAGGAACTCGCGCCGTGGGTGGAGCGGATCCGTGCGCTGGACGCCGCTCCCGGCGTCGGCGACGTGTACGTGGTGACGAACAACCACTTCGAGGGCAAGGGGCCGGCGAACGCGCTGATGATCAGGGCGATGCTGAAGGGCGGGAAGGTGAGGGCGCCGGAGACGCTGCTGCGGAACTATGCCGCCGACCTGGCACCGTACGCCTTCAGTGACCAGGACGACAACGCCACGTAGTGGGCAGCAGCTCCCGACCGCAGCGGCGGCATCGTGTCCGCCCCTCGCTAGATTCCCCGCCGTGAAACCGCAGATCGAAGGTGGAGCCCTGGTCCCGGGCGCGAGGAACGGCTCCGACGTGCGGGCCGCGCTGCCGTGACACTTGTCTCGATGGCCGGCGTCGGCGTGCGCTTCGGCACGCGCGAGTTGCTCGAGGACGTCAGCTTCGTGGTGGTCCGCGGCGAGCGGTGGGGCGTCCTGGGCCGCAACGGCTCGGGCAAGACCACGCTTTTCAACCTCATCCGCGGCGACCTGGAGCCCTCCGGCGGCACCGTCGTGCGCTCGAGCGGGCTGCGCGTCACGGTGATGGACCAGTACCGCGACTTCGGCGACGCGCTCACGGTGTGGGAGGCGGCCGCGGACGCCTTCGCCGAGCTGTTCGCGCTCGAACGGGCGCTGGGCGAGCAGGCCGAGCGGATGGCCACGGCGGGCGACGCCGTGACGCCGGCGATGCTCGAGCGCTATGACCGCGACCTGCACCGGTTCGAGCGCGAGGGGGGCTACGCGGCGGCCGCGCGGGTGGACGCGGTGCTGCACGGCCTCGGCTTCGACCCGGACCGCGCCCGCACGCAGACGATCGCGAGCCTGAGCGGCGGCGAGCGCGGCCGCGTGGCGCTCGCCCGCCAGCTCGCCGCGCCGGCCGACCTGCTGCTGCTGGACGAGCCCACCAATCACCTCGACCTCGAGACCACGCTGTGGCTCGAGGGCTACCTGCGCTCGCTCGACGCCGCCGTGCTGCTCATCACGCACGACCGGGCCCTGCTCGAGGCATTCGCCGATCACATCCTCCACGTCGAGTCCCGCACCGCAACCCCGTACACGGCGGGCTACTCGGCCTTCGTGGCTCAGCGCGCCGAGCGGCGGCTAGCGGCGCAGCGCGCTTACCACCAGCAGGCGTCCAAGATCGCGAAGGAGGAGGACTACATCCGCCGGAACATCGCCGGGCAGAACAGCCGCCAGGCGGTGGGGCGGCAGAGGCGGCTGGCGCGGATGCCGCGGCTCGGGCCGCCGCCGGGCGAGGAGGACGTGATGGTCGTCCGCCTCGAGGCGAAGGAGCGCGGCGGCGATCAGGTGCTCGTGGCCGACGGTGTCCGGATCGCGTTCGGCGACCGCCTGCTGCTGGCCGGGTTCGGCGCGACGGTGCGCCGCGGCGAGGCCGTGGGGCTGGTGGGCGCCAACGGGGCGGGAAAGACCACGCTGCTGAAGGTGTTCACCGGAGAGCGGACGCCCGAGGGAGGTGCGGTGCGGATCCCCGAGTCGGTCGCCCTCGCGCACTACCGCCAGGATCTCGCGCAGGTGCCCGACGAGAAGACGCTGTTCGACGCCATCGCGGACCGCCGCAGCCGGTGGACCCGCGGCCAGGTTCAGGGCCACCTCGGGCGCTACGGCTTCTCCGGCGACAGCGTCCTGCGACGCTGCAGAACCCTCTCGGGCGGCGAGCGGGCGCGGATGGCGCTGGCGCTGATGGAGCTCGACCAGGCGAACCTCCTCGCCTTCGACGAGCCGACCAACCACCTCGACGTGGAGTCCATCGAAGCGCTCGAAGAGGCCATCGCCGAGTTCGACGGCACCGTCATCCTCGTGAGCCACGACCGCGCGCTGCTCCGGGCGCTCGTCACGCGCGTCTGGGTCCTGCACGACGGCCGCATCACCGACTACCCCGGGACGTTCGCGGAGTGGGAGGCGGCCAGCGCGGAGCGGGCGCACGCGGCGCGCGTCGCCGCGCAGGAGGAAGAGGCTCTGCGGCGCGTGAAGGAGCAGAAGCAGATGCGCCGTACGCAGGGCGTGCGGAAGAAGGAGGAGTCGGCGCAGCGCTCGGCGCGGCGGGCGCTGGAGCAGGCCGAGGCCGAGGTGGCCCGCTGTGAGGCGGAGGTGGAGCGGATCAAGGCGACGCTGGCGGACCCGGACCTCTACCTGATGCCGGAGGGCGTGAAGCGGGCGACGGCACTGGGCAGGGAGCTGGACGCGGCGCAGAGGGCGCTGGAGGGGGCGTTCGAGGCGTGGGGGAAGATGAACGGGGTCACCTGAAGGACAGAACTGCAGAATGCAGTGCCCACTACTGCCCACTGCTCTCTTCCCCCCGTGCAGAGTCCCGCGGCGGGCCGTAGGTTGTCGGTATGCAGTCCTGGCACCATCATCTCACCCGCGATCCCTTGGGCTTCTACGTGCTCGATCCGTCGGTCACCGACGGCGTGCCCGTGCGCCTCTTCCTCACCGAAGCACTGCTCGAAGCGGGCGAGGAAGGGCTCTACCAGCAGATACTGAACGCGTGCGCCTTTCCCGGCGTGCGCGCCGTCGCCATCACCCCCGACGTCCACTTCGGCTACGGCGTGCCCGTGGGCTGCGTGATCGCCACCGACGGGACGCTCGCGATGGGGCCGGTGGGCTTCGACATCGGCTGCGGGATGATGGCGGCGCGCTCCACGGTGGACGCCGACGCGGCGACGCCCGAGCGGCGCCTCGCCTTCAACCGCGAGGTGATGCGGCGCGTGGAGATGGGCGCGGGGGGCCAGTCGCGCTCCCTCAAGCACCTCACGCGCGGGGAGTTCGAGGAGATCGTGCGAGGCGGCGCCGAGCACTACGTGGAGCGCTACGGCGCGAGCTTCGACCGCGGCAACGCGGAGCGGCACCGCATCCCGGTGGACGACGACTGGCAGATCCCCTGGGGCGGCAAGGGACGGCCCGAGCGCGGCGTGACGCAGGTGGGCTCGCTCGGCGGCGGCAACCACTTCATGGAGCTGCAGGCCGACCAGCACGACCGGCTCTGGCTGATGGTGCACACCGGCTCCCGCGGCTTCGGCCACGGCCTCACCACCAACTACTTCCAGCTCGCGAAGCAGGAGAACCCGCGGCTCCCCTCGCTGGACCTCGGCTACTTCACCCGCGAGTCGCGCCACTGGCGCTCGTACCGCAACGCCGTCGCGGCCGGCGGCAACTTCGCCATCGTGAACCGGCTCGTGATCTTCGAGCAGCTCGCGCGGGCGTTTGGCGACGTGTTCCACGCCGAGTTGGAGCTGGTGTACGAGATCTCCCACAACCTCGCGCAACTCGAGCCGCACCCCGAGTATGGCGACGTGTGGGTGCACCGCAAGGGCGCGACGCGCGCCTTCCCCGCCGGTCATCCGCTCCTGGCGGGCACGAGGTGGGAAGCGACCGGCCACCCGGTGCTCATCCCGGGCTCCAATCGCGACCGCTCGTTCGTGCTGCGGCCGGCGGCTGGGGCGGTGCGCGCGCTCTACTCGGTGAACCACGGCGCCGGGCGGCGGATGTCGCGCCACGCGGCGCTGCGCGAGCTGAACCGGCGGGCGATCGAGGACGACTATCGGGAAGCCGGCATCCTCGTGAACACCGACGGGCGGGTGCCGATCGACGAGGCGGGGCCGGCGTACAAGCCGACGCGCGAAGTAGTGGACGCAGTCGTCGGCGCGGGCCTGGCAACGGTGGAGTACGAGCTGCGGCCGCTGGCGAGCTTGAAGGGAAGCCGATAGCCGTCAGCCCTCTGCCGTCAGCTATCAGCGTGCGCCCCTCTGACGGCTGACGGCTGACGGCCGACGGCTCTCGTTTTCCAGCCCCAAAGACCTCCCCTGGACAGTTATATTCTCCAGGCCCAATGGACTCCTCCCGCATCCGCAACTTCTGCATCGTGGCCCACATCGACCACGGCAAGAGTACCCTCGCCGACCGGCTCATCGAGGCGACGGGGACGCTCTCGCGGCGCGAGATGCGCGAGCAGGTCCTGGACACGATGGACCTGGAGCGCGAGCGCGGCATCACGATCAAGCTGAACGCGGTGCGGATGAAGTACGCCGCGCGGGACGGCCAGGAGTACGAGCTGAACCTCATCGACACGCCCGGCCACGTGGACTTCACCTACGAGGTCTCCCGGTCGCTGGCGGCGTGCGAGGGCGCCATCCTGGTCGTGGACGCCTCCCAGGGGATCCAGGCGCAGACGCTCTCGAACCTCTACCTCGCGATGGACGCTGGGCTCGAGATCCTCCCGATCCTGAACAAGATCGACCTGCCCTCCGCCGAGCCGGAGCGCCGGAAGCAGGAGCTCCACGACCTCCTCGGCGCCGACCCCGACCACATCCTCCTCGTTTCCGCCAAGGAGGGGCGCGGCGTCCCGGAGCTGCTGGAAGAGATCGTCCGGCGCGTGCCGGCGCCGCGCGGCGACCCCGCGGCGCCGCTGCGTGCCCTCGTCTTCGACTCGTACTACGACCGCTACCGCGGCGCGATCCCCTCGATCCGCGTGGTGGACGGAGCGATCCGCCCCGGGATGCGCATCGCGATGGCGTCCCACGGGGACTCCTACGAGGTTGCGGAGGTCGGGTACCTCCAGATCGGGCACCACCGCACCGACCAGCTCACCGCCGGCGAGGTGGGCTACGTCGTCGCGAGCTTCCGCGAGGTGAAGGACACGCGGGTCGGCGACACCATCCTCGACGCGGACGATCGCGCCGCGGAGATGCTCCCCGGCTACCGCGAGCTCAAGTCGATGGTGTTCGCGGGCCTCTACCCGACGGCCACGGAGCAGTACGAGGACCTCCGCGACGCGCTGGCCAAGCTGCAGCTCAACGACGGCGCCCTGCACTACGAGCCGGAGTCCTCCGTCGCGCTCGGCTTCGGCTTCCGCTGCGGTTTCCTCGGCCTGCTGCACATGGAGATCGTCCAGCAGCGGCTCGAGCGCGAATTCGGGCTCGACCTCGTCACCACCGTGCCGAACGTGGAGTACGACGTCTACCTCACGAGCGGCGAGAAGGTGGTGGTCGAGAACCCGAGCAAGATGCCCACCGGCTCCGCCGTGGACCGTATCGAGGAGCCGTACGTCAAGGCGCGGGTCATCGCGCCCACCGATTACATCGGCCCGCTGATGAAGCTCGGCCAGGAGCGGCGCGGCGCGTACCTCGGGATGAAGTACCTCGACCCGACGCGGGTCGAATTCGACTGGGAGTTCCCGCTCGCCGAGATCATCCTCGACTTCTACGACAAGCTGAAGACCCTCTCGCGCGGCTATGCGACGCTCGACTACGAGTTCGCCGGCTACCGCGCGAGCGACCTCGTGAAGCTCGACATGCTCATCAACGGCGACGCGGTGGACGCCTTCAGCGTCGTGATCCACCAGGACAAGGCATACGACTGGGGCCGCAAGCTCGCCTCGAAGCTGCGCGAGCTGATCCCGCGGCAGCTCTTCGAGGTGGTGATCCAGGCGGCGATCGGGAACAAGGTGATCTCCCGCGAGACCGTGCGGCCCCTCCGCAAGAACGTGACGGCCAAGTGTTACGGCGGGGACGTCACGCGGAAGCGCAAGCTTCTGGAGAAGCAGAAGGAGGGGAAGAAGCGGATGAAGCAGGTGGGGACGGTCGAGATCCCGCAGGAGGCGTTCCTCGCCGTGCTGAAGGTCGAGTGAGCGCACCCACCCGCCGCCCGACCACCGGGTTCGCCGCCCGTGGGACGCGCCCGCACGCGAGGGGGGTCGTCATCCAGACGGCCTTCCCGGGGGACGTCATCCTCACCACCCCGCTCATCCGCCGTGCGGCGGAGCGCCTCAAGACGCCGGTGGACGTGTTGGTGATCCCGGCGGCGGCGCCGGTGCTCGCCAACAACCCGAACATCCGTGACGTCCTCCTCTTCGACAAGAAGGGGAAGGACGGGGGGCTCCTTGGCCTGTGGCGGATGGTCAGGCTGCTGAAGGGGATGCGCTACGAGGTCTCCTACCACGCGCAGGCCAGCACCCGATCCGCCCTGCTCGCCTTCCTCGCGCGGATCCCGCGGCGCATCGGCTTCCGCGACGCCCCGGGCGCATTCCTCTACACGCACTCGGTCGGCGGGCGCAGCGAGCCGCACCAGGTGGAGCGTCTCCTCCTGATCGCGGACGGCGCGCCCGACCGGCGCGAGCCCGAGATCTTTCCGGGCGACGCGGAGCGCGCCGAGGTGGACGCCCTGCTGGAGGAGACGGGCATCCGCGGCGAGTTCGTGGTGCTCGCACCCGGCTCCCACTGGGCCACCAAGCGCTGGCCCTACTTCCCGGAGCTCGCCCGCGTGCTGGCGCAGGAGATCCCGCTGGCGCTCGTGGGCGGACCTGGCGACCGGGCTGATGCGCGCGCCATCCGGAACGCGCTGGGCAGCGGGATGCCGGTGGCCGACGGCGTCGGCCGCCTCAGCCTCCTCGGTTCCGGCGAGCTGATCCGGCGCGCGCGGCTCCTCGTCTCGAACGACTCGGCGCCGGTCCACCTCGCCTCGGCGGTCGGCACCGCGACGGTCGAGATCTACGGGCCCACCGCCCCGCTCTTCGGTTTCGCGGCGCGGGCGCCCTGGTCGCGCGTGGTCGAGCCCGACCCGCTGCCCTGCCGCCCCTGCCACCACCACGGGCCGGCGGTCTGCCCGCTCGTGCACCACAAGTGCATGAGGGACATGCCCATCGGCCGCGTGCTGGCCGACGTGCGCACCGTCCTGCAGATTGTGCGGACAACCGGGGGAGGGTGACCGTGCGGTACATCGTCGGCGTGGACATCGGCGGGACGAACACCGTGGTCGGGACCGTGCGCGAGGACGGCGCCGCCATCCATGGCGTGCGCACCGTGGCGACGCGTCCCGAGGAGGGCGCACAGGCGGTCATCGGGCGCATCGCGGTGCTGGTCGATGAGTCGATCTCCGACGCGGTGTGCGAGGCCGGCATCACGCGGGACCAGATCTCGGGCGTGGGCATCGGCTCGCCCGGTCCGCTCGACCGCGCCCGCGGGATCGTGCTCCTCACCCCCAACCTCGGCTGGACGCTCCTCCCGCTGCGCGACCTCGTGGGCGCGGCAGTGCGCCTGCCGGCGACGCTCGACAACGATGCGAACTGCGCCATCTACGGCGAGTGGTGGGTCGGTGCGGCGAAGGGGTCGCGCTACGTCGTGGGCCTGACCATCGGCACCGGGATCGGCGGCGGCATCGTGGTGGACGGCAAGCTCTACCACGGCACCTCCGACATCGCCGGCGAGATCGGGCACACCACCATCGACTCCACCGGGCGGCGCTGCAAGTGCGGCAACTACGGGTGCCTGGAGGCGTACGCGTCCGGCCCGGCCATCGCGGCGCGCGCCATCGAGGGGATCGAAGCCGGCGCCGACAGCACGCTCCCGGATCTCGTGGGCGGCGACCTCTCCCGCGTCACTGCACAGGCCGTGTACGACGCGGCACAGAACGGCGACGAGTACGCACTCGAGGTGGTCCGCGAGACGGCGAAGTTCCTCGGCGCCGGCGTGGCCAACCTCGTGAACATCTTCAATCCCGACGTGATCGTCCTCGTGGGCGGCGTGACGCTCGCCGGCGACCGGCTCTTCGTGCCGCTCCGCGCCGAGGTGAAGCGCCGCGCCTTCAAGCCGGCCGTCGAGCGCTGCCGCATCGTCCCCGGCGCGCTGCCGGGCACCGCGGGCGTCTTCGGCGCCGCGGCGACGTTCAAGCTGCAGACGTGGGGGCAGGCCTGAAGCGACTGGGTGTCCTGGGCACGATGGTGTGGGACACGATCGTCGGCCGCGACCCGGCCGAGCCGCCGCTCGAGGAGTGGGGCGGCATCGGCTACGCGCTCGCCGGTCTCGACGCCGCCCTGCCCGAGGGCTGGGAGGTCGTGCCGCTCATCAAGGTGGGCCGCGATCTCGCCGCGCCGGCGCAGAAGTTCCTTGCCGGGCTCTCATGCGCCGGAGCGGGCGCCCGCTTCATCGAGGTGCCCGAGCCCAATCCCCGCGTGAAGCTGCTCTACCAAGCCGAGGGACGGCGTTGCGAGGGCCTGCGCGGCGGTGTGCCGCCGTGGTCGTGGGCGGAGTTGGGCCCGATGGTGGTGGACCTCGACGCGCTGTACGTCAACTTCATCACCGGGTTCGAGGCCACGCTCGAGACGATGCAGGCGCTCCGCCACGCTTTCCACCGGCCCCTCTACGGCGACCTGCACAGCCTATCGCTGGGCATCCGCTCGAACGGCCTCCGCCACCTGCGGCCGCTCGAGGAGCCGCTTGCCTGGCTGCTCTGCTTCGACGTGGTCCAGCTGAACGAGGACGAAATGGGCCAGCTCGGGCAGGAACCCCTCACGCTCGCGGCGGCCGCGCTCGAGCGCGGCCTGCGGGCCGTCGTCGTCACGCTGGGCGGGCGCGGCGCCGTCTACGTTGCGTCGGGGACCTCCGACGTCTTCGCGCCCGCGCCGGAACCAGCAGCCCGCGGCGCCGGCCTCGCGCAGACCGCCCTCGTGCCGGCGGAGGGCGGCCCCTTGGAGGGTGACCCGACCGGCTGCGGCGACGTCTTCGGCGCGACCCTCGTGGCCGGGCTGCTCGGGGGACGGGACATCGAGCCCGCGGTTGCGGACGCGAACCGGGCGGCACGGCGGAACGTGACCTACCGGGGCGCGACGGGACTTCAGCACTACCTGCGCGGCGAGCTCGCGAGGGCGCGGGCCTGATGACCCACGTGATCGATGTCCCGCAGATCCTCGACGAGCGGTCCTTCGACCAGTTCGCCGGCGGCTTCGCGGGCGCGGAGGGCGCGGCGCGCGTACTCGTGGACGCCCACGCCAGCGAGTGGGCGTCGCCGGCCGGCCTCATCGGGCTGCTCTGCGCCGGGCAGGCCCTGTTGGCGCGAGGCGGCGTGAAGCCCCTCCTCACCGTCCCTGCCGAGCGCGAGGTCGCGCACTACTGGGCCCGCGCGGGATTCTTCGTGCACGCCGCCGACCTCTTCGAGATCCACGGCAGTGTGCCGCGCGTGAAGCCGAATCCGGAGCGCAACGTCCTCCTCGAGGTCACGCCGGTGACCGTCGCGGACGACGTCCATGCCGTGGTCGGGCGCATCCAGGAGCGCTCCGCCGCAATCCTGACGAGCGAACTCGGGCTCGACCCGAAGGCGACGATGGGATTCGGTATGGCGCTTTCGGAAGCGTGTCAGAATATTGTGGAGCACGCCGGCACCGGCGGATGGGTCGCCGTCCAAGCGTACAGCTGGCGCGCCCTCGGCAAACGGGTGGTGGTCATCGCCGTCGCCGACGCCGGTGTCGGTTTCCGGCACACACTCGAAGCGACGCAGGGTAAGCGGTTCGGGGACCGGTGGGGGGATGCCACCGCGCTGGAGGCCGCCCTGATCCAGGGGATCAGCCGTTTCCGCGACCCGGGTCGCGGGCAGGGATTGGCGGGCATCCGGCGGTACCTGGACCGCTGGCATGGCAAGATCAGCATCCGCAGCGGGACGGCGCGGATCGCGATCGTCCCCGCGTGGGACCGGGACGAGCCGTTGCGGGACGGGCTCCCGCGGTTCCCGGGAGCACAGGTGCAACTCGTCGTCCCCGAAGTGGAGCGCGAGGCGAGGTGATCACTTCCATCGATCTCAGGGAAGTGCTGGCCAGCAGCGTCGGATCGCTCCACAGCGATCTGGTCACGCGCTCCACCGGCGCCAAGGTCCGCAGCTCCATCGAGGCCTCGCTCTCCGCGCAGTCCACCGACTCGGCCGTCGTGCTCGACTTCTCCTCCGTGCGCGTGCTCGACTGCTCCTGTGCGGACGAGGTCGTGGCGAAGCTGCTCCTCCGCCGCCCCTCGGGTCCGGGCGGGCCGACGTCGTGGTTCGTGATCCGCGGACTCACCGAGAGTCACGCCGAGGAGATCGACCACGTGCTGCGCCGCCGCCGGCTCGCGCTGGTGGCCGAGGAGCAGGGCGGACACCCGCGCCTCCTGGGCGAGGTGGACCCCTCGGCCGCCGCTGCGTGGCAGGTGGTGCTCGACCGCGGCAGCGCCGCCGAGCAGGAGATCGCCGACGCGCTCCCCCTGGCGATCGACGAGACCCGCCGCGCGCTCGATGCGCTCGTCGGCGCCGGCATCGTCCGCCGGGCCGAGGGCCGCTATCTCCCCCTGACGACCGCCGCCTGAGCGCCGTGTCCCGCCGCCGTGCCGGGCCCTCCACACTCGCCATCCACGGGGACGGGGACGCGCGCGCGGTCGCCGCACCGGTCGCACCGCCGCTCTTCCAGTCCACCACGTTCGTGGCGCCTTTCGGGCCGTCGGACGACGTCCTCTACACCCGCTACGGCAACAATCCCAACCAGCTGCGCCTCGCCGAGCGGCTCGCCCGGCTCGAGGGAGCGGAAGCGGCGCTGTTCGCGGCGAGCGGGATGGGCGCCACCGCCCTCGCGCACCTCGCGGTCCTGCGCCCCGGCGACCACCTCCTCTCCAGTGAGTGGATCTACGGCGGCACGCGGCGGCTCTTCCTCGAGGAGTTCCGCCGGTTCGGCATCGACACGAGCTTCGCGAACCCCGACCGGCGCCGCGAGTGGCGCGCCAAGCTGCGCAGGAACACCCGCGCGATCTTCGTCGAGACGCCGACCAACCCCCTGCTGCGCGTGCTGGACGTGGAGTGGCTCGCCGTCCTGGCCAAGGCCGAAGGCATCCCGCTGCTCGTGGACTCCACCTTCGCGTCGCCGATCAACTACCGCCCGCTGGAGCACGGGGCGGACATCGTGATCCACAGCGCCACGAAGTACCTGAACGGGCACTCCGACGTGATCGCTGGCGCCGTGGCCGGCGGCGAGGCGTTCGTTCTGGAGGTCCGGGAGAAGATGAAGCTCTGGGGCCAGGCGATAGACCCGCACGCCGCGTGGCTCATCGAGCGGGGGCTCAAGACCCTCGCGGTCCGGATGGCCCGCCACGACGAGACCGGCCTGCAGGTGGCGGCCTGGCTGGAGCAGCAGCCCAAGGTCCGTCGCGTGCACTACCCCGGCCTCGCAAGCCACCCCGACCACGCGCTCGCCAAGCGGGTGCTCGGCGGCTTCGGCGGGATGGTGGGCGTCGAGCTCGCCGGCGGCGGGCGGGCGGCCGAGCGCTTCCTCCGCGCCCTGCGGCTCATCACCCACGCCCCGAGCCTGGGCGGCGTCGAGTCGCTGGTCTCGGAGCCGCGGTACACGTCCCACGCCAGCCTCACCCCTGACGAGCGGGCCGCCGCCGGCATCCCGGACGGCTTCCTGCGTATCTCCCTCGGGCTCGAGGACGCCGACGACCTCCTCGCCGACCTCGCCCGGGGACTCGCCGCCGCCTAGCCACCCTCCTAGATTGCGGCCGTGATCAAGTTCACGGACGTCACGAAGGAGTACCCGAAGACCGGTGCCGCGCTGAAGAACGCGACGTTCCACGTGCGGAAGGGCGAGTTCGCTTTCGTCACGGGGCACAGCGGCGCAGGCAAGTCCACCGCGCTCAGGCTCATCTACCTGGCCGAGTTGCCGACCGCCGGCGACGTCCGCGTCTCGGGGTTCGCGACCGGCCGGATGTCGCCGGCCGAAATCCCGCGCCTGCGCCGCCGCCTCGGTATCGTTTTCCAGGACTTCCAGCTGCTCGAAGACCGCACTGCCGAGGAGAACGTGGCCTTCGCGCTGGAGGTGACGGGCGCGCGGCGTGCCGCCATCGGCCCGCGGGTGATGCGGGTGCTCACGCAGGTCGGGCTCGCCGGCAAGGCCCGCCAGTACCCCCGGGAGCTCTCGGGCGGCGAGCAGCAGCGGGTGGCCATCGCGCGGGCGCTGGTGAACGATCCCGTGGTCCTCCTCGCCGACGAACCGACCGGCAACCTCGACGAGCGCGCCACGCGGGGGGTCTTCCAGCTCCTCCGCGACATCAACGCGTCGGGCACGGCCGTCCTGATGGCGACGCACGACCTCGACCTCGTGCGCAGCCTGCCCGGCGGGCACCTCATCGAGCTGCAGGCGGGCGAGGTCGTCTACGACTCCGCGGGGGACGCGCCGCCTGAGGGGGGCGCGCTGTGAGACTCGTGCTGCGGGAGACCCTCAACGCCTTCCGGCGCGCGCCGCTCCTCTCGGCGCTGTCCATCACGACGATCGCGTTCTCGCTGTTCGTCTTCGGCCTCTTCGGCCTCGTGGCGGTCAACATCCGCCGCGCGATCGGCTCCGTGGCCGAGCGGGTCGAGGTCGTCGCGTACCTCAAGCGCGGCACGCTGCTCGAGACCATCACCGTCGCCTCCGCCGACATCGAGGCCTTCCCCGAGGTGGAGCGCGTCGCCCACGTGACGGAGCTGGAGGCGCTGGCCCGGGCGCGGCGGGACCTCACCGAGTTCCAGGACATCTTCCAGGACCTCGAGGTGAACCCGCTGCCCGCCTCGCTGGAGGTACGCCTCAAGCCGCTGTTCCGCAACGCGGCGCACGTCGCCGAGGTGGCGCGGCGCCTCCGGAGCTTCGGCTTCGTGGACGACGTCCGCTACGGCCGCGACTGGGTCGAGAAGCTCGACCGCCTTCGCAACATCGCGGGCGCCGTCGGCACGGTGGTGGGCGCCGCGTTCGCGCTGGTCGCGATCATCATCATCGGCACCACCATCCGGATGGCCGTCCTCCAGCGGAGCCGGGAGATCGCCATCATGCGCCTGGTCGGGGCCACCGACCGGTTCATCCGGATGCCGTTCCTGCTGGAGGGGCTGGTGAAAGGGACCCTCGGCGGCGTCCTGGCCGTGGGCCTCTCGTTGGGTGCCTGGGCCCTCATCAACTCGGCGCTGATCCGGGCGGCGTTCTTCTCGCCGGCACAGGCGGCGATGGGGATCGTGGCCGGCGGGCTCCTCGGCCTCGCGGGCAGCGCGCTCGCCGTGGGGCGCCACCTGCGCAGCGTGTGACCGGAGTGCCGGCGTACCGGCACACCGGCGCGCCGGCGTACTGGCGTACCGGCGTAGCCGTGCGGCGACTCGCGACGCTGGCGGCGTTCCTGTGCCTCGCCTCCGCCGCGCCGTCCACTCTCGCCGCCCAGCAGCCCGCCCCGCCGGACACCAGCCTGCAGCGCAGCCAGGAGCGCCTGATCGAGATCCGGCGCGAGCGGGAGCGGCTGCAGCGCGAGATGGAGCGGCTGCGCGGCCGCGTGCACTCCCTTTCCAGCGAGCTGACCAATATCGAGCGCCAGGTCGAGACGACGGGCCGCATCGTCTCGGAACTGGATCTCCAGATCAACGCCCTCGGCTCCCAGATCGAGCGCATCACCGCGGACCTCCTCGTGGCCGAGGACGCGCTCACCGAGAAGCGCTCCATCCTGTATCACCGCCTCTCCGAGATCACCAAGCGCGGCCCGCTCTTCGCCGCGCAGGTGCTGCTGGCCGCGGAGTCGTTCGGCAACCTGCTCTCCCGCTACAAGTACCTCTATCTCATCAGCCGGCAGGACCGGCAGCTCGTCCGCGACGTGCAGGAGCTGCGGGACCGCGTCGCGGCCCAGCGGGACGACCTGCTCACCGCGCGGAGCGACCTGGCCCGGCGCCGCAACGAGCGCGCCGAGGAGAACGAGCGCTTCCGGCAGCTGGAGCAGCAGCGCGAACGCAGCCTGCAGGATTCGCAGCGCGAGCAGCGGCAGATGGAGCAGCGGCTCCAGCAACTGGCCCGCGACGAGGCCCGACTGAACGACTTGATCGTCGCCCTCGAGCGGCGGCGGCGTGCGGTGGAAGCTGCCCCCGGCGCCGTGGCCGCGCCGGCGCGCATCACCACCTCCGACCTCGGCCAGCTCGACTGGCCGGTCGCCGGCGACGTCATCTACCGCTTCGGGCGCCAGCGGCTCCCCAACAACACCACGATCCTCTGGCACGGCATCGGCATCGCCACGCCCCCCGGCACTCCGGTGCGCGCCATCGCCGCCGGCACCGTGCGCATCGCGCTACCCCTCGGCACCTACGGGCCTTCGGTCATCATCGACCACGGCGGCGGTTTCTACACCGTTTACGGCTTCCTGAGCGACATCGCCGTGCGGCAGGGGCAGTCGGTCCTCAAGGGACAGACGATCGGTCAATCCGGCGGCGAGAACTCCGACCAGGGGCCGCACATCCACTTCGAGATCCGCGGCCGGGACGGCCAGGCCCTCGACCCGATCGCGTGGCTGCGGCAGCGCCGGTGACCGACGGACGGACCGCGGTGCGCTGCCGCACGGGCGGCCGGTTCCGCATTTCCGAGACCGATCGGGCCCTCCGCTGACGCCGCCCCACGACGAGCGCAATGCCGACCTTGCGATTCCGCGATGGGATATCCGCGGCCCGTTGCAGCGTGTCGCGGCGGCGCGTATCTTCGCGTCATGTTAGACGAACCGCTCTTCACGCTCCGTGAACTCGCCGACCAGCTCGCTCTGCCGGAGTCCACGGTCCGCTACTACCGCGACGCCTTCCTCGATCACATCCCGTCCGTCGGCACCGGCCGCCGCCGCCGCTACCCGCCAGCTGCGCTTGCGGTCCTGCGCTCGATCGCTAAGGGCTATTCGGCGGGGCTGTCGCGCGCCGAGGTCCTGAAGCGCATCGAGGGGGCGGCGCCCGTCGCCGAACCGATCGCGAGCGCAGCGGACCCGTCCCCGAAGACCTCGCGCCGCGCACCGGCCTCCGAGACGACCGAGGTGACAAACCTGGACCTTCTCGCCGCCATCGTGGACGGGGAGCGCGAGCAGCGGGAGGCGCTGTGGCAGATGGCGCAGGAGGTCGTCCGCCTGACGCAGGTGCTCGAGAACCAAGAGAAAGTCCTCGCTGAGATCTCGGACCACACCGGCATCGCGCTCAGCACACCCGCGCCGCGCCCGGTGCTCTCCGGCCACGTGAGCCCGCCGCCCGCGCTCGGCGAGAGGTCTCTCCTGGGCGGGACATCCGCCCCGGTCACGGCGGTGCCCCCGCCGCCACCGCCACCACCGATGCCGGCACCCGCCGTGGAGTCACCTCCCTCCTCCAGCGGGATGCCGACCTGGCTTCAGGACATCGCCCCACCGCCGGCAGCGGTCGCCGCGGTGCTCGAGTCGCAACCCGAGCCCGCAACCCTCCCGCCGGCCGCCGAAGCTCTCGCCGCACCGGACATCGCGCGGCTGCGCCAGGAACTGGAAGCGGAGCGGGCCCTGGTGGACCGGCTGCGGGAGGCGAAAGTGAAGCTCGAGCAGCGCACGACGGACGCTGAAGGCGCCCTCGCCGAGCACCGCGGACGGCGGCGCGGCTCTGTCATCAGCCGGCTCCTCAAGTCCGACCGCGACGACGGGTAAGGATGGTACCGGGCCTCCGTTCGCTACGCGCCCTGGCGCGCGAGTTCGGCGTGAGCGAGCGCCAGCTCGCGGCCGACGCGGCCCGGTTCGCGGAGCACGTCCCGTGGCACACGGTGGACGGCAAGCGGCGCTACGGCGTGCACGGCGAGGCGGCGCTGCGCCTCGTGACCCGCCTGCGCTCGGCGGGCCGCGACGACGCGGCCATCGCCGCCGAGCTGGCCCGCGGCCCGGTGGCGCTGGTGCCTCCGACTCCGCCGATGTCCGTGACCGTCGCCGACCTCGCGACCGCCATCAACCGGCGGCGAGAGCGGCGCCAGCGGATGCTCGCGACGATGCGGGAGGCGCTCCGCGGACTCACCGAGGCCGCGGAGCGGCACCGGACGCGCGTGGCGGAGCTGCGCACGGCGGTCGAGGCGCACGGCGGCGACCTGGCCTCGCTACGCTACTACGACAACCTGATGGCGCGCTTCCGGGCGGAACTGCGGTCGGCGGAACGGATGATGGCGGAGGTGTACCGGGCCGCCGCGGTCGGCGCCGTCTCCGGCGGCGGAGCAGGCTAGGCGGCGGAGGCGAGCGCGACCGCGATGCGGTCGGTTGCGCCGCCCTTCGCGGCCGCCAGCGCGGACTCGGCCAGCGGAAAGAGGTCCTCGGCGCGCAGCACTTCCGGATGCGGATACGTCACGATCCCCGCCGAGATGGCAGGCACTGCACCGACCAAGTCGGGGAACGCATGCTTCGCGATGAGTGAGCGCAGCCGCAGCACGAAGTTGCGGGCCCCGCGCGCGTCGGTCTCGGGCAACACCAGCGCGAACTCGTCGCCGCCGTACCGCGCCACGAAGTCGGGCGCGCGGAGTTCGCGGTGCAGCAGGTGACCGAGGTCGGACAGCACCCGGTCGCCCGCCGCGTTCCCGAGCTTCTCGTTCACGTCCCGGAACCGGTCCACGTCCACCACGACGAGGCTGAAGCGCAGCCGGTAGCGCCGCGCCCGCTCGAACTCGTCCTTGAGCCGCCGGTCCAGCGCGTCGAGGCTCGCCACCCCGGTGAGCTGGTCGAGCGCGCCGGCGTTGACCTGGCGCCGGTAGATGGCGGCGCGGCGGTCCTCGTTCTCGAGCACTTTGGCCGCGGCCTGCGCGATGGTGTCGGCCAGCGCGACGTCGCGTGTGGTGAGCTCCCGGTCCCCTTCGCTGGTCCGGAGGAAGAACACGCCGGCCGGCGTCCCCTGCACGAACACCGGCAGCGCCACGGCACAACGCACGTTCACGTCCACGGACTGCGCGGCCCACCGTTCCCGGATCTGCGCGAACAGCGGGTGCTCCATCACGTTCTGGACGACGACCGGGCGCTCCGTCCGGAGCGCCTCCTCGATCTCAGGGTAGCGCGACAGCTCGACCCGCAGGTCTCGGACGGAGGGGTTCTCGTAGACCGCCACCACACGGCCGAACGCCTCGCCCGGCGAGGTGAGGACGAACGAGCAGTGCGCGAGGCCCAGCGCCTGGCCCACACGCCGCACGAGCGTCTGGAAGATCTCCTCCGCACGCAGGGCGGCGGAGACCTCCTGGAAGATGTCGAAGAGGAGGTCGCGGGACCGCAGGGTCTCGCGCACCTCGCGCAGGTACCGCCGCACCTCGAGCTGGCGGTCGAGCCGCGCGCGCAGCTCCCCGAGGTCCACGGGAGCGGCGAGGGCGTCGCTGGCGCCTGCGCTGATGAGCGAGGCGACCGCCTCGGAACCGCCGGTAACCGCGGTCACGACCAGGGGGATGTCCGACCACTCGGCCGAGGCGCGGAAGACACCGACCGTTTCCAGTATCCCCTCGTCGACGGCGTGCCCGCAGAGAATCACCGCGTCCGCCGACTCCCGCTCCGCCTCCCGCAGGGGCGCGAGGCCTTCGGCGATCGCGTCCACGAGAAACCCGCCGCGAACGAGGAACTGCTCCAGTCCCTCCGGGCGCGCCGCCAAGTCACCGGCGAGCAGGAGATGTGGACGGACGAGATCGGTCACGGGCCCTCTGTGTGGACGGCTGGACTCCGTCAACGTACGGCGCAGCAGGGGCTCTCGCAAGCGATGTCGGGGCGCGGAGAACGGCGTGCGGCCTGACCCCCAACGGCAGGCCCGCCACCGGATGGTGGCCTCGCAGATCCGCGGCCGCGGCGTCACCGACCGGCGGATACTCGCCGCTCTCGCCACGGTCCCGCGTCACCTCTTCGTGCCGCCCACGCTGGCGGACCGCGCCTGCGACGACGCCCCCCTGCCCATCGGCCGCGGCCAGACGATCTCCCAGCCGTACATGGTCGCGCTGATGACGGTGGCCCTGGCACCGCGGCGCACTCACCGAGTGCTCGAGATCGGTACCGGATCCGGCTACCAGGCGGCCGTGCTGGCGCACATCGTCCGGCGCGTCTACACGGTGGAGCGGCTCGCGCCGCTCTCCGCATCCGCCGAGGCGCGTCTGACGCAACTCGGCTACCGCAACGTCGAGTACCGGGTGGGCGACGGCTCCGAGGGCTGGCCGGAGGCTGCGCCCTTCGACGGCATCATCGTCACCGCGGCCGCCCCGGCGATCCCGGAGCCGATCCTCGCCCAGCTTGCGCCCGGCGGCCGGGCCGCCGTGCCGGTAGGCGACTTCGCGCTGCAGGTCCTCACCATCGCCGAGCGGACGGCGACGGGGATCCGGACGTGGACCGAGGGAGCCTGTCGCTTCGTCCCCCTCATCGGCCGCCACGCCTTCCCCGACGGCCTGTGACGGACCTGCTCCTCGGCGCCCACGTGTCTGCGCAGGGCGGCGTGGCGAACGCGCCGGCCCGGGGCCGGACCATCGGGGCGACGGCCATCCAGGTCTTCACCAAGACGCCGAATCAGTGGCGGGAGTGGTCCATCGACGGGCCCGCCGCGCGCGCGTTCCGGGACGCCCTCGATGAGCACGGCATCCGCGCGGTGGTGAGCCACGACTCGTACCTCATCAACCTCGCCTCGCCCGACCCCGCCCTGCGCCGCCGCTCGGAAGCTGCGTTCGTCGCGGAGCTGCGGCGCTGCGCGATGCTGGGCATCCCGTACGTCGTCTCTCACCCCGGCAACTTCCTCGACGACCGCGCCGCGGGGCTGCGCCGCAACGCCGACTCGTACGCCGCGTGCCTGGCCGCAGCGCCGGGGCGGGTGCGCGTGGCCATCGAGACCACCGCGGGGAGCGGCACGGCCCTGGGCAGCACCCTCGAGGAACTGCGCGACCTGGCCGACCTGATGCCACGCGCGGCCCGCCGCCGGGTGGCGTTCTGCGCCGACACCTGCCACCTCTGGGCCTCCGGCTACGACCTCACCGGCGACTACGACGGCGTCATCGCGGCGTTCGACCGGACGCTCGGGCTGGAGCGCCTCGCGTGCCTGCACCTCAACGACTCGCGCGGCGCGCGCGGCAGCCGGCTCGACAGGCACGCCCTCATCGGCGAGGGAGCGCTCGGCCGCGAGCCGTTCCGCCGCATCATGAGGGACCCGCGTCTCGCCCACGTCATCAAGGTCATCGAGACGCCCAAGGGCGACGATATGGTCACGAACGACCGCCGGATGCTCCGGCGCCTGCGGGCCTACGCCCGCGGCCGCCCACCGCGCCGCTGAACCTTTGCGCCCGCGGAAGGGTATAGGCAGCTTCCTAGACGACCGTGACCCGACCTTGCGTTTCGATGGCCCTGTGGTGCCCGGGGCGCGCGTGACACGCGTGCGCCGACGGCTCGCCGTGCTGGCGGTCTTCGCCGCGCTGCGGGCCGCTCCGCTCGCCGCACAGGCCCCGGCCGACTCCGTGCTCCGCCGCCAGCAGCGCACGCTCGACTCGCTCCTCGCGACCGTGCGGGCGCTCCAGGCACGGCTGGACAGTCTGGCCCGGCGCCCCGCGGCAGGCGACACGTCGGCCCCGAGCGACCTCGACGCCCTGCGCGCCGCCGCGACCGCGGCGGCCGACGCCTCTGCCGACACGACGGACCGCGCCGTCGGGCGCCAGACGGGAGGCCGCAGCCAGAACGCCCTCAACCCCGAGATCGGCGTCACGGGAGATGTCCGCGCAGCGTTCCTGCGGCCGGGACCGCAGACGGACGCGTTCGCGTTCAGGGAATTCGAGATCGGCTTCCAGTCCGCGCTCGACCCGTTCTCGGCCACGAAGGT